>Ga0180008_1000927_pt1 | contig 20593 bp, 19 predicted proteins | sample MM_PW_MetaG_FD_121121 | JGI IMG/M metagenome (GOLD analysis project Ga0180008, IMG submission 121121) | Groundwater microbial communities from the Aspo Hard Rock Laboratory (HRL) deep subsurface site, Sweden - MM_PW_MetaG | ecosystem: Environmental > Aquatic > Deep subsurface > Groundwater...
AGCCCGCGCCCACGAAGCACGCCAGCCCCGCAAACAACACCGGCCGTGCGCCGAAGCGGTCGACCACGAAGCCGGCCAGCGCCTGCCCCACGCCCGAAATGATGAAGAACACGGTGACCAGCAGGCCCAGCTCGGCGTAGCTCAGCCCGAAGTCGCGGATGAACACCGGGAACAGCGGCGGCAGCAGCATGTGGTGGAAGTGCGAGGTGCCGTGGGCCAGGCCGATCAGGCCGATGGTGGTGGCGTCCTGGCGGGCGTCCGGGGAGGCCGGTGAGGGCAGGGTCGTGGCGGTCATGGTCAGTCACTTTACGCCTCGGGCCCTGGGCGTGCGCGGGGCCGCCTGACTACACTTGCGCCTGCATCGTCCTTTTTCCCCATGCGCATCGAACACATCCGCCAGCGCCTGCGCGCGCTCGGCGCCAAGCCCATCCACGAGCAGCGCGTGCTGCGCCTGTGGGCCCAGGCCTTGCCGCAAGACAGCGGCAAGCGCCGCCCCGAAGACTTCCTGCCCCAGCCCGTGCGCGAGGGGCTCGATGCGCTCATGGCCGAGGTCATGAACCTCGCCACGCTGCGCTCTGCCCACCCCGGCTCTGATGGATCGGAGCGCCTGCTGGTGGGCCTGCAAGACGGCCAGACGTGCGAGAGCGTGCTGCTGCCGCGCGATGGCCTGTGCGTGTCCTCGCAAGTGGGCTGCGCCGTGGGCTGTGTGTTCTGCATGACCGGCAAGGACGGCCTGCTGCGCCAGATCGGCAGCGCCGAGATCGTCGCGCAGGTGGCCCTGGCGCGCACGCGCCGCGCGGTCAAGAAGGTCGTCTTCATGGGCATGGGCGAGCCCTCGCACAACCTCGACAACGTGCTCGAAGCCATCGAGCTGCTGGGCACGGTGGGCAACATCGGCCACAAGAACCTGGTGTTCTCGACCGTGGGCGACCCGCGCGTGTTCGAGCGCCTGCTGCGAGGCCGCGTCAAGCCTGCGTTGGCGCTGTCATTGCATTCGAGCAAGGCCGAACTGCGCCGCGAGCTGCTGCCGCGCGCCACGCCCATGTCGCCCGAAGAGCTGGTGGAAGCGGGGGAGCGCTACGCACGCGCCACCGGCTACCCCATCCAGTACCAGTGGACGCTGCTCGAAGGCATCAACGACGGCGACGACGAGCTCGAAGGCATCGAGCGCTTGCTCAAGGGCAAGTACGCGCTGATGAACTTCATCCCGTACAACGAGGTCGAGTCGCTGGACTTCAAGCGCCCGAGCTGGGAGCGCGCCGCCGAGATGGCGCGCTGGCTGCACCGCCGCGGCGTGCTCACCAAGCTGCGCCATTCGGCTGGGCAGGATGTGGATGGCGGCTGCGGCCAGCTGCGTGCGCGCGAGAGCGTGTTGCCGGCGCACAAGCTGGCCAGGCCCGGTGCGCGCGGCGTGGTGCCGATCACGCCGGCTTGATGGCTGCAGGCGCGTTCGCCGTGCATCGTCAGGTGGCGGTGCGCGGTGGGCGCGTGACCACCGCGTCACTCACCGCGTGACGATCGGGAACACCCCCGTCGGCTTGTCCAGCCAACCGAAGAAGCGCCCCAGCGCCAGGCGGCTGCCGTCGATGCTCGTTTCATTCGAGGTCAGCAGCGCCATCGCCCCCGCCTGGCCCGTGACCATGCGGATGAAGAAGGGGTGCGTGACCGTGAGCGTGGCGTCGGCATCGGCCACCGGCTTGGCGGGGTCGATGGCCTCGTGGCGCAGCACGCCGTTGGCCACGCGCAGCACGTAGGCCTGCTTCAGGTCAGAGAAGACCATCTTGATCGTCAGCTTGCCGTCGCCCGCCTTCTCGGCGTTGAGCGAGGCGGCCATCGATTCCCAAAAGCGCTCGATGGGCGTGTGCTGCAGCAGGTCGGCGAACAGCACGCGCGATTGCGTTTGCGCAGGCGGGCCGTCGCGCAGCTCCAGCGCGCCGCTGAGGTACACGTTGCGCCACGGCGCCGACTCGGCCAGGTAGCCCAGTTGCTCGAAGCAACGTGCCAGCAGCTCGCGCGAGGCGGTGTCCTTTGCGTCGGCGTAGACGGCGTGCTTGAGCAGCTCGGCCGACCAGCGGAAGTCGCCCGCATCGAAGGCTTTCTGCGCGGTGGCGCGCAAGGCATCGGCCCCACCGGCCAGCGCCACGTAACCCTTGGCCGCTGCCACCGGCGGCAGCGCGTCCAGGTTGGCGGGGTTCGCGTCGTACCAGCCCAGGTAGAACTGGTAGACGGCTTTGACGTTGTGCCTGACGGTGCCGTAGTAGCCGTGCACCGCGAAGTCGCGCTGCAAGGCGGTCGGCATCTTCAGCGTCTCGGCGATCTCGGGCGCGGTCAGGCCCGCGTTCATGCCACGCACCGTCTGGTCGTGGATGAACTGGTAGGCGTCGCGCTGGTGTTCGATGAAGGTGCGGATGCGCTCGGCGCCCCACACCGGCCAGTGGTGCTGGGTGAAGACCACCTCGCTGCCTTGCACCTGCGTCAGCGCCTCGTCGAGGTAGCCGGCCCAGCGCGTGGCGTCGCGCACCTTGGCGCCGCGCAGGGTGTAGAGGTTGTGCAGCGTGTGGCCCATGAGCTCGGCGCCGCAGAAGGCCTTGAGGTCAGGCAGGGCGAAGGTGAACTCCGAAGGCGCCTCGCTGCCCGGCACGTTGAAGAAGACGAAGCGCACGCCGTCGATCACGTGCTCTTCGCTGGGCTTGTGCACCAGCAGCGTGGGCGGCAGGATGCCGACGCGCCCGAACGGCACGGCCTTGCCCAGGCCGTTGTCGACCACGCCGGTGGCGTGGGCCGGCAGGCGGCTGCCGTACATGTACATGGCGCGGCGGGCCATGGCCGTGCCCATCAGCACGTTCTCGCTGGTGGCCTCTTCCATGAAGCCGGCGGGCGCCACGATGGGCACGTTGCGGGCCTTGGCCTCCTCGGCCGAGATCACGCCCAGCACGCCACCGAAGTGGTCGACGTGGCTGTGCGTGTAGACCACCGCCGAGACCTGCTGCGCACCCAGGTGCTGCCGCGCGAAGGCCAACGCCGCCGCAGCGGTTTCGCGCGAGGTGCCGGTGTCCACCACGATCCAGCCCGTCTTGCCCTGGATCAGCGTGATGTTGGACAGATCGAAACCGCGCAGCTGCCAGATGCCCTCGCGCACCTGGAACAGGCCGGTCTGGTTGTTCAGGCGGGCCTGGCGCCACAAGCTGGGGTTGACGCTGTCGGGTGCCGCCTCGGCTTTCTGGAAGGCAAAAGCGTCGTGGTCCCAGATGACCTGGTCGGCTTCGTTGCGCACCTGCCCGCTGGGGGCGGCGATGAAGCCACGTCGGGCGTCGGCGAAGTCGCTCGCGTCGGCGTGCTGGAGCTGGTGGGCCACCTCCGCTTGCGCGCGCTGCACCGCAGGGTGCACCGGGCCGCCGTGCGATGAAGGTGTGCTGGCAGAGGGTTGGCCCACCGTGCCGCAGCCGGCGGCGAGCAGGCACAGCCCGCTCAGCCAGGCCAGGTGCCAGGCCGGGTGCCTGGCCGGGTGCCTGGTCCTGGTGCGGCCGCTCGCGTGCGATGGGCGAAGGAGGGGGTGCTGAGAGCGAAGCGCCATGGGTGTCTCCAGGTGTTGTGCGTCACGCGGGTCGCCGGCGCCCTGAAGCGGCCGAGGCCCTGCCCGCATCCTGGGTGCGGGCGCACAATGTGTCCAATGCATTGTTCTCATTTGCATGATGACTGGAGTGCATCGTGATCGACCTCAAGCGCCTGCGCCACCTCACGGCCCTCGTCCAGCATGGCAACTTCCACCGCGCGGCCGAGGCCCTGCACCTGACCCAGCCTGCGCTGACGCGCAGCATCCAGGTGCTCGTGGGGCCGGTGGTCGGGCGCCTGAACGCCCTGCACCCGGGACTGCAGCTCAAACTCGTGCTGGCGCCTTGGCAAGAGCTGCCCGAGCGCGCCCGCGCCCGCGAGGTCGACGTGGTGCTGGGCGAGCTGCGCGAGATCGAACAGCTGCCCGACTTCGAGTGCGCCCCGCTGAGCGCGCACGAGGTCTGCGTGGTGGCCCGCGCCGGTCACCCCTTGGCGTCAAAGCGGGAGCTGCGCGCCGCCGACCTCTTCGACTGGCCCCTGGCCGGCCCGAACCTGCCCGAAACCGCCTTGCAGGCCCTGACCGCGCTGGCCGTTGCCGCCCACGTGCCCCCCGAGCGCCTTCGCCCCGGCCTGCTGGGCGTGACCTGCGACAGCTCGGGCATCCTGCGCCAGGTGCTGCAGGAAAGCGATGCCCTGTCCTTCATGCCGCGCTTCATGGTCGAGGGCGACCTGCGCTCGGGCCGCCTGACGACCCTGTCTGTGCCGGCGCTGACGCAGTCCGTGCGCTTCGGGGCGGCCTGGTTGCGCGGTCGCACCCTGGGCGGAGCGGGGGAGAAGTTCGTCTCGCTGCTCAACGAGCACGACGCGGCCTTGCGCGCCGGCTCGGTGCCGGCGCACGCCCCCACCGCCTCCGAGGGGGCAGGTCAGTCTTCGCCCTGACCGATCGCGCCAGCGAAGGCGCGGGCAAAGGCCTCGCCGAAAGCGGGCGTGCCGCTGAGCGACAGGTTCACCGTCACCCAGTCGCCTTCGGGCATGACCTGCAGGTCGTGGCACCAGCTCGCGCCCTCGTCCAGGTCGCCCTGGCCATCGGGGAAGCGCCGCTCGGCCCAGGCCAGCACCTGGTCCACCTCGGCCAGCACCGCAGGGTGGCGCTCGCGCGAGGTCGAGGCCATGGCGTCGAAGGTGTGAACGCCCCCGGTGTCGGAGCTGGCGTCGAAGCTGAGGAAGTCGAGCGAAGGCGGCTTGGCAGGCATGGGGCGAATTTGTACCACCGTGGGGCCTGCCGCCCTCAACTTGCGGCAAACCGGGGCCGATATCCACCCATGGCTTCCGACCCGACCCCCACCTCACCCGCTGAGCAACCCACGCCGGCGGCGCCGGTCCTGCTGGACCCGGCGGTCAAGCGCAGCTGGCTGCGCGCCACCCGCGTGAGCATCGCGCTGACCGTGGTGTTCTGCCTGGCCCTGACCGGCCTGCGCTGGATGGACGCCAAACGCCAGGCCCGAGCGGTGGGCGCCACCGTGGTCAACCTGGTGGACGCCGCCCAGGGTGTGACGTCTGTCACGCTGCCGGCCGTGGGCGCGGCGGTGGAGCCGCACGTGGCCGTGCAGGCCGTGGCCTTCTGTGCAGCCAACGCCGCCAACGCTGCCTCGGCCTCCTGCGAAACCCTCTTTGCCCGCGAAGAGGCCCAGGCCTGCTCGCCGGGCTTCAGCCTCGCGACCCTGTGCACCGCCGTGCCTTCGCTGTCGCGGCCCGAGGACACCGTGCGCGTGAGTTACTCGCTCGGCGCGATGTGGGTGACGGCGGCCGAACAGTCGCTGGCCTGCCTGCTGATGATGGTGGGCGTGCTGTGGGCCTTCGCCAAGGTCCGCACCTCGCGCGCGCCCAACGCATCGGCGAGCCAGTCCGCCGCCGCGCCAGGTGAAAGCGGTGGCGCGGCCACCAAGTCCAACGAGCGCGACGCGCTCACCGGCCTGCTCAACCGCGTGGCCTTCGAGACCGCGCTCAAGCGCCACAACGAAGCCGAGAACCTCAGCGCCCTCGAAGTCGATGGCTGCCTTCTGTACTTCGACCTCGACCGCTTCAAGCTCATCAACGACACCTACGGCCACATCGCTGGCGACACCGTGCTGCGCACCGTCTCGCAACGCCTGCGCTACACCCTGGGTGGCGGCGTGCTGATCGGCCGCCTGGGTGGCGACGAGTTCGCCGCGCTCATCACCGACGTGTCCTCGCGCGGCAACATCGAAACCATCTGCCGCGTGCTCATCGAGCAGGTCTCCAAGCCCATCCCCATCGACGACGTCAAGGAGTGGGTGGGCCTGAGCATCGGCGCGCACATGCTCAAGCGCGGCACGCTCACCGTCGGCGAGATGCTGCACCGCGCCGACCTGGCCATGTACGAGGCCAAGCGCGCCGGTCGTGGGCGGCTGGTTTTCTATCACGAGTCGATGGAAGACGCCGCCCGCAGCCGCGCGCAGATCCAGGGCGAGCTCAAGCACGCCATCGACGCCGGTCAGTTCTTCCTGGTCTACCAACCCCAGTTCGATGTCAACGACGAGGTCCGCGGCATCGAAGCCATGGTGCGCTGGCGTCACCCGCAGCGCGGCCTGATCCCGCCCGAAGAGTTCATGCCGGTGGCTGAGCAAAGCGGCCTGATCGTGCCGATGGGCAAACACATCATCGGCCTGGCGTGCGAAGACCTGGTGCGCCTGCGCAAGGAAGGCCTGATCCTGCCTTACGTCAGCCTGGACGTCTCGATCCGCCAGCTGGCCGACAAGGCCCTCATCGAAGACCTGCAGGAGACGTTGCAGCGCCACGGCCTGCGCGTGGCCGACTTCGAGTTCGAGGTGACCGAAGGCACCACCGTGGTCGGCCAGGTGAGCAAGGAAAACGCGACCCTGCGCCAGCTGCAGGAGATGGGTTTCCGCATCGCCATCGATGGCTTCGGTGCCGGGCAGTCTTCGCTGGCCCGACTCATCGACCTCAAGGTCGACAAGATCAAGACCGACCCGATGTTCGTGCAGGCCATTGGCCAGCCCGGCTTCAACCCTGCTTTGCTGGAGCTGATGATCGGTCTGGCGCAAAAGCTCGACCTCAAGATCGTCGTGCAGGGCGTTCACACCTTGGCTCAGGTGCGTTGGCTCAAGCAGCAAGGCGCACCCATGATGCAGGGTGACTTCTTCGGCCCGGCCATGACCTGCTCGAGCTTGCTGGTCTGGGCGATGGAGCAAGGCCTGCATGTCCGTTCGCGCAAGTCGGCCTGGCAGGCGACCGACATCGGCGAGCAGGAAACCATCAGCTGACAGCCATGCGCGGGCTTGAAGCAAGCCGGCGTCGACTTGGGCGACCCCGGTCCGTGGGCTTCACGATGGTCGAGCTCATCTGCGTCATCGTGATCCTGGGTTGCTGTCTGCTTCCGCCTTGCCCCGTTTCGTGGACCTGCGCACCGAAGCCGCTGCCAGCGCCGTCGAAGGCATGGCCGGTCAGCTGCAGTCAGCTTCGAACATCTTCTTCATGAAGTGCATGGTCACCTCGGGCTGTTTTCACAACGGCGCTTTCATGCTCACCACCGATGGCAGCACCTACCGCATGTACCGAGGCTACCTGGATGCCGGGGGTGCGGTGGGCACGGGCGAGGTCGATGGGGCGCTCACGCTCAACGGCTTCTCGGCCCATGTCACCGAGGTTTACAAAACGCAGTTCAGGCTTGACCGTGCGAGAGACCCGTCCAACTGCAAGGTGGAGTACACCGAGTCCATGAGTTGGGGCGTGCCGCCCGTGGTCACCACCGTCACGAGCGGCTGCTGAGCCGCGCGATCTGTGCATTCAAATCGCGCGGGCCCAGGCGCTCGCGTCAGCGCTGACGTCTGCGCGCTGCCACCAGGGCCGACAAGCCGATCGCACCCAGCATCAGCGCGCTCGGCTCGGGCACCGCGCTCAGCACCACCGTGCCGGTGGTCGGATCGATGGTGTTGACGCCTGCGGTGAAGTAATCGAACTTGAACTCGCCGGGCGCCACGCTGTAGAGGTTGATCTCGAAGCCCGCGCCACCAAAGACGAGCCCGCCGTTGGTGAAGACGCTGGCAGCACCTGGCTCGACGATGTTGTCGAAGAGGTAGGTGCCGCTGGGGCTCAGGCCCGCAGAGGGGCCACCAGGCAGCAGGGTGTAAGAGCCGATGGCCTCACCGAGCGTGACGCTCATCTCGCCGGAGGTGGCCAGGAAGCGGCCATCGCCCAGGTCCGTGACCTCCAGCTGCCCGCTGGCGGCATTGGCGCCACCTTGGAAGGTGAAGTGAAAGCTGGTGTCGGCAGCCGAAGCGGCGAGCGGAGCGAACAAGGCGCTGACGCACGCGCCCAGCAACAAGATGTTGCGCATTGGGTGGTCCCTGAATGTGGATTGAAGTGGGGCGATGTTACTGTCGCCCACCCCCGTTGCCTGTGACAGCTTGTGTCGTGGGTTGGGTGAAGAACCCCTTCTTGCGGAGCCTGGTTTCAGGCTGGCCATCGATGAATTTGCGAACCCTTTTTGGCTCGGTTGCCCTTGCTTCCTTGCTCAGCGCTTGCGCTGGTCCCCAACCTCATCCCGATGCCTGCAAACAGGCTTTGACGACCGACGTGGTCAACGCCTGCATCGTCAGCCCTGGCGTGCTGTGGCGCGGAGGCAAGCCCGATGAGCAAGGTGCCTCGGCGCTGCTGAGCAAAGGGGTGGGCACCGTGGTCAACCTCGAGATGCTGCACAGCGACAAGGGCTCCTTCCAGCAGGCAACGGTGGCGTCGTCTCGGCAGGTCGATTACTTCGAGGTGCCCGAGTGGGAGCCCAACGTCATCATCGCCCCAGGCTGGGTGGATGACAGCGTGGCCGAGTTCATCGCCATCGTGCGCACGCAGCCCCGTCCCGTGTACGTGCACTGCCGATCCGGTCAGAACCGCACGGGCGTGATGGTGGCGGCCTACCGGATCATCGAAGAAGGCCTGTCGGTGGAGGCCGCCATCGACGAGATGGGACGCTACAACGGCTTCTGGTTCAAGCAGGATGCCAAGTACCTGCGCGAGATGGCCGCCGGGCGGCTGGCACAAATCAAGGCGCTGGCAGACCGCAAGCAGCACATGTTGCAGCGGGCCGCGCGTTTCGACTGTGGCGACAAAGGCTGCGTGCTGCGTTGAAGCCGCGTCTTCAAGGCAGGATCTTGCCGGCTTGAAATCGCAAGCTCCGCACGGTCTCGCCTTGTCGGCCCCGCAGGGTCTCGTGGTCCAGCACGTCGAGCTCGTCGTACTGGAAAGCGGTGAGTGGGCGCCCTTGTGTGTCGAGCACGCCCCATTTGCCACCTTGCCGCGCCAGCACGATGCCCCGGCCGTTGGCGTCCACCAGTTGCTCTGAGACGTGGATGGACTCGTGCACCGGCTCGATGAGCACCTGTCCCGAGCGGATGTCCACGTAGCCGTAGCCATCGCCCTGACGGGCCACGTTGGTCGGCTCATCACCCTGGTTGGAGATGCGCTCAAGCTGGTCGTAGACCAGCGGCAGAACCTCGCGCCCTTCTTCGTCGAGGTAGCCGAATTTCGGTGAGGCCTCGCCCAGCGAGACCCGAAAGCGCTGGTGCAGCGAGTGGTACTGGATGCCTTGGTAGCGGGGCTCGATCACCTCTCGCCCTTCGATTGACCAGACACCATACAGCGGTGGGCTGTCCTCGTCGGGCGGCGCGGCCCGCACCAGGAAGAATTGCATGCCAACTTGGCTGACGTAGGCGAACTGGTGCGGGATGATTTCCTTGCCATCCTCGCGAACCGCGCCTTGCAGGCCCTTCGCGTTGGTGGTGACGGTGGCTTGGGGCACGAACTCGAGCTCGACAGGTTCCCCATCTCGCCAGCCTTGGCGAACGAGTGTCGCGACGACCAAGCCGGTGAGCAGCAGCGCGGCCAGCACCAGCGTTGGCTTGTGTGTCGGTGGGTTGGCAAGCGGCGTGTCGGCGTCCTGGGGTGTGGTGAACCAGGCCGAGGCCAGCTTGACCAGCAGGGCGTTGACCAGCCAGGTGGCTGCTGCGTAGAGCAGCCCCAACACCATCCCGATGGCCAGCCAGCTGGGGATGGCCACGCTGAGCAGGGTGGACAGGCTGGGGCCTTTTTCCTGCGCGAGAAAGGGCATCACCAAGATGAACGCGACCCCGATGAAGGCCCCCCCGACGATGCCCGCAGCCAGGGTTCTGAAGAAGGACGGACCAGAGCCGAGCAGCGCCAGCACCGATTTGAACGACTGCCAGCCGACGAAGGCGCTCACGGGCAAGGCCTCGCCCAGGATGAAGGGCAGGGCCTTGTGCCAAACGAAGGAGCCGCCCGCGAGCATCCCGGACAGGCCGCCCAAGCACAGCAAGCCTTCGAGGACCCCCACGGTGGTGGCGAATGCAAAAGGGCGCAAGGGGCCCGCCTTCCTGATGGTTTTTGTGGCCGTGACTGTAGCGTTGCAGCCCCGTGTATTCGGCCAATGAGGGGCTCAGGCCCCTCATTGCGGGGAGCTTGCTTCGCAACGTGGTTTCTGGGCACGCAAGGCGGGCAGACTCACGTCCCATGAACCATTTCATCAGGGGAACCCTGGCCCGCTGGCTGGCCTGCGGGCTGCTGCTTGCGAGCAGCTTGGGCGTGTGGGCGGCACACGCGCCTGACAGCGTGCCCAACCCCCGCTCTGCGGGTTCGGGGCACATCGCCAACCCGGACGGCATCATCGACGTCGAACACCAGGCTCGGATCGAGCAACTGCTCACACGCCTGGAAACCGACAAGGGGGTCCAGGTGGCCGTGGTGGCCCTGGCCGACATCGAATCGCCGGCTGACGTGTTCGATTTCGCGCAGCGGCTCTTCGAGCTCTGGGGCATTGGCGACCGCGCGCGCGACGACGGCCTGCTCGTGCTGCTGGTGCGCGATCGGCGAACGGTTCGCATGCACACGGGCTACGGCCTGGAGGGCTTGCTGCCCGACGTGCTGTGCCTGCGCATCCAGGCGCAGTTCATGAAGCCCGCGTTCAAGGAAGGGCGGTATGGCGAGGGCTTGCTGCTGGGACTGATCGAGGTCGACCGCCTGGCGCGCGACCCGGCGGCTGCGGCGCAGGCGATCGCTTCGGTGCCAGAGCAGGTCGACGACTGGGCCACGGTGCAATGGGTCATGGGCATCCCCATTGCCTTCATCGGCCTGGTGCTGTTTGCCGTGCGCACCGTGCGCGGCTACTTCAAGCACGATGACGCCAGCCCTGCCTTGCCCCCGTTGTCCATGCGGCACGGACGAGTGGGCTGGCTGCTGCGATTCGTGGTGATGCCGGTGGGCATCGTGATCGCGGTGGGCTGGCTGCCCCCCGCACACCGGGTTGGCTCGGCGGCCCTGCTGCTTTATGCCTACTTCATCCTGATGGTGACGCTCAAGGCCTGGCGCCTGCACCGGTGTGCCCGCTCATTGTTCGCCGAGCAGGCCCATGTGCGCCTGCATCAGCTGCTGGGCCAGCAGCGGGCCTTCTGGGTCTGGATGGCCATCTGGCTGCCATTTCCATTTTTGCTCTACCTGCCCTGGGTGCTGACCTTGCGCTGGCGCTACCGTCGCCGCGTGCGGCCCTGCGAGGCCTGCGGTCAGCCCACCCGATTGCTGAGTGAGCAGCAAGAGGATGCCCACCTGTCGGCCGCCCGCCAGACCGAAGAGCGCCTGGGCTCGGTCGACCACGACGTCTGGTTGTGCGGCGGGTGCGGGGCCACGCAAAGGGTGAGCTTCGTCAACGACGACGCCGACTTCGAGGCCTGCCCGAAGTGCCACACGGTGGCGATGAGCCTGGAGAGTGACACCGTGCTGACGGGTGCCACGGCCACCTTGCAAGGCAAGGGCGTGCGCAAACACGTCTGCCGTCACTGCGGGCATCAGCGCAAGGAGACCTACCTCATTTCGCGCACCGAATCGTCGTCGTCCGGCGGCTCGGGCTCGCCGAGCTTCGGCTCGTCGTCGTCCAGCTCATCGAGCAGCTCGTCGTCGAGCAGCTGGGGTGGTGGCAGCTCGGGTGGCGGAGGCGCCAGCACGAGCTGGTGACGACGTTCGCGTCAGAGCGTCTTGGCGACGTTGGCCACCGACTCGGGGTCGGGCAAGTGCGACAAGGAAGCAACCAGCAGGTCCTTGACCTCGGTGCGGATCTCCTGCGCGCGCTCGCTCGACACCTGGCTGCGTTGCGCGAGCGCCTGGATGTGCGACCACTCGGGCTCGCTCAGGTGCCCGTCGGCGTATCCGGTCATCACGCACAGGCGCACCAGGGTCTCGGCAAAATCTTGATCGGCCGCCAGCTTGGCCAAAGGCTGCTCGCCTTCAACGAGGGGCAGCAAGGCGTTCAGGTCGGCTGCCGGGCTGCCCGCCTGCTCCTGGTGAAATGAGGCGATCAAGGCTTCCTCTGCCGGGTGCACGCCGTCGATGCGTGCCACAGACAACATCGCGGCCACGAGCGCCTGGACTTGTTCGGTGCTCAGGTTCAGCTTGTTTGTGTCGGTCATCGTTGGGCTCCTGATTTGGGTTCAACGCATCAGCGCGCGTGCACGCGCTTGCGTCAGTTGCAGTTGAATGTCCTGGACGGGCATCTTTTGAAAGCGCTCCGGCAGCAGCGAGCGGCGCGAGGTCTCGGACACCGCCAGCATCTCCATGAAAGCGATCATGTCCCGCTCTTGCGGAGGGATGAAGTCCTCCCGCGCTTCGGTGAGCGCATCGAGCAGGGCCAGGCCCTGACGTCGGTGTGCGAACTCGAGCCCCAGCAGGGCAACGGCCTCCAGGTCGGCGTTGGAATAGCCAGCCAGGGGCTCGCAAACGGCTTGCAGCCCTGCGTCGTCCAGCGCATCGGCGCGGGTGTGGCGGCCCAGCACGGCCTTCATGACCTGCGCTCGCTCGGCCGCCGTCTCGGCGTAGAAGAAGGGGATCTTGCGGTCCAGTCGGCCTGGTCGTTTGATGTCGGTGTCGAGCTTGTCGGGGCGGTTGGTCAGCAGGATGAACAGCACGCGCCCGCGGTTGTCGGTGTCCGACATGAACTCCTTGAGGCGCGCGATCACGCGTGAGCTCGTGCCATCGTCTCCGCCCTCGCCGCCATCTTTGCCGAAGCTGCGATCGCCCTCGTCGATCAGCACCGCGATCGGGCCCATGGCCTTGACCGTGGCCAGCACGCGCTCGAGGTTGCGTTCGGTCGAGCCCACCCACTTGGAGCGGAAGTTCTTGAGCGCCACGGCCGACAGACCGGCCTCCTTGAGGAAGGCCTTGATGACGAAGGTCTTGCCTGCGCCCATGGGGCCCACGGCCAGCAGGCCCATGGGGGTGAGCGCCGTGTCGCCTTCTCGCAGGCTCTTGGCGACCTGTTCGAGCTCGCCCTTGATGTGCTGTGCACCGCCCACCGCACTCAGGCCATGTTTGGGCTCGACGAACTCGATCAGGCCATCGCACTCTTTCTCGATGAGCTCGCGCTTGCGGGCCTGGATCAGTCGAAGCACGTCTTCGTCAGGGTCGGCCGACGGCACATCCAGCGTGGGCTGGATCAGCTTGACGATCTCCCACCGGGTCATGCCGGCGGTGATGGCGGCAAAGCGCCTGGCCCGTTCTTCGGCATCCGGCGCCTGACCCAGCAACTGCCGGATCAGCGATTCACGTTCGCTGGCCTCGATGCCGTGTCCACCCGAGGCCTTCATCAGGCCTTCGATCTGCACCGCGCGCAGACCCGACATGCGCTGCGCGTAGAGCGCGACCTGTTGCTCGCTGAGCTGGGCGTCCAGGTGCTTGACCAGGGCCGTGCGCGCCGCGAGCTCGGGCATGGGTACCTCGATGGCCGAGACCTTGGGGCTGTTGAGCAAGGCCTGGTCCAGCGCGCCCAGGCTTTCGGTGATCAGGATGGTGATGTTGTCGGCCGCCATCATGGCCCGGTCCAGCGACCAGCGGTGAAAGACCGTCGAGACCAGGCGCTCCTGCGTGCTGAGCAGACCGCCGCCTTCGCCTGGCATCAGCAGGTCCGCATAAGGCACGATCAGGCCCATGCCCTGGCGCGTGCGCAACTGCACCTCCAGCGCGTGCAGCTTGTCGACCAGGTCACCTTGTTCGGGCAGCAGCAACTCGCCTCGGGTGACCGTCACACCGAACTCGGCGGAGATCTCGACCACCGTCTGTTTGGTGGCGCCCACCAGCACGCTGGCCACGAAGGTCTTGAGGTCGAGCAACTGACCTTGGTGCAAGACCACATCGAAGACGTTGCGGTACAGCACGAAGGTGGAGGCTTCGCCCGCGAGGTACTTGTCGCGCAGCTCTGCCGCCCAGTCCGGCAGGGCATCGCGCTCGTTCAGCGTCGCGCTCATGTCAGAGCGTCTTGCTGCCAACGGCTGCGGCGTTCGCGCGTTCCTTCTTGAGCGCATCGAGCTGCGCCCGCGCGTTGACGGCGCCGGCCGAGCGGTTCAAGGCGGCCAGGCGTGTGTCGAGGTCCGAGGACCTCAGCTCGTTGCCCAGTTTGGCCTCGGCCACGCGGCCCTTTATGTGCTCGCGCACGCCGGCCAGCGCTTGCACCTCGGCATCGATCGACAGGCCGTCGAGCGACTCCTGGATCTTGATGCGGGCTTCCGCGCTCTGGAACTTCGCCAGCATGCGCTCTTTCTCGGCTTTGAGGCGGTCGATCTCGCTCTTGATTTCCAGCAGCGAGTCCTTTGCCTCTTCGGCGTCCTTTTGCGCCTCGGCCAGGTCCGATGTCAGGTCGGTGATTTGTTCTTCCAGGGCGTTCTTCTTTTGAAGCAGCACCAGCGCCAGGTCGTCCTGGTTCGTGGCCAGGGCGGCGTTGAGCTGACTCTGCACCTTGCTCAGCTCGGACTGTGCCGTCGCCATCTGTTGTTCCAGGTCCATGCGCCTGGCGATGATGCGACCCGTTGCCGCCTTGAGCTTGCCGTACTTCTCGGTCATCGACTGGATCGCGTTCTGGTAGGCGATCTCAGGGTGCTCTTTTTCGACGTTGGTGACGAAGAGGGCCACGAAGCCACTCACCAGATTCCACAGACGGGCTGCGATTTGATGGTTTGCCATGATCTGATGTTCCTGTGTTGGTGTGTTGTGTCTGCTGGGGTGCTTGCCCGGGGCCTGGGTCAACGCCCGCCGGGGTGTTCGCGCCGGCCTGCGGCGTTGGCGACCGCCTGTCTTGGCGCTCGCCTGGAGGCCTTGGATTTTTCTGCGCCAGGCTCAGGGGACGTGACCGCCTGCGACAAGGCGATCGCCAGGTCGGAGGTGGACATGCTGATGTCCATGGCGGCCTTTTCGCTGAGCTGGAGCCTGGAGACCGATTCTTCGAGCATCTCGGCCAGGTTGCCTGCATTCGGCGCCGTCATGACCATCTGGTACACCTCTTCGAAGCGAACCGGCATGCCCACCAGCGCGGCCTCCAGCGTGGAGCGGCGCGCACTCAGGCGACTGCCACGCTCGAGGACGTCCTCGTACTCGGCCTGCAGCCCGAGGGCCGACTGCGCTTCGTCGCTGCCGGGCTCGGCGTTGGCCAGGCGGCGCTCGACGGCGGCCAACTTCTTGCGAACGCCCTCGAGCAACTGCTCGTTGGACGACGAGCTCATGACCGCGTCGCTCAGGCAAAGGGTCAGGTAGTTGACCGTCAGGTCGTCGAGCTGCTCCACCTCGGCTGGCGACAGCCGGGTGCTGGCGTCGCCCGCCGTGCGGTAGAGCGACTGCACCCGGTTCCACATCGTCTGGTATTGCGAGAGGTAGCGCGAGCCGCCGTGGATGTCGATCTCCCGCAGCAGCCGCTGACGGCGATCTTCGCGGTCCGCCACCCGCGATCGACGGTTCACCGCCTGCTGGAACGAAGGCAGACCCGGCACCACCGCCAGGCCCAGGACCTCGATGGCCGCCAGGGCCAGCCCGCCGAGGATCAGCGCGTCGCCGCCCCAGGGAAAGGACAGCATCACCGACACGCCGGCAACGCCAGCGGCCACCAGCTGGTTCCTGGGGTGCTTGAGGAATTCCAGCCAGTAACGAGGTTTGTCGCTCACACGCTCACCCGCAAGGAACCACGCCCCCCGCTGGCGCGCAGGTGACCGACGACGCGGTCATGCCATTCACGCACCTCGGCGCCCATCAGCCATTCGCTGCTGCGAGGCTGGAGCTTGGGGATCTGGAAGTCGTCGATGATTTTGGCCGGTTGCGTCGACAACACGATGACCCGGTCACCCAGCAGCAAGGCCTCGGTGACATCGTGGGTCACGAAGACGATCAGGCAGGGGTGGGCCTGGTGCAGCCTGACCAGCAGGGTCTGCATGGCCGAGCGGGTTTGGGCATCGAGGGCACCAAAGGGCTCGTCCATCAGCAAGACCTTGGGGCGAAGCACCAGGGCCCTGGCCAGGGCCACGCGCTGGTTCTGCCCGCCCGAGAGCTGCGAGGGGTACTGGTCGCGCTTGTCGCTCAGGCCCACCTCTTCCAGCATGGCGTCCACCCGGGCTTCGGCCTCCTGGTGGCTGACCCGGCGCTTCCACTCATGGAACTGGAACGGGTAGAGCACGTTCTCGCGCACCGTCAGGTCGGGCCGGTTGTTGTAGTGCTGGAAGACCATCACGGTGTCCGGGTGCGCGTCTTCGCACAAGGCACCTTCGATCTTGATCTGGCCTGAAGAAGGGGTCTTGACGTTCCAGGGGCGCACACCACCCAGCATCTTCAGCAGCGTGGACTTGCCGCAGCCCGAAGGCCCCAGCAGCATGTTGATGCCGGGGCGCTCGAACCTGAGGCTGACGTTGTCGAGCACGCACAGCGTCGAGCCATCGGGTTGCGCGTAGTTCTGAACGATGTCGATGGCCTCGACCATGGGCGGCGGCAGCTTGGCCGTTGCAGCGGGGGCGTTCACGCTTTGGTCTCCCACTTGAACAGGCTGGTCTTGAGCCACATCAGCGCCTGGTAAGTGGCCAGCGCCACGCCGATGATCACGATGATGCCGGCGAAGACCTGGTCCATGGCGCTCAGGCGCCGGGCGTTGGCGATCAACTGTCCCAGGCCTTCCTGGGCGTTCACGTACTCGGCCACGGTGATGTAGGTCCAGCTGACCGACACGCCCACGATGACGGCGTCCATGATGCGGGGCATGGCCAGGGGCAGCAGCACCTTGGTCACGCATTCCCACGGCGTGGCGCCGATGTCCCGCGCGCTCGTGAGGTAGCCCTCGGGAACGGCGCGCACCGCGTCCCGCACCAGCGGTGTCAGGTAGACGATCGAGCCCACGAACAGGAAGGCGATCTTCATGAATTCACCGATGCCGAACCACATCACCATGATGGGCAACAGGGCTGCCACCGGGGCCGAGCGGAAGGGGTCGATCAATGGAGACAGCACGGCGTTGATGCGCGGCGATGCCCCCATCAACACCCCCAGCGGGATGCCGATCAGCATCACCAGCGCGGAGGCCACCGCCACGCGTCCGACGGACCACATCGTGGCCACGCCCAGCTGGCTGCGCCCCTCGTACCAGGCCAGGTAGGCGAAGGCTTCGCCCACGGCCATCGGCGAAGGCAGCTGGTTCTTGCTGAGCAGGCCCGAGGCCGACACCGCGGCCCAAACGAGCAGCACGGTCAGCACCGAGGCGAGCGCGAGCCAGCGTTGTTGCGCCCGGGGCAGGCGCAGGTAGGGGTTCCAGAAGTCGTTCATGCGTGCAGCGTGCGCAGGCTTTACTTTGCGAACACGGCCAAGCGAGTGGAGCGATTCAGGGCACGGCACTCGTCGAGGTTCATGCCGGCCGAGCCAGGGTTGGCCTCGTCACACAGCGGGCGAGTGGGGCCAAAGCCCACGACGCGCAGCCGTGCCTTGGGGATCTCCCATTGCTTTTCCAGGTACTCCGCCACGGCCTTGGCGCGCGCCACAGACAGCGCCTGGTTGGTGTTGGCCGAACCCACGCTGTCGGTGTTGCCGCTGAGCTCGAAGTAAGCGCTGCCGTTGTTCTCGATGAAGGGGATCATCTCGGTGTCGATGACACGTTGCGCGCGCTTGGTCAACTCGCTCGAGCCGGAGCTGAAGTTGACGGCCACCGGCTTGGTGACCGCAGCCGGGCTGGCCATGGCGCTGGCGCGGCCCGTGTCCGTGAACTCGGCCTGGGGCTTGGCGGCCTCGACCTTGGCCGCCGTGTCCTTGGCCAGCGCCGCCTTGATGAAGCGCAGGTCAAAGCTCTCCTGGGCGGGGATCACCGGAGAGTTGGGGTTGGCCAGGGCGCCGGCGCCACGGTAGATCTGGTCGAAGCGCGTGTACACGCGCTCGTAGTGGTTCACGCCACCGACCAGGCCCAGCACGCGGGCGTTGTCGGACAGATCGGTCCAGACGACGTTGCCGAACAGTTGCTTGAGGAAGGGCTTGCCTTCGGTGCCGGCCAGCACCTTGAAGAACTCCATCGAATTGATGAGGCCCTCAACGGCTTGATCGGGGTTGGCCTTCGCCACCTTCACGCCTTGCAGCCAGCCATCGACGAATTTCTGAAAGACCGCTTCGTTCTCGGGCTTCTTGAGCTCGCGCTGATCGCACACGATCACGTCGTAGATCAGGTTGGTGGCGGTTTTGGTGGAGTACACCACGTGGGCACCCTTGACGTCGCGCAGGGCCAGGGAAAGGTCGGGGTCCCAGAGGACGGCGGCGTTCACGTCGCCCGAGACGAACGCAGCACGCACGCCTGCGGTGCCTTCTTCCGGCTTGATGAAGACCGTGCGCACCTGTTGCTTGGCGCGAGCGGTCATCGACGAGTTCTCGATGGCGTCGATCAGCATGCCGTGCGACGGCGTGAACTGGACCAGGCCCACGTTCTTGCCGGACAGGTCTTCGATGGTCTTGATGGCCGGGTCGCGGGCGATGACGGCGTCACCACCCTGGGTGTTGTCGACGATCAGGATGGCCTTGCCGTCGTGACCGGCGTTGCGTACATTGGGGTGCTCTTGCGCCCAGAAGTCAGAGGTGCGCCACACGCACTGCGCGCTCTTGGCTTCGAACAAGGTCGGGATGGTCGGGATGTCGTCGTTGATGACGAACTCGACGTGCAAGCCCAGCCGCTCGTAGATCGAGCCCGCGGCCGTTTTCAGGCTGTTGCCGTTGGCCAGCACGGCGGGGGCGTAGCCGTGAAAGCTCACCAGGCTGACCCGCAGCGGGTTGCTGGCAGAGCCGAGGGCGCCCTGGCGGGAAGCCGCAGCCGGTCTGGCCTGACCAGGGGTGGTGATCGCGGTGTCCTGGGCCGAGCCTTGGACCTTGTCCTTGACCACCAGGTGCCATGCTGCGGAGCCGATGGCCCCCAGCGCGGTCAACGCCAAAAGGGCCTTGGTCAGCCCGGTCATCTGATACGCCATGTTGTTCTCCCTTTACTGCCCGTTGGCCAGGCCAAATTGATGGATGAGCGCCTGCATGTCCGCCGAGGTGCGGGACAGCTGCTCCAGGTCCCGTTCGGCGGCGTGGCGGCGCGTCTGGTGATCGGCTTCGAGCGCGGCACACTCCTGGGCCCCGCGCGCGATCTCCCGTGCCATCAGGGCCTCCAGGTCGGAGATCTGCTGGCGGATGGTTTTGAGCGCGTCCTCCTGCCGGGCCCGGATGGCGGCCAATTGCGCTTCGGTTTCGGCCTGTGAGGCCGAGACCCCGGCGCGCAGGGCCGCAGCGTGCTCGTTCATGGCGCGCACCTTGTGCGTGGCGTCGGAGATCGGGTCCTGGATGGTCCAGGTGTCGTCGGCGGCGTCGATGGCCTGGATGGTCTGCCTGCGAAGCCCGTCGTCCATGGCCTTGAGGCCATCGAGCAGGCGCAGCAGCCGCTCTGCCGGGTACGGGCTGGCGGGCACCCCCGCGTTCTCGTAGACCTGATCCAGCGACAGACCGGGCGACAGCGCGGCCACGTCGGTGCCAGCTGGCAAGGCGCCGCCCAAGTCGGACGGCTCTGCGGTCGACGCCTCGTGCGACGCATCCAGCGCGCCTGCTTCGTGTGAAACATCCTCGACACGGCTGACCAGGCCAGCCTTCTCGAGCAGGCTCATCATTCCTTTCACGGCCTTCTCCCCTTCTGTTTGAAGCACGGCGCTGTGGCTGCCCGCTTCGGGCCCCTGCCGTATTGCGCTGTAGTTTATGCGAAGGGCATGGCGCTCGACGAGGGCGGACGCGGGGGCCAGATGGTTGAGGCGAGGCTCAAAACTCGCCGGCCTGGCTGCTCCACATCTTGCCAACGCCTTGCGTGGCGGGCGCCTCGGGCAGCAGGGGCTGGGCCGGCTCTTCGCGGCTCGGCGGCTCGCTGAAATCCGGCTTGACCGCCTCCAGCCTTTCTTGCTCGGCGATCGTCTCGGCGATGGCCTTGAGCTCGACGGCAGCCGGGTCCGGCACCCACAAGGCGATCGGCAAAATGGCCAGCATCGCGCAGCCCACGTGCCCCAGCGCGCGCACCAGGCGCTTGGGCGAGTGCATGGTTTGCAGCAGGCAACCGCCCAGGATCGCCCCTGCGACGAGGCCCCCGATGTGCGCCACCTGATCGTTCGAGGGCCGGATGAACCCGAAGGCCAGCGTCAGGCCCACGGTCGGCAGCAGGCCGGAGATCGCCGCCTTGTCTTGCAGCAGTTCATGGCGTTGATCGCTCTCATCGAGCATGTAGGCCGCGAACAAAGCACCGCACAGCGCCATCACGGCACCCGATGCACCAACGCCGACGATCAGGTTGTACCGAACCTGACCCAGGATGTTGACCTGCTCGGCCATGGCCACGCCACCGATGGCGCTGGCCAGCCCTGCGAGCAGCCCGCCTGCCAGGAACACGGCCAGCGAGCCTCGGCCACCGAAGACGGCCTCGGCCAGCGGCCCGACATAGGCGAGCACGGCGAGGTTCATGAGCAGGTGCATCCAGTCGCCGTGCATGAACATGCCGGTCACCAGGCGCCAGGGCTCGGAGGTCAGGGTCAGGTAGGGCCTGTTAACACAAACTGCGAAGCCCATCGACCACGAGCACGAAGCTGAGAAAGCCGAGAAACATCGCATCAAGCTTTTCGAACCGGGAGAAGATTCGGCGGTAGCCCTTGAGCCGCCG
>Ga0180008_1000928_pt1 | contig 20586 bp, 21 predicted proteins | sample MM_PW_MetaG_FD_121121 | JGI IMG/M metagenome (GOLD analysis project Ga0180008, IMG submission 121121) | Groundwater microbial communities from the Aspo Hard Rock Laboratory (HRL) deep subsurface site, Sweden - MM_PW_MetaG | ecosystem: Environmental > Aquatic > Deep subsurface > Groundwater...
CCCTGCCGCAATTTATCGTCGACATCGCCTTCTTCAGCGGCGGCGAATACTATGCCACCGAGACTTACACCGTTCCTGCATCCACCTGGTTTGCTGCGGAGCAACAGGCGCTGCAGATGTCGGTAAACAGCGTCTATGACGATGCGCGCATTCCTGACCTCAGCCGAACCGCCACTGTCCGCACGGCCTGATCATGCTCTGAGATCAATCTCGATGACAAAACTTCCGAACCGGAATCCTGGGACGGGTGTGCCGATCCAGCCGCTGTCCGAACCGTGGGCCCGTGCCACCTTCCCCTGGAGCCATCTCCATGACCCGCTACACATTATCCCATCTCGAAACCGCTGCTTGTCTTTGGGAAGCCGTCCTTGAATTGCGCGATCGGCCAGAGACCACTCCCGATGCAAGCAGTCTGGCGCTCGCCTTACGCAAATGCGTCGATACGCTCGGCACGGCGGCGCTGCGTCTGATCGTGGTAGGCTGGGTCGATGCGGTCGAGGCTGCATGGCGCACCGTCGAAGGCGAATATCCGTTGTCGTTCGATTGGGATTTCGTGCCCCGTTGGATTGACGACACGATCGACTGGTCAGATCCGCGCCGTCCGGTCATTCGCGCAACTGCGCCCGTTCGGTACGTCAGATCGACGTCGTTTCCACCTATAGGATATGACGCACCCCCCCAAACCGCGATCGGGACCAGCCATGAGGACCATCTGGCGATAGAGGTCCACACTGCCGTGATTGAACATCGGCATGGAATGAATATCCACGTCGCAATCGATGCGATGGCTCTCGACGTGGAAATCGCTGCTTATTGCCGTGAGTATTGGAGCGAGATCGACGACGCGCGCGACCCGGATAACCTGTCCGACACAGAAGCGATATCAAGCTATTTCGAATGTCATCCGTCGGAAAGCTGCACGAAGGATCGCATACGTATTGCGCCCGTCGCAAACCCGTCTCCCCTTGCTGCCGGATCGATCGAGCAAGGCCGCTATTGTGTACTATCGACCGCCCATCTGACGGTTCATACCGCCTCATGCCTCGATAAATGGGCGTCCTGGCCGCCCAGTGATCGACCGATCGACATCGCGGCTTCGGTCTATGGCTGGTTCGTACCGACGCGCGCCATTGATGATGACCGCCGTGCGCAATTGCCGCAGGATCTGCTGCGGCTCATCGCCTTCGGCCGCGCGCACGGCTTCCAGTTCCTGCTCTTCGACTGTGACGGCAGTGACGTCGACGGACTGCCGCTGCACCATTGGTAGGGAGGTTTCCAATCTGGCCGCCCCGGCTTCTCCGCGATTATCCGAATTTCCCCGCGACCTGATTCCAGAAGCCGATCTTGCGTCCATGCACCTTGCGAAGATCGGCCAGCCAGTCATCATGCGGTACGACATCGACATCGCCTGCGATACGGTCAGCCAAATCCGTCGCGGCTGCAAAGTCCCGCGCAGCATAGGGGTAGTATTTCGAACTCGCCCGGTCGAGCACGCCAGTCACCAGTCGGCGATAGAGCAAGGTGGCCCCGCCCGGGTCGGCTTGCGCCAATGCCTCAGCGGCAGGACGCAGAGTGTCATAGCTCCGGGCTTCCAAATCTTCGAGCCTTTCCCTGGTCAGCCTGCCCGCGCGCTTGAGATCGGGCCAGGCAACCAGGAACGCCAACGCCGATGTCGCCCGATCATATGCCATGGCCTGATCGAGGGCTTGCCTCTCCGCAGCGACATCCTCGAAATCGGGCAAAGCCCTGAGCCAGTTGCGCAGTACCTGCCCGTCGAGCCAGCGGTCGAAGATCGCCTTGCGCTGCGCCTGTACATCGTCCCTGCGGCCGAGCGCCTCAAAGGCCCGTAATTTGAGATCGGCAAGCTCGCGCTCGTTATGGCTGCGCTCAACCGGTGCGTCGATCCAGTCAAGGGCTTCTGCCGCACGACCATGTGCGATCAATCGGGCGGCCACCTGCGCATTGAGTACGGGGTTGCGACGATCGGGATCGACAGTTGCAATATAGGCGTCCACATCGCCGTCGAGATCGGCGAGTTTGGGTAGCAGCCAGCCGACCTTATAGTCGAACTGTCGCCGGTCATTCCCTGTCTTGGCCGCCTGCCGCTCAAGCAGAATCCCGCGCAAGGCTGCGCGGCCCTTCTGCCCCAAGGCTGGAGAAGCCGCTTCCGGCAGATCGTCGAAGACGCCATAACCGTCGCCCTCGACAAGCATCAGAATGTCACCTGCCAGCAGCTCGACATCGGACATGTCCGCCTGGCACCATAGTCGGCCAAGATCCTCACCGCCCTGCCGGAATATCTCTCCAAGCGACCCGCTGCTGTCGTCCGACCTTTCGAACACCGGCTCGGCAAGGCTCAGGAACAGCCGCATGCTATCGATCGCCTGGCTCAGAGAGTGTTCGGCCAGCGGCCCCATGATCGCTTCGCGTAACTGATCGAGTTCGCGCGCGAGTGCAGGGGCCTTGTCCCATTCGACGAACCCGCGCGAACGCCGGATGGTCTTCAGTCGCTTGTCGATCTCGTGGGCCAGCGCGCCGCCATCGTGCTTGGCCGCCAGTTCCATGCGGACGGCGCGGGCGAAGACGGCGTCACGCTCGGCCTGGGCGAGAACAAGCCGGGCAAGGCGACCGGCTCCCAGCGCCGCGATCGCTTCGGACGTCATCTTGCCCGAACCGCGACTGCCCTTCCTGGAGGCCCCCATCAGCCGTCCTGCCCTGATACCGACCCTGCTGTTCCCTGGATCAGGGCAAGCAGCATGGCGTGCAGTGCCTCCTCGGCGCGTTCGCGCCGTGCTGGATCGGTGGCGGCGATGTCCCGGCGCATCCAGTCCGGCAGGCGCCGGAGCAAGGCGGTCAGTTGCGAATCCATATCCTGAGGCATTCCTCGTTCTTCGCAGCCGGGGACCGCTGCCGCAACAGCAGCTTGCACATGGGCCTCAACGGGCACCATGCCCTTTGACGACAAATGGGGGGGAGGAAGAGGGGAAGGGATGATGGGTTCCAGTCCGGAACCAGGGAGACCGCCATGCCCCTTCCCCCAACGATCCATAGTGCCGTCAGCCCGGACGCGATCCGCCGCGCTTCACGCCTTTTTTCAGGCGACAGCCGGGACTACCTTCATGAGATGTTCCAGAATGCCAGGCGCGCCGGTGCCACCTGCATCGCGGTCGATCTGACCGAACAGGATGGCCGATACCTTCTGCACATCCGCGATGATGGCTGCGGCATCGATGATCCCGCCGCCCTGCTAATGCTGGGCCATTCGGGCTGGGGCGATGACATTGCCCGCAGCGAAGACCCGGCCGGCATGGGCATGTTCAGCCTTGCCGGCCGCGCGGTCGAAATCCAGTCCTTCTCCCCCTCTGCCGCCGCAGCCTGGAAAGTCCAGATCCCCGCGCACGCATGGGAAAGCGGCGCGCCGCTTGCCATCGCTCCGGCCGTGATCGGTTGGGGCACGCTGATCTCGATCGAACTGCCGCTCGACTGGAACCAAGGCTTGTCCGCGGCCGTCGCCGATGCAGCCCGTCACTATCCCTTACCGGTCACCTTGAACGATGCGCTGCTGCCCCGCGAAGACTTCCTCAAGGACGCCATGTTTGTCGAAAACGCCTGCGGCTGCCGTATCGGTGTCTATGATCGGGATCCTGATTGGCCAGGCGACCAACGCATCAATTTTCACGGGCACCGCGTCAAATGCGCCTTGCCGACGGTTCGGGAAGAAAAAGACAATGGCAGTCTCTGGACGGTCCGGATCGATATTATGGATGCGCCGGAAATTCATATGGTTCTGCCGGCGCGCAAGGAGGTTATCGACAACGCGGCATTGAAGGCCCTTCGCGACGCTGCCGAGCAGATCCTGTACAAGGCCATCGCGACCCGACCGGACCATCGGCTGCCCTTTACCGCCTGGCAGCGGGCGTGCGAGCTAGGCGTCACGCTGCCGCAGGCGCGCTCAGGGCTGGCGATCTGGCGGCCGCAGACCGCCGACGACTGTCATGGGCGAAGCAGCCGCATGATCGCTCCTGAAGGCGCAATGCTGATCGTGCCGGCGCTGGAGCCGGATATCGCGCAGTCGCTTGCGCTGGCTCGGGGCAAACCGCCCATTGAGGATGTGCAACTCGTCGAGGCGGAAGACGCGCTGCAAGGCTACGCCTGGTATGACACGCTCCCGGTGATCAGGGATATTTCCCTGCGCATCGACCGGGAAGGCTCCGTCCATCGCTATGACGACGACATGTGTCTCCCCGCCGATTTCGCTTGTGGCCTGGTCGACCGGATCGTCATCGAGCTGACGGTTTGTGAAACCGGTCGCACGGACGCGCCACGCAGCGTCCATTCCATCGAAATCCCGGCGCTCGTCTGCCGCAATGGCGGTTGGGATACTGAGGAGGCCATCATCCTGGCCACGCGCGATGGTGGAATCACCCCGGACAGACTGAGCCGCATGATCTATGCGACGATCTTCTGTGGGGCTGATGATGGCGACTGCGACAGCTGGGACACCCAGTCGCGATCCTTCGAACGCGAGGCGCGGCAGCACGCTACGCATATCCTCCTTGGGGAGGACGCTGCCACCCTCGAAGCCATCAACATGAGCGCATGGGATAATCTGAGCTGGCTGATCCCGCTCGATCGCAAGATCGTCATTCACGCCGAGCGCGGTGCCATCACGGTCGATTTCCTGCCGAATTGAAAGGGTGCCCGAGTTGGCTCGCCGCGCCTGTCACCCCTGTCCCAACCCAATCAAGGAGACCGGCCATGCGCCGCTTCCCCGTCTGCGCCTGTTCGACAGCGCATCTTCCCCGCGCCGAGAATGACGCCATCGACCGGCTGATCCAGCACGCGCCGCGAAGGAGCGGCCGGATCATCGTCGATCATCCGATCTTGTCGATCGAGGCCCACCAATATGGCTTCTGGGTCCATCTTGGCTTCATCGATGACTGGCCCGATCGCCCCGATGGGCTTTCGCCTGAATTCTGGGCTTTGCTGTCGGACGCCCGCAAGGCTGGAGCGAACTGGCTGAGCTTCGACCGTGATGAACCGCCTTGCGATCGGTTCCCGGTCTTCGCGGCCGGGCAGGGGGAGGCAACGGGCGACGCGGGGAAATCGGTCAATGCCGCAAACCCCGCTGCCAGGATCACGATCCGCTGTTCTGCATGTGGCAGCGCCGAGGTAATGCGCGATGCCTGGGCGCGCTGGGACGATGATGCCCAGGACTGGGCGCTCGGCGCTGTGTTCGACGCAGCTTTTTGCGAGGCCTGTGAAAAGGACGCCACGCTTTCCGAACAGTCGATCGACGGATCGCAGCACAAGCATCCCTGATCGCCAGGCCCGCTGGCCATTTATCACCTCAAGCCCTTTCCCTCGACCAGCATCTCCGGCCGCTCTCAGCGCCGCCGGGCAAAGGAGCATATCCCATGACGATCTCCAATCCTGATTTCACCCGCGACACGAAAGTCCCGCTCGGCCGCTCATCGACCAGTCCGCTCGAACTGGATCTGGGTAAACTGATGGCGGGGCGCTGTCTGATCCAGGGATCTTCAGGCGCGGGCAAAAGCCAGACGCTGCGCCGGATCATCGAAGAAGCGTTCGATTATCTCACCACCATCATTGTCGATCCGGAAGGCGAGTTCGCCAACCTTGCTACGCATATCGGCGCAACGACGGTCATCGCACGCGAATATGCCAATGATGGTCTCACAGCGCTCGCGCTGCGAACGCGGCAGCATCGTATCGCCCTCCATCTCGACCTTACCGATCTGGAGCCCGATCATCGCATCGAGAAAGCTGCGGCCTTCTTTGCGGGCCTGCTCTCGACACCGCGCGAACATTGGGCCCACACGGTGCTGGTGTGTATCGACGAGGCGCATCTGCTCGCGCCGCATATTGCAGCCTCGGCCCGCGACGCGGAGACCCGCCGTCTGGGGGTCGCCACCTTGACGGATATGTGCGCGCGGGGTCGCAAGCGCGGCATTGGCACGATAATCGCGACCCAGCGCCTCGCCAAGCTCGCCAGTTCGGTGGTCTCTGAACTGCACAATCATCTGATCGGCCTCAATGTCTTTGATCGCGACGTGGCACGTGCTGCCGACCTTCTGGGGTTCGGCAGTGAACAGGCCGCGTTGCTGCGCCAGCTTCCGCCCGGCGAATTCTTCGCCTTTGGCCCCGCGCTCGCGGCGATCCCGGTGCTGGCGAAGATCGATCCCACGATCACCCCCCATATCGGGCGCACGCCCGATCTAGTCGCTGCCGCCGATCTTGATGCCGATGAAAGCCGGACCCTGCTCGATCTTGACACCCTGCGCGAGGTCGCGCCGACCAGAGGGAACCAGGTGACCATGCGAGGCCAACGCGCGCTCGACGCCTTCCTCCTCGATCCCGCCGCCCCCGCCGCTGCACGGATTGTCGGCGCGCTGGGCAGCATAGCGCCCAACGCCACCACGGCGGACGATCTGGTGCGGCACCTTGCCCTGCCTGCGAACGATATCGATGCCGGGCTCGACCTGCTCGCCGCGATCGGTGCGTCCGACACCATGCCGCGCGGCGATACGCGGATCGCGCGGCTGTCTGCCCGGTTGCGCCTGCGTGTCGTCGATACGCCCGTTATCGGCCTGGTCTGAACGGAGAGTGCCATGAAAGAGACAAGCTTCGATCTCGACGCTGAAATCGTCGAACTCACCCCGTTCGTCCCTGACCAGCAAACGGGTACAACCGCGCCACTTGCCGAACTGGCTTTCCGTGCCGACGCATGGCTCCCCGATGAAACGCTGCGTTTGCGCGCCGCCTTCGCCGATGACTGCACGCTAGAGGAGATTGCCACAGTGCTGGGCCGATCGCGTGCCAGCATCGCCACGCGTATCTATGATCTTGGCCTCCGCCGAAACTCGCGGCGATCCTGGATCGCGTGGGAGGATGAGGAACTGGCGCGCTGCTATATGCACGAACCAACCGCGACACTGGCTGCCCGCCTCGGCCGCGCTGTGAGCGCCCTCTATGCCCGTGCGCAACTGCTCGGACTCTCCGAGCCCGGATCGCCGCCCTATAGCGGTTGGGAAGATGCACAGCTTCGCGCCGGGTACGCCAAGGGTGTTCCCGTCGCCCAGATTGCCAGCCTCATCGGCCGTCCCTTCGGTGGCGTCATCTCCCGCGCTTCGGCGCTGGGTCTGCGCCATGCCTGCCAGCCGGACGACTGGAGCGACGCGGAAATGGCTCGCGCACTCACACTCGCGGCCACAGGCGTGCCCTATGTCGTCATTGCCAGGGCGCTCGCTTCTGAGGGATTTCCGGCCCGGAACAGTCGCAGCCTTGGCCAACGCCTTCGCAAACTGGGTTACGGCAGAGGGTGGGGCAGGCCGTGGATCATTGAGGAAGACGAGCTGCTGCGCCACGCTTATGCGACTGGTACGAGCCTGACGCCCCTGCGGGAGCGGCTTGGCCGCAGCCCGCATTCCATCCGCTGGCGTGCAGAGGCGCTTGGCTTGCGCGGCACGCATGTCCGCCGCGACGGGTTTCGGCAGGGACCTGTCTGGACGGCCGGGGAAGAAGCTCGGTTGCGAGCGGATTATGGCAAGGTACCGACACGGGACATTGCCAAAGACCTTGGTCGCGGCGTGCGCGCTGTCCTTTATCATGCCAACCGCCTGGGGCTGGTGCATGGCTTCATGCGCGCATTCAGCGCGCATGAGGACCGGGCGATCCGTAACGCCTGGACCCATGGCGTTTCGATGGTCGATGTCGCCCAGGCGCTTGGCCGCGATCCCGCCGTCATCGGTAAGCGCGCCGCACGTATCGGCTGTCGGTTCAACGATCCGGCCAGACCGTCCCGAGGCCCCAGGACCCGGCGGGCAAATCGCACACCCGTCACGCTCCAAAGCCTGCTTGCACTTAACGCCGCTGCGGCGGTCGATGCAAACCGGTCAATCGCTGCCTGAACCTATTCCAGCATGGAGGCCATGATGCCCTCGTCCGATCTGCCCGCCCGGTTGTCACCTTGCCGGCGCCGCTTATGCTCATTCGATCACGCCTATAAAATCGCCCTCAATCTTCGGCGGGACACCGGCATCCCGCATTATGTCATCCGCGGGATCCTACCCTTGCAGGCCTATCGGGTGACGACAAGGCCGCCGGCCTGGCCGGATCGCTGGCTGGCGATGGCGGCATGATCTCACCATGCGCACCGCTACCGCTATTCGCCCGACCGTAGCCCCACCGCGCCTTCAGCCTCGCGCGCCATCCACCTGCGCTGCCCCCGGCAGGGCTGTATTGGCGACCCGTCCTGCCGGGGTTTTGCGCTGAATTGTGGGCCGGTCGCAGGGCTGCGGGTGGCGGAGGGGCGAGCGTCGCGGGAAGGATGGGGAGCGCTGTTCCTTCGACGGGCGGCGCGCGGGGCAAGGGCGGGACAGAGAGGAGAGAAGGGACGGGGAGGGTGTCGCCGGAAAATGGATTTCGAGCGACATTCGAAAGGTCAAGACGATGAACATCGGTGAAATCTTCAATCAGAACGGCCGCCTGACGGGCTCGATCGCCACCCGCACGATCGATCTCCCGCGCATCGGGCTGCGCAAGGTCATGAGCGAGAATGAGAAGGCTCCGGTATACGAAATCCTGGCGCTCAACGTCGCGCGTCGCTGGGTTCAGGTCGGCGCATTGTGGGAGGCTGCGTCCAAGCGCACCGGCGAGGTCTTCCTTGCCGGCAATATCGACGACCCCAGCCTGCCTGAACCGCTGCCGATCGCGCTCTTCCCGGCCGATCATGGCGGCTACATGGTCGCATGGCGGCGCGACACCATGCGCTCCGACTTCGGGGGCAGCATGGGGACCAGCCGCACCAATTATGACGATCGCGGTTCGCGCGACGAAGGCGGCTTCGGTGACAGCACCGCAGGGGCTGACGGCGAGCTGGCCGGTGCGGGCGCGCCGTTTGGCGAGGAGGACCCGTTCTGATCTCCCGTTGATCGGAACCCGTTCCGGGCCGGGGAGGCGTCAGGCTTCCCCGGCCCTTTTCTTTTCTTCGCATGAGGAGACAGTCCATGCCGCTTCCTTCTTTTCATGACATCGCGCCGCTGTCCGATCTCTCGGCGCTCTGCGTCGCGATCATGGCCAGTCCCGCTATCCGGGATCTGCTGACATCCCAAAACACGCTTGCGGTCCGCTCGCCGGAAATACCTGGCGGCGTTACATGCGGCGAGATCATCGCTGCTATCTATGACATGCTCGAAGGCACGCCCTTTGCGCCCCATGCGGCGCAAATCGTCGATGCCGTCCTGACGCGCTCAACCGCTTTGCCCAGCGTACGGGCGAACATGCACTGATCGACATAATGGGGCGGGACGCCTTTGCGCGTTCGCGCCCCTTTTTCCTTTTCCATGATGAGGAGAAGTACCATGACCCATGACCATTCGCGGCGTATCAGCCACTTCGCAGACCTGCCGACGCTGTTTGCACAGATGACGGCGACACCGGAATTCAAACGCGCTTTTGGCGATCCCATCCCGCTTTCGATCATCACGCCGGGCGACGAGCCGGGCGAGCATGATATGCCCGAACCGCTCCACGCGCAGGCCGATTGCGCGGGTGTGATCGCCACCATCTTCGATCTCTTGACCGATACCCGCCTCGACGCGCTCGCGCCCGAGATCGCCTGGGGCATGGTCAACAGCTTCCACTTCGTAGCTGGCAAGCTTGAACGACAGGAAGACATGCTGGCCAATGAGCTGCGCGATTTGATCCGGCGGATCGAGCCTTCGGAGGTTTTCAACAGCGAACTGGAGGAGAAACAGCTCCTGTGCCAGTCGCTGACCGAACAACGCGAGGCGATCGAGTGCATGCGCGATTATGCCGCCGAAACTTTCCGCGTGCTATCGGGTCGCCCCTGGTCGCCGGCGCGCGGATCGCGTGTCTCGAAGGCGGCTACCGCCACGCAAGTATCGATACAGGATTTCCTGCGTGCCCGGGAACTGGCCGAACGGGAGCGGTACCGTCCCCGTGGACCGATCGTTATCGCCTCAGGCCATGCGGAATGGCATGACTGGCAATTGCTCTGGGATCGGCTCGACACCATCCTCGAACGCATCCCGCATATGACGCTGGTGACGACCGCGCAGCGCAAGGGATTCGACGCGATCGTGGCCTCTTGGGCTGGCAATCGGGAGGTGCAACTTGTGACATATTCGCTGACGGGGTCGGGGCGCGGTGCGCCCTTCGCCCGCAATCGCAAGCTTGTGGACCTGAAACCCGTCGAAGCCTTGCTGGGTGAGGGATCGGGTATTCAGGCCAATCTTTATCAGGCTCTGCGGAAGGCCAGCGTTCCGATCCATGCCTTCCGCAAGGCCGATCAGGTTCCGGTCGAAAATGTCACTCCGCCCCGGCGCAGCCAACTTCGCCGTGCCGCCTGACATTACATCGCTCGCATTTCGTTCGGGGATAGCGCTACGCGCGCTGTCCCCTTTTTCATGGAACAGATGCTACCTCGGCGATCAGGGCAAGCGTTGCCGGCACTTCCCTGCGAGGCCATCGCCAGGAGGCACCCATTTGCGAATCAGGGGCATCGAGCCCCAGATTCGCAACGCCTCTTCTCTCTCTCAAGAATTCCAAGGGTGGCACGGGACCGCGTCGGCCTCAAGGACGACGGGGCCCCACCATTTTTTGGGGCGGGTCAGGCGCCGCGCTTCTCACTCGACCATGGTGACCGCCCCAAAAAATCGTGACCCCCATCGCCGGCTGCGCCGGTCGCGTTCCGCGATCCTTGACCCCGACGCTCGGAGCCCGTGCCCAGGGGGGAACCTCTTTCGCTTCAAAAGGAGGTTCTCATGACGAAGATCAACCACGCCGACCGCATGCCTTCCGACATTGCTACATTCATCACGCAGGAGACAGTGGCTACCACCGACGACTTCCACGCGGCCTTCGCCTCCGATCTCGATGGTGTCCGCATCGGGCGTGGTGGAGAAGAGATGGCGACCGACATGCCCGATCCGAGGGAAGCCCAGTTCGCCGTCGAACTGATCGTCACGACACTTTTCGACGCATTACGGGACACGCGCTTGGAGCCGGCCGCGCAGCGCCTGGCGTGGGGTATCGTCAACAGCTTCCATCACGTCGCCGACCAGTGGGAGGGCCAGGCCGACAAGGCGACACGGCAGATTCAGGACCTGCTGCGTCGCGCCGATGGCAGCGAAATCCACAGCGTCGAACTCGAGCAGGCACGCGACGAACTTGAATATCTCGACGAAGCTACCGAGGCGCTGCGGTGCATGCGCGACCATGCGGCTGACGTCTTCCACACCGAAACCGGACGGCCATGGTCCGCGCCGAAGGGATCGCTGGTATCGAGCAAGCGCACTGCGTCGGTTATTGCCGCCACCGATTTCCTCGCCGCCCGTCGTCAACGCCGGACCGACGCGCACAACCCGCAAGGACCGATTGTGATCTTCTCAGGAGGAGCGGAATGCTGGTTTGACGACCGTCTCATCTGGGGCAAGCTCGATGAAGCCAAATCCCGAAATCCGATGATGGTGCTGGCGACGACCGCGCAAGACAAGGGGTGCGACGCCATGGCCGCAGCGTGGGCAGCGTCGCGCAAAGTCACGCTCATAACATTCCGGCTCAGCGCAAAGCTTGGCAAACGGGCGGGGTTCGTACGCAACGAGCAGATGGTCGGATTACGTCCCGTCGAAGCGCTGGTGTGCGAAGGATCAGGATTGCAATCGCACCTTGCGCGACTGGTCAGGGAGAAGCGTATCCCGGCGCGGTTTCTGAGGCTCAGCGATCAGGAATGGGAGGCGCAATGACGCCCCGAGAGGATCGGTCCGGTTTACCGGGCCGATCCTCATTTCTTTTTTCAAGCGCAGCACTCGCCCCCGCTCAGGGACCCGCAAGCGGGCCCGTCGCGGAGGCGATACGGAACCGCCAGCGCGGTCCCGGCCTCCTGCGCGCGGCTTCGCCGTGCTCGTCGCAGGGACACCCTTCGGGTGCGGTTTGGGAAGGCTGGTAGTCGCGAAAACGTTCAGCGTAACGATCAAATGAGGTGAGGGCCAAAGCGGGGAATGCGTCCTCTGCCTTCAAGATCCAGTAAGGTCAGAGCAGGGGAAATCTCGCCGATATCCGATGTCGTCCTTCGCTCTGATACCGACAGGAATGGGTTCCTTATGCTCCACCCATGCCGATTATCATCAGATTGCCGCTTCGCGGCGGGTCAGCTCACTGGCGGCAACTTTTTCAGGGCCGTCAGCGCTGCGCTGCCGCCAACCCGGATAGCCTGGGTCAGAAGTTCGCGGAACTCACGCTCCGTCAGCTTCTCTATCGGCACGTCGTTTACCATGGCCGCATATTTGCCGCGCAGAGCGCGGCGGGCGGTTTCCAGATCTTCCGTCAGCTTGCGCTGACGTGTTTCGAGATCGGCAAGCCGATCCCTTTCGGTCATCTTTGGCATTTCCATCGTCCTTCCCCGATGGGCTGCCCGTCACACGCAACTGTGCCATATCGACGGGCCAAAGCAAGAGCGGCTTGCCGCTTCCTGGGGAACTGGCGGGGTGTACGGCGCGCCGGCGAGGCAGCGATGCTGGCATGCGAAGCCCGGCGTTAAATCTCCTGATGACGGTAATCACGCTCTCGGGACCGGGCCTTATATCCGGCCTCCTTTTTTAAATTCTGGGAGAAAAAGCTCATGAGCTCTACCCTCAAACCACCCCGATATCGGCCCCCGAAAATCAGCAGAAAGGTTGCCCCGCGCCTACCGGCACGAGGCAGCGCAGCGCGAGCGCGCTGCGTAAGGCGGGACGCACGGCGCAAGGCCGTTTTGTAATGGACCCTACGCACGGGTGCTGCGGGAACATTATGCCCTAAAAACATTAGGATAAGTCTGTATTACGTGTCTCACACTGAACCGGCGCGCTGTCGTACGCAAAACACCGGGTTTACTTGGGCAAGCCTATCATACTGAAACGCCTTCAGGAATTTCGTGATACGCGTCGTATGTCATTCCTGGTCGCGGCATGCGATGGCGGTGGAGCCTGCAGGTCACCACCCGTTGAATCCTGGCCAAATTCATGGTCTTTTTGTCGCGGCAAGAAAGGATCGCGCCATGACGGAATTGAATGAGGAGTATATCAGCGATCTCCGCCAAGCGGTGGTCAAGGCCATCTGCGAAGTGTCGGCGCAAAGGCAACACGCCCCGGAAGCGGGCAAGGGGGGCACTCTCTATATCGGGACAGCAGAAGTCGGTCAGATGCTCACCATTTTGCTGACCGAGTTTCTGGAAGGCGTCCCTGGTCTCGATACGCCCAGTGAGGTGCGGCGCATGTCGGACGTTGTAGCCAGGAAGATCAGACTGGGGATCGGCGAAATCCGTCGACACCGCGAGGAGACGGGCGGAACGCCGCCGCCGTCCATCATTATCAGAAGCAACTGATCGAGTCCGCTCAGCCTCTTTTTCTGTCGGTACCTACTCCCAGCGCTAAATCTCTGGATCAATCTGGTCATAGGGCGGCTTGCGCCAATATTGCCATTCCGGTAATATGCGATCGCTTCATGATATTTTCGAAGGTCTCCGGATAAGGAGACTGTTCGCTTGCCCAAGCTTAATTTCCGCCTCGATGAATCGCTGCATGCCGCCTTGATGCGCCGTGCGCTCGGTGCGAACCTGTCGTTATCGGCGTTCATTCGTCAGCTGCTTGAGCAGGCGGTCGACGAGCGCAAACGCTACGTTTTCTCTTCCCAGGATGAGATTCTCGCCACCTCGATCCAAATCCTGTCGATCGTTGCGACGTCCGTCGGCGAGCAATCTCCCAGTGCGCTCGAGCAGGGCATGGTGCAGGCCCGAATGATCCTTGCCGAACGCGGCCTGCTTGGGGGGGAGGATATCCCATGAGCATCTTTCGCAACGACACGTTGGGCTCATGGACGCGCGGCGGACAGGCGATCGTCCACAATGTCCGCATGACGACCCAGGTCTTCTACCAGACCATATTGGCGGGTTTCATTATCTGGATCATCGGCACGCTCTGGTATGCGTTCGAGAAGTCGACCGAATATGAGCGGTTCATTCTGGTTAAGTTGGCTGAGGCCACGATCAAGGTGCATGCGGCCGCCGGGACCAATGATCCGGTGCAGTTTCGCACCCCTGACGGCCAGGCCTACTGGACCTCGGCGGACTGGCTGGTTGCCTCGACCCTCGCGAAAAAGACCTTGCATGTATTTGAAGGCTATCTGCTGCATGGCGCACTGCTCTCTGGCCTGTTCACCCTTGTCATGCTCGCCTGGGCCTGGTTCTACTTCACCCGGACGGGTAGGGGCCTTGGCTCCAATGAATATCTGCGAGGGGCGAGGTTCGGCACGATCCGCCAGGTAAAACGCGCGCTATGGCGACAGACCAAGGGACCTCTGGTGATCGGCAATGTGCCGGTGCCTGAGGCCTATGAGCCTGAGCATATCCTGCTGTGCGGTGCGCCTGGCACGGGAAAGACAAACCTCATCGTCGGCATGCTCGACGGCATCCGCAAATCGGGTCGGCGCGCCATTGTCTATGATACCGCCGGTACCTTCGTCGAGAAATTCTATCGGCAGGGCACTGACATGTTGCTCAACCCGCTCGACCAGCGCGCGGCGCGCTGGTCGCCCTGGGTCGATGTGCCACGCGATTATCATTATGATCAGATCGCGGAATCGACCATTCCCGACAAGCATGGCGATCCCTTCTGGGCGAAGGCGGCGCGGGGGACGCTGGTTGCGGTCATGCGCAAGCTGGCGCGCCAGAAACATACCTATGTCTCGGTCCTCCTCGACCGTCTGCTGCGTTCTAAACTGAAAGACCTTGCCGCCTTCGTGACTGGCACTGATGCCGCCGCCTTCATCAGCACCGAAGGCGAAAGGACATCCGCCGGCATCCAGGCCGAACTTGCATCGGTCATGCGCAGTTTTGGTTATCTCGATGATACCGAGGACGGCTTCTCGATCCGCGACTGGGTTGAGAAAGGCGCAGACGGGAGCTGGCTCTTCATCACCGTGAAGGCCGACCAGCTTCCCTCGCTACGCCCGCTCATCACCGTCTGGCTCGACATCGCAATTAGCGCCATCATGAGCCTGACGCCCGATCGCGACCGACGGCTTTATTGCGTGATCGACGAACTGCCGACGCTGCATAAGCTGCCGTCGCTCTCGGATTTCCTTGCCCGTGCCCGCAAATATGGCGGGTGCGGCATATTGGGGTTCCAGTCCTATCCCCAGCTCAAGGCCACTTACGGCAAGGACGATGCGGCTGCGATCACTGGCTATTGCTCAACCTGGGTGGCGCTACGCGCGAACGACACGGATACGGCCGAGCATGTCTCGATCAACCTCGGTCAGGTCGAACAGGTCGAGGCCAATGAGGGCATGTCCTATGGGGTCAACGACATGCGCGATGGGGTCAATCTGTCGCGGATGCAGGTGACGCGGCCACTGGTCATGTCGACCGAAGTCACCAACCTGCCCAACCTGATGGGCTTCCTGCGCTTCGGCCGCAATTTGCCTGTGGTGCGGTTCGATAGCCGCTTCAACGACGTACCCTCCTTGGGACCAGCTTTCCTCGAACGCACGACGCCCCCCATTCAGATCGACAAGGCCGGGATGCTCGTTCGCATTGCCCATGCCGAAGCGCGTGTTCGCGAAGCGATGGAGCGGGAAGCCACGCAGTCATCTCCGCCAGCGACACATGGCGAGATCAAGCCAGCGAAGCCTTCGGTATCTTCAGGATCCGCCCCGACGCCGCCACCGCAGTCGGATCTGTTTACGCCTCCAGCAACAAACCTCGATCCGCAGCGTGTGGAAGATATATTGCTCATTGACGAGAATGCCGAGCTTCCCGCGCCCGCCCGCACCCTTTGGACCATCCTTGCCGGCAAGCAGGGAGAAATCCGGTCTGATCTTGTCCAGCATGGCCGCGACGACGGGCCGCGTGAGCGCGCGAGGCCAGCATGATCCAGCCACAACGCCTCCATGGCAAACCAGCCAATATTGCCCGCTACTATACGGTCGGGGATTATTACACCAAGGGCGGTAATGAACCGTCTGAATGGGGTGGGAAGCTTGCAGCCGATCTCGGCCTCTTCGGGGCTGTTGATCCGAAGCTGTTGCGCGACCTTCTTGCTGGAAAAGTCGGGGATCAACAACTCGGGCGGCATCGTGCGGATGGCGAAATTCAGCATCACCCAGGCTGGGATTTTGCGGTCAACGCGCCCAAGCCCGTGTCGGTCATGGGGCTGGTTGCCGGTGACGAACGCGTGCTTGCCGCCCATGAGGGCGCGGTGACCGCAGCCATTTCCTATCTGGAGGAGCAGGCGCAGTTGCGCCGCCGTGATAAAGGGAAGATCGTTCATGAAACAACGGGTCGGATCCTGGTTGCTCGCTTTACCGAGCATGGCAGCCGGGAACTTGATCCGCATCTGCATACGCATCTCGTCGTGCTCAACATGACGAACCGCGAGAATGGCGATCCCATGGCAAGCCTCGAAAGCCGGGTCATGTATGGCGAACAGCGTGTGGCCGGTCAGATATATCGCAATGCGCTGGCTTTCGGCTTGCGCGAAGCGGGCTATGAAATCGATGCTGATCCGCGTTCCGGATTGTTCGAGATACGAGGCGTGCCGAAGGACCTGATCGACCAATTTTCGCAGCGCGCCGAGGCGATCGAGGATCATGCGCGCGAGCATGGTCTGGTGGGACAGAAAGCCCAGCGTGCTTCCTTCTATGCTACGCGCAAGGCGAAGGTGAAGATCGGCCAGGAAGAACTCAGCGCGCAATGGCATCAGCGGACAGGCAAGCGTCTCGAAATGCTGCAGGAGATTGTTGCGCTGGCGCGGGGTCGAGAAGGGGAGCATCCGGCGCCCACGGAACGCGATGCGTCGCGTGCGGCTCTTTTCGGCTTGCGGCAACTGGAGACATCCGAGGCGGTCAACAATTTAGGCGACATATTGCGCAGGGGTCTTGCTGCCCATGTCGGTGAAGTCCGGCTTGATGATATTCGTCCCCGGATCGCAGCACATGAGGTCCTGCGCAAATTGCTGCCGACCCATGCGCAGACCGGTGACAAGATGTTGACCCGTGGCCGCACCAGCCGGAAGTCCTGGCGTCTGGAGCTGGCATTGACCCAGCATATTGCGCTCGGCCTTGATGACGCGCGTCCCATCGCCTCGAGCGATCGCTTGCTGGCCGTGCTCGACGGGACGTCGCTCAACACGCAGCAGCAGCGCGCACTTGTCGAGACGGCGCTGACGCGGGATCGGGTCACGGCGATTCACGGTGTCGCCGGTTCTGGAAAATCGACGCTGGTGAGAGTTCTGGCCGAGGCAGCCGAACCGGGAACGGCATTGATTGCATTGGCACCCACATCATCGGCCGCAGCGGAACTGGGAAGCAAGGCGAACATCACGTCCCATACTGTCGCCAGCTTCATCGCGCGCGGCGGGCAGGGGATCACGGACCGCCATGTGCTGGTTCTCGATGAAGCAGGGCAGCTCGGCAACCGCCAGGCCCAGCGGATGCTGGAGATCAGCAGGACGACCGGGGCACGGCTGCTTTTTCTCGGAGACGAGAAACAGACCGGGGCGATCGAGCAGGGCAAACCCTTCTGGTTGATGCGAAGACTGGGCTTGCCAACGGTCGAGTTGACGCACGCCGTGCGGCAGGAAACGAAATCAATCAAGGCTGCCGTCACAGCCGCGCGGACGGGGAACTTTGCCGAGGCATTGGCAAAGCTCGATAGCGTCAGCACCGTCGACGACAATGAAAAGATGGCGGAACAGGTCGTCAACGCCTGGATACGGCTTAAACCGGCATCGCGGGCCGGAACCAACATCCTGGTCCTCGACAATGCGACCCGGCTGATCGTTAACAGCAAGATTCGCGAAGCGCTGAAAAACGAGAATGGGCTGGCCGCCGAGGGCAGCCGGTTTTCCATCCTGGCCCCGGCGGGCTCAACCGATATCCAGAAGCATATGGCCCGCTTCTACGGTGCAGGACAGGTGGTGCGTTTCGAGCGGGACATTGCAGACCTCGGTATCGCACGGCACGCCGACTATCGGGTCGCTGGACTAGGCCGGGAGGCCAATGGGCGCCAGGTTGTGCGTCTCGTCGACGATCAGGGGCGCGTCATACGCTGGGATCCGCAGACGACGAAGGCCCGCCACATCAATGTGTTCAATCCTGAAGAGCGGGATATTGCGGAGGGTGACCGTATCCAGTGGCGGCTCGTCAGTCGCGAACTCGGGCTACGCAATGCGGAGCGCGGCACCGCAGAAAAACTTGATGGCGCGCTAGCGACGATCCGCTGGGATCGAGATGGGCGCGTGCAGCAGGTTAATCTGTCGGAACACCGGACCTGGGATCATGGTTACGCAGAGACGGTCTATTCCGCACAGTCCAAAACCTATCCGCGCGTTTTCGTGCTGGCGCCCGCAGAATCGCCGTTGGTCAACGCCCAGAACTTCTACACCGCCATTACCCGCGCGGCATTCGGTGCCAGGCTCTGGACCAACAACGTCAAGGAACTGATTGCCAAACTCGATCGCCAGTCAGGAGAAAAGACGTCTTCTTCGGAAGGGTTGGGCCGGTTGAAGACTGATCGCGTAGATGCCTTTTCGAAACGCCGGGAAGGCCATGTGGCAAGTCTGAGGGCCGAGCAAGAGCGAGACCGAACGGAGCGGCGCGATCGGGCGATCGAGCGACAACTCCACTATCGGGACCGCTCACCCCGTGGCGCGGCTGAGCATCTTGCGGACGGTGCCCGGAGCATCGCGCAGGTGCTCGATAAGTTTCTCGCAGGCATTCTCGACCATGCGCACGCCGAAGGGAGTGCGCCGAAAACCGGCATCGACCGGGAAAACCAATCTCCTGCGCCTCGACCCGAACCATCCCATGGCCCCGAACGATAAGGTCACTGCCCATGCTTCGCTGCAAGTTTACCGTTCAACTGATCCAGGGAAAGCGCTTCGCAGGTGCCGTCCAGCCTGAGTATCAATTTGAATTCAGTACGTCGCGCCAAGCCAGAGGGTGTAGGGTCTTCCTGAGCCGCATTGGATGGACCAAGCCGCACAGTCGGACTTCTGTCAGTCGTAATGCCGCCGCCGAGATCAATTCGGAGAGAGCGCTCTCTGCATTTCAGAAAGATGGCCCAGTTCCGGTGTTTGGGCTTTACAGTGATCCGACCAATCCGATCACTACGCCTGGAACCGCTATCCGGAGGGTCGGATGAAGTCACACGGCATCCCCAGGCTGTTATACACTGCTGTCATCAGTATGGCATTGTACACCACCCCCGCATTTTCGAAGTCCTCAGATGAGGAGGAATTGCGGATCGCCGCCTGCATTCTTCAAGCCTCGCTTGGTCAGCCCTAGCTGGAAAAAACGCTTTGGGGACTGCGCGATCAGGAAGCGGGCTGGGTCGGCGCTGAGGTTCGTAACAGCAACGGCTCTCACGATCTCGGTCCCCTGCAGATCAACAGTTGGTGGACACCTCGCATCGCTGCGCTTGTTGGGCGCTCACCTGTTCAGGTTCGACATTGGCTGCGTTTTGATCCCTGCTTCAATGCGGAGGCTGCAAGGTGGATATTCCTGTCTGCCCTGCGCTCGACCGGTAATTACTGGAAGGCGATTGGCGCCTATCACAGCCCGACGGCGTCGCGGCAGTATCGCTATTTGAATTCGGTAGCTCGCCATATGAGGACGAGATACGGAGATGCTGTCTTTCGCCCGTGATAGACAGGACATGACCTTGATTTACCAGACCGAGCGTACAGTGTTTTCGTCAGTGCAATATGCTTTTGCCTGCAGATGGCGCAGCAAACTCGATCCCCAGGTGCTGTGTGGATGAACGATGGTAATTGCTCACGGGGTCGGCAATTGGTGGGCTGATCAGGCGACCACGAATCTGCCGTCGACGAGTTCGCGGATGGCTACGAGTGCCGATTTTCCGCTGAGACGAGCGGTTCCGGTGACGGATCGATATCCAGCGTGGATCTGGGCGCCCCAGTCGGAGCGGAAGCCGTTGGTGACCTTGCGGAACACGACCGAGGGGCGGATCTCGCGCTCTGATATGTTGTTGGTCGCAGGGACGTTGCGGTTGGTGAGAAAGATGAAGAACTTGCTTCGCCAAGCCTTGATTTGTTTGAGCAGAACACGTCCCGCAGGGTGCGCGACAGGCATCTGTACCAGGCGGGTCAGCAGATTGTCGGCCTTCGCAGCGTAGGTGGCCAGCGTTGTGTCCTTCAGGCTGCTTCGTCGCTTGCCGATGCGGATCGCCCAGCGCAGGTGGTCGCGGACTTTGGGGGCGAAGGCGGTATCCCCGCAGTCGATGGCATACTGAACATCGCGCAGGACATGCGCGAGGCAGACCTGATGCTCCTTGCCCAGTTCCTGCTGTCCAGCGTAGCGATCGGAGACCCACACATCAGGTTGGTGGCCGCCCAACACCTCCTCAGCAACACTGCGCGCTGAAGCGCCCCGGGTTTCCAGGAGGCTCCAACTTGTGAGAAGGAGCATCCGTTATGAGCAAGACAACCAACAAATTTTCACCTGAAGTCCGCGAGCGGGCGGTTCGTATGGTGGTGGAGCAGC
>Ga0180008_1000929_pt1 | contig 20585 bp, 15 predicted proteins | sample MM_PW_MetaG_FD_121121 | JGI IMG/M metagenome (GOLD analysis project Ga0180008, IMG submission 121121) | Groundwater microbial communities from the Aspo Hard Rock Laboratory (HRL) deep subsurface site, Sweden - MM_PW_MetaG | ecosystem: Environmental > Aquatic > Deep subsurface > Groundwater...
AAGCCACTGAACTGCCATCCGGGCTCCATAAGCCGTCGAACTCTCTGACACCGCTGCTTTGTGTCAAATTGCGGGTACTGCCATCTTTTACCGGTACTGTGAATACATCACCACGGGCGCTAACCACCACACGCTGACCTGTGGCCGATAAGCGGGCGTTGGTCAGGGTTTTGCTGGCATCTTTCCACTGCGGACGTTTTTGTACGGACTGAGTTTGAATATGCACAGGGATAGGTGTGCTTTGACCAGTGCTCACATCATAACTATGTAAAAAACCGCCGGCTTCATAGACGATTTGATTGTTGTAGCCTGCGGCACTGCGCAAGTCCCAGTCGGTATTCTTTGTCAGTTGTTCCACTTTTTTATTGCTGTAGCGAAACAGATTTACTGCAGTATTGTCGCGGTCAGACAGGAAGTAGACATCATCGCCGAGCCAAAACGGACTGAATTCATTGGCATTAGGATGTGGGATTTTTTCCAGCTGCTGTTTTTCTAAATCGATGATCCACACCGGAGGCGTGCTGCCACCGCGGTGCAGACGCCAGCCACTTGGGCCACTGTAGGCCATATTGTTGGGTCTGTAGGCCAGTTTCTTGCCATCTGCGTTTAAGTCCCCTTCAAAAGCCACGGCTTCCATCAGCTTTTGTTCAAAACCGCCCTTCACAGGCACACTAAACAGCTGGTTGCTGCGGCTATTCGCTATCTCACGGTTGGACGCAAAGATGACTTTTTTACCATCAGGGCTCCAGCCATTGACGGTATCAGCACCAGGGTGAAAGGTCAGTCGTGTTACAGCTCCGCCGCTTGAAGGCATCAGGTAGACATCAGTGTTGTTATCATAACTGGCTGAAAACGCGATCCACTTGCCGTCGGGTGAAAACTTAGGGGCAAATTCGCTGGCCGGATGGCTGGTTAACTGACGTGGGTTTTGGCCGTTTTTGTCGCTGACCCAAATATCGCCGCCATAAACAAAAGCCAATTGGTTTGCGGATAGATCCGGTTGGCGCAGCAGGGCTGTGCCTTGTGAGGCAAAAGAGGAACAAGTAGCCAGGGCACAAAATAGCGCAAGGTAACGAGGTTTAAACATGGTATGTCCTTGGTGTGGTTCTTATTTACCCACAAGTAAACCACATTAGGTGCCCCCTGCAAAACACAAGCTTGTAACAAGAAATGTTAAAGCTTTAATCAAACTCAAACTTATACAGCACATCTACAGCGCTATCTAAACCTTGTACTGCCTCAAGATAAAGGTTTTTCATTAACTCGTATCGTAAAGTGAATTCACCTAAAGAGTTAAATATCCCCACGCCATACTTCAGCTGTAGTTTTGGTGATAAATAGCCGCTGACCGTCACTTGGGAGTCATCTCCAGTGCCCGCTGTATCCAGTGTAAACTGTTCAAAACCTAAAGCCTGACCCAACTGACTGACCATGCCGTTGCTGTTGGCGATACCAAGCCCAATTAAGCCGCTGGTTAGTGGATTACTTTTGGTATCGGCGCTGCCGGATAAATCCCGTCCCATCAGCAGATAAGACAAAGCGTTGGCCTGAGGTTTGGACGGCTCTGAAAAAATAACCACAGACGCTTGGTCAGCGGGGCCATTAACCCGGATCCCTGCAATCACATCATCTTCAGTGGAAGAGGGGTTACGAATGGCTTCAATATTTAAAAACGGTTGATCGGCAGGACCATTAAAGATCAGTTTGCCTTTACGGATCAGCAAATCCTGGCCATAGGAGCGGAAGGTACCATCCAGAATATTTACTTCACCTTTTAAGCGTTGTTGCGGACCATTTTGACTAAACAATAACTGCCCTTTTAAGCGGCTTTTCAAACCGAAGGCCTGCAGCTTCACTTCATCCCCCAAAATCAGCCGCATTTCGGTGACTAATTTAATTGAGCTGGTGACAGCTCCACGGCGCACTTCCAGTTCTTTATTCAGCACTATCTCATCATCTGAGATTTGCACCGCGTTTTGCGGTAAATCGTCTATCGCTATATCAGCTTTTGGAATTTGTATTGTGCCTTGCACTGCAACCACCTGATTTTGTGCCAATACTGTCACTTCAGGATTGATATAGACCACGCCTTGCGACAGGGTCAGTGGTAGTTGCTGGCCGCTTAAGGCTAAACGAGCCTGATAGTTGGCTAAATCAAACCAATCGGCATAACCAGATAATTGTGCTTTGCCTTCACCACTTTGAATTTCCGCCGTCAATAAGGCTTTTTGCTGTAAAAAGTCGAGCTGCAGACTGCCTTGTTCTATATCCAGCGGGGCATTATTTCCTTGCAATTTCACGTCACTGACTTTGAGTTGACCAGAAAGCAAAGGTTTACCTAAAGTGCCGCTGGCCCGGACCTGACCATTTAAGGTTGCAATAAATTCGCTTTGTTCTGGCAATAAGGTGCGTAAAAAGTTTAAATCGAGCCGGGTTAAGGTCAACTCAGCTTCAAACTTTTTATCTTGCTGGCTTAAATCGGGCAGGGAGGCTGAACCTTTGAGTGAACGGTCTTCACTGAACTGCATTTGCCAGTTGCTGGAAAGCTGTTTTGGCGTCAATGTCAGCGCCGCATTCCAGCTTTGCCACGGTAGTTGCAATGGATTGACGTCGGTTTGTTGCCATTGACCTGCTGTGCCAGTCAGTTTAAGCGTGGCGTTCAGACCTTGTTTTTTACCCCAGATCAGCTGCATATCTGCATCGGCTTCGCCGGTCAAGCGTTGTGATTCGCCAATAAAAGGTTCCAGCAACGCCAACTGAAATTGTTGCAGCCGTATCGATATATCTCCCTGACTACTGCTGATTTTGCTTGGTTTTTCCAGGCAAAGCCGGCCTGGTTCAGACGACCAGCAATGCGCGGGTAAGCTGAGTTGCTGTTTGGGCCAGTCCAAAGCGATCAACAGAGAGTCGATTAAAGCCCAATGGCCGACAGGGGTTTGCAACTGAGCTTGCTGCAGGTTGATTTGCCATTGCTGTTTAGGTTTTGCCGTGGCTGCAGCCTGTAGCTGTGCTTTGTAGTCAGCACCGTCCAGTTGGAGTACCAAATCGCTGCTGTTTTTATTGCCTGTCAGCAGCAGTTGCGCGGAATTCAGTGCCTGACCGGACAGCGTGCCTTTACCTAAAGTCAGTTCCAGCTGATGATCCAGATTATTGCTGTTGATCAGCGCGTTCAGACTGATATTTTGCAGGCGCATTAACTTCTTATAACGCAGCTTCTCACCTTGCAGCTTAATATCCAGAGCAGGGTGTTGTTGGGGGCCTGTCACTTTTGCATCGGCCATCAGGCTACCCTGCACTCCCTGAATAGAGCTCGCCAGATCAGGCGCGACCACAGACAAAGCCATTTGCCATTTGTCTGTCACTTCCCCTTCAGCTCTGATTTTGTTATTGCCATGCTGCAGCACCAGCGTCTTACTGCTTAACTTCTCTACTTCAAGAGCTTTGCCTTTGGCCTGCAGCTGACCCGATAAAGACAGCGGTTGCTGACGCACTTGCCCCTGAATAGCTAAAGTCGGCAGCTCTAGCTGCCATTGTTGCTGGTGGTAACTGGCTTTGAGTTTGATATCACCACTGAGTTGTCCCGGATAATCTTTTAGCCATGGATCCAACAGCAGTTGTTCCAGTTTCACCGTTGCATTGAGCGCCAGCTCTTTGGTCAGATCTAAAGAGCCTGTACTGTGCAGGTTTCCCTGTGCCGAGCTGAGTGTTAAAGCGGACCAATGCAACAAAGGTGCCTGCCAATGCGCAGTCAGCTGCAGTTGACTTTGCGGTAGTTGTGGCAATTGTTGCTGACTTTGCAAAGAAAATTTCAAGTCTGCCAGTGAGCCTTCGGCATCCAGTGCCATATTTTGCATTTTGTACAATGCTTCTCCCTGCAGCGGCCATTGCAGGCTTGCAGCGTTTAACTTCAGCGATAGAGGCAGTCCAGCTGTCAGAGGGGCCACTTCTATCTTTGCTGAGGCCTGCTGAGTGCCTGTTAATTCCAGCGCTAACTGCAGTTGCTCCAGTGAGCCAGCAATGCTGCTGTCGAGCGTCAACGGACCACTGTCTGCTTTGATAAAACCCTGCACTGCAAAAGGTGTGGCGTTAGTCAGGCTAATCTGTGCTTGAGCATTGATTGGCTTGCCTTGCAGATCCAGTTGGGTTAATTCCAGTCTGGTTAACTTAAACTCTGTTAACTCAAACTGATCCGGATTGGCTTCGAGTGACAAACTAAGCTGCTCTGCAGAAAGTTGCTGTGCTCCTGTGACTTTAGGTTGTTGTAAAGTGAGCTTTTTTACACTGAGCCACAGTGGCAATTCAATCCGCGTTAGTTGTGGTACCTGATAATGCCACCAGGCCAGACTGTTCGTTGCGGTGCTGGCTGCTGTTGCCGCAGAGACACTATGTTGTTCGGAGTTTTCCGGTAAATGCAGTTGTAATTGGTCCAGCAGCGTGTCGCCCAGCGATATTTGTTGACCACCCAATTTCAGTTCTGTGCTCAGGTTATTCAGGCTAAGCTGCAGTTCACCTTGTTGCACTCTCAGATCTGTGATCTGCAGTTGAGTAACACTGACTTTGGGCAGTTCCAGTACTGTATCTTCTTGCTCCGGTGCAGCTTCGGGTAGGGTGGAAGGGCTAAGCACAAGATGCACGCCTTCTGCTGTTGCACTGTCCAGACAAATCTCAAGTCGGCCTAAACAATACCAACTGACGTTAGCTGCCAGGCTGTTGATGGTAAGCCTCATTCCATCTTGCTCAAACTGCAGTCCGGTCAATGTAAAACCTTCAGCCAGAGTGCCACTGATTTGGGTTATTTGAACCGGGCTGTTGTCTGGTAGCAACCTGTTCAGCAGTTGCAAAGGTTTATTGGTATAAAACAGCACAATCAGGCTGAGCAACAGCAATAAGCTGAAGGATAAAAAGAATTTCTTCCAACTAAAACCCGAGCTGAGGTTTTTTACATCAGGCACTGCAGTGCGCTCTTCGCTGCCATTCACACTCATAATTCCGGCCCCAAACTAAAATGCAACTGCAAAGCCTGATTGGAGGGCACATCCAATCCCCATGCAACATCAATACGAATAGGTCCAACCGGGGAAGCCCAACGCAGACCTAAACCTACACCACGGTATATGTCGGCTTTATCATTCCAGGCACTGCCTGCGTCAAAAAATGCGGCAGCCCACCAGTTGCCTGACACTCTGTACTGATACTCAAGCGCGGCAGTCGCCAGATAACGGGCACCAATCAAGCTGCCTTCTGTATCCACAGGAGAAATGGATTCGTACGAATAGCCACGAATACTGTTATCACCGCCCGCAAAAAAGCGCAGGGAAGGCGGCAGCTCAGTGATGGCTTCCATCAGCACAGCACCTGCATCTACACGCACCAGATAGCGGTGATCTTCAGAGAGAGAACCTATCCAGCCGACACGGCTGCGTATTCGCACAAAGCTGCTGTCTGAACCCCATGATGGATCGGACACTTCAGTGCCAATTAGATACCGGCTGGCTTCAGAGGGCATACTGCCACCGCTGTCCCAACTGCGGCTGAAGCTGATGCCAGGCATAATCAAATTCGCACTGCCTGAGTCCTGACCTTGTACATAATCTTCGTATAACCAGCGCACAGAGGCTGTTCTGTACCAGGCGTCGTCCAGTAACCAGTGTCGCTCCAGCACAGTGTTGTATTCCTGACTGCGGGTGTCTTCTAAATCTTTATTTTTTATACCAAAGTTCAGTTTATAGAAGTCTTCACTGACGTTTTTCTTCGGCCATTTGTAGCCCACTTCTACTGTTTGTTCGGGGCCGGACAAGGCCATTTTACTGTTTAAGCTATGTCCTCTGTCATTGAGCCAGGGTTTGTTCCAGTTCAGTTTAATGCGGGGACCAAGATCAGTGGAGTAACCCACACCTGTCTCCACTGTGTTACGAATTTGCGGTTCTACTTTAATCTTCACAGCCAGTTGCTGTTCGGCGTTTTCAGGATCATCCACTGTGACATCTATGCTACGAAACCAGTTAGTCTCCGCCAGACGCTGATTTAATTCACCCAGTTGGCTGGATAGATAAGGCTCACCCGATTTAAAAGGCAACATGGAGCGTAAACGTTCGTCACGAATTTGGCTGCCTTCAAACTCGACTTCACCAAAGTGATAACGTGGGCCTGAATCGAATTGAATATGAATAAAACCCTGCAGCAAGCGAGGGGCAACCGAGAGTTCCTGTTTAACAAATTTCGCCTGAAAATAACCCCGGCGCAACGCTAAAGAATTCAGCTGATTTTTGATTTCTTCATAACGGCCGTGATGCACTCTGTGATTCACTTTAGGCCCGACTTGTTTCACTAGTTTGGCAAATTCAGGATCTGTTGAGGCTTCACCTAAAATCTCAACTTTGACTGATTTTAATCGTAACGCTTCGCCAGGTTGAATGGTCAGCCGCAGTTTTTGTTTTTTTTCTTTCCCCACCAAGCTTGGTTCGACCTTTATACGGTAGTAACCCACAGCACGGGCTGCAAGTTTGACATCGTCAATCACTTTATTTTGAAAACGTCTTGAGCCGAGGTTGTTTTTAGCGGGCAATCGGTCTAAATAAAGCTCAATATTATCAGCAAGGGGGCCTGAAACGCCCTTGAGTTCAATTTGGGGATGCGCTGCGGCGGCAGAGGCGGCAAACAGCGCCAGAATGGCCAGAGTCCTGTACAACAAAATGCGAACTATCCTTTGTGTTAAAACTGGTGTGTTAAAACCGGGTCAGTGGCACCCGGCTATCTGTTCAGAGTATAACAGTCTAAGAGAGTTCAGTACGTTTTCAACTGCTTAATAGACCAGTTGCTTACTCTTTAACCTTTGCAAACAAAAAGGTTTTCATCAGCAAAGACCATTCAGGCTCTTTGCCATACATACGGATGCCAAGTTCAAATACCCGGCTTGCTGCATTTTTAAGCCAGAACAGACACGCAACCAGCAAAATTAGCGATAAAATCCATTCCCACCAGGGCACTGAAACTGACGCCATACGCATTGGCATAGCGGCAAAAGAGGTCAGAGGAAACAAACTTAATACATGCATTAACGTACCTTCAGCATTGTCCATCGCACTGAACACCACACCTAAAGGCACAGTAGGTAAAAACATCACAATAGAGCGACTGGAATGGTTTGGGTCGTCAATAGTGGCGGCAAAACCCGCCATAAAGCTGTTGATTAGCAGCAAACCTAAACTAACAAAAATCAAGGCGCTGGAGAGTTCCAACGCAGTAATAGGTAATACATACAAACCATTGCCTTTTGCCAGAGCTATGGCCTGGATCATGATGTAAAAGAACAGGCCTGTGGTGATCATGCTTTTTAGACAAAATAATGAAATGCCTAAAATTTTGCCGTCAATCCATTCTTTGGTGCTGATCAGGGTCAGCAGTTGTTCGGTGACTCGTTGTTGTTTTTCTGTGGTAATGGCCGTAAACATAAAGCCAAACCCTGAAAATACACCTATAGCCATCAGCAATAACAAGCCACCACTGACAATTTTTTGCTCCTTGTTTTGTTTGGCTGAGTCTTTTTTCAGAAAAACCAGCTCTGCGTCAGGCTGAGTATTTACAATCTTTTTTTGTTCTGTACTCAGTGGTAACTGACTGATGCGCTGTTTCTGCAGCCAGTTCTGCAGTTCAGGTGTTATTTTATCCTGCCAGCTGGCACTGGATTCAACAGTCATCACCAACTTGTCGTCTTTGACCTGAACCACTAAATCCCAGATATCGCCAATGCCTGAAAGCGCAGTTTCTGCTGAATTAGCCGGTATTTGGCTGAAGGTAAAGCCGCTGACAACAGGAGCGGGCGCTTGACTGACCAATGCAACTTTATAGTCATTGTCGATCCACGCTTCCAGCACAGGCCAGATCGTTGAAAGTACTAAAAATGTGACCAGTATGCCCGCGCTAATAAGCTCTTGTTTCCACTTGAAATAACGTTGGAATTCAAATACAGCTATAGTCCATAAATTCATGCCGCGTCTCCTTGCGTATCTGGTGTTGCTTGCTGATTATGTTGCTGCACTGCGGTGAGATACAACTGATGCAAACTGGGCTGGATACGACTGAAATCAGCCAATTCCGCTACACTGGTCAGTTGCTGCAGCAATTGACTGACACTAAAACCAGCTTTTAAGGTCAGCTGAATTTTAGAGGGGGCCAGGGGTTTGAATTCAGCAACTGCAGTTAAGCGCTCCAGTGCTTCGGAGTTGACCTGCTGTTCAAAACTGACTTCAAACCACTGCTTTGGATCCAATTGGTGGCTGACTTGCGCCAAGCTACCCTGGGCCACCAACTCGCCTTTGTTCAGCAGTAACATTTCGTCAGCCAGACGCTCAATCAAAGCCATTTGGTGAGCACTTAAAATAACAGTAGTGCCACTTTGTTTTAACTCAGTCAGGATGGATAACACATGCTCCTGATTTACAGGATCCAGACCAGAAAAAGGTTCATCTAAAATCAGTAAATCGGGCTTATGCAACACACAACTAATCAGCTGCACTTTTTGTTGATTGCCTTTGGAAAGTTTATTTAAGTTATCGTCCATTTTTTCCAGCAAATCGAGTCGGGTGCACCACTGTAACAAGGCGGCGCTGATGTCTGCTGCGGCCATGCCGCGCAATTTTGCAATATAAGTCAGATTTTGTCGTACTGTCCTGTCCTGATACAGTCCTCTGTCCTCTGGTAAATAGCCATAACAACGCTGCGGTAATGCACTAAGTTCTTCGCCTTTGTATTCAATACGGATCTGGCCTGCATCGGGTCGGGTTAAGCCAACCAGCATACGAATAAGTGATGATTTACCGGCGCCGTTTGGGCCAAGCAGTGCAAAAATCTGGCCTGACCGCACGTCAAAACTAATACGGTTGACGGCTTTGACAGTGCTGTAACTTTTTTCTATCCGATCTGCAGAAATCCTGAGCATGATGTGTCCTTGCAAGCAATAGGAGTGGCGAAGTATCACCAGCATATCAATGCTAAAGCTTTAACAACAATAGGAAAATGTGACAAATTATTAACCTGCCATTTTCGCGGCTGCATTGTCAGCGCTTTGTCATCTGGTTCAGTTAAACTGGGCAGCAGGGAGCATCAGAGCAGGAGTGGAAGCATGAGAGTAAAAACTGCAATGACTATTGTATTGCTGCCAGGACTGGATGGCACAGGAACTTTGTATCAGCATTTGGCACAGCAGCTGGCGCCAGACTTTGATCTTCAGGTGATTGCTTATCCTTTGGGGAAGCTTTGGGGTTATCAGCAGTTGCTGGACTTTATCCGGCCGCAGCTGCCACAAGGCCCTTATCTGCTGCTGGCTGAGTCATTTTCCGGTCCTTTGGGTATTATGGTGGCTGCTGAGCAACCGCCTCATTTAAAAGCCCTGGTGTTATGCTGCACCTTCGGTCGTAACCCTTTGCCTGTGATTAAAGGGCTGGCAAGTGCTGTCGACAAGCTGCCCTGGAATGAGCTGGTGCATCATTGGACCGCTTTATGGTTACAGGGGCGTTATGCCAGTGCAGAGTTATCGGTTTTGCTGGAAAAAGCTCTGACTATGGTGCCAGAGCTGGTGATTAAATATCGGGCTAAGCAGGTGCTGCAGGTCGATGTACTGGCGGAGTTTGCCGCTTTAACTTTGCCTGTGATGTACCTTCAGGCGCGGCAAGACCGGCTTATCTGGGCATTTAATGCCAAAACCTTAGCTCTGCTTAAACCTGATATGCAGCTGGTCAGGTTGGATGCACCGCACTTTTTATTACAAGCCATCCCAGAGCAGGCCGCCTATCAGTTAAAGCAGTTTATTCAACACAAGATCCCGTCAGAAACGAACGCTGATACGGCTTTATCGGCCTAACATCGGTCTGGTCTCCAGCGAAAAACAGGCTCCGGGTGAGCTGTTTGTCGCTTTCAGTCGCCAGCCGTGGGTTGTGGCAATTTCATAACAAATGGCCAGTCCAAGACCAGCTCCCTGATGTCGCCTGTGTGGGCCGCGCCAGAATTTAGTAAAAAGCCAGGGTAAGTGTTCTGGTGTTATGCCCGGGCCATGATCACGAACACTAATACCTGTATCTGTGATGGTCAGTTCAATCACAGAGTCTTTCGGGGCATGGTGAATGGCGTTTTCCAGTAAGTTTTTCAAAAGCACAAAGCAGGTGCTGCGGTCGGCATACAACAGGGACGCTTCCGACTGAACCACACTATGGATCTGCACCTGAAAAATAACGGCCAGCCGGTTTAAATAAAGCACGACTTCTTCTGCCACATCACTTAAATACAAAGACTGGTATTGATAATTCTGGCTTTCTCTGGCTTCTGCCCAATGCAAGAGTTGATGGATCAGGCGAGCCATCTGGTCAATATCTTTAAGCAACACCTCGCGTTTGGGAAAGTGTTCAGCCATTTCGATTTCGCCCCGCAGCAGCGCCAGCGGTGTTTTTAATTCATGTGCTGTCGTTGCCAGCAATTCCTGCTGCACTTTAAAGCCTTTTTCCAGCCGGTCCAGAGTTTGATTAAAGGCATTAATCAGCGGCAAGACCTCTTCCGGCAACTTATGGGTATCCAGCCGTTGTGTCAGGCTATGAGGTTCAATTTGAGCGGCTGTGGCTGAGGCTTTTTTTAATGGCCTGAGCATGTAACCAATGGTCAGCCAGACCACCAGACTAATCAGCAGCAAACAGATAAGAGAAACCAGCGCAGCCACCACAGACAAAGGTTTAAGGTTGGTCAGTTGGAAGATACTCATCAATCTGTCACTGGCAATAACTTGTACATAATAGCCAGGATAGTTTGGCAAAGGAGCACTGTTGACATAATACAGCAGGCCCTGATAGCTCACCTGAAATAAGCGCTTTTCAGTGGCGAATTGCTGGTTCACCTGGTGGAGCAGTTGGCCAGCCTCAGGGGTAGAGTGCAGGATAGCGACACCTGTGCTGTCAGTGATTTGATACAACAACTCAGAGCTTAATACCTTGTAGACCCAGTCATACTCTTTATCATAGATTTTTCCGGAAGGACGGCCTTGGGTGTCAGGCATAATTTCTTCACTTAAATAATGGATCTGTTTATCCAAAGTCCGCTGCAGTATCAGGTTAGGGTTCAGTACAAAAATATAAAAAAAGATGCCGGCAAGCGTCAGCGCTAAGGCTGCGACAAAAGTGATAATTAAACGAAAGGTCAGATTACGTTTACGGTTGACTGAGAGCATAACCTAAGCCTCTGATATTGTTGATCACAAGGGGAGAGCCTATAGCGCAGAGTTTCTTTCGGATCCGGTGTAGTGCAACATCCAGTGCATTAGGGGTGACAGCTTCGGTCAGGCCCCATGCGGTTTGTTCCAGTTTTTGTCTGCGTACCGTTTTGCCTTGTTCATGCATCAGTGTTTGCAGTATTTGTAATTCTGCCGGCGCTAACAGGCTGCTTTGCAGGCCATAATGTACAGAGGCCGACTGCAGGCATAAACGGGTGCCGCAGTATTCGGGATCGTTGAGTTGCAACGTGCTTGGGCGACGTAATAAAGCTCTGACTCTGGCCACCAGTTCGTCCATGGCAAAAGGTTTCGTCAGGTAGTCATCAGCACCACTTTCCAAGCCGTCTATCCGGTCATGTAAGGCATTACGTGCGGTCAATACCAGACAAGGTAAGCTTTTTTGCTCCGTTCTGATCTGACGCAGCAGATCCAGGCCATCACCATCGGGCAGACCCCGATCCAGAATTAACAACTCATAAGGCTGTATTCGCATAGCCTGCTGCGCCGACTTAGCGTCAGGGAAAGCATCAGTGGCGATACCTGCTCTTTGCAAGGCGGTACAAACCAGTTCACTAAGGCGCTCATGATCCTCGACCAGCAGTATTCTGCTCATGGTATTCCTCAGAAGTGATGCAGGTGACTTAAATTTAGGGGGGAACAAGAGGTGATCACAGAGGCTAAACCGAATTCTGTGCTGACATCATGCCTATATTTTTCTGTGGCGGCAGGGCGAAAAGGCAAAACTAAACAAAGCAGTGACAAAATAATGGCCAAAAGAGCCGGGGAATACCAATTCATCAAGTGACTCCAGCGGATTGATTGCGACAGGAGTCAGCTTAATGGCTCTTTTCTTACGCTTTACTTACCGATGGCAAGACGAAGAAAATTTAACATCTTCAAAGCTGCGGGTTTTTATCCGCCTGCGCTGTAAGTAAAAATAAAATTTTATCCATATTCAGCTTTTCATAAGGCATTAAACGCTCAGGTTTGCCTTCACGCAAAATGGATAAATGATCGGCAGTAAAAGCCAGTACTGCGGCCGAGGTCGTAATGGTATTGCCTTCAACTTTGTATTGGCAGTGTGCCAAATCTAAAAAAGCTAAAATACGGGTACGGATAGTGGTCATCATGGGTTGAGCTCCGGTTTAGCGCTTTTTAATAATATTCCCTGGTGTGTACTACTTCTCTCACTCCGGGAGGAGTTCTCATGCAATGGCTCTGACAAAAGCAGAGAGGCTTTGTTCCGCTGACCGGATAAAAAGTTGAAAAAATGCGATGAATGCAAGGTGAATGCAATTTGGTGTTGTCATTAAATTCTTTTACTCTGGGATGGGCACTACCAGAGCGGCGTTACTTTTTTTGGCTGCCCCTGAGCAGTATTTTATGCTAAAAGGAACCAATTCCTTTGGGCAGAGTCAAGCTGACAGAGCATAGAGCGGCAAACACAGCTGTGGCATTTTTATACAAGGAAAATAGACAGGTGAAACAACAGTATTGGATAGGATTGATAGGTGTTGCTGTAGTGCTGAGCGGTTGTTCATCGACCAATCACCGGCGATCTGAAGCTCCGGCTATTTTTCGGGCTTGTGTGCATCAGGATCAAAGCAAGCAGTTTAGCTACCGCAAAGGCCGCCCTATGCAAATAGAACAAGTGGTGATGATGCAACGTATGGCGGGTGAAAGAGCTATGCGAGGACGTTCCCGTCCGTCCGATGCGGAGCGATATGATAAAGAACCAGGTGAAGGGCCTTTATACGACGAACTGGCCGAGTTGATGGAAACGAAGCAATTTTGTAAAGAAGGTTACTTTGAACTCGACAGCAGTTTTGAGAACGGCTACGAACGCATTATTGGTGAATGCAATGACAGCGCAACAGAGCAGGAGATGAAAAAACTTCCTCAGTGTGGACCAGCCGATCGATTGTGATACAACGCAGAGGGTCTGTTCTTGCCATGTTATTCGCTGTTCTTTGAGCTGAATCAATACCTGATTGTTCATGTGCGGGCATAGTCAGGTCTTAGCTTAAGTATGTTCATTTCGTCTGGCCGCTGATGTTAGCGAATAAAAAGATCTTCAGGTTTTTAATGAATATCACCAATTGATAAATATGATACCTATTTTTGCTTTTTATGTTATAATTGATAAAAGTGATAAAATAGGTGTGCGTAATATGAACTTCAGCAGTATTCGTGTAAAAAGCAGTATTCCTACCCTGTTAATGGCAATGACTGTGGTTGTCGTTATTGCACTCTTTAGTTACCTCAATGTATTACAGCAACGAGCTTTAAAAATTGAAGCTGATAATTTTCTGCCTGCTGTTTCCACTGTACTGAATGCCGATCGGGATTTGTATCAGGCTAAGCTGGCGCTGGCTGATTTCAGTGTCAGCCAGGATGCAGGGCCGTCTGCCGCTCGCTCGGATTTTGATGAAAATGCTATGCAGGTGAAGCAGCGTTTTGCTGAGTATCTGACGTTTTTATCTGCTTATCCGGGCATTGCAATAAAATTTGCTGACTTTGATGCGAGCTATAAAAACTGGCAACAAAGTGCAGAAGCCCTGTTCACTGCCCGGGCTGATGCCAGCCTGGTTGCGTTACAGTCTGTCGAAGCAACGAAGTTTGCAGAGCTGCGGAAAATACTCAATCTGGCGGGTGAGGTGGCTCTTGAGTTATCTGAATCTGAACAGGCTTTGTTGAATGAGAAAATCCAGCTATTTAATACCTTGACCTACGGCTTTACCTTTGTTCTGCTGTTAATTTCCGGCTGGTTTAGTTACACAGGCCCTAAAAATCTGACTCGTCAAATTAATGCTCTGACTCAACGTCTGTCGGAGATTGCATCTGGTGATGGTGATTTAACCGCCCGTCTGGAAATTAGCAGCAAAGATGAATTTGCTGATTTGGCCACCCAGTTCAACAGCTTTATCGCAAATCAGTGCAGTATGATTGCTGCTATTTTGCAACAGGCAGGTCAGTTGGGTCAGTTGACTACCCAATTATCAGATTCTGCAGTAAAAACTAACTCTATTACCTCTTCGTTGAATATAGCCTCTGATTCAATTGTCAGCGCCGTACATGAGATGACGCTGGCGAATAAGGAAATGGCGCAGGTCGCTACAGAGACTGCGGAAGAGTCGGAACAGGCCCGAAAAAGTGCAGGTTTGGGCCTGGACGTGGTAGACAAGGTCACAGGCAGTATGGGCAAATTGACAGCTGATGTGGATGCAGCTTTGATCTTCTCTGCCGATTTAGAAAAAAGCTCAGGCACTATCAGTTCTGTACTGGAAGTGATCCGCAGTATTGCCGATCAAACCAATTTACTGGCGTTAAATGCGGCCATAGAAGCAGCAAGAGCTGGTGAGCAAGGCCGTGGTTTTGCTGTGGTTGCTGATGAAGTCAGAACCTTGGCTTCCCGCACTCAGCAAAGCACTAACCATATTCAGGAAATTATTGCGCAGCTGCAAAGCAGGGTGTCTGAATCGACTCAGGCGATCAACAGCGGTAAACAAAACGCTGATTTAACTGTGGCTAACTTTGCTCAGGCCGAGCAAGTGTTTCGTCTGATCATGCAATCTTCAGTGCAGGTCAATGATATGGCGATCCGCACTGCTGCTGCGACAGAAGAGCAGGCTGTAGTATCGGAAGAAATCACAAAGAATTTGTATGCGCTGCATGATCAGGCCAGTGCAGCCGGTGATGTCGCCAAAGAGAATAACAAGTTGTCGCAGGATATACGGCAGTTATCCGATGTACTTTTTGGTCTGGTGGGTAAGTTTAAGATCAGCTAAGCAGTTTATGTCGTTCGTATCAGCGAATCAAAGCCATCCTGCAGGGATGGTTTTTTATAGGCTGGTAATGCTCTGTGATGCACTGTAATCTGCTGTTTTGATGTGCTTTTCAGTTTGAGTGAGGTCGATATGCAGCTGTCTGATGTGGTTATTCTCGCCGGCGCCCGCACTGCTATTGGCAGTTTTGCAGGTGCTTTGTCTTCTTTAAGTCCGGCGGAACTTGGATCTGTTGCAGCGAAAGCCGCAATCAGCCGAAGTGGCATTGCAGCAGAGCAGATCGACCACGCAGTATTTGGCCATATTATTACCACAGGGCCAGAAGATGCCTATTTAGCCCGTCATATAGCCTTGAACTGCGGATTAGCGGTCAATAGTGCAGCGTTTAATGTCAATCGTTTATGTGGTTCAGCCGTGCAGGCTGTTATTTCCGCTGCTCAGCTTATTCAGTTGGGTCAGAGCCAGGTAGCTTTAGCCGGTGGTGCTGAAAGTATGAGCAATGGGGCTTATTTGCTGAACAAGGTTCGCAAAGGCTTAAGATTGGGGCATGGCACCATCACAGATTTAACCTTGGGCATTTTGTCTGACCCTTTTGGCACTGGCCATATGGGCATTACGGCTGAAACTATCGCAGAGCGTTACGGTTTTAGCCGCAGTGAACTGGATGACTTTGCCGCACAAAGTCAGTACCGTGCTGCTTATGCTCAGCAACAAGGCTTTTTTGAGCAACAAATTACTGCTGCGTTGGTGCAATCCAAAGGCGCTGAGCTTTGGGTAAAACAGGATGAACATATCAGGCCTGACACCACAACAGAAAGCTTAAGCACACTCAAAGCTGCGTTTAAAAAAGATGGGCTGGTTACGCCAGGCAATGCGTCTGGTTTAAATGACGGCGCTGCTGCTTTGGTATTAACCAGTAAGAACCAAGCCAATCGACTGGGTGTCACTCCCCAGGCTCGTTTGGTTGGTTACAGTTTTGCCGGCGTAGAACCTGCTCTGATGGGATTGGGGCCAATACCGGCAGTGCAAAAGTTACTAAGCCAAACCGGTATTTCGCTGCAGCAGATTGACGTAATTGAATCCAACGAAGCCTTTGCTTCTCAGGCCATGGCGGTCAGTCAGACGATGGGGTTTGATCCGGCCAAGGTTAATCCAAACGGCGGAGCTATAGCCCTGGGGCATCCGGTTGGGGCGACAGGCGCTATTCTGATCATCAAAGCACTGGCAGAGTTGCAGCGCACAGAGGGTCGTTATGGCCTGATCACCATGTGTATCGGCGGTGGGCAGGGCATAGCCTTACTGATTGAACGATTAAACTGAAGATCGCTTCGATGTCAAAAGAGTCTGTATTCTATTTAACATCCGGTTGAACAGGAAATTAGGGGCTAATCGAGACCATATGTTTAAAAGAACCTGAGTTTCCGCAAACCTATCCGAAGTGATAGTTCAAACTTTGCTCTTCTGCGTTGTTGCTTTGCAATTCAACTTCAGGGCCATATAGAAAAACACTAATGATTTAATTCAGTTGTTCGGTCAGCTCGCCGTTTTTTGAGGTTCTGTTATTTTAAAACTGGGGCTTTGTTCCGACATTTTTTTATTCTGCTTCCAATAGGAGTCTGCAGTCAGTGGCGACAGGATCTGACCTGTGTACCAAACCGGAATGTGGGTTTGAAAATAATACTTCTCAGTTTTTTCCCCCTCGGTCATAAACCAAATCGTCTGACGTGAAGCCGCACCATTCACCACTATGTTACGCCCCAAAAAGTAGGTTTCTGCTTGTTGGCCCGGATAGAGTGCAGCAAATTCCTCCAGCATTTTTGGTGTCAGCACCACACTGATGTTACGTCTGTCGCGATAATCGAATTCTGTATTGAGGTAGACCGTAGATCCCAGCTTTGCGGCGTTACGGATTTGCAATGAAAACAGACCCGGAACAGGCTGAGGCGCGGATTGCTCTGACAAAACTATGGCATCCCAGGCTGTTAAACCTTGTTTAGCAGGACCAGGAACTTCCTGTAGTGCACAACCAGTTAAAGTAACCAGGAGCAGTGAATAACATAAAGCAGCTTTCATTCAGTTCGTCCTTGTGGTGATTGCGCTTTTCTTCTGTGAAAAGCCGACTCTGCAGTGACTACTATCGTGGCTCATCTGGATTTTATCTCAATAAGATAACAAAAAAATTACACAAACCAATAGCTTCTGTTGATCCTTATCAGCATTTTAATCTTTAAAACTCACTAAACTACACAGATCTTTTATCCACAGCACAGGACTTCTATGCACTGTCACTCCGCCGAACAGGCACTTTCATTGATCCAGAATGACGAGACTATCTGGTGCCACTCCATGGCAGCAACACCTTATGCAATGTTAGCAAGCCTTGCCCGGGTTGCTTTAGATAAACAAAATCTGACCTTGCTTAGTTTACACACTGAACACAGTGACGTTTTATCTGATCCACAATTGCAGGGGCATTTACGCCAGCGGGTATTTTTTGTCGGCAGACCAAGTCGTCCGGCTGTGAATGCAGGGCTGGCTGACTATGTCCCAGCTTTTTTATCGGAAATCCCTAAGTTGTTCCGCAGCGGTGAGCAACTACTGGACACAGCTATTATTCAGGTGTCACCACCAGATAAACATGGGTTGTGCAGCCTTGGTGTATCTGTTGAGGCAACCAGAGCTGCTATGCAGTCGGCGAAAAAAATCATAGCGCAGATTAATCCGAATATGCCCCGCACTCATGGTGACTCCTTTGTGCATTTGGCTGATTTTGCTGCCTATGTTGAACTTGAGAGTCCAATTCCTTTGCATCTGCCAGCTGTTGTTGATCCGGTTACTGCACAGATCGGTCGTCATGTGGCCAGTCTGGTGCGGGACGGCGATTGCTTGCAAATGGGCATAGGCGCTATTCCTGATGCCACTTTGGCTTGCCTTGGCGATCGACAACATTTAGGCATTCATACAGAGATGTTTTCTGATGGTGTGTTGCCGCTGCTGGAAAAAGGCGTGTTCACTAATCTTAATAAGAAAAAACATCCGGGCAAAATAGTCACTACCTTTGCGATGGGCAGCCAGGCTTTGTACGATTTTGTCGACGACAACCCTGAAGTGGTATTTTTGGATGTGGCTTATACCAACGACACAGCGGTGATCCGGCAAAACCCTCAGGTGATGGCGATTAACAGCGCCTTGCAAGTGGATTTATCCGGCCAGATCTGTGCCGACTCACTGGGCACCCGCATCTATTCTGGCGTTGGTGGCCAGATGGATTTTGTTCGTGGCGCAGCTTTGTCAGAAGGTGGCCGTTCAGTCATAGCTTTGCCTGCGACAGCTGCCGGCGGCAGAGTATCCCGTATCAGTTCTTTGTTAGCGCCGGGTGCCGGGGTCGTGACGACCCGTGCCCATGTACATTATGTAGTCACTGAATATGGTGTGGCGAATTTAAGAGCCCGCAGTTTAACTGAACGGGCTAAAGCGCTGATTGGCATAGCAGCACCGCAATTTCGTGAGCAATTAGCAAAAGAAGCCTACCAGGATTGGGGCTTGGTGCTTTAGCAAAGTTTAACAAAAGGCCCTGAACGATCAGGGCCTTTGCAGGCTATTGCGCAGTATGACCTAAACCTTGATGCATAGCGTTCAGCAGATGGCCGTTGTCGCCATCCAATTCCCAGGCAAAAACTCCGCCTAATTTGTATTGCAATACATAGTTGCCTTTGGCTTGCACAGCGCGTGAGCAGTCGAAGCTGATTAAAGTACTCACAGCTGAATTCCAAAGAGAGCAGGCCTTGGCCCTGTCATCCCAAAGTAAACTAAAACCATGAGCTCCGGTGCCTTTTACTTCGTCCAGATACTGAGTTGCTATTTTTTTATAATCTCCAATATTCTCGGCCAGACTACCCGTTAGGTTCTTCTCCCCAGTGCCTGTGAAAGGATTATTGTCTTTGTGCTTGCTGATCTTGCTCCAGCTTCTGCCATACATAGCAACTCCAAGGCTGATTTTGCCCGAAGGCACTTTACGGCTCAGCAGGTATTGCACTGCTTCATCAGCGCTTGAACCGACTCGCCTGGAGTTTGGATTTGGATATAAAGCGGCGTGATGACCAGGAATAGAATCCCATTCACCGTAATAGTCGTAGGTCATCAGGTTGATGTAATCCATATAAGGATAAGCGGCTTCCCAGTCGATCAGTTGTAGCTTTTGCACGCTCCCGCCCATAGCCGCTGTCAACTGATAAGTGCGGCCTGTTTCCTGACTTAAAACATCCATGGCTTGACGCAAATCACGCATTAGCAACGCAAAACCAGCACCGTCTTTCGCTGATCCAAGGTTTGGGTTTAAGCCTCCACCACCAGGGAACTCCCAGTCGATATCTACGCCATCAAAAAAGTCGTAGGTTTTAATCATCTCAACAATGGAGGCTACAAAAGTAGCGCGGGCCTTTGGATCAACTCCGATGTTGTAGAGCGGATCAGACAAGGTCCAGCCACCCACAGAAGGTAATATTTTCAGATCAGGGTGCGTTTTTTTCAGCCGGTACAGTTCGGCAAAAATACCGCGTACTGGCTGATTGGTGGTGTCACCAGGATACGACCGTTCTAAGGCGGCAAATTTGTCATGTACCACCACTGAGAAGTCTGGTTTACCGGCACATTGTGCCATTAACTTGTTGTACCCTTGTGGGTCAGCATCTTTCAGCGAGCTGTTTGGGCCACAGACCGGAATAAAAGCGTAAAACAAATGGGTCAGGTTTTGCGCAGGAATATCTGCCACATGGAAGTTGCGGTCATAAGTTCCCCATTCAACAAAATAGCCACCGACCATTTTCCCGCTGCTGTTGGTATAAGCTTGATTCTGCTGTTTTAGCTGTTGAGGATAGCGACTTGCATCAAGTGTGGTTGGATCAAAAACTGGCTTAGCCGCAATAAGAGGTTCAGCCTCTAACCTGATAAACAGGCTGCTTATGCATAACAACATCAAAGCAACTGTCGGCTTGGTCAAAGGCGAAGGAAAATTTATCTTAAAGTAAGGTGATGCCACAAAAAGTCTCCGGTTTTATGGGGCAACCTTTGCTGCACCTTGACTAAGTTTTACGCTATTGCAGCATAAAAGCAAAGGGATAGGCGCTTTCCCGGATACAGCTTTGCTTAAGAAGTAAGTATGATAACCTGCGTTAGTATAAACAGCCTTTGTAGTTGGTCTGCTATGGCTGCATAACAAAAAGAACTCACCAAATTCCATGAGGTACCCGAATGAATTACAACAAAATAATGCTGGCATTAAGCCTGGGTGGCGCCTTAGCTTTAACGGCCTGTAAGCCTGCACCAGAGCAGAAGACAGAACAACAGACTGCAGCTACAGAGCAAACGACTGCCGCTGCATCAGCAACCGCCTTAGTGCCAGGCTTTGAAAAACGCCTGGATATCTACCGCACTGTAGATTTGACAGCAGATTTATCCGCTGTATCAGCACAACATAAACAAATGCTGGGTAAATTAATTGAAGCTGCAGAAATCATGGATCAGTTATTCTGGAAACAAGCCTTTTCAGA
>Ga0180008_1000930_pt1 | contig 20568 bp, 13 predicted proteins | sample MM_PW_MetaG_FD_121121 | JGI IMG/M metagenome (GOLD analysis project Ga0180008, IMG submission 121121) | Groundwater microbial communities from the Aspo Hard Rock Laboratory (HRL) deep subsurface site, Sweden - MM_PW_MetaG | ecosystem: Environmental > Aquatic > Deep subsurface > Groundwater...
AATCAGAGCAACACCTAATGCAATTACTCTCCATTGTTGATCAAAAAATGTAAAATTCATTTCAAAAATCCTTTCTATACCTCATTCAAATTAAAAGTATATCACATCCAAGCCAAAACCTTCTCATCCTTTTTGTGGATTCAAAAAAAAGGTGCCTGGTACACACACAATTCGGATACAATTCAGAATTGTTTTTAATTTGTGTGTGTACCTGGCACCGATTTTATTCTGTTTCTGGGAAGAATGTGGATTTTAGTTGCGAATACCACATTTGATAAACTGGGTGATCATATGTGGCCATACGTACGACCATGTTTGTACCTTGATAGAAGATCATGCTATTTTTGTCGAGACCATAGCGTTTAGCGTAATCCATGTAAAGATTAAACGCTTCAATTCCTTCTTCTGCTTGGAAAGGTGCATAGGAATCGATTTCGATCGTGATACCACTTCCATAGATTTGAGCATTAATGAATGCTCGATGTAATCGATCTTCTTTGTTTGGAACTGACTTTCTGAAAGAATTCGGTTGCAGGAATGCTGCATCAAATCCATACGAACGCCATTTAGTGAAGTTTGTTGATGTTGCATGTGGTGCATACACAAAGAATTTTCCTTCGCGATGAATAGCTTGAGAAAGACTAGAAATCAAAGCTTCATCTTCAGCAACTTTCACTGTTTCATTCATCCAATAAAAACCTTTGAAGTTCAAGTTTTCAAAGTTAGCCTGCGTCATTCGTTTTGTTACGTTATTGATATACCATTTCGAAATATCAAAACGAGAATAGAGATTATTGGCTTCTTCTGTACCATTTAACTTAATAAAAGGTTCTGTACGTTTTGGGTAAGGTATAGCAATATACACATCCGCCGAACGATTTTGCATTTTCGCAGCGTCATTTAAATTTTTCAAAGCACCTATATCACTAAACGTACGATCAATTTGAGATTGCCATTCAGCATAATTTGCTTTATTTAAAGCATTTTCCGCAAATTGTCCGCCTTCATAACGTAACCCTAAAATAATAAACGTATCGAACATTTGCTGATTAAGGCCAGCAGTATTTTTATAACTTAAATAAGGATTAAAAAATTCAGGTGTGAAAGAATCTACTTCACCAACACCATTGTAAATTAAAGCTCCAGCTTTGATGCCTGTCTTATCAGAACTTGCGATTTGTTGAGAGAATTCTTTATATTTTGTGCTCGCTGGATGTATGGTGCTTTGCTCATACTGCTTCGACAAATACAATGCATCCTCGATTGAAGTGGAATTATCTACCATTTCACCATTAACCTTTATGTCATAAGAAATTGGCTGTTGGAATACACGAGATAAGAATGCAGAGAACTGAGCACGTGTCACCTTCTCTAAAGGACGGAACGTGCCATCATTATATCCAGTGGTCACTCCATGGAATAAAATTGCATCTATGTAATCAAAATACTTATCAGTCATAGGTACATCTGCAAAAGCAGATGTATCATCTCCAGAGTAATCAAAAGCAACGGCTAAAGCTTTAGCCATTTCGTTACGTGTTAATAAATCATCAGGATTAAATTCACCTTCGAATGTCGAGAACCATCCACGACTTAGAGCCATCGATACTTCCTTATAACCAGGTGAAGTCTCTTTCATATCCTTCATTTCAATCGGCTGCTCACCTAGCTCATCAAGCTCTAACGCTCGCACCATCATAACCGCAGCGTCTTTACGCGTAATGATCAAACCAGGTTTAAAATAGCCATTTTTAAATCCGTTGATCACTTTATGTTTCGATAAAAAATTAATATCCTGATAAGCCCAATACGAATAAGATACATCTTTATAGTACATGGCATGTGCCGACGGGGAATAAAAGAAAGTAGCAATCAAACAAACGACAAGGAAACGGGAAACGGTTTTTGTAAAATTCATGGTGTCCTCCTAATTTTTCAAACGAATCTTCCCTATTGTCGCAAGATATACTGGAAAAGTAAAGTTATAAAACCAATAATTGGATACATTTTTCGGTGCCTGTTACACACACAATTCACAAACAATTTAAGTTTTACTTGAAATACTAAAATCTTAAACAAGAAAAAACGCCTAATTGCGATAACAGTCGCAACTAGACGTTTGGGAATGTGTGTTTAATTATTTAGATGAGGCAACTTGAGTAACATTTGTTACGCGTTTTGCACCTATATATTTTGACCCCCAGAAATAAGGGTCGTTTAATTTCGAGATTGAAACACCTTTGCTTGATGAAGAATGTGCGAATTTACCATTACCAATGTAAATCCCTGCATGTGATACACCTTTTCCAGATGTATTGAAGAATACTAAATCGCCAGCTTTTAAATTTTTTTTAGCAACTGAAGTTCCTGTCGAATACATAGCAGCAGAAGTTCTTGGAAGAGAAACACCTGATTTTTTGTAAACGTAACCGATGAAACCTGAACAATCAAATCCCTTAGCTGTTGTCCCACCATATACATATTTAGTTCCCATTACACTTTTAGCTGTATTAACAAGTTGACTCGAATTTACTGAACTTGCTGCATCTGCTTGATTTGCTAATGGTCCTACTACTAATAATAGTGCGATTGTGATCATTGAAATGAATTTAGCTACGTTTGACTGCAATTTCATGAATTCTAATCCCCCGGTTGCCCTTGGCTACAATTTTCTGAAAACTTAACTAAAATCATCTTATCACGAGTTAAACCTACTTAAAGTTACAATTGTGTAACAATTTCGTTACAACTTGTCATTTTGCGCTATTTTAATTGAAAAGTTACTCGATTTTCATTCAAAAAGATTTATCTTTTGAATCCTTTTCACGAATTCATATGGGGTATTCAAGGATTCGAACTGTGTATTCAAGGATTCAACGATTACATTCTACAATTCGCACCTCGTATTCTTCATTTCACGACGATTATTCAAAAATTCATGTTTAAAAAACAATTTACACCATAAAAAACGCAGCAATCTCGAAAGATTACTGCGTTCCACAATCATTATTTTAATAAATACTTCCCAAATCCATCTGTGCCATCACCAAGATAGCTGATATTTCCACCTGTTGGAATCACCTCTACTGCCTTCTTAGAAGATTCGAAAACAACTTTTGCAGTTGATGGTATTGATGCGAACTTCCAGTTACCATCTGCTGATGGGTCGATTGTTTTTTCTAATACGATATAATCGATAATCGCTTGACGATTTTCATCTGGGTAAATTTCAACAGCTGTCGCATTACGAACACCAGGGAAGGTCCCGTTTGCTCGGTAATTATTTGTTGCCACGATAAATTCTTGATTCGGATCAATCGCCTTGCCTTCAAACATTAAATTCTTAATACGAGACGTATTAGCATTTATTTCTTTTCCGTCTGCATCATACTTCGCAGGCTGAGTCACATCAATTTCGTACGTTACACCATCAATTACGTCAAAATTGTATGAGCGGAAGTCAGTATTGATTAATGATTGCTCACCAGTTTTAGAAACATCAATTTGATTAAACTGACCAGCTGACATCTCCAACCATTCTTTCACGTCTGCCCCCGTCACTTTTAGTGTTGCCACTGTATTATCATATAAATAAAGATCAGCGACGTTCTTAATAGCTAGTTCGCCTTTAGGAACAAAAGTGTAGTATTCTGGGTCACTTCGTGTCCCCGCTTTAAATGGTGCACCGGCTGACAGAACTGGAAGGTTTGCATTCGAAGTACCTTTTAACTTCTGTTCTACATACCATTTTTGAGCATTTGTCACGATTTGAATCGATGGATCATCTTGAACTTGTGAGAAATAGCTATGAATATCAGCTGTTGTTGTACCTACTGCTTGACGAACATATTCAATCGTTCCTTCATGTGCTTCCTTCACAGCATTAACAATCGATGCGTCAACATCAGTGGCATCCTTAGCAATTGTCCGCACTTCAGCTTTTGAATTGGTTATGTTCCATTTCTTCGATTTCTTCACGAGTGTTAAATCGATTACACCTAAATGGCTACCAAATTTACCAGGCATAACTACAGGAACTCCATTAATGGTACCCGCTTCAACATTCACACCTGTTAATGAAGGATCTACTTTACCCGGGAAAACTTGATGTGCGTGACCTGTAATAATTGCGTCAACACCTTCTACTTTCGTTAATAAATACGTTACATCTTCTTCACCAGTTTCATGAACCATATCTCCAAGCCCTGAATGCGATAGCACGACGATGACGTCAGCGCCATCCTTCTTCATTTGAGGTATCAAAGCTCTAACTGCATCCACCGAATCATCCACGGTGACTTTGCCTTCTAAATGAGACTTGTCCCACTTTAAGATTTGGGGGGGCACAATTCCTGTTACTCCAACCTTAACCTTCGTTTTATTCCCTTTTGAATCAACCACTTCTTTGTCAATTAAGACATATGGTGTATACAAGTTTTTACCTGTTTTCGCGTCTTTCACGTTTGCATTGATATATGGGAAGTTAGCATCATCCATCACTTCATTCAAATAAGTCAAACCGTAATTGAATTCATGATTTCCTAATGTCGCACTATCATATTTAAGCATTTCCATTGCCGTTACGGACGGATGCTCTTCACCGTCTTCTAACTTATCAACAGACTGCTTATACGAACCAAGTGGTGTACCTTGAATTGCATCACCGTTATCAAATAACAAAGAGTTACTATTTTCTGTGCGAGCATTCTTAATGAGAGTTGCGGTCTTTGCTAAACCTAAACTATTGGATACAGTGTCTTTATAATAATCATAGTTTACGATGTTTGTATGAATATCTGAAGTTCCTAAAATACGTAATGAGACAGTTGTATTAGCTTGAGCAGCTTTGTATTCTTTCAAGAAACGCTGAACAATTGCACGCATTTCACCTTTACTAACATGTTGCCCTGGTTTCACTGTTTTATCAGCATATCCAAGCAAGAAGCCCATTCCAACACCTTTAGCTAAATCATTTCGAAGACTACTAGAAATAAACTTGCTATCTTTAAACTGATTAAGCACTTCAACAGAATAGGACTTGTCCGAATTAATTCCTCGCGAAGCGATCACAAAAGCTTGTTCACGATTTAATTTTTCATTCGGTGCAAAAATAGTTTCAGACTTTCCTTGAACCAATTTCAGTTCAATTGCTTTTTCAATGAAAGGCTTTAAAGATTCTGGCACATCTTTGAACTTAACCGACTTACCAGATCCTAGCTCAACCCCCATTGCCTCTATCATACTCTTAACATACTCCCCACGAGTCACCTCATGATTAGTAGACGCTTCCCCTATTGAACCATTAAATCCACTAACAGCTAAAGTCATCGCCAAAGCCGAAGCTGATACCTTTTTCCACATTTCCATCCATTTCTCTCCCCTTAAGTCAAAATAGTGAAACAATTCTATCATAGCAAATTAAGTCTGTCGAAATATTAAGTCTATGTATCCATTTTGTAAAATATACCATAGTTCTTTATTTTTAATGGTGCCTGGTACACACAAATTGGACACTATTCTGAATTGTATCGAAGTTGTGTGTGTACCAGGCACGCTCATCAAGTCGAAAATATTTATTTGGTATTATAATGATCTCCAAAATTAAATTATTCCCTTGAAAGTGATTCAGATAATTCAATTTCCCTGAATTATTTATAGAATGCTAATTTGCTAGAAAAGTTAAAACTCTTTTATACTGACAACAGTAATTTAGAGAGGAGAATTCATATGCCTAGAACTAGGAGATTGTGGGTGCCAGGGGGTTATTATCATGTCTCAATGCGAGGAAACAATAAACAAGTCATCTTTCATAATCAATTTGATATGGATGCATTTCTTCGTATCGTTGGACATGCGTATGAAAAATATAATTTTCAAATCTATTCGTACTGTGTTATGAATAATCACTTCCATATGCTAATACGTTCAGATCATATTCATTTAAGTCAAATCATGATGAATATTAACAAACGCTATAGCGATTATTATCGAAAAAAATATGAATTTGTTGGCCAAATATATGAAAAGCGATATTACTCTGATCGAGTAAAAGGTCCACGAGCGTTCGCTGCAATCAGCAGCTACATACATCGAAATCCAATAGATACAAAAATCCCCCTAGTAAACACAATGGAAGACTATTACGGAAGTTCTTTTCAATATTACAAACTCCCTCACCTGCTAAAACCAAAGTTTCTTAACACACAATTTGTTACAGAAATTCTTCCAAAGAATTTTGAGCGCTCCCTTAACGGATATTGTGAATACTGCGAAAAAATAGAAGTGCCAGGTACACACACAATTCAAAAACAATTCTAAATTGTTCCGAAGTTGTGTGTGTACCTGGCACCAAAATCATTCTGGATAAAACGTAAGGTATCCCGTATCCAGATTCATCACATATAAATATTCGTTATTTATACGAAACTTGTCATAGGCTATATCTTCAAATTTTCCAATATGTTCAATTTTATAGATTGGGTATTCATTAACGCTATTTAAGTCTATATATTTTTTTATATAGGCTTTTGCTTCCTCAATCGTCATGTTGAGAGGAGCATCTTCAAAAGATGTAGTCGAAAATGATTTGATTTTCCAAATATCTTTAACCTTTGTTAATATAATATGAGCCCTATATCCTTTTCCTATGAAATCATCAGGTACGATACCTTTAACTTCAAAAGATGTCTCTGACGTTATTTTAATTGTATAGGGAAGGTTAAAATCAACATAGCGAATGGCAGGTACGGTCGCACAGTTTTCACAGTAATAATTTATATAATTACTGATGGATTGAGATAGAAAGGGTTCTTCAGCAAGATCCTTCATGTCTACCAAAATATCTTTCGATTGTAAATTCGGATAATTTTTTTCTACTCCTTGCATATTTAACCACTGAATTTTTCTAATAACCTCACTCAATCTTTGCTCAATTTCAACATCATTATAATCGGAAATTGATACTTTTTGATAAGCGCGATGCATAAAGGCAGCCATTTCTTGGCGTGTTATATGACGATTAGGATCGAATTGATTAGCACTAACGCCGGATGTGATTTTGTTCAAATATAGCGCGTTGACGTAAGCTTTAAATGTCGAACTTACATCTATAAAAGGAATCTTTGCTTCCGAAGTAATTTCATATTCAAAAGCCAATGCAATAATCTTCGACATTTCTGCACGAGTTAATTGCTGATTTGGACGAAATGAACCATCAATAAATCCTTGTAATACACCTTGAGCAGATAATGTATGAATAGCCTCATAAGCTCGATGTTTCGATGAAACATCTGGGTATGTATGACCTTGCTCATATTCTAGCCCTAACAAACGATATAACATGACAGCTACATCAGCTCTCGTTATAGTTCTCGTTGGTGCAATAAAAGACCCTTTAGGAGTCAATGATTCCTTCATCACATTTTTTGCATTCATGCTATAAACAGCCTCATAGAATTGACTGCTCAATGACATATCAACAAATAATGACTCTCGAGCACTTGCACTAGCTGTATCTGAAAAGCTAATCAGTATAATTAGCGATAGGAATGCGGTTCCTATTTTTTGCTTCAAAACATTTCCCCCTAGAAAATTAATGTTAATCCTTTGTTATATTAACATTTTTAGGTAAACATTAAATGCGTCTATCGATACATGAAGAAAGTGCCAGGTACACACACAATTCAAAAACAACTCTAAATTGTTCCGAAGTTGTGTGTGTACCTGGCACCGATTTTTAAAGTCTCTCTAATGAACCAGTATTTAAATTAAAAAAGTATTTAATCTTTCCATTAACCAAGAATTCCGCAGCACCATTCACACTGTTCCCAGTATACTTAATGGAATTAACTTCTTCATTCCAATATACAGGGATTGCAAAGGTTAAATAATCTGTTGCTTCTTCTATTGTAAGATTTAATGGTGCAACGTCAAAAGAGGTCTTATTTAATGATTTTGTTTTCCAAACGTTACCTACTCGTACTAATTCAATTGTGCCTCGGTATCCAGCATAAAAATAAGTCTCCGGTGCAATTGCATCAACAATAATAGTTGAGTCTGATACTTGCTTGATTGAATAATCAAAACCAAAGTCGAAATCCCTTACTTTAATATCAACATCACATGCATAACATGAAATGCCTTTATAATTTTCTATTGCCCAAGAGGTATATGGTTCGACTGTTATCGCTTTTAAATCGTCTGAGATGTCAAATGCCTCCAAGTTTGGGAAGTTCTTTTCTAAACCTTGTGTTGTAACTACTCGAACTTTACGAGTAGCTTCATTTACCGTATTGAGCACTTCAAATTCGTTATAGGCTGACCCGGGAACTTTTTTATAAGCACGATCCATAAAGGCAGCCATTTCCTGTCTTGAAATAAAACGGTTCGGTGCAAACGTTGTAGCCGTCACACCTTTCGTTATACCTTCCTTCGAAAGCGCATGTACAAAAGGTGTGAATGCAGCAGTTACATCTTTATAAGGAATTGAAGCATTCGCATCAATTTGAAACTCAAAGGCGGACGCAATAATCTTCGCCATTTGCCCACGAGTTAACGAGTCTAATGGTCGGAATGTGCCATCAGTGAAACCATCAATTACGCCCATTGATGCAAGCGTTTCAATGGCATCAAAATATTCATCTGTTTTCGGTACATCCTTAAAATCTTTTCCATCTACATAAGTTAAACCAAGTAAATGATAAAGCATATAAGCCGCATCCCCACGCGTTACATTTTTCAGAGGATGAATTAATGTTGCATCATTTGTATATTCCACTTCATAAATCTCTTTTAAATACAACGAATACATCGCTTCATAAAACTGACTACTTAATGATAAATCTCCAAAAACTGATTGACGACTACTTTCAGCAGACACATTAGTAACCATCACCGACAACATCAATAACAAAACTAGCAAACTACTAACTATTTTTTTCATAATATCCCCTTCCACTACTTTTTGCGTACCTGGTACACATACAATTCAGACAGTATTCTGAATTGTTCCAAATATGTGTGTGTACCTGGCACCGTTATCTCTTCGCCGCGTCTTGAGCAACAAACAATCCAACTTTGTGATTCTGTTTCCATATCCGATCCCAGTATTTTAAAGGTATCGGTCGGTTGCCTACATATGGTGAAATCTCAATTGTTAATCCAGGCATTTTTTTCTCATGAATAAACCAGTCTGCAGATGAGCCGGATCCCGGTAAATACATCGGTGGAACGATGCTATATCCAGTTAAACTAGTTATACGTCTAGCCAATGTTATATCTCGTGCAGCTTGAGCCCCTTTTTGCCATTGGAACCAATACACCACTTGACCTGAAGAATGATAGGAAATATACGTTTTAAATGAATGTCTTCGAACAAAATCTCTTAATGCCACACTTTCAGGTTCACTAAATGCACGTGGACCTCCATATCCTTGAAAAGCAGGTTTTTTCGTACTAGATTTCACTTTATTCCAATTGGCATCAAAATTATCATTTAGATCCACACCACGAACGTTTGCTTTCCATCGTGCGAAATTGCTGCTGCCGTTAATTCTTGTAGCTAGAGAACCATTTTTAACAGCCTTAGCACCTGATTGAACAAGTGTAACACCATCAGGATTCATCATCGGCACAAACCAGATCGACACGGCATCTAGACTAGATCGCACATTGAAACCTGCGTATTTCGTTTTATTTAAATAATGGAATCCATACGTATCTAACATTTCCATTACCACATTCGTAGACATATGTTCTCGCGCATGCAATGATGCATCAAATAGAACTTCTTTCTTACCATTCCCCAACCGGATAGCATAAATTGGCCGTCCTTCAACCGACTTTCCAATCTGTTCTAATTTCATGAACTCAGGATACATAGCAGCAAAAACTTGAACCAAATAGCTCATTTCAGCATGGGATACATTTTTCTTTGGACTCAATAAGTTAGTGTGAACGAAAGCCGACATATCAGCACGTCCTTCTTGGCCAAAAAAGTTCACTACAGCTTTGCCTTTAACCAACGAGTAAATATCAACAAAAGAACCTCTTGAAATTGTTCCAATTTTATCTCCATTTACATTTAATACATCTACTTCTTTTTCAGGTAATACTTTAATAGGAAACTTGGCTTTTGCTGGACCTTTAACAACAGGTTTTACCTTAGTTGCTAACGTTCCTTGCTCTGGTACATAAAAAGTACGAGTATCAAACTTCACTACATGATAACCAGCTGATTCTTTCACACGGCTGTACCTTGTTCCTTTAGAGAAGGATCCTCTTTTAACTAGCACATTATTCTTCATTTCATAATAAGGAAGAGAGTCTTGTATGACGTTGAAATAAAGATCTTCATCTGTAAATAAAGGCTTTGCTTGACTAACTGGCAAAAAACCAATCAATCCAGCTACTTCCACTTCATAATAACCATTTAACACGCTTAAAACCTCAAAGCTAAATTCGTCAGTACCTGTAAATAAAACAGTACTTTCCTTCGAAGTTTTTTCGAAAATAGTAAAAGTGTTTAAACTTTTGACAGAACCCAGCGGTACCTTACTACTTGGTGGCACTTCCTGTGTAGATTGTTGAATAAATTGTCGATCAATATATGTATTTGTATTTCCAATATGAATTAACACTCGATCATTAAGACCATTATCAGAATAAGTTACATTCCGTCCATTTATGTTGAGAGTACCAATTTGTTCGTCAGCTTCATTAAAAGCCGGTACTTCTTCTCCCAAAACTTGGCCATAGAATAAAACGTCATCAGCCATAACCGTAAGAGGTAAAAAGCATAAGCTCATAGTAAATAATAGGATCAATCTGCGCATTAAATGAACCTCCTGTGTATTTTAACTCAATTATACTAGTAATATTTGGATAGTTCATATACAGCTATAGACCCCTTTTCAAAATATTCTACAAATAGATTATAAGAAAAATAACCTTTTTACCCATAAAAATAGCCTCTAACTTAAAGCTGGAGGCTATCTCTAATAAAATATTAATTTAATTTTTGATTGTTTCTAGAATATGAGCAGATTGAACAATATCTACTTTATATTGTTTCTCCTTGTTCAACTTTTCTAGTTCTTCGCTAAATTGTTTCCCAACTTCAATAGCTTCTTTCTTATCTATTGAATCGTTAAACATAATCTTACCTTGAAGCATTCCATTTCTCTCGTCAATTCGAGCCCCTATGACTGCTTCATTCTGAAGATATTTTTTTGATAGTGTTTCGTTATCAACAGCTTCGATTGGTTTTTCTTTTGGTTTTTCTTCAGAAGCTGCTGTTGTTCTTTCATCGTTTTCTTGATTTTCATATGATGCCTTATTAGAGTCTGTACTTTCATCGTTGCATGCTCCTAATAAAAGTATCGTGCTAGCTATTGCAATACATGTAAAAATTTAATTCATTTCTAACCCTCCTTCCAGTATAATTTCATATTCCCTATTTTTAAGAATTCACACTAAATATAACAATTTCATATTATGATTTCTCGAAAAAAGAAATAGTGTATAAACATTGCCTAATGAATTACGCTTCCACAATTTTAGCATTATAGATTTTTAAAGGATATCGAGAGATTTTATAAAGTTAGTTTTATCAGTGTCTATTAATAAACTGTTTGAACAAACAAATTACATTTTTGTATTTCCTTTAAATTATAAGTTAAAAAATTCATTATCATCTATTCCTCAAGATTTCTTATTTTACACAAAAATGCCATAAAGAATAGACCAAGTTGTCTACTCTTTATGGCATTTGTTTGATATTCCCGATTATTTTTGTACTAATAAAAGTATTCATCTTTTATTGTAGGAGTTGTAGTTTTCCAATTCTTTCATCTGGATCCGGATGACTAGATACAAGGGTTGCAAAAATTCCCTTTCGATAAATCTCTTGAGTGTGGAAAGAATCTAACAATGTAATCAATGATTCTCCGTATCCTAATTGATGTGCAAATCTATCTGCTTCATATTCTTGGTTTCGTGATGAGTGCATAACAAGCAATGTTCCAAGTTTTGTCCATAACCACATCATACCAACAAGTATTAAATCCACAAAAAATGTTAAAAGTACCGTTGAAAGTGAACGATTCATAATACCCATAAATAACCCAACAATAAGAAAAGTCCATCTATACATTAAGAAGAAAATAGTCGCAAACAAATTACCTATAGTAATTAAAAGTATTAAATCGGTGTCTTTGGCTGACAAATGACCAAATTCATGCGCAAATGTCGCTTTTATTTCTTCATCCGATGATTCTAATATTCCTTTTGTTAAACATATAGTTTTTCTTCCTGTTGCAAATGCATTCTTACTTAAATCTTTATTTATGTAAAGTTTTATGTCTTTGGGTAAACTTGGATCCAGCATTCTAGCTTTTTCATAAACCTCTTGAAATAGAGGCATGAGTCTATTCAAATAATCTTGCCTTTGAATTTTTTTAGCTCCAATTTGCAATCGCAATATTGCTTCTCCTATTGGAGACAATGCTAAACCTAGTGATAAGGTATATGCAAGAATACCAATTAATACGCCACCTAAACTTACAAATCCACCCGAGAAAATTCCAATAACAAACAACATATTCAATAACAAATATATAAGGACACCAAGTTTACTTCTTTTGCATTGCTTCTTTACGAATTCAACTAAATACATCGTTTCACCTCTAATATTTTTGAGCTATGGAAGACTTCTTAAAAAAGTCTTTATACCCATAAATCTTATTTCTATTTTAGTGTAAATATACTATTTTATCAATGTCTAATTTTGTCGAATACTGAAATTGATTAAATTGTGTTTTTCCATTCTTACCAGACATTGTGTTCACTTATATCTTCTAGCTCTTTTCGATAGAACCAATTAAACCCACCATGTAAAATGAATGAAGCCTGATTCCAACATAAAAAGAGACTTCAGCTAAAAGCTAAAGTCTCAATTATTATTTAATAATCAACAGGAATATTTGAAATTAAGCTTTATCCTAAGTTGATAATTGTTCATATCTAGATAACCTACTCAAGAATCGATATTCTAATTCCCCCAAATGTGTCACTTTCCATAGTTACAACAACATTAAGAAGAGTATCGTGATTTGAGTTTACCCAGTAAGCACTCAACTGATAGCTATTTTCGTCATCATACCAGTCGGTATCTATTGTATCTGCCTTACCGTATATATCTGTAAGTTCATTGTACATAACACTAAAAAAGGTTTCAAGAATCGCTAATTCGTTTTGATTATCAAAGGCATATTGATAAACATTAATAGCTACTAATTTATTCTCTTCGAATTCATAAACTACGTCAGATAAATATCCAAAAACATTTACATTTGCGAATGTAAGTATAGCATTAGTTTCACTTACAAACTCTCCATCTGATAGGCCTATTACTTCATCCATTGTCATTCCTAATGATATATCACCAAATACTGGAGTCTGATTTGGCTGTGTTGGCTGTTCAGGCGTAGGGGATCCATAACCCATTGCTCGTGCTAAAAATGCCGATATTTGTCCACGCGTTAATGTTTGCGTAGGACGGAACGTGTTGTCCGAAAAACCGGTAGTTATCTTAAATTCAACAATTTTCTTAACTGAACTATATGATGACATTGATGGTGACATATCTTTGAAATTACTATTTGATTCCGTCGTTAATTTAAATGCATTTGCTAAAAAAATGGCCATTTGTCCACGATTTACGATTTCCTTTGGACGGAACGTTCCATCTGTATATCCAGATAAAACGCCTGCATCCACGGCAGACTTAATATATCCCGATGATGCCAAAGAAGCAGGTACATCTTTAAAAGGTGTAGTTGTCTTTCCTCCTGATAATCCAATTCCTCTAGAAACTATCACTGCTACTTCTTCACGAGTTACCTTTTGATCCACACCAAAACTTGTACCACTATTAATCACACCATTTTCTAGCAAGAACATAATCTCTCCATAGAATCCATGTGTCGATGGTACGTCTGAAAAAGATGCTGCATAAACTTCATGCTTTGGTAATAATATTGATAGTAGTATTAGTGCCATTAGTACTGATAATATTTTTTTCATTTTCTACTTCCTCCCATATCATTCTCTAAAATTGTAATCTTTGGAAATATAGAAGTCTATATTTTTTTGTTGAATTTCGAAAATAATAGTTATAATCTGCAAAAAATGTTGCAGTTTGGTTTTTTACCGTTAGAAAAGTTGTTTTTCCATTTTAAGACATCTTCTGATGTTCTAAAGAAATTAAACACTCACTAAAAAAACGCTCCAATATACTCCGATAGTTTGAAATCGTGGCTTCTGCTTTATTCTCTAGTTTTAAACTTAACAATTATTCATTTATGATATTTCTAGTCTGTATGAGTATAGCTAAACTCTTACTCTCCCAATATTTTTTTGTGAATTTATACAAATTACCTCCTATGGATACAGTTAATTAACCAACGTGGCATTCCCATTGTTAACTAATATTCCCTATCTATACATCCGTTTTCATAATAGTCATGACTTCTTTTTAATCCAATGAAAAAGACGTAAATCCTTTAAGAATCAACGCCTACATGCTGAAATTATTTAATTGCTAATCCCGAAGATGATATCATTAGAGATATAAACCTTACCGCTAGGATGGGCTGTAAGTGCTGCTGTAAGTGCTCTCCATCACCCTGAACAAATCTACATTATCATTTAAATATTTAAAGGAGGAAATTTCATTTGTCTATTTTTAGAACTTTATCTACCTACATGAATGAGTCGATAATTTATCTATATCATTTTTTCAGACTTTATCTTAAGACTTCCCATACATTAAAGTTAGAAAATATCGCTCTCAGGAGCCAATTAGCAGTTTATATGCAACATTATGAAAAGCAGAAACTACCAAAACCCAAGCCTACTCCGGCTTTTAGACAGCTTTGGGTTTTCCTATCAAAACACCTTGAAGATTGGAGAACAGTTTTAGTTCTAGTTAAACCAGCAACGGTCATTAAATGGCATAGAACTGCATTCAAACTTCACTGGAAAATAAAATCAAGAAAAACAGGACGACCGAAAATATCTAATGAATATATAGATCTAATTAGAGAAATACATCAAGAAAATCCAACACTATCACCTGAGAAAATCCATGAAAAGCTCTGTTTATTATCAATAGAACGTCCTCCAGCACCAAACACAATTGCTAAATATATTCCAACTAGCCGTAAACACCTTCTTTCAAACAAGTACAATGATGGAATACATTCTTAAAGAACCATCAAGCTGAAACTTGGGCAACTGACTTTTTTACTGTTCCATCTCTAAAATTCGATGTCCTTTATGGTTTAGTGATTATTCATCATCAATCACGTAAGATTGTACATTTTGCTGTGACAACAAATCCAACTGCTGAATGGACTATACAACAATTTAGAAATGCAACACCATATGGTTATGTACCAAAGTATCTCATTCATGATAATGATACAATATTTCGAGCAAAGACATTTCAAAGGTTTTTAACCACATCAGGTATCATTTCAAAAAGAATATCATATAGATCACCTTGGCAAAACGCATATGCAGAAAGAGTTATCGGTACGATTAAGCGTGAGTTATTAACTTTGATAATCCCTAAAAATCAATTACATTTACATAAAATTCTTTATGAATACATAAATAACTATTACAATACGGATCGTACCCATCAAGGGTTAGGGGGAAATACACCGATTTCCTCACCTATTTACCTTCCAACTTCTGTAGGGAAAACAAAACTAAAAGCTACTCCTGTATTAAATGGACTATACCATTCATACAAAAAAGTAGCTTAAGAGTATTGCAATTAGAAAGCCATATTTTTCCTAAACCTTACGTTTGGAAAGGTTTCTTTCGTATGTCTTCCTTTTTTAAATATGTGTATTTAACCGTATACCTCTCCTCATATATGTTAATCACTTAGTAGATTCCTACACAGCAGCTGCAACTTTTTTTCAAATTCTCTGTTTTTTTACTCAGATGGACTTTTTGAAGTGCACAAGGTATTCATTAACTACGTCTCTAGTTTCATTCAGAATAGTTTCATTTTCACATATCCAATACTTATTTTGTGATGATATAATATAAACCTTCCTCTCTTAAATTGTTTAAATATCTCCAACAGTCATGTTTCTTTTAAACTTAACATGTAGTTGTTTAATATTTTTCCCATGAAAATGACTTCATTGGTGCTAATCCAATACTTTTGGATGAATTTACTTCATAACTTCCTTTAGTCCTCTGACTTTGCACTAACATTATATTAGAACTATTCTTCACCAACATTTTCCTTTTTAAACTTTATTGACAATATAGTTTGTTTACACTTGAGTACGTGCTTCAAATAACTTTCGTCAATCCATTAAAACAAGCCCTAACTCCGCAAGGGGAATTAAGGCTTCGAAGATTGATTCAGGATTATTTGATAGATACAACTATTTGTAATAGGTGTATCAACCGAATATATAAAATTACTTAGAATACTTATACAAAGAAGCTACAATTTCTTATTTAAATTCACTTTTTTACACAGACCCGCCTTTTGTAGTGCACAGGCGTTATCTCAATTTCAACATGATAAACTATTTAGTTTCCAATCCTTTCAATATTATTTAATTGGACTTCATAAAAATCCAGGTAAAATGATATGGATGATGTAGTGCAATTTTTATGAACTAAATTTGTTAGCTACACCAAACGACTTAAAGTAATAATTTAAAACTGTAAAAACCCCTCAACCAGTTAGTAGGTTGAGGGGTTAAATTTAGTTATTAATTATCTTGTAGCTGTTACAGTAGTTCCAGTTACAAGTGCGTTAGCAGCTGCATCAGTAGCATCAGCATTATCAGCAACTTTAACAACGATAGTACCAGTTGCTAAGTTAGCATCAGTTACTGCAATAACGAATTTATTGTTTGCAGAAGGAGAAGCAATAACATTTACACCTTCAGTTACAGCAATTCCGTTAACAGTTACTTCAAAGTCAGAGAAATCTAATGCAACAGCATTGTTAACATTTTCACTGAATGTTAATTCTAATTCACTATTATTCACAACTTTAGCAGAAGTTAATACAGGGTTTGTATTTTCAGTTAAGCTAATAGTTCGTGTAGTCTCAGCCATTGCTTTACCAGATAAATCTTGTACATTATTAACAGTTAAAAGTTTAACACCTGAAGTAGTAATAGCATTAGCAGGTAATGTAATAGTAGCAATGTCTTTAGTTTCATTCAAGTAAATAGTAGTTCCAGCAGGTAGTGCTGCACCATTTAACTTGTAGTTCGATAAAGCTGTTGCAGATCCAGATACAGCTCCGCCTTTTACTGGTTCAGAGAATGAAGCAGTAAATTGACCTTTAACAACTTCTACTGCTGCATCAAATGTTGGTGCGTCAGCATCTGAAACATTACCTTTAGTAAAGTTTACAGAAGTAGTTGCAATTGCATTAGCAGTATTAGCAGTATCAGTTAAAGCTCCTGATTGAATTGTTAATGCATAAGTACCATTAGCAAATTCAGTTGCGTTAAATGAGATTGTTTTATCTCCAGCAACAACATCAGCAAGAGTTAAAAGTTCAGTAGCACCCGTACCAGAAATTGTAGGAACTACATTATATTTCACTCCATTAATATCTGTAACGAACATTTTTGCAGCATAATCAGCTTGTGTAGCTGCATCTAATTCTTCACTGAAAGTAAGAGTAACTTCACCTGTAGCTGCATCATAAGCAGTCTTAGTAACAGTTGGTTTAACAACATCTTTAGTTACAGTTACATTTCTTGTGATTTTTTGTCCAAGGTTGCCTTGAACATCTTTATATCCTTCAACAACAACAGTTAAGTTAACTGAGTTTTCACCAGCTGCAAATACATCAGCATAAGATAAACCTAAGTCAAATGTAGTGTTGTCAGCTGTAGTAGGTGTTGAAGTAATTTGTTGTGCACCTTTATAAACTTTTACAGTTACATTATTTACTAAGTTAGTTGAAAGTGCTTCATCAAATTCTAATTCGATTGAAGTTTCTCCATCAGCTGTAGCAGTTAATAATGTTGGTTCTGCATTTTTTACTACATAAGTGAAAGTTTTAGTAACTAATCCCATAGTATTACCAATTAAATCTTTTGCTCCAGATACTACTGCAGTATAAGATTGTCCACTAGCAAGGCCAGCAACAGCTGCGTCAGTAGCAAGAATAGTTACAGTTCCGTTAGCATTAACAGTAACGTTAGTAGGATTAACTGTTACTTCATTTAATACGATGGCAGGTTTAGTTGCAACATCAAGTCTTTCATTAAATGAAACTACTACGTTACCATTTTCAAGTGAAGTGATTGCACTTAAAACTGGAGCAGTTTTATCTACGAATAAAATAGTTTTTGATTGAGTGCTTTCTAGCACTGTTCCGTCAGCAGCAAGAATCCCTTTAAGTGCTGCAACTTCATAAGCTTTATTGTTGTCTAAAAGACCATCAAGGAATACACCAGTACCGTCAGTAGCAAATTTAATTGTTACTGATTTCTTGTCTGCATTTAAAGTTACCGCATCTGCACCTGCAAGAGCAGCAGTATCGATAGTGTAATTAGCTTCTGTTTCTGCTGAAGCCTTATTTAATTCTTTATTGAAAGTAATTTGAATTTCATTAGCGTTAATCGCACTTACAGATACAACTTCAGCAGTTAAGTCAAATGTATGAACATCTGATTTTCCACCGATTTGTAGTGAAACTGAAGTTCCACCTAAAGTAGTTGCTAACTCATCAAGATCTGTATGAGAAACTACTACAGTTTTCATGTCAGCAGAAGCTGATTTAAGTTTTAAGTCTAAAGCTGTAACTTGAGCTTCAGTGATCTCAGAACCGTTTACTTGGATGTCATAGTTTTCTAAAACGTAGTTTAGGTCAGCGCCTTCTGGAAGAGCTTCGCCAAATACTAAAGTGAACTCGTCACCTTCAGCGTTGATGTCTAAAGAAGCAACAGCTGGTGCTGGGATTGGAGATCCTTCTGCACGGTATACGAACAATGCGAATTGTCCACGAGTTACTTTGTCAGTTGAACCGAAAGTAGTGTCGTTGTAACCGAAAGCAACTTCTGCTTCAACTAAAGCTGAAACGTAAGGCATCCAGTTAGAGTTAACATCTTCGAATCCAGCGTCAGTAGTAGCTGTTAAACCGTAAGCGTTAGCTAACATTTTAGCAACTTCTTGACGAGTAATCGGAAGGTCCGGTGCGAAAGTTGTTTCTGTTTTACCATTTGCAATACCAGCTTCAACGATTGCATTAACTGCACCCGCTACACGAGTATTCAAATCTGTGAAACCTTGATCAGCTGCAGCGTCAGTATCAAGACCAAGAGCGTTAGCGATCATAACTGCTGCGTCTCCACGTTTGATATCAGCTGTAATACCGAAAGTAGTTTCAGTGAAACCATTTGCGATACCGTGTTGAACTAGATAGTCAACAGCGTTAGTGTAGTTGCTGTTAACGTCCGTGAATGATGCAGATGCAACTGGTGCAATTGCTGATGCTACTAATGTAGCTGTCGCTGCTGTTGCAACGAATTTTTTGTACGACTTTGGTTGGTAAGCCATGTGTAGAATTCCTCCCTGATTTGTATATCTTTTATTGTACTCTATGAAATTAATCATAGACTCAGCTTAAATTGTAACAGTAAATGCTAATATATGCCACTAATATCTTAAAATATTCGGAACTATTAAGTAAATTACGAATATTTCAATTTAAAAAAGCAATATATGCCTACATGTACAATCAAACTCTTTATCTATTCTACCAAAAGATACTATCATTTCAACTTTTTTTCTCAATTTTATTGCTTATTTTTGATAAATGAAACAAATTGATTACATGTACATCCCGGTTTTGTAATATTCACCCCTAATATATGGTTCTTTTAATTCATGATGTAATGGGGAATATTACTAATTTGTCCTAATAGTAGATTTTTGTGTTATTTTTTCCGCAACTCTTTATTCTATTTTCAATAGTCTTCATTTATGTCTATTTCAAATAAAAAAATGACTTCCTTCTATATAAATAGAATGGAAGCCAAGATTCATTAATTTTTCGCATCTCCTAGGACATAAACATCGAAACCTGCTGTTTCCCACTTTATCCGATCGATACAATTTTTTGTATCAATAATAATGTGGTTCTTCATTTGATCTTTTATATCTTCTGGATCGATATTTTTAAATGCTTGGTGATCAGTTAATATTAAAATTGCTGAAGCACCAGATAGTGCCTCATCTATTGTTTGTGTCTGTTCGGGTAAGTTATTCACTTTAATATGTGGATCAAATGCCATTAAGTTCATTTGTCTTTCGCACATCTGCTCTACTACTTCAACTGATGGACTCTCACGCATGTCATCAATGTTCCCTTTAAATGCTAGACCAAGAACTGCTATTTTAGGATCTTTAATGCCTTTTGCATTTAATATATCTGCAGTCATTTGAGCAGTATATGAAGGCATTCCATCATTTGTTTGACGGGCTAAGTGAATAATCTTCGCTTGT
>Ga0180008_1000931_pt1 | contig 20564 bp, 14 predicted proteins | sample MM_PW_MetaG_FD_121121 | JGI IMG/M metagenome (GOLD analysis project Ga0180008, IMG submission 121121) | Groundwater microbial communities from the Aspo Hard Rock Laboratory (HRL) deep subsurface site, Sweden - MM_PW_MetaG | ecosystem: Environmental > Aquatic > Deep subsurface > Groundwater...
CTTGTCCATGTACCAGCCGACAAAGTCGATGGCATCGTCGAAGTCCTGGCGGCTGGCCCAGTTGCGGCCGGTGCTTTTCTGGTAGTCGCCCCACACTTCATCCTTGGCCTGGGCGTAGCCGGCAGCGGTGCTGACGCGGCCCCAGGGGATGATCCACAACAGGTATTTGCGTGGGGTCTTGGCGTTCTGCCGGAAGCCCGATTCCTGATACATGATGGCGAACGGCACCTGGATCGGCACACCCCAGCGCTTCTGGGTGACTTTGGCCGCGTCGTACCAGTCGTCCTTTTCGCGGAAGATACCGCAGATGTCGTCAGGGGTACGTGGCGGTGAGGTACCGCACGCCGCCAGCAGGGTGGTGAGGAGCAGGAGGGCTGTGGTTTTTACCGGAGTCAAAAGCGTACCTTTGCGTGAGCGCGTAAAAAACCGACAGTTTACGCGCTCACGCCAGGTAGTGCGGTCAAGACATCAATGGGCGTTGATCAAGCCAAAGGTACTTTGCGAGTCGAAATGGCCAACCGACCGATGCCAAAACTCAATGCTGCACCCAATATCAACATCAACAAGGTGCTCCACGCCGCGCGGGACAGTTGCTTGGCCGCCACTTCGCCAGCCTCACGGGCCTTTTGTTCGGCCTGGGCCTTCAGTTCTTCGACCTTCTGCACGGCCTGCTGATAAGCCTGGGCATAGTTCTCGACGATCTGGCTGGCCTCGGCCTGGCTCTTGCCGGTGCGGGCTGCAACGATGTTGACCAGTGCTTCTTTGTCTGCCGCATTCAGCGCAGGCTCACCGGAAGCCTTGACGCGCTCGAACCATTGCTTGAGTTCGGTCGCGGCCTGGGCCGGGTTGGTGGCGGCATCAGTGGCCGCTTGCTGACCGTCTGCCGCGGCCTGGTCAGCTTTTTGCTCGACCTTGGCCGGATCCAGCTCAGCCTTGCCGCTTTGCTTGAGCAGGGTGTCGAGTTCGCCCTGCAGGCTGTTCCAGTCCAGGCTGACGCCCTTCTCGTTCAACTGCTGCTTGACACTGTCGCTGATGCCAGGGGCCACGGTGGCAATTGCGCTACCGGCCGCCGACAGGCCTTTGCCCACCACATTGCCTGCGGCGCCGACCACACTGGTGGCCAATGCCGCCAGCAGCCAGGTGGTGAGCAAGGTGGTGATGGTCCAGCTCAGGACCCCATGCAGGCCGCCGCGATCCGGGGCGGTGCGCCCGGCAACAAAAGCGCCCACGCCGATTGCCAGCAGTGTGGACACAAACAGCCAGATCCCAGCACCGGTGCCAAAACCATTCAGCGGGTTGCCAGCCGTCATGGGGTCGACTGCACTGGCGCCGATGGCGGTGCCCAATACGCTCAGCACCAGGTAGGTCACCAGGGCAATTGCACTACCGGCCAGCACCGAGCCCCAGGACACACGAAAGGGCGAGCGGTTGGTTTCATAGAGGGTGGTCATGATCGTTCCTTGGACAAATGAGTAGGCCATCAGTGTGTCCAGACCGACAGCCGCGGTCTCGGCACAATTGCACTAGACCCACTGGTGCATTCGCACCCGGACAGGGTAATTGGCACTGCACTATGCTGAGACCGGGTTGTCGTACCCCTGTAGGAGCCGGCTCCTACAGGGGTAAACACATTTTGGAGAAACCATGAGCCAGGCCGTCCTCGCCCAAGAAACCAATCGTCGCCAATTGCAGCAGATCATTTCCGGGCTGTCCGATGGGGTGATTCTCGCCGAGATCGACCAGCGCATTCTCTGGGCCAACGAAGCCGCGCTGGCCATGCATGGCCTGGACGATATTGCCGGGCTGGGGGCCAACACGGCCGAATACGTCGAGCGTTTTGCCCTGCGCTATCGCAACAATCATCCGCTGGCCCTGGAGGCTTACCCGCTGAGCCGGGTGGCCAGCGGCGAAGAATTCAGTGATGTGGTGGTCGAAGTCACGCCCACCGCCGACCCCGACCGCACCTGGGTCCATCGCCTGCGCAGCCTGGCGCTCACCGATAGCACCGGCAAGCCGGAGCTGTTGGTGCTGATCCTGAGCGACGCCACCGAATGGGCCAGCGCCGAACAGCGTTTTGAAAAGACCTTCAACGCCAACCCGGCACCGGCGGTGATCTGCCGCTTGAGTGATCTGCGCTATATCAAAGTCAACCAGGGCTTCCTGGAGATGACTGGCTACAACCGCGACCAGGTGATCGGCCGTTCGGTGTACGAGCTGGATGTACTGGAACAGGCCGAGCGCAAGGAACTGGCGGTCCAGCGCCTGGGCGAAGGTTCGACCATCCCACAGATGCAAGCCGAGCTGAAACTGCCAGAAGGCGGTAGCAAACTCGTGATCGTCGCCGGCCAGCCGCTGGATATGAACGATGAGGAGTGCATGCTGTTTTCCTTCACCGACCTGGAACCCCGGCGCAAGGCCGAAACCGCCCTGCGCCAGAGCGAGGAACGGTTTGCCAAGTCCTTCCGCCTGACACCCGTGCCAACCCTGGTGTGCGATGCGGGCAACCAGCAGGTGGTGGACGTCAATGATGCATTCATGACCATCACCGGCTACACCAGCGAAGAGTTGATCGGCAAGTCCATCAACGAGATCAACTTTATCGACAGCAGCGAGGCCTGCGCACAGTTGTTCGCCACCCTGGAAAAAGCCGGCAACCTTGACGGCCAGGACCTGAAGATCCGCAAAAAAGGCAATGAGGTGATTGACTGCGTAGTGTCGGCGGACACCGTGAGCATCCAGGACACGCCCTGTTACCTGATGGTGATGATGAACATCACCGAGCGCAAACGCTCGGAGCTGGAGTTGGTGTCGGCCATCGAGGAAGTGATGAAGGACGCGTCCTGGTTCAGCCAGACCCTGATCGAAAAACTGGCCAATGCCAAGAGTGTCAACAGCCCCAACCTGCCGAACATTGCTTTCACCGACTTGACCGCCCGTGAACGGGATGTGCTGGGGCTGATCTGTGAAGGCCTGGCCGACAAGGAAATCGCCTCACGCCTGAAACTGGCGCCCAACACCGTGCGCAATCACGTGGCTACGGTGTATTCCAAGCTCAACGTGCACAGCCGCAGCGCCGCGATCGTCTGGGCGCGGGAGCGCGGGCTGTTTGCCGGGGAGCGGCGAGTCAAAAAGCCATGATTCAGGTGCAAATGCACTAGGTCCATCAGTGCAAATTCGCCTTATTGCATGCCGACGAGTTGCTTAACCTTGAAGGGTCGGCACAGGGTTTGACGCCCTGTGCCATGGCGAGTCTTTTGCCCTTGAAGGAGGCAGCATGAAAAGTGAACAAGTCAAAGGTCGCGTGGAAAAGGCCGTGGGCAAGGCTCAGGATTTTCTCGGCGAAATGACCGATGACGAACAACTCCAGGCCCAGGGCGTAGCGCGCCAGGCGGCCGGCCAACTGCATCAGACCTATGGCGAGGTGCTGGACAATGTCGGTGGCTTTGCCCAACGCAAGCCCCTGGCCACCGTGGCAATCGTCGCTGGCGTAGGCCTGGTCCTGGGTCTGTTGCTGCGCCGCCGTTAAGGGAGGCAGGGATGTTTACCTTGGCCCAACTGCGCAATTGCATCGAAGAAGCCTTGTTGCCACTGACCTGCGAATTCACCTTGTGCCGTGACTCGTCACTGACCTTGAAGGTGTTTGATGCCCAGAGCGGCCGCGTGGACCTGGTGGTCACCGGCATCAGCGTCAACAAGCTCAAGACCCCGCAGGACGTCGCGACGATGGTCGAGGAACTGCGCTACGAATTGCACAGCAACACCGTAGGCGGTGCGCTCTCCATCTGACCCTACCCCTGTATTGGTGCTTATCCCCTGTGGGAACGGGCTTGCCCGCTCCCACAGGGGCGCAGACGCCTACAAAGGTTGTGGGATGTCAGGGCGCGGCTTCAACGATGCGCCGATAAAGTAGAACAGCCCCCCGGCCACGATAAACCCGGCCAGCATGTAGAACATGTAGTGCGCCGGCAGGCTGGCCAGCACCAGCCCGCACAACACCGGCCCCAGCGCGGCCCCGAGGTTGGAGAGGTTTTGCGCACCGTAGTACATGCCGCGCAGGTGGTCCGGGGCGATGCGGTCGATAAACATGTACTCGGCGGGAAACACAATGATCTCCCCCACGGTAAAGATCGCCATCGACACCACCCACCACCACACGCTGGTGGACAACGCAAAACCCATCACCCCCAGCATGAACATGCCCAACCCGAGGAGCAGCCAGCGGCTCAGGTGACGGTGGCTGATCTGCCGGCCGATCGCGTATTGCAGCGCGATCACTAACAAGGCGTTGGTGGTCAGGATGGCGCTGATAACCGTGTAGGTGTATTCGGCGTCGGAGGTGGTCACCAGGTACTGCGACAGGTAGGCGGTGAACTGCCCGAACACCACGGCGCTGAGCAAGCCGCCGAGGGTGAAGCACACCAGGCGATGGTCACGCAGTAACACCCGGCCTACTGCAAGAAAGGGCACCGGTTTTTGCGCAGTGTCGACCGTGGCCAGGCTGCGGTCGCCCCAGCGCCAGTAGAGCAGGAAAAAGCCGACTCCCAACAGCACCGACAGGACAAATGGCAGGCTCATATCGACCTTGGCCACCATCGCCCCCAAAAACGGCCCCACCGCGTAGCCGATGTTGGTCAGGGTGTACTTGATGGAAAACACTTCGCTGCGCGCGTCGATGGGCAACAGGCTGGCAAAACCGGCCTTGACCGCCACGTCGATCACCGCATAGGCCAGGTTGATCAGGATCAGGCAGCTGTAGAAAAGCCACAGTTCGCGGGCCAGCAGAGTGCCGACAAACCCCAGGACAAACAGCAGGCTCAGGCCCAGCAGCAGCCGGTAGCTGTTGACCCGGTCCACCAGGAAACCGCCATACACACTCAGCAGGGAACCGACGATCAGCGAACTGCCGATCACCAACCCCACCTCACTGATGCCCAGGGCAAAGTGGCTGGACAGGTAAATCACCATATACGGAAAGGTGATTGCCTTGGCCAAGGTCAGTACCAGCGTGGCCGACAGCAACAGGTTCACGCTACGGGGGTAGTTTCTTATTGTGTTCAGCATCCTGCTCTCGTTTCCTGGAAGGAGTTGTTACACACGCCCGCTTGGCGCAATGCGCAGCTACCTTAACTCAGGATGAGCAAGAAAAAAGGCTGTTTTATGCATTCATGCATGCATTTTTCAAATGCACGGATCAAAGGGGAAGAACAGCACCGGACCGCGTCTCCGAACCCTATTCACCGGCAATGCAGCCAGGGGTATCGGCGCCTGCTAACCTTGCGCCAGCCTTCCATCGAGTCCAAGCACAATGAAAACAGCCCTGACCCGAACCAAACTGCTGGCCAGCGCCTTGATCGTGATCGCCGTGATTGGCGGCGCCACCTACCACTTGCTGGAGCGCCGTGACACCAACGGCCTGCTCGACGGCCCCGAATTCAGTGAAGCGCAACTCAATGAAGGCGGCGCGGATGACATCAAGGACCTGCCTCTGCCGGAAGCGAAAAAACGCCTCAACTACCTGATCCTCGATATGCGCGACAGCATCAACCGCCTCGCCATGCTCGAAAGCATGCGCCTGGAAATCGGCCCGGCCGCCACACCCGAAGAGCCCCAGGCACAGAAAGAACTGAACTATGAAAAACCGTTCGTGCCCTTCACCGATCAGGACCTGAAGGCTGCGCTCACCGCCCTCGCGCAAACGCCGATGCAGTTTCAACAGGTGTTCTTCGACAATGGATCCGGGCTCAACCTGGATGTCGAAACGATCCGCGACACCCTCAAGCGCGGCGCGCTGCCTGACCAGCCCATGAAAGGCAGCTACCAGATCCAGACCGTGCATTTTCGCGATGGCACACAACAGCCGTTTGCCGAAGTAGCGCTTGAGCAGGCCGGCAGCGAGGAAGAATCAGACAACACCCGCACCGAACTTACGGTCAACAAGCCGATTGAACGTATCAGTGTTGCGCTGAACTATCAGGCCTATCCCGGTTTCAGGAAAATCCAGCTGGATCAGGCCAACCCGAAAGCCACCGGTGACAACGGCGAGGTCTACCAGTTGACAGCCCTCGGCGACTCACGGGCTTCCCTGCAACTGGCCACGCCCAAGCGCAAAGCCTATGTGATCCAGGGCCTGACCGCCGATGGCAAGACCTTGTACAGCGGCGGCAGCAGCTCGAACACCGCGCCCACTGCCGAGCAAACCGCCAACCTGCGGGCGTATTACAACGAACTGCTGCGCATGGAAGACGCCTTCACCGACTTCAAAACTGCCGCCGCCGTGCAGGAGCACCTGGAAAACTTCGCCAACAACCTGCCCAGTACAGAGAGCGACCTGAGCAATGTCCAGGCGACCTACCAGTTCGAAGATACGCCTGCCAGCATCGTCATCTACTTGTTGGAGCCGGCACAGCCCCAGACCATTGCCCTGCAAATGACCAACAACCTTGCCCCCCGCGAGCGCTACATTGCCTTCGACAGTGCCAGCGAAAAAAAGGGCTTTATCGATAGCAAAGGGCAATGGGTGGTCAAGCCCCGATTCGAGCGTATCGAATACACCGAGATGCCCGATGTCTACCAGATGATGGTCGGCGAAAAGTCGTCGGGCGAAGGCTGGAGCCAGTTGCTGTTCAAGTACTTTGCCTTTGTACCGGGTACGCAAACGCTCAAAGAACTGCCCTTCGATAGCATCGACAAGCCAATCAACGACCGGTTGATGGTGGTGCAGCGCGAGACCAACGGACCCTACGGCGTCTACGACGTCAAGAAGTTGCAGACCGTGGTGCCGATGAAATACGTCAACCCCAATGTCATTGGCGAGGTGTTCATCGCCCGCCCCGGCCAGAAAACCTATGGTTCGAACTCGCTCTACGGCGCCTGGAGCCTGAGTGGCAAAGAGCTGTTGGCGCCTGTCTATTCTGCGGTCGACGGGCAAGGCGCGTTTATCTATGCCACCTCCGCCGACAAGCATCAAACCGACGTCTATGACCTGCACATGAAGAAACTCAACCCGTCCGGCGCCACCGTCATCGGTCAGTTCGTGCAGGCCCAGCCTCTGCTGATCCAGGACCGCAACAGCCGCCGGTACAGTTTTATCAATGAACAGGGCAAGGCGTTGGCGTTCAGCCTGCCATTCGATGACGTCAACCCGTTCTCCAATGGCATGGCGGTGGTGCAAAAAGGCAACCGCTATGGCGCCATCGATGTGTACGGCAAGCTGCGCATACCGGTGACCTACAGCAAGCTCAACCCCTTCCAGAAAAACCTGGCCTCGGCGCAAATGGACGGGTTTGAAGGCCTGGTATTGATCGACAAAAACAACAGTGTGGTGAAAAAGCTGGGCTCATACACCAGCTACAGCTACCCGTACAACAGCAACGAGGCGACCTACAGCATTTGGGATACCCAGGTACCGAACCGGATCAATGTGTTCGACGCCGATGGCAACCAGACGGACAGCTTCGAGCGCGAGTGACGCCATACAGCCCTTTGCAGGAGCTGGCTTGCCAGCTCCTGCAAGAGCGCGGCTATTGCCTGTATGAAATTTATCCTGTAATTTTTCATGAAATTTCTAGATAAAAATTTCACGAAACCATCCCCATGGACAAACAAGAAGAACTGGACGCCCTGGCGATCCTGATTCACGACCTGCGCAAGTACAAGAAGCTCACCCTGGCCCAACTGGCGCAAAAGATCGAGCGTTCGGTGGGGTTCCTGTCCCAGGTCGAGCGTGGGTTATCGCGCCCCACCGTGGCGGACCTGACGGCCATCAGCCATGCGCTGGACGTGCCCACCACCTACTTCTACAGCCTGTCCAAACCCAAGGCCGTGGATTGGGTGACCCGCCCCAACGAGCGGCGCACGGTGTATTACGCCAATGGCATCACGGACATCCTCGTCTCGCCCAGCATGCAGGGGGCGTTTTCAATCCTCGACAGCTTGCTCGAACCCGGCGCCAACAGTGGCGAGCAGACCATGAGCGACCGCGCCGAACAGGCAGGTTATGTACTCGAAGGCCACCTGACGCTATGGGTCGAGGGCGAGGCCGATGCGGTCACCCTCGGCCCCGGCGACAGCTTCCACCTCGCCAGCTTCGCCCACTGCCGCTACGGCAACCTGACCGACCTGCCGGCCCGCGTGCTGTGGGTCTATAACTGAGGCACACCAAGGAGCGTCACCCGTGAAAAGCCATTCCTCCACGTTACTGGCCGAAGTGCGGACCTTTCGCCAGAACCACCCGGATGTACGTTACGTCGACCTGATTTCCCTGGACATTCCCGGGCGTTTCTACGGCAAGCGCTACCCGGTTGAAATGTTGGAAAAAGTCGCCGCCGGCAGCCCCCTGAAGCTGCCACAGAACGCCGTGCTGCTGGGCGCCCAGGGTGGTTTGTTCAAGATCGGCGACTATTGCTTCCACGACGGCGACCCCGACGCCAGCCGCCGCCTGGTGCCGGGCACACTCAAGCCAGTGAGCTGGGAGGCGCAGCCTCTGGGGCAGATGCTGATCACCTCCGACGGCACCGAAGCCCCCATCGAATTCGAGCCCCGCGAAGTGCTGGCCAAGGTCCTGGAGCGCCTGCACGGCAAGGGCATTCACCCGGTGGTGGCGTTCGAGCTGGAGTTCTACCTGTTCGACCGAAAACTCGCCGACGGCCTGCCGCAATTTGCCCGTGACCCGTTGAGTGACGACCCCGACGACCAACCGACCCTGCATATCGAGCGGCTGTCGCGTTTTGCCCCGGTGCTCGATGACATGGTGCAGACCGCCCAGGCCCAGGGGATCGACATTACAGTGATCACTGCCGAACTGGGCCCCGGCCAGTTCGAAATCAATTTCGGCCACCTCGACGACGGCCTGCGCGCCGCCGACTGGGCTGCCCTGTTCTGCCGCAGCACCCGTGGCGTGGCACTCAAGCATGGCTATCGCGCCAGCTTCATGGCCAAGCCCTACCTGCAGCATCCGGGCAGTGGCATGCATGTGCATGTCAGCCTGTATGACGCCGCCGGCAATAACCTGCTGGCGGCGCACCAGCAGCAGCCGTTGCGCCATGCGGTGGCGGGCTGCCTGGAACTGCTGCCCCACTGCATGCCGATTTTCTCGCCCAACCACAACGCCTTCCGCCGCCTGGGCGGGACGGTCAACGCAGCGACCAAAGCCTGCTGGGGCTATGAGGACCGTGACGCCTGCGTGCGCATTCCCGAGTCCGACCCGCGCAACCTGCGGATCGAACATCGGCTGGCCAGTGCCGACGCCAATCCATACCTGGTGCTGGCGGCGATCCTGGTCGGGCTTGAACATGGCCTGGAGGCGGCGTGCGACCCTATCGCCCCGCTGAACGAAGACCGTGACAGCGGCCACGACTTCCCCCTGGAAATGCTCGAAGCGGTGCGTGCCATGCAGCAGCAACCGGCCCTGCGCGAAGGCTTGGGCGCGGAGTTTGTCGACGTCTACTGCGAGAACAAACGCCAGGATCACCTGGCCTTCCAGCAGGAGATCAATGCGCGGGAATATCGCTGGTACCTGTAAGCCCTTGTAGGCGCTGGCTTGCCGGCGTCTACATTTTGATCTTCGTGTTACCTTGGAAAAGTCTTACGATCACCCTCTCCCGCGGACTGCCCATGACCGACCAAAGCCCCCCCGCCCTCAAGGAAATCTTCAACCTCGAACGCCTGCAGCACATCGCCGATGAAATGCTCGCGGTGTACCCGTCATTCGATGCCAAGGGCTTTCTCAAACACGCCACGCAAGGCCTGGCCGGGTTGTCGGTGATGCAGCGCATGGCCCGCGTCAGTGAAAGCCTGCACGCAGTGATCCCCCTGGACTATGCGCACACCCTCAAGCACCTGTATGCCCTGGCCCCGCGCCTGAACAGCGGATTTGTCAGCCTATTCCTCGGGCACTATGTGGCCAGCTACGGCCTGGATGATTTCAAGCGTTCGATGGCGGCGCTCAAGTACTTCACCACCTTTGGCTCTGCGGAATTTGCCGTGCGGCCTTTTCTGCTCAAGGATTTCGAGCGCACGCTGGCGGTGATGCAGCAGTGGTCGCTGGATGACAACGAACACGTGCGCCGCCTTGCCAGCGAGGGCTCACGGCCGAGGTTGCCGTGGTCGTTTCGCCTGGCCCAGGTGCAGGCCGATCCGAGTCTGTGCGCCTCGATCCTGGATAACCTCAAGGCCGACAGCAGCCTGTATGTGCGCAAGTCCGTGGCCAACCACCTCAACGACATCACCAAGGACCATCCGGGTTGGGTACTGGATGTGATCGAGGGCTGGTCCCTGGACAACCCCCATACCGCCTGGATCGCCCGCCATGCCCTGCGCAGCCTGATCAAGCAAGGCAATCCCCGTGCGCTGACGATCATGGGCGCAGGCGCCCGTGCCGAGGTGAAGATCCACCAATTCAAGGTCGAGCCTGCAGTGATTCGCCTGGGAGAGCGCATCACTCTTTCGTTTACCCTGGAGTCAATGGCCAGCGCCCCACAGAAACTGGTGGTGGACTACGCCATCGACTACGTCAAAAGCGCCGGCCATAGCGCCGCCAAGGTGTTCAAGCTCAAGGCATTTACCCTTGGTGCAGGTGAGCGGCACCCCGTGCTGCGTGGCCAACACATCCGCGACATGACCACGCGCAAGCATTACCCCGGCCAGCATACAGTGCATGTGCTGGTCAACGGCGAACGCCTGGCCAGCGCCGGGTTCGAGCTGGCCGGCTGACCCTTCCCACCCAACAAAAGGCTCTATCCCGGGCCTCTCGGCGATATTTATTGTCCTACAATGCTGGCCTTTGGTGTTGCGATCCATTATCATCTGGCGCCTCTTGGTACCCGAAAGGGTATCTGTGTCAACGCTCCACCCGAGGCGCCCATGCACCGTTTCTCGTTTTATCGCCCTTTGATTTGCGCAGGTTTGGGGCTTGTTTCGCACACCGCCCATGCCGCGTTGCAACCCATGGCCGAAGCTGCACTTGCCAACGAATCCGAGCTGCACTGCCACTTCAACCGTGACGCCAGCACCGATTGCACCACCACCTACCGCTACACCATCCTCCAGCCCAGTGGCCGAGAGATGTTGTCGCGCATCGACTTCAACTATGCCGAAGGCGATAGTTTTGAAGTGCTGCACGCCGAGTCCATCCAGCCCGGCGGCAAGCCGCAAGCGCTGGACGAGTCGCAGATCGACACGCGCACCGCGCCCAACCCTGACCAGGGGTTTTCCCGGCTCAAACAAACATCCCTGGCCTTCCCCAACCTGCGGGTCGGTACACAAGTCCGCTACACCGTGCGCGAACATCACCCGGCCAAGCCGCTGATGACCGAGTTCCACTACGCCCTGCAGTTTGGCCCCAGCAACGCCCGCCGCGACCGGCTCAAGGCACGCTTCACGGCTGAACGGCCAATCGAGTGGCGCGCTGAGTTGATGGACGGCTTCACCATCACCCCCTCGGTCAATCGCAAGACCCTGGATATCGAGCAAAAAGCGCCGACCTACCTCAACTACATCAATGAATCGGGCCATGCTTATATGCGGCTGATCCCGCGTATCGAGGTGGGCAGCAGCCTGGATGTGCAAAAGCACTTCGGCGGCTTTGCCCAACGCTACAACCAGATCCTCGCGGCCAACCTGCCGCAGGGCAGTACCGCCGCCGTCGCCGCGGTGAAGGGCCTGGCCCCGGCGCAGCAAGTGGCCGGGCTGATGCAGCACATCAACGACCACTACCGTTACCTGGGTGACTGGCGTGCCACGGACCGTGGCTATGTGCCGTTCAACCTGGCAGAGATCGAACAGCACGGTTATGGCGACTGCAAGGACCTGGCGATCCTCCTGACCGCCATGCTCAAGGCCAGCGCAATCAAGGCCGAGACCGCCTGGGTCAGCCGTGGGGATGTGGTGGACTCACTGCTGGTGCCAGGCGCTGGCGCGCCCAACCATGCCATCGTGCGCGCCGAAGTGGACGGCCAGGTGTGGTGGCTGGACCCGACCAACCCCGTGTTCACCCCGGGCCAGGCCATGCCCGATATCCAGGACCGCTGGGTGCTGGTCAACGACGCCCAGGGCCAAGTGCGCGAAGAACACATCCCCCTGGCGCGCCCTGACACCAGCATCCGCCTGGACAAACAGGTGCATTACGACAAACAGGGCAACGGCACGACTCGCGCCAGCGTCACCTTCAGCGGCCTGACGCTGATGCAGTTGAGCATCGCAGACCGTGAACAGGGGGCCACCGCCACCGACCAGAACATCTGCGACAACTTTGGCCGGGAGATCAGTGATTGTCAGGTCACCCGTCAACCCACCGGGTTCGTGCAGCCCGACCGCTACACGGTCAAGGCCAGCATGACCGACCTGGGCGCCCTGGAAAAACTCGATGAAGGCTACGTCTACACCGACCAGTCGCTGAAGGAGAAGTGGGACGACCTGCTCAACTACCGCCGCAATGGGCAACGGGGCGACCTGTACCTGGGCAATCCGGACACCGTCGACTACACCTTTACCTTGACCGGCGGGAAGATGGACAAGCCGGTCCCGGGCTGCAAGATCAACTCCCCCTGGTATGACCTGGAACTCGATGGCAAGCCGCTCAAGGATGGCTTGCGCTACCACTACCGGTTGACCCAGAAAGTACGCTGGTTGAGCCATGACGAAATCGTCAGTGCGCCATTTGAAAAAATGATCAACGATGCCCGCGCCTGTGGGGAGCAAGTGCATCAAACCGTAAAACTCTAAGCCCCCTCTGTAGGAGCCGGCTTGCCGGCGATGAGGCCCTTGAGCCCTGCGCAGGCCCTTTGGACGCCATCGCCGGCAAGCCGGCTCTTACCGTTCGCCCAGTAGCAAACCCTGCTCCTTGGCACATAACTGCACCACGTAATCCCACAACACCCGCAACCGCACCGACTTGTGCAGCTCGCGCCGGGAGCTGATCCAATAGCTGCGCTGGATGCCCTCCTGCGGCAATAGCGGCACCAGGTCCGGATCCCCCGCAGCCATAAAACACGGCAACACCGCAATTCCCAACCCCGAACGCGCCGCCTGGTGCTGGGCAATCACGCTGGTGCTGTGGAACACCACCCTGGGGTTGCGGCAAAAGCTGCTGAGCAATTTCAGTTCCTGGCTGAACAGCAGGTCGTCGACGTAATCGATCCAGGCATGGGCGGCCAGGTCTTCACGTTTTTCGATGGCCGGCGTGCGCGCCAGGTAATTGCGGCTGGCGTAGAGCGCCAGGCGGTAGTCGGTGAGCTTGCGCGTGACCAGTTGATCGACGCTCGGACGCTCCAGGTGGATGCTGATCTCGGCCTCGCGGTTGAGGATGCTGACAAACCGCGGCACCGCCACCAATTCCACTTCCAGCCCTGGATAACGCTCGAACAGGCCGCCCATGCGCCCGGCGAGAAACATCACCCCCAGCCCTTCGGCGACCCCCAGGCGAATCTTGCCCAGGGGAGCGGCGGAGTGGGTCAGTTCCTCTTCGGCCAGCAGCGCAACATTCTCCATGGCTTCGGCATGCTTGAGCAGCGCTTCGCCCGACGGCGTCAGCTCATAACCCTGGGCGTGCTGTACAAACAGCGCGGTACCGAGGCTTTTCTCGATCGCCTCGATATGCCGGGCAACAGTGGCATGCGTGGTTTTCAGGCGCTGGGCGGCGGTGAGCAGGCGCCCGCTGCGCTGCAGCTCAAGGAAATACCGCAGGTCATTCCAGTCGAACATGCCACCTCCCCTCTCGGCCATGGGAACAGTACTGTTTAAAAACGCACAGCAGCTGGGTAAAAACTAACATTTTTAAGACGAAAACTAACAACTAGGATGGAGCCAATAAGAAAAACAAGCGAGACCCGAAATGACTATTGCAGTTGAGCAATACGATTACGTGGTAGTAGGTGCCGGCCCTGCGGGCTGCCTGCTGGCCAATCGACTGTCTACCAACCCCGCCCATCGCGTGCTGTTGCTTGAAGCCGGTGGCCGCGACAATTACCCCTGGATCCATATTCCTGTCGGCTACCTGTTCTGCATCGGTAACCCGCGCACCGACTGGTGCTTCAAGACCCAAGCCCAACAAGGCCTGCAAGGCCGTGCCCTGAGCTATCCACGGGGCAAAGTGCTGGGCGGCTGCTCGTCGATCAACGGCATGATCTATATGCGCGGCCAGGCCAACGACTACGACGGCTGGGCCGCCGAAGGCAACCCGGGCTGGGCCTGGGACGACGTACTGCCGCTGTTCAAGCAAAGCGAAAACCATTTTGCCGGCGCCTCGCCCCTGCATGGCGACAGCGGCGAGTGGCGTGTGGAGCAGCAGCGCTTGCACTGGCCGATCCTCGACGCCTTCCGCGAAGCGGCCAGGCAAAGCGGCATCGCCAGCATCGACGACTTCAACCAGGGCGATAACGAAGGCTGCGGTTACTTCCAGGTCAACCAGAAGGGCGGCGTGCGCTGGAATGCGGCCAAGGCGTTTCTCAAGCCCATTCGCCAGCGTCCCAACCTGACGGTACTGACCGAAGTCGAGGTTGATCGCGTGTTATTGGACGACGGTCACGCCAGTGCCGTGATTGGCCGCCAGCATGGGCAAGCCGTCACCTGGAAAGCACGCAAGGAAATCATCCTGTGCGCCGGCGCCGTGGGCTCGCCCGGCATCCTGCAACGTTCCGGCATCGGCCCTTCCAGCGTCCTCAAGCCCTTGGGCATCGAGGTGCTGCACGAACTGCCCGGAGTCGGCGGCAACCTGCAGGATCACCTGCAACTGCGCCTGATCTACAAGCTGGAAAACGCCCGCACCCTGAACCAGATCGCCGGCTCTCTGTGGGGCAAGATGGGCATGGGCCTGCAATATCTGTATGACCGCAGCGGCCCACTGTCCATGGCCCCCAGCCAACTCGGCGCCTTCGCCCGCTCGGGGCCGGAACAGACCTCGGCCAACCTCGAATACCACGTGCAGCCACTGTCGCTGGAGCGTTTTGGCGAGCCGCTGCACGCGTTCCCGGCGTTTACCGCGTCGGTCTGCGACTTGCGCCCCCAGAGTCGCGGGCGTATCGATATCCGCTCGGCCGATCCTTCTGCGCCGCCGCTGATCCAGCCCAACTACCTGAGCCATCCCGAGGATTTACGCGTGGCCGCCGCGGCCATCCGCCTGACCCGGCGCATTGTCGGCGCCCAGGCCCTGCGCCCGTTCAATCCGGTGGAATACCTGCCCGGCGAGGCGTTACAGAGCGACGAGCAATTGCAGGAAGCCGCGGCGCGGATCGGCACTACGATCTTTCACCCGGTCGGCACCTGCCGCATGGGCCAGGATAAAGACGCCGTCGTCGATGCCCAATTGCGTGTGCATGGTGTGCCGGGCCTGCGCATTGCCGATGCCTCGATCATGCCCCGCATCACGTCCGGCAACACCTGCTCACCGACACTGATGATCGCGGAAAAAGCCGCGCAACTGATCCTGTCCCCTCAAACAAGGAGCCTGCCCCCCGAACGAGAGCTGACAACACCGGTATGACCTGTAGGAGCCCGGCTTGCCTGCGATGGCGCCCCCAACTGAGGCGGCCATCGCCGGCAAACCGGGCTCCTGCAGGGCAAGAGCGGCGCTGATGCTGGCGCCGACAGTGGAACAACAATAAATAATCACTGTGAGGGCTACCCCATGTCAGAACGTGCTCAACCCCTGGACGCCTTACCTGGCGCCACTGTCAGCAGCAAGGAGTCGCAAAAGGTCATTTTCGCCTCGTCCCTGGGGACGGTGTTCGAGTGGTACGACTTTTTCCTCTACGGCGCCCTGGCGGCGGTCATCAGCAAGCAATTCTTCGCCGGGGTCAACGACACCACGGCCTTTATCTTCGCCCTGATGGCCTTTGCCGCCGGCTTCGTGGTGCGGCCATTCGGCGCGCTGGTGTTCGGCCGCCTCGGGGACATGATCGGGCGCAAGTACACCTTCCTCGCCACCATCGTCCTGATGGGCGTGGCAACCTTCTGTGTGGGCCTGCTGCCCACCTACGCCAGTATCGGCATCGCCGCGCCGATCATCCTGGTTGTGCTGCGCATGCTCCAGGGCCTGGCCCTGGGCGGTGAATACGGTGGCGCCGCGACCTATGTCGCCGAGCACGCGCCCCAAGGCAAACGCGGCTTCCACACCAGCTGGATACAATCCACCGCGACCCTCGGCCTGCTGCTGTCCCTACTGGTGGTATTGGCCTGCCGCTACTTCACCGGCGATCAATTTGAAGTCTGGGGCTGGCGCCTGCCGTTCCTGCTGTCCATCGTGCTGCTGGGGATTTCCACCTGGATCCGCCTGAGCCTGCACGAATCGCCCGCCTTCCTGAAAATGAAAGAGGAAGGCAAGGCCAGCAAGGCGCCGATCCGTGAGTCGTTCGGCAACTGGGAAAACCTCAAGGTGGTGCTGATTGCCCTGTTCAGCATCAACGCCGGCCAGGCCGTGACCTTCTATGCCGCACAGTTCTACGTGCTGTTCTTCCTGACCCAGTTCCTGAAAATGGACCCGGCCCTGGCCAATATGCTGTTGATCATCAGCGTGGTGATTGGCGCACCGTTCTTTATCTTCTTCGGCTGGCTGTCGGATAAATGGGGGCGCAAGCCGGTACTGATGGTCGGCCTGCTGCTGGCCACGGCGCTGTACTTCCCGATCTTCAAGGGCCTGGCCCACTACACTAACCCGGCAATGGACCAGGCCAGCCGCCAGGCCCCGATCACCGTACTGGCGGACCCGGCCACCTGCACCTTCCAGTTCGACCCGGTGGGCAAGGCGCGGTTTGATAGCCCATGCGACAAGGTCAAGACCTTCCTGGTCAAACAGGGCCTGCCCTACAGCAGCGAAGCCGCACCTGCCGGCAGCGCCGTGCAAGTCAGCATCGGCGATGTACGCATCGATGGCTACGACGAAGATGCCCTGCGCGGCGCCGTGACCCTGGCCGGCTACCCGAAATCGGCGGACGTGGCCCAGGTCAACAAAACCATGGTGGTGGTGCTGATCGTCGCCCTGATCCTGATCGCTGCAATGTGCTACGGCCCCCTGGCCGCGCTGATGGTGGAACTGTTCCCGACGCGCATCCGCTATACCTCCATGTCCCTGCCCTACCACATCGGTAACGGCTGGTTTGGCGGGTTCCTGCCGACGGTGTCATTTGCCTTGGTGGTGTACACCGGCGATATCTTCTACGGGTTGTGGTACCCGGTGGTGATTACCGGGGTGAGCCTGATCGTCGGGCTGCTGTGCCTGAAGGAAACCAAGAACGTGGATCTGGATAACAACTGATATCCCGCAAACACTGTAGACCCCTTGTGGGAGCGGGCTTGCCCGTGATTGCGGTGGATCAGTCAATACATCTAGTGACTGACACCGCGTCATCGCGGGCAAGCCCGCTCCCACATTGGTTTCCCGGCTCCCACACAAATTGCTGTATATCCATCCAGATAAAGGTTGCTCAATTCTCTTCTTTTGCCCATTCTGCTTGCCATTCAACTGTGTAACGAATGGGCTGAGCATGCGGCTGTTCCTCTGTGAAAAACCCTCCCAGGCCAAGGATATCGCGGCTGTGCTCGGTGCCAGGCGCCGGGGTGACGGTTGCTGGCTGGGCACCGACGTCACCGTCACCTGGTGCATCGGCCACCTGCTGGAAACCGCCCCACCCGATGCCTACGACGCCAAGTACAAGCGCTGGGTGCTGGCCGACCTGCCCATCGTCCCGGAAAAATGGAAGATGACGGTCAAACCCAAGACCGCCGGCCAGTTCAAGGCCGTCAAGCGCCTGCTGGGGGAAGCCCGGGAACTGGTCATTGCCACGGATGCCGACCGCGAAGGCGAGATGATCGCCCGGGAGTTGGTGGAGCATTGCCGCTATCGCGGGCCGATCCAACGCCTGTGGCTGTCGGCGCTGGACGATGCCTCGATCCGCAAGGCCCTGGCCTCGTTGAAACCTGGTGCGGACACCTTCAGCCTCTATCATTCGGCCCTCGGCCGTTCCCGTGCCGACTGGCTGATCGGCATGAACATGAGCCGCCTGTTTACCCTGCTCGGCCGCCAATCCGGTTATCAGGGCGTGTTGCCGGTGGGTCGGGTGCAAACCCCGACCCTGCGCCTGGTGGTGGATCGAGACCGCAGCATTGCCGACTTCGTCCCGGTGGCTTACTGGGCGATCGATGTCGAACTGCTGCATCAGCAGATGAGTTTTATCGCCCAATGGCGTGCCGCCGACGATGTCTGTGATGACCAGGGCCGCTGCCTCAACCCAGAACAGGCACAACAGGCAGCGACGGCGATGAGCAATGCCGCCAGTGCGCGCCTGGTGAAGCTGCGTACCGAACGCATGCGCGAAGTGGCGCCCCTGCCCTTTGACCTGGGCACCCTGCAGGAAATCTGCTCGAAGAAACTCGGCCTTGGTGCCCAGGAAACCCTGGATATCGCCCAGTCCCTCTACGAAACCCACAAGGTCATCACCTACCCGCGCAGTGACTGTGGCTACCTGCCCGTGAGCCAGCACGGCGACGCAGCGACTATTCTCGCGGCTCTGGGACGCGCCGATCCGGCGGTGAACGCACTGGTGCCGTACCTCGATGCGCAGCGCCGTTCCCGCGCCTGGAACGACGCCAAGGTCAGCGCCCACCACGGCATCATCCCCACCGGCGCCGGCAAGGACCTGGCCCAGTTGCCCGGCAAGCACCGCGCCGTCTATACCTTGATCCGCGCCCGTTACCTGGCGCAGTTTTTGCCCAACCACGAATACGACCGCACCCAGGCAGATTTCGATTGTGCCGGCGAGGCCTTGCGTGCAGTAGGCAAAGTGGTGGTAGAGCCTGGCTGGAAGCGCGCATTGCCCGAAGCCCTGGCACCGAGCAAGGGCCGCGAGGCGCCGGCCCCGCAACCCTTGCCGCCGTTGGTGCAGGGCCATGATTACGGCGTGGCGAAGGTCAACCTCAAGGATTTGTGGACCCAACCGCCCAAGCCCTTCACCGAGGGCGACCTGATCAAGGCGATGAAGAACGTGGCCAAGTTGGTGGAAGACCCGCGGCTCAAGCAAAAACTCAAGGACACCACCGGCATTGGCACCGAAGCGACACGGGCGGGGATCATCCAGGGCCTGCTGGACCGTGGCTACCTAGTAAAGAACGGCAAGGCGCTGTCAGCCACGCCGGCGGCCTTCAGCCTGATCGACGCAGTGCCACGGGCGATTGCCGACCCCGGCACTACCGCGATCTGGGAGCAGGCCCTGGACATGGTGCAAAGCGGTGAGATGAGCCTGGAGACGTTCGTTGCCAAGCAGGCGGCCTGGATGAGCAAGCAGGTGGCGCGTTGCAATGGCATGCAGATGATCATCAGCGGTCCGGCCAGCCCGGCAGGTCGTGGCGCCGCCCCCTGGAAGAACAAACGCAAGCCGGCCAAGCGCAAGGCCGCTGCGAGCCCGAAACGGGCGGCAAAACCAGCAAGCAAGGGTTAAATGGCGGAAAAAATCCGCACAATGACGCTTTTTGACGGGATATACGCCGCTTTGGGTCTTGCTCCAGCGCCTGCGGTCTAGGATTCTGTAGGAACGGCCTAATAACAACACCGGGTGGACACCATGAAAACCGTCGCACAGTTGCTCAAGTCCAAGGACCAGAAAAATCAGAGCGTGCATACCATCAAGTCGGATCAGACCGTGATGGAAGCGCTGATACTGATGGGCGAAAAAAACGTCGGCGCCTTGCCCGTAGTAGATGATGGCAAGGTTATTGGGGTGATCAGCGAACGTGACTATGCTCGCAAGCTGGTCCTCAAAGGCCGCTCCTCAGCGACAACCGCCGTCAAAGAGATCATGAGTTCACCAGTGATTACCGTTAACACTCATCAAAGTGTCGAGCAGTGCATGGGCATCATGACCAATGGCCACCTGCGCCACCTGCCCGTGGTGGAGGATGGAAAACTGCTGGGCCTGCTGTCCATCGGTGACCTGGTCAAGGAAGCCATCGCAGAGCAAGCGGCCTTGATCCAGCAGCTGGAGCAGTACATCCGCGGCGAATGAGAACACCACAAATCCAATGTAGGAGCGGCTTGCCGGCGATGGAAACACCTCGGTGTGTCAGTTAAACCGAGTTGATGCCATCGCCGGCAAGCAGCTCCTACGCCGGGTAAACACCCGACCCGCTAGCACAAAAAATGACGCCTAAGTCACCTCCCCCCGTAGTTCTCCCCTCCCGGCAAAAATTTATGTAGTGAACAAAAATAATCACTACATAACCGTTGACGTAACCATTTTGACCTTGCATGATTCAGACGTCTCCCGGATCGGGAGCGTTGGTAACAAGCGTTTTGAACAGGCTCGTCTGACCGCCGAGCTGTTTTTCCGGATGTACACTGCCCACAAGGCAGATTGATGAAGCTGACCGGCCCGAAAGGATCGGTACAAGAAGCTCAAATGCTGCTTGTCTTCGTTATGAAACCATTGCGTAGCAGTTCATCAGAAACACTACATGCATCAGGTTCAAGACCCTGCCCGTATTCGGCAGACCGTTACTGACGCCCGGTTTTCGCAACCGGAGACAACTTAAAAGTGTATTAACGAATCAACTGAAGATCGCCAACTGGTCAAGGGGCTTAC
>Ga0180008_1000932_pt1 | contig 20554 bp, 24 predicted proteins | sample MM_PW_MetaG_FD_121121 | JGI IMG/M metagenome (GOLD analysis project Ga0180008, IMG submission 121121) | Groundwater microbial communities from the Aspo Hard Rock Laboratory (HRL) deep subsurface site, Sweden - MM_PW_MetaG | ecosystem: Environmental > Aquatic > Deep subsurface > Groundwater...
ACGAGGTCGGCAGCCTCGCGTTTGAATTCAGCAGAAAAGGAACGGCGTTGTTTGGTCATCTGACACCTCGATCTGGCGAGCATTCTCGCCTAAATGGGTGTCCGGTTTCATTAGACCACTACAGCTTGGTCCGCTGGAAAGGCGCGATAGTTGGTGGACTGGAGACAATTCCTGCTGAGGTTCGCCAGCTTAACGACGCTGAAGCCCTTGAGCTTTCGATCATGGATAACATGCGGCCACTCGGAGAGCTGGAGCTCCCTCATGCTGAGGTGATCGACCAGCCCATGCCGATTATTGATGTTGTCAGATATACCTCGACGGCACCCTACAAGATCGACGAGCCGCTTGGCATCGGGTTTTGCAGGCTTTTAGAAAGCGACTTCTCCCTCGAGGACGTCCAACTCCTCATGAAAGACAGTGCCGTCGACTCCAGTAACTTGGAGGTGGACCTATCCATGTTCTGGGAAGGTTTAGCGGACGGCCGGCTTCACATAGAGGGTCGAGGTGATGATTGCGGCCAGTTCATCTTGGCCTATATCGAGGACTATTTCGACGTTGAGGAGCCCGATGTTGCATTCACCGGCCCTAACATCGGGATCTGGCAGAACCTGACTGATGGAGAGCGAGAGCAAGTGGTTGCAGATGCGATTCGCCTAAACCCGATAGTTAACGCTGCTCTGTCTGTGATTTATGAGTTTCGCGACAATGATGTCAATTTATAGACGCGGAAGACTAGGCCCCAGGGATTACGGGAGTGAACGCACTGCCAGTTGTTGCACACAGCCCCATTGCAGTAACTGGCCCTTTCCGAACTCGGTCTGCAAATAAGCACGCGGCGCTCGCAGGCGTGAAAGTGTCGTAGACCATACTTTCTGTAATTGTCTTCTGCGGGTTCTGGCACGCGCTAGAGTGGGTTGAAATGGCTCCACATTCATAGAGGAGCATCACCATGACACAAGCAGCCAACCCAGCAGCAGCTAACTTTGACCGCACGAAAGCAAAGTCGGCTGTTGAGAGCATCCAGAAGGCCATGAATGGATTGAGCACCGGTTATGAGCTTGAAATTGGGAGCGGTTCTTTTTCAGGAAGCGAACTGACTGTTCAGCTTAAAATCCGCATTCCGGGAGGCGTGAGTAAAGAGCGTACGATGCTTGAGCTGGAATGCAAGCACCGAGGCTTCGATCCTGATACGACCCTTAAATCATCGTCTTACGGCGAGTTCAACCTCGTGGGATATCATCCTCGCCGGCCGAAGTACCCTTGGACTGTCCAAATTGTAGGTGGTCAACTTTACAAGTTCACTGATGAAGCGATTACTGACGCATTTAACCGTCTGAAAAACTAATTTCATTCTGACAAGAAAAGGGAGCCTCGGCTCCCTTTTCGTCATGGATAAATCCTATTGGAGCTCCCTGTGGAGCGCAACTCTTCTCATGCGCCACGCTCCTTAAGAACAGGCGTGATGCGTATGGCATCCAGCCGACTCCCAACTAGAGTTTAAGTTTAACTTGCGGAACGATGGTGCCGTCGTTGCCGAGGTTTGAAGCCACAACTTGGATCACGTGAGAACGGAGCAACTCCTTTGCAAACTCCTCCGAAATGATTTCTGAATCGCCATTAAGCGCAACGAGGTAAGTCAGATGAGTATCCCCCGATATCTCCATGGAGTTACCGTTTTGCTGGGTTCTTCTGGTGATGATCGAAGCCTTGACGGAACAAACTGCTGCCCTGTCTGACAGCGGGTTTGCGATCATCTGGAAACCTCGTACCACCTTCTGTTCGCGCACACCATCTTTAACAGTACCGGTCCTTACTAAGTCGGAGAATACAGCGCTATGCCCGCAGAAATCTTCCAGCGCTCGCCGTGAAAAATCTTTCAAAGAAGCCGGTGGTATGACCTGGGTTTCAACTGGATCGGTATGCCAAATTGCATATCCAACGGCGATCCCTGCCGCAAGAGCCAGCACCGTTGAAGCGATGGCCATATTTCGTTTCATGTAAATTCCTATGAGGACTTGCGCCTAGTAACTGGTAATTTAGCAGCCCGTTTTAAACTGCCGAAATCAAGGGTTCAGGTGACACACCGTTCAGCTATCAGTTGAGAGTTTTGCTGTCATTACCTTTTGACACCCCGTTGAACGCTACAAACGCATAAAATGCTGTCAATGCACCTGGACCCACGTACATGACTGCTTTAGCCACAATCAAAGATATCGCCAGCAGACTATTCGCCATCTGATCCATTTGAGCATTGGCGCTTGATGTATCAAGAAAGGTATTGAAACCAACTCCAATGACCAAGACAACTGCAACAAAGAAAACTGTCATGAACCTCCAATATTTACGTGCAGGCTTCGACAGAAGTAGAAAGGCGAAGCATACGCTGAGGCAAATCATGTAGTAACGATAAGTCCATTCAGTAAATCCAATCAAATCGGCTCCGGCCCCAATTAGCTGTGTAAACAAGATTATTCCAAAAGCTACAAATACACCGCCGACCATTCCCCAAAACATCCCGACTAAAGTTTTCATATTTGTCACGTTCCTTAATGCAAAAGCGCAATATTTAAATAGATGTGATGGCGCAGAATTTAATTTGGTTTATTTCCATATTGGTTTACCGGCTATCTTCCAAGCCAGTAGAGCAGTCGGGAGGTGATGCTCTGTTTTTTGATCGCTGCCTCCCTTGTCACTCGGCGATGTTGGAAGGGAGAGTTGGCATGACTTACAAGCTGCAATCCGGCCTCGGTCAGCAGGTAGACGTCACGTTTGCATTTCAAGCAACATTTCCCCTTGGTGGCCAGGCCCCGTGTCTGAAGCGAATTAACCGTATCCAAAAAGGTATTCGATACGTGTACGGAGAGCCAGTTTCGGTTGAATTTCCACTGAATCGCACTTCCTTGTACCCAATGACCCTTTGCAAGTGATCGTAAAGCTATGAATTGATCTTTCGTGAGCCGTCCACGGGCTTCATCCTGGCTAGGAGGTTTAGATTGAAGTGTATTCATTACGCATCCTCACTTATCTGCATAATTATCGATAGCCTGCAGCGACATAGCGATCTCCTTGGCCGTGGTTACACCGACAAGCCTGGATGATTGAACCTCAACCCCACCAGAGCGATACACCTGAACAGCTGCAGGGCCCAAAAGTCCGTTTAGCTCCAATAAGCTGCGAACCGAATGGCCACCCTGACTGAGGTCGACTCGAATAGTTTTGAAAGCCCCGAGACTGTCTCTTATCAATGTAACGTGCCGCGCTGTGTCGGCAACCTGGTCGCTCCCTGGGGCCCAATTCGCTACCCACTCCACAACAGCCGGGCTTCCCGCAGTCTTAGCTTCAGCAAGGGCTATGGCCAACTGCTGTGGTGTGTTGACCACTACCCATGGCTGTTCACGGGGGGCCTCAGAGGAGATGCCTGGACCAAGGGGCTGTAAGGGTGACGTTTCGCCTTTGAGCATCCCGATCCATGCGGCGATCCCATATAACAAGACCGCAATCGCGGCGAACCTATTTAACAGCGATGGCGCTGACCCCAGTGATCCGAAAACTCCAAGTGACACGGCCAAATAAACCGCCACTACCCCATAAAGGCCCAGAGTTACCGGCCCTGGCAGCACACGTCCAAGCACCCAAATTCCGACAATGGCCAGAAGCGCGCGAACGAATACCAGTATCGCCTCATTCCACTTCCCAACTGAGGAAAGCAGTCCTCCCAATGTCGCGGCAAACATCACCAGCGGACAGCTCATACCCAATGCGATCCCGGCAAGTTGCGCTATCCCTCCAATGGGCTCACCCCCTGCCTTGAGGTACAGCATCACCGCTGCCATCGATGATGAGGTGAATGGTGTTGTGTAGATAAGGGATACTAAGCCCAGCATTACTGCGCATGGGGCGCTGGCAAAAAAAACAAAGACTCTGCTGGCGTGATTTCCATGGACATCTCGCCGGGTTTTGCCAATTGCAGTTTCCATAACAGCCAGCCCCAACAGAACTAATACTGACGGTACGAGTATCCATGCGGACTGAGCGATGGGCTGTATCTCGATGCCGGCTTCGGTTAGCGCTATAGCCGAGCTGAGGACCACAAGACCTGTCGCCATGGGTACCGTGAAAGCTAGGCCTATAGTGATGCCTCTTCGGACTGACGGTTTACCGAGTAGAAGCACAAATGCGAGTAGTGGAATTACAGGCAAAACACCTGGTGTGAGGAACAGATTCAGGCCCGCTATGAATGCGGAAACCACTGACATTGCGCTCCAGTCACTGGCGGCTGTAATCCCTGCATCCCCTTCTATACGGATGATCTGTTGATCAGGGGGATAGCAAAGACCTTTTTCGGCGCACCCTTGGAAGCCAACCCTCACGTCAAAGCCATCAGCACCATGGTTCTGAACTGGTAGGCGTACCACCAATGTGTCGTGATAAACCACCACGTTTCCAAAATAGGGATCTGCTTTGTGCTCACCCGCGGGCAGCACTGCTGCGCCTGACCGAACACCAATGCCCTGAGCTTGAAAACTCAATTTGGACTTGTACAAATAGTACCCAGGCGCTGCCAGGATGCGAATTTGTACGGAATCTGGAGTACCAGTTGCTGACACCTTGAACGCTTCATGGACTGGTAGGAAGTCTTGGTTTGATGTGAATTCAAACCCATGAGCAGGTACCAGCACCGCGAGACAGGTAAGCCCGATGATGGCAGAGATAAAGCTTCGGAACATTGAGGGCCGCACCTTCAGGAAGAGCAGCCATGTTAGATCACTTGGTTCGGGCAAGCCGCCCAAAACGGGTGGGGCTTTTCCACCTCCACTGGGATAACTGATCAGTTCAGGTTAGGGGCGCACACGAGGGCAAATGAGTAGCCGAAGTCATCGTCATGAGCGGATCCTGATGTTTTTTTCGAGTTGATCTCGTTCATTACAGAAGCGATCAGGTTGTTGATGTCAGGGAAGTTGCTATGCCGGGTACCCTGCAGGCGAACGAACAGTGCCTGCCCGGCGGTTGGTGCTTCTGGGTGAAATGCTACAGGCTCGACGAAGAACGATGGGCCTGCTACTTGTTCTTGGTACGCATACTTATGGGTTACGACCCCGTCACTACGTTCGCCTACCGTTTCGCCTTTGATGAGTTTCAGGAATACCTGGTCAAGCTCAGCAATTAAGTGCCCCAGAGTAGTCTGAGCGCTGCCATGGATCTCGATTACAACTTGCTTCAATGGGTATGCGTGATCTATCCAGCTCTGGCTTGGGCCTTGTTGCAGGTTTACGTCAATTGGTTGGATCCCTGGGTCTGAGCTATCGACTGAGGCGCCCTTGAGGAGAGCAGAATCGATATGCACTATAGGTTTGCGGGACTTAAGGCTTAGCGATTCAAAGAGTTTACGGAACATGATTGCTTTCCTGGGCGGGGGAATGAAAGGCCGGCCGTTGAGTTGACCGCCGGTCGTAGTGACGAAGAGCTCCGCCCTCGGTGGTGATGGGTTGAAGGGCAGCGGTCTTTGTTCCGGGCTGTTGGCGACCTGCTATAACCATCATTTCAACAATACCCTGCCGCCTCAACCCAAAATGACGGTACAAAATAGCGCTAGGGTTGACCTAACCCTTACCATTCCATCCATTGGGCCGTAGAGCTGGTATCGACTATTCAGTTCGCGCTGTTACCCTGCACTGAATGATCAGCCCCGCCATGGAGAGTGAGATGGCCCTTCCCGATTATTCAACCGTTTCAATTTTGAGCTACAGCCCTATCGCCGGTGTGCGGCGCGCAACTGGAGTCCCGATTAAGCTACTCAAGGATGCGGATGAGCGAAACGCTGTGTTCAGTGCAGATGCTACCCAGCTAACCTCCCTCACGAAGCAACCGGACCCCAAGCTCCGACTTGTCTTCGGGCTCTGGGCAATGGATAACGCTCCCTCGCCGGATCTGCGGGATCGAATTCCCCTTGAGGTGATGATCATTCACTACGTCCGTTCGCTGCCTACCTGGTCGATGTTGAGCAAGGCCCCTGCCCTGAATATCATCACTTTGGATTGGCCGGTTGGTGACAGCTACGAGCTCAGAGCCTTCCTGATCGGAGGGGATGCGCCTATGCCACCTGAGCAGCTCCGGTATTTCTACGAACAACAGAAAGGACTTTACCGCCCCGAGGTGGCCGATCTAATGCCCGAGGTGAAGAAGTAAGAAGGCGCGGGCGTCGGTTCAGCGCTGCGATTATTCATCAATGCTCGCGATGTGTCGGCGTTTGAGCGAGTTAAATACTCCAGCTCCGCCCTCAAAGAGAATCCCCGGCACTACTACAAGTCCCAGGCCCCCAATCATGGCAAGCGTGACAAGCCTGACGGCTCCGGTCAGCCCCATCTCAAGTGTGACCCTAATCCAGTACGTTATGAGCAGCCCTAATGATTGGAAGCTGCTCCCGAAGCTCACATATGAGGCCGCTATCTCACTAGCCGCGCCGGCGAATATTGCAGTAACTCCCAGCATCAGCGAACCCTTCAGCCCAACTCGTACATCTGCCCAGCTTGGAATGGAGTGCATGGCGATCACCAGTATTCCCAGCAGTACAGTGAAACCCACGCCGCCAGACGCAGCCATCACGACAGTGGCATTCAACGTCCTAACTGCCTCATCAACGATCCAGCCTGGATCGCCAGATATCTCAGACGGCACGCTCACAAGACCTTGGCCCTTCAGGACGTAGTGCACGATCGTCGCACCTCCGATCAAGGGTGCAACACCCTGTACTGCCATTCCCGCGTTATTGAAAATAGATCTGGGGTTGGCTGTGAATACTACGCATCCAAGGCACCCATCTGTTCTGCCAGGCGTGTAAAGCGCCACCCGTTGGACCTGCAGGCGGAACGCGATACAGGCCAACAAATGAGATAGCTCATGGACAGGGGCCCCGATCGCACCAGTTATCTGGTACGCGCGCCATGTGAAACGGCTTATGCGGCTCAGGGCGAGGTGCCATACGGTGATTGCTGCCGTGGGTATAAGGAGCAGGGATAAGAACATCTGGAGCATCAGCTATACCGCTGGATTAAGTTGGGCGTCGATCAAGTATGAGGCCATTTCGGCTCGCATCATCCCCAAAAAAGGGGTATCAAGTGCCCCAAAATGTAGCCATTCAGGTTGCGGCCGTTATTCTTGTCCTCATGGCCAAGCCCCTTTTATCTGCACGGCCCGGGAGGTAAGTGATGTTCAGCCCTATTTTTCGAGGTTTCGTCCTCAGCCAATCCCAACTTGATGCTTTGGTACCTTTGCTGAACGAAGAGATGAGCAGAGCCAGACCCCGAAGTCGGAAGGCACTCGAGGAAGCAGCTGATGCTTTGTTCCGGGCTGCTGGTTGCGAAGTGAATGAAGTCAACAACGAGCGTGCCACCCCAGAAATGATTGCCAAGGCCGATAAGCGTGACCGCGGGAGTGTGAAGTGAAAAGGATATTGATGCTCGGCCTAGCTGGCTCGCTTGCCCTTCTGGCGGGTTGCAGCGGCATTCAGACAACCAATCCAGGCGTAGTAGGCGTGGATCGAACTCAATACATGTTTGCCGGCCTTTCTCAGAATGATGTCGACACGTCATATGCCCTGTCTTACCGGGCCGGGGTGAAAAAGGCCGAGGCGTCGGGAGTCCTGATCACGAACTCTCCACTTGGCAAACATGTCCAGCAGATTGCTGTACGGCTGGTTATGCAAACACACGTCTTCCGCCCGGATGCTGAAAAGTGGGGATGGTTCGTTAACGTCATCGATGCCGACGTTGTGAACGCGAACTGCGGGCCAGGCGGAAAGATCATTGTCTATAGCGGCCTGATCAAAAGGCTCAATCTCACTGATGACGAGCTTTCGATTGCCCTAGCGCATGAAATTGGGCATGCAATACGTGAGCATGGACGGGAGCAGGCATCGCAGAATGCTGTCTTTGAACTTGCAGGAGGAGTTGGAGCGAATGTCCTGGGTGCTGGTTCGTTAGGTAAGAGCGCTATCACTAAGGCGCTGAGCACCGGGGTAGGTTTGCCATTTAGTCGACGCGACGAGGAAGAAGCCGACTTAATCGGTTTGGAGTTGGCAGCTCGTGCTGGTTTTGACCCTCGCGCAGCAATCACCCTTTGGAAGAAGATGGCAGCCGTTAGCAAGGGTTCGTCCACCCCGAATTTCCTGAGCACTCACCCGAGCGATGGCGATCGGATGAAGCTGCTCGAAGCTGCAATTCCTAAAGTGATGCCTCTCTACCAAGCTAGCCTGAAATAGCCTTGCCACATTTGCGGCCGGTCAGGCTTCATCGAGTTCATGCAATTCCGAAGCCTGGGTTTGAGTAGTCATTTCATCACCGTTCGTTAAGCTATTCATCCATACCAACTCATTCAGTTGCTGAAAGCAGCCAGGCTGCCAGCGAATTCGCGATCGTCAAATCCGCACTACAAGCTCGCCTACTCTTAGCCCCACCCATTCCTATTAAGGTTCCTTCGAATGAAAGCCCATGTCCGCAAACAGAATTCCTTCGCGAGGGTAGCCATAGCTGCGACTTACGGAATTCTGGCTGCCCTATGCGCTCTGGCATCAGATGCCTCAATCCCTACTACGATAGGGGTTGCTATGGGTATCAGCGCTGGAGTTTGGATAAAAGCACCACGGCTGTTCAAGTTATCCCGCTGACCTCCCTCTCCGCTTATACATCCCCACGACCCGAGACGTGAATTTGGTGACCCCCTTTTGAATGGAGTCATCACTGGATCACGGGGAGAATATCCAGCGCTAGGCAGCCCGCCTAGCCGCCTGAAGGCGTGAATCCCTGAAGTGATGGAGCGCTATGCGAGCCCTAATTAAAAATCTTAGCCAGGTTGAGGGCGACGCCTCAACCGTTAACGTTAAGCGGACGACACTCGTCGCCGGCGCACTTATCACCATCGTCGTTCTGATGGTCCTGGTAGTCATCGCGTTCTATGCTTCCTTCAAGGCTATGAGTGCTGCGAATGCGGTGGATGATGCCTGGCAAAGTCAACGTGAGCGGATCCTCAACATCGAGGCTAAGTCAGTGCAGGCCAGCAGTGACGCGGCCGAGGTTAAGATCAGCCAAGCAGCCATCCAGCAAAAACAGCTTGCCTCCGAAAAGAGCATTGCCAGCCTGCAGCAGTCGATCGAACAGTCACAGTCCTACCGCACAGCAAAAGCCGCGCTCGATGCTGAGCAAGAGGCCGCTGTGGCCAAAATTGAGGCTGCGAAGGCTGACGCTCAGAAGCAGGTAGAAGAAGCAGAGAAGAAGGGCGTTGAGAATTTCGACAAGATGCTTGTCGCTCGCCTTCAGAGTCGATGGATGCGTCCTGAGTCAGCCACTTCTCCCGTGTCAGTAGAGGTTCTAGTCCAATTCGCTCCAGACGGCACCATTACCAACGCACTGGTGCCGACTTCCAGCGGTTCGAAGGACGTGGACGACTCAGTGATAAAGGCTGCTGCTGATTTGGCCAAAATTCCTGAAATGGCCACGGTGAATCGTGCGATATACGTGAAATATCTTCGCCAGCGCACAGTGAAGTTCGAAGCCGGCGCGTAAGCAATTGAGGTAGGGAAAGACAAGAAGGCCCCTAAATTAGCGGGCCTTCCTTATGCAGCTCTGGGAACGAAGTTCGCGGGTATCTCGTATGCTCGTATTCCAACAGAAGTACAGTCTTCAGACTCACTACACTCATCCTCAAGCGCTGAGTCATCAAAGCCCGAGACAGCCTCAATTTTCACTTGATAAGGTTTATGGTCTGGGCCTAGCTCAACAAATACCTCTGCATCAGCGCTATATCCCGTCAGCGCCTCGATAACTGCACTTGTCAGATCGTATTCTTCTTTCGAATCCCGGAGAAACCATTCTGGGTCATCAAGCGAGCTCGCACATTTCCCGTGCTGTATCTCAAAAGCGCGAATGAGCACTGAGATCCCGGCTTTTGAACTGGCATCCGCGACCAGTCTGATGCTTTCGATCGATACACAGTACGGCTCACCGTCCTCTCCAAGGGTCACAAAAATGCAGCTATCTGCATCAAACTTGCGAAGGGTCTTAACCAAGTTTGAAATTTTCATATGATTAAACCAGTGACTTAGGTGCAGGCTGGTCAGCCAGCAGGGTTGGCTGATCGTCAGCAGACACCCCTTCGGGCAGTTCGTAGTGAATCCCTTCGAAAATTGCTTGAGCCTTTTTTGGCCCTATACCTTTTACCGCGCACAGCTCATCTATCGAGGCGTTGTTGACCCTGAAAACAGAGCGGAAATGATTGAGCAGTTTTCGGGCGGCTACAGGACCACAACCGCACTTCCCCTCTAGATCGAATAGTGCCTGGCCAATACCCGCCGGTACTTTCCCTTTGCGCATGGGAGGTTCATACCCCAGCCCTGTCTGGGCGTGTTTCGCCATTCTATAAATTATCCCCGCAGCCCGCTTCGGGCTTTTGTACCAGATGACAGTTTGACCCAAAACCACTGCAAGGTAGCTCAACGCACCATCTAGTGCGTCAGGGTGGATCTGCGATCTGACGGCAAAAATGTCGCCTTCTATCAACCAAATGACTTTCTTGAAGTTCAGCCCCATCTTGTTGGCCTGGTTGATAAACCGGCTATCTATGATGCTGGCGCAGAAATCCGCAGCCGTCTTGCGCTCGACCACTAGGTTCGCTTCCAAAACGTAATCGCCAGTTTCGAGATTCCCGGTTGCGATTTCAGCACCCAGCTCACGAAGGGCTTCGGGGATGCGCGATGGAATTTCCCGGGAGTCGACAAATATCTTGACCATTTCGGTTCCTGGTCCGGTTTAGGAGTGTCTTCAATATAACGACTGTGCCCGTTTCTGCCACTTCGAACTGCATACTGAAAAACCATCATCCCTACTGGATTCGGGCACCCTGTTTTGGCTTTGAATTCCCTTATAAGCCGTTACCCTATCCGCACCAACAAGAGGGATGAGTGGTGACTGAAAAGCATCTGGCGCTCCTAGCGTCGACAATTTCATTGGTCCTAGCAACCATGTCTGCCACAGCGCTGATCATGGTCAACTCTGCACGCACCGAGATGAAGACCCAGCATGAAGAGAGCCAGCGGGAGATCGGGAAACTGAACTCGCTTGTTTCGCAGCTAAAAGATAACCAGATTGCCATGCTGCCGCTCCTGGGGCGCCCAAGTGAGATTTCCACGCCACAAGAGCAGGCACCCCAAGATGAGGTCCAGTCTGTTGCATCAAGTCAAGCCGATACGAGCAATGACCAGCCAGATGCGGCGACAGCCGTAACCGAACCCCACCCGACTCCTAAGGTTGCTGTACGGGAATCGCAGCACGATATCCCGGTGGGTATCGCAAAGCCCGAAATCCCTCTAGGGCCGGCTGCCCCGACTCCTGCCGGCGTAAAAGTCTTCAAAGCTACTGACTCTCGGATCGAAGAGTCCCCGGTGCGTGAAAGTGGAGCTCCTCAGGCGAGTATCGGAAATGCTGGGGACACAATCCTTGCGGCTTTCCAAACCCCAACAATGGGGTTAAAGCCCCACCCTGTACTTGATCAGATCAAAGCACCCGTTGTAGTCGAAGAGCCCAAGGTGCTGGAGAGTGTGGACGGGATTCTCGTATCGAAGATCATCTCAAACTGGAAGCGGCCTGAAAGCGCCCGGAACGGTATGGCCGTCGAGATCGTGATCAAGATGGGGCGTAAGGGTCATATTGAGTCGGCAAAGGTGGTCAAATCGAGTGGTGACAAGGCATTCGACTCCTCTGCGACTTCTGCCATCCTGGCTGTCAAGCAGCTGCCTGAAATGACCCAGGTCACCGACGGTACGTACAAGCGCCTTTACCAAGAACGCAGAGTTCGCTTCAGCCCTGAAGACCTCTCGGGCTAAACCAGCTGCTTCAAAAAAGCCGACTAGATGTCGGCTTTTTCGCATATGTACATCAGTCTACTTTCGACTGCTTGGCAGCTATGCCTGCACCGCCGTTGCATAAGCATGTTGAGCATCAGCGTCCTTAACAATTTCGACTTCAAACTCAACGAACTCTTCAGCTAAGGCCTTGTTGATAGCCTCAACCTCCAGATCCGTAATCCCGGTAACCCCTGGCCAGATTCGGACGTAAGCAGCTTCGCGCGGAAACATAAAACGGCCTCGGGTGTACGACTCGCGCAGGACAACATCCACGAGCGTTTTCTGAAAAGCATCGGAACTGATGATAAATCGTAAGTCTGACGAGAATTTGCCACTGAAGTGCTCGGCACCTTCGATTTCGATCACGTTAGGTTTTACGTTCAGATACACCCGATTTCGTACAGCTTTCCGAGTGAACAAAATCAGCCAAGTGCAAATAGCCATACAACTAGCTGTACAAACGGTTACTGGCCAGAAAATTTCTTTAGGTACATAGCCGCGCCACAGGAATGAAAGGCAGCACCAACCAATAAAAATCAACGGAGGTGAAATGAGCTTCCCAATTTGCTTGCCCTGTATTTCCTTCAAAGTGATTCCTCTTTAAGTCGTCAGTTCCAAAGCCGCCCATTAGCCTTTTAAAACAGGTTTTCTCGATCTCAAGCGGTATTTTCTGTACAGATGAATAAGGACAGCTTCAACACTGCTCACCACAACAATGGCTATCAAGAAATTGGTCAGCGTAGCGCTGAAATAGATGAGGCAAGCCATCATGGCCAGATGTCCCAGGCCACTGATGATCATGTTCATCCTTGCGATGCGTGTCATTGCTAACTCCCATACTGGAGACTTTATACGGCCTAATTCTTAGCGAGCGGCGTCTTCCGCCTGAACCTGGGTATCCAACAGATCCATCACTGACGGCGCATCAATCTCTCTTCCGATCCGCCCATACGCCGGCACAGTCTCATCACCTAACATGAGAGTGAGGGATGGTGTTTCATTCACTCCAAACTGCTCACGAATGCTGTGGGTAGCCGCGTCGGGGGTTTCGATACGAATAAGCCTATAGCCAGCAAGTTTGGGGTTTACGCTCGGATTCAAAACTGTCAAATCCAAAACTGAAGAACATGCAGTACAGCCAGGCGCGGTCCAAAGGATCAGACTCTTCTGTCGCGCCGCAACGGCCGCTGCTATCAGGTTCCGCCCTTCCCCTTCGTTGTTTGCAAGCTTCCATAGCGATTCATGTGTTTGTGCTGGTGGCTGCAAGCTCCTGAGCGGCGTTGTAGGGGCCTCGTGACCGGCGAGCCCACCACCAATTGCACAGGCGCCGTAAACGATTAGGAATACCCCGAGAGTCTGCCTCATGGCAGGGCGAAGCGGCTCAGTTCGCCTCATCAGGAAAATAACACCTGAAATAGCAGATAGGAGGCCAAAGGATGCAAGCCCCGCAGATGACCAGGTCGCAGCTGGCAAAACGGCGACAGCGGCAATCCCGGCCAAGGTGAAGGCTGACGCCCCCCAGAACACCGGTGAGCCAACTTTTAACCAATCGTGCCTACCTATGCGCGGTATCAATGCTTTGTTGCCTCTTCAGCAGATTCGGCTTCACTGGCTAGGAAGGTTTGAATCAGCTCAGGATCGGCCCCGACCCACTTCAACGCATCAGACATCAGATTAAATCCCCGTGTGCTCGCGTCGGTTTTGCTTATGGTTTTTTTGACCTTTTCATCCATGACGACCCATGTTTTCTTGGTGTCTTCAATCAGATCAACGACTGAAATCAAACCGCTCTTGGACGCGACTAGCATGGGTGAGTTCCTATGTTTTGGGGGGTGTGCCCATTCAGACCCAATGCTAGGTCCCAGATCTGTCACTAGCAAACCAAACACATGCTACGAAATCGTGTTGCTCGTTCGACCCTTGCAAGCTTTGATTAATCTGTGCGCGAGCATCGCCCACTTGAGGTAGGCATCAAGCCGCTCTACATACCCAGTGCCGGGCTTGCTCGTGCTTTCTCCGATTCTGAACAGCTGAAGCTCTGTATCACAAAGTGAGATCCTTAGAACCAGGATGCCGCGGATGGATTTTATGTGGTCATGAGCTTCTTTCGGCGACATGCCTGCCAGGCCGAACAGCGGCAGTTCGCAATAATGGCAACTAGAGAGATTTACGCCGTTCCACAGCAGCGAGGCTGTCCAAGGGTTTTTTGAGGCTTCCCCACTGTTTTTTGTGCACTCACTGCAGACGACCTGCCAACGCTTTCGCTTGCCCGGGCGCTTTACCTCGGTGAGGATCGCGCCACTTGAACAGGAGTCGCAATCGAAAAGCGCCACGACCCTTGGGTCATGAGAGCCAAAAGCAAGCGTTGGTACCGCACATGAACCCTGAGATGTGGCCAGAAGCAGTTGCAGCGCTTCTTTTTTGCCGGCCAAGCTCAGCTTCTGATGTCCCTTGGACAATCCAGGCATAACAGCATTCCTTGCTTCCGGCCGAAGCCGGCTATTTACCGCGACTTACAAAGCAACGGGGTGGTAGAAAAGCGATTCCACAGGGTCCCGTATCCATCATTGTGTGTTGCGTCTACGACAACGATTTCCACGCAAGAGCCGTCAAGCTGAGCGCTGTAGGCCTGCGCGACTGAAGGGGGAACCACTGGGTCGTTGGAACCAACAATGTGTCTTTGGGGAATCTGAGCAAGCCGTGCTTTGTACGCCAAAGGGGTGATGGGGGCTTTGAGTGGGCTCAGCTTGTGGAGCTTTGTCCAAAATACCGGGTCTACGTTGCCGGCAATGGTCTGCACCTGGTCAACATCATCGCGCATACCGGCCAGCACGAGCGCGACCTCACCACCGCCCGAGTGCCCAACCAGTTCAAAAGTCTCTACATTGAAGCGACGTTTCAAGGCAGTTAGGGCTGAATCCATAGAGTCGATGGCCGGCTTACCGAAGCGTGATCCAGTCCAGACATCAAGGGTGCAGGCGCTGGACCTTACAAACTGACATGGCCTGGCCAAGTACGCCGCGGATGTTAAATCCTCAGCTGCAAACTGAAGCATGAGTGAAGAGTGTGGGGTTGGATCAGTGCTCGGTTGGGAGGATGTTGCCCAGGCGTGGCCGTCCCCCTCTATGTACACACGTAGGTGCTTGTAAGTCCCCGGTGCGGGAACCATTCCCTGAATAGGAAATGTAGGTGTCTGTAGCACGGCTCCTCTCAAGGAGCCTGTCGAAAACTGGGCAAGGTTTACCGGTGATGCACAGCCTCCCAGCAAAGCAGCACTGGCTAGGGCGATGCTGGTGATCATAGTCTTAAGCATTTTCAGCCTCTCTCTAATGCATCTCTCGATAGCGTCCCTCAAGGAGGCTATCGGCAAGTGCATCCAAAAGAATAACGGCCAGCAATGCTGGCCGCTTCTTCTAACATCCTGAATTTATTCTAGAAATCGTATCGGGCCTTGACCGTGAAGGTATCGGCATTGAAGTCGGTTTTCTTGAGGTAGGAGTAGCTCGCGCCTACCGTAACCGCACCGATCGAGTAGTCAGCGCCCAGGCCCAGCTCGAGGCTGTTGCGAGCGCTAGACGCGCCCGAGGACACGAATGGAGAGCCGCCCAGTGTGTAAGTGCTGGTGGTGTTCGCCTTGTCTCCGATGAAGTCGTGGTAAGCCATGGCCGTCGCCGAAGGCTTCAGCGTACCGTTCATGAAGCTGAAGTCCTTGGCGACACGAACGCCGCCGCCGATTTCACCTACTTCGATACGCTGGCCACCGACGCTGAGAGCAGCACTGGAGTTTTTCTCGGTGTAACCATCGATCTTCAGGTTGCTGTAGCGCAGAGCAGCACGTGGTTCGACGAGGAAGCCGTTGTCGAAGTTGAAGCCGTAACCGCCCAGTACGTTGATACCGAACAGGTCACTGTCGTAGTCGCCTTTTGCAACGGTGTCTGCGATGTCACGCTTGCTGGTGTTTTCGTTCTTACCGATGGTCACGCTACCGTCTACGAAAGCAGGGCCTTGGTTCCAGCTGCCGTAGGCAGTCAAAGCGTATGCATCGACGTCGGTCTTGTTGTACAAGCCGTTCACTTTCGAGTTGATGTAGCTGTAGGCAAGACCCAAGGTCAGGTCCGGGGTCAGCTTGCCGTCAGCACCGATGACGATACCGCTGCTGTAAGCGTTGTAGCCTGCAACACCATCACGCGAGCCTTGGTCTGCATCCGAGTACAGTCCTTTGACCCATACGCCGGTATCTTTCAGCACGTCACCGGAGGACATGCCGCGAACTTCAGCATTGCGGCCGTTCAAAGCGTTGGAAACCAGAGATTGGCCGCCCAGTGCAGCTTGAGTCGAGCCACCGTTCACGTTCGGGGACAATTGCTCAGCCAAGCGAGCCAGCTGCTGTTCATCAGCATTGGCGAAGGCTTTGAAGACCTTGTCGTTTGCATCCAACTTGCTCAGGACGCTGTCAGTGAAGGGGCGGATAGCGCGGGATGCATTACCTGAAGCGCCCATCTTGGCGATCAGGTCGGCAACAGTCGAACCAGACTTGCCGGTAACGGTTGCGGTCACTTGGTCGCCGCTAACGTTGAAGCCGGTGATGTTCAGTAGTGCGGAGCTGCTCACCACGGACAGACCGTTGTCGGTCAGCGTACCGGCTTTCACCAGAGTGTAGGTGGTGCCTTGGCTGTTGCCGGTGAAGTCACCCGGGTTAGCGGTAACACCGATTTTGCTGCCACTGGCGAAGGTAGCGTTACCGGCCACATTCAGGATTGGAGTTGCCGGGTTGGTTTGATCGCTGACTCGAAGTTGCAGCGTCCCCGCCGAGGCTACGTTCATATCACCAGTAAAGCTGGTACTGGTAGAAGCCAGGTAAAGGGTGCCCGAGTTCACATCGACCAAGAATGCTTCGATCTCTTGGCCATTGAAGGTGCCATTGCCGTCGACCTGGACGAGGTTCAGGCCTTCCATGTTGCCGGTGATAGTGCCGGCAGTCCACTCGAGGCGGGTTTGGAAGTTACCGTTGATGGATTTCTCGCCGCCGACGATCGATCCGCCGTTCTGGTGAATTACAAACAGATTATTCGCATTGTCATCTCCGCCCTCGGAAGGGTCGTAGTTGACGCTTTCCACGCTGATCCCGGTACCAGTCGAAATGATGTTGCCGGTGTTGATGATGCCGTTGGTGGCAGTCTTCACTTCCGGGGCCAGTGAGTCGACGACGCGGATGCCCACCGCGTTGTCACCAGAGACCTGGATGGTGCCGATGTTGTTAAGGGCGTTAAAGTTCAGGCTTTTGATGACGATGCCGGAGGTGTTGCTGCCGCTGCCTGCGATAGTGCCTTCGTTGATGACGTCATGGCCGAAGTTGATTTTTTCCAGGCTGATGCCGGCCGAATCATTACCAGACACGGCGATATTGCCTTTGTTGATGACGTCTTTACCGATGGTGCCCAGATTACTTGTACCGGTGGATGTGAAGGCGTAAATGCCTTTAGAACCCGTGCCACTAACCGAGAGCTTGCCAGTATTGATCACATCGCCACCGATCTGGGTATTACCCAGTTCGATAGCGCGAGGGGTGTCGCTGTCGATGGTGTTGTCAGCGCCGACCAGGGACATGTTGCCATTGTTGACAAAATTGCCGCCGATCGTAGCGCCGTCAGTAACGATACCTACTGGGGCCATGCCGGAGAGTTCGAAGTTCCCGTTGTTGGTGAGGTTGCCACTGACGGTGGTAGGTACTGCATCGCCGTCGTCCGAGGAATCCAAGTCCAGCGCATCAACGAATTGACCGTGAGCGGTTACATTCGCGTTATTGGTCAGGTCGCCGGTAATGGTTGCACCTTTAAAGCCGGTACCATCTTGATCCGCTTCGCGGTTTGCGTTGCCGGATAGGGTTACATTGTTGTAACTGACTCGAGAGTAAGCCACCTCGCTGGCTCCACTAACATCCTTGTTCAGGTCGGCAGGAACAGCCAGTGCGCTGGCGCTTGCAGCGGTGATGGCCAGGGCCAGGAAGGTCTTGCTCAGTGTGTGTTGGCTCACTTGTTGAATCCTTGCAATGTGTGGGGGGTCCGGCGTCCGTAAGGGCTAAAATTTGCTTCGGATGCTGGCTGCGGAAAAGAGCATAACGACCAAAATCATTTCGACCAGTCAAAATGGGTGGACAAAATCCTCATCCGCAGAACGCCTTTGTAGCAACCCTGATACGTCTCCAAAACGGGTGCTTAGTTAGCACACTACCGTTCGTCAGACAAACTGAACTCTCAGGGAATTTTCAAACCACTGTTTTATATACGTTTTTTTTGAGGATAAAAAATTAATTTCCTCAGATTGGGACTGAATGCTCTGTGAAGGGTTTCACAGACGAAGGTGTCAATGTACTATCACTCCCCGAAGCCAATAAATTGGCTCATAAAGTTTGGCGTGCTGGGAATTATCCCGCCGTCAGACACACGTGTAGAGGGGGAGACCTGGTCTCTCTGCCTGTAGTTGACGGCACCGACGGCTGGGAAATATTTCCCCGCTACTCGCTAGGGAAGGTCGTACCCATTTTTTGGGCGCGGCCTCCGTCCCTGTCTTGTCTGCTATAAGGCCGAGTCCAGTCAATGGACAGCCCCCTCACAAATAAATGTAGGGGGTGAGCAGTGCACAATCAGATTCTGGACCTGAATCCGAAATTGGCTGATAAGGCTAAGGCAGCCGAAACGGCAGCCTTGAACGATTTCCACGAGAAAGTCGTCAAGCTATCTGAAACCTTCTCTATAAAGGAGACGGCCCGACTTCTTCGTGTCAGTACCGGATTTCTGAGGACGCACTCAATACAGCGCGGGGTGACGTTTGCCGATCGTGAAAGCCGCACCCCTGCAGAGAAGCGTAAAGTCAAAAAGCTCTGGGATCACTATCTGATCCACTATGAGACCCGCCAGGTCCAAGCCCCTACCCCATTTGTTAAGCCCGGTGACCTAGCCATCAATCCCGGTCTGGAGCTCAAAAGCCGCCGCGCCTGGGTCAATGGTCAAAATGCGTTCCTCGCCCGTTGTGTCGAACTTTCTGAACTGTTCACCGTTGCAGAAGCAGCTGACATCCTTAAGGTCAGCCATCGCTTCCTCAAAACCTACGCATACAATGAGCAAATCACATTCGTTGGCGGCCCTTCGCTGGATGTGAAGAACGAGTTCTATTGCCGAGCTGAGAAGCTCGCTGCGGACAAAGCGCCGATCCAGGCAGCTGCCCAGACCCTCAACGTCACCACTCGGTTCCTCACAGGATTTGCCAAACACTGGCAACTGCCCTTCATCTTCCCTGAGTCTGTCGATTCCGCCGCCGAATCCGACGATATCTCCTTTATGGAAGACATGTGCATCGACGAGGACGGTGATGACGAACTTGTAATGTCGGATGCTGATTCCGACAGCGACTCGGTCACCTCCTCCCCTTACTACGACCGGCCGACGAATAAGCAAGCTTACGGCTCTTCGTACGCTCAGTTCTAAATGGCCCATACGCCTGGGAATCCAGAAGTCTGGCGTTAGGTTGGGCTTCTCCCCTTCCTAACCAAGGACCAATCATGGACGCTGCCGTAGAAACTGTTTCAACTGCTGATACCGAGCTTTGTGTTACCGATATCTCGATTTCTGATCAGATTAACGGTAGCGGAGACTCCCAAGAGAGTGACGGAAGGCTCCGTCTCAGCTACATAGTGCCACCAGCATTCCGGCAACCAATGGTAAATCAGGCAGCCTGGACCACTTGGTATGGCTCTCCAAAGGCCATCGCTGACGTTACCGATGTTTTGATGCGGTTACGTAGCCCGAAGCTCAATAACGTTCGGGGCCTAGCCACTTTCAACCTGCCCAAAGGGCGGAGTGTGCCCCCGGCAACGATAATGCTTAGTTTTCTGGGCGTTGCCGAGCACCGGCACATTGTGGCCGAGGTTATGGGGGATGAGTTCGATCGCATTGACTTAGGCTCCAAGCTTGAGTTCAACCTCGGTCAGCTGCTTGGTAATAAGGCCCGCGATCAACTGCGCACCATGGCACAAACCTCCGCTGCTACTGATCTTGTCAGCCATATTGAAAGATGCTTCCCGATCATGCGCAGCCTTTTCCAGGCAGGCGTATTTTACCGTGAGCTTGCACTGCCGCTTTTATACCTGGGAGCACTGAAGGATCGGCTTGCAGATAGCTCTCAGAAGCTTAATCAGACCGATCGCTTTCGCATTGATATGGCTTTGTCTGTCTTGCTCAATGCACTGCCATCGCCGTTTTCTGGGGTGATCCTAGGAACCTGTGAGTCGATTCTTAAAGTGTTCCCTGAGCAAGCGGCCAAGGAAGAACGGTTGATCGCCAAGCGGGGTCCAATGGACCCTGCTGTGCCGCTTGCTGAGCAAATGTCTGAGAACGGGTTTGCAAGCCTCGTCCAAGAGGTTGTGACGTTCCACTACAGTTCGAGCGCAGGTCGAAAGCAACCACTCCCAGCCTTGCTCAATGCCGCCGAAGCAGCAGCTTTAGCCTTAAGTCCCGGCGAAAACGTGCTGACTATTGTATACAAGCCTGAATTCAACACATAAGTGCAACGCTCACCCCTGTATGCACTTCGTACGGCGTCTTCCAGCCCAAGCGCTTGCGCGGGCGTAGATTGATCCTCGCTACTGTCCGATTGACGGCTTCG
>Ga0180008_1000933_pt1 | contig 20544 bp, 22 predicted proteins | sample MM_PW_MetaG_FD_121121 | JGI IMG/M metagenome (GOLD analysis project Ga0180008, IMG submission 121121) | Groundwater microbial communities from the Aspo Hard Rock Laboratory (HRL) deep subsurface site, Sweden - MM_PW_MetaG | ecosystem: Environmental > Aquatic > Deep subsurface > Groundwater...
CTTGATTATGTTCAGCCAGATGCAGAATGACATGCAAAATGGACGAGAGTTTATTATCACTTTTCATGTAACTTACATTATTACATGATGTGAAACTGATCAAGCTTTGATTTATGAAAGGCGTTGAATTGAGGCAATGGGGCGATAGAAAAGAGGGGAATATTGTTGAAATAAAAAAGCCGGTCAATGACGACCGGCTTTGACGTTGGCTTTGGGTTAAGGGCTTAGCCTTTTGACACAGTGAGCTTATCGACCACATCCACCACATCTTTGGTGTTTTTGGCTTTGGCAACGGCCAGATCTTTTTCCGCATCGGAATCAACCACACCGCTCAGTGTGACTACGCTGTTACTCACGTCCACATCAATGCTGGTGCCACTGGTTTCTGGTTCAAATAGCAGACTGGTTTTCACCACTGTTGCTATTTTGGCATCTTTCAGTGCACTGGTGTGTTTTGGATCAGCATTGCTCTTACCGTCATTTTTCACCATCAGTTTGTTTTCTACTGAGGTGACACCTTCCAGGCCTTCAACCAGCTCTGCAGCCAGCGCTTTATCCACATCGCTTTCCACTTCACCTGTTAAGGTCACGACACCATTTTTCACATGAGTGTCAATGGTGAAAGAATTCAGGTTGCCGTTCAGCAACAGCGTGGTTTCAGCTTTGCCGTCAATCCAGGCATCTTTAGTTGCATCTTTCCAGTCATTGGCCGCCATGGCTGACACAGAAGCTAAGGTTAAAGTGAGCATCACTGCTAATGTTGTGCGTTTCATCATGTCGCTCCTTTTGTTAGTGAGACAATGAGGTATTGCCAGTTTGATGCCAAAATTTAACTCATTGATTTTTAGTCATTAAATTTTATGGTTCATCTGATGTTAATTTTATGTTTGTAATTTTGTCTGGCTGATCGGTAAAAATTTCATACTTAACTGAACAGATTTTTTCTGTGTGTCAGTTGATCTGCGCTTAAGTGCTTTCTGCTAACTGATCGGCGGCTATTTGAACGCTGGCAGTAAAATGTAACAAGCTGCTCTTATGCTGACGTAAGTCGCAACTTCTGATGATGGCTTTTTGCAGCTGTAGTTGTTTTGCCAGTTGCCGCTGTATTCTGTGTAGCGATACCTGCTCCGACTTTTGGCTATACCAATAGCTAAGCTCAGATAACGCCTCTATATCATGGGTAGCACTACTGCTTGGTGGTAACAGATATAAAATGTGTTGATGCAGCTCTGCCAGCGCCGCAAATTGCCTGCGCAGGTTACCGGGACCAGCTGTTTCTGCCCTACGCTGGTAAAAATTTTTCGCTTGAACAAATAAACGATTTAAAGCCTCTAACAGTTGCGAATATTGTACTGTTGAGGCCTGGTTTAAGAAGGGTTGTGTCATCACTTTGGTACTCCATGGCAAATAAAAACCATCTATACCCAAGTGACTTCAAGATACAGAGTTCAGCGGGAGAAAAAAGCGCTTTAGGCAAGGCAGCTGTTGGAAGCTTTAGTGGTTCTAAAGCGACAACAGTTAACGCGGCATAAAGCGCTTTTAGCCCCGCCCGAAGGGAGTCGCTGGGCGATTGCACTGCGGCGTTAGCCTGACTCACAAGGTAGACGACATTGCTTCGCCAGGCTGCCTTGCATTGCAAGCGCCCAGCGGCTCTGAAACTCGCATCTTGAGGTCACTTGGGTATAATTCATAATCAATTCATGTACCAAGATGTAAGTTTATGATGTATAGATATTTTTGGTTTTTTCTGTCAAGGAAGCTGAGCATCAATCGGTAAGTTTTACTCAGGATCCCTGTTAAATTTACAGTCATTAGCAACTACGGAAAGTAATTATGACCCAGCCTTTATTGTTCCTGCATGTGCAGGATCCAGAGTTAATCGCTCAATTACTGCAGTCAGACATTGTCCGGCGTTTTGTGATTTGTAAAAGTCAGCCTGACGAATGCTGGGCGGAACAATTGCTCAGACAACCTTGCGACTTAGCCTTTATTGAAATTGACAATCTGGAGCAGGCTCAGTATGAACTGCTGCAGCAAAGCCAAGTGTTGGCCGGCATTGATTTTATTTTGGTCAGCAATGGAACACCGGATTTGGCATTGGATCAACTGATGCGCTGTGGCGCTGGTTATCATTTTCGTCAGCCGCTGGATATGAACTCTGTGTTGGATACGATACAGGACTCTTATCGGCAACTGTCCACTGTGGTCGTAAAACGTAAAGTACAAAGCAGTGATCTGGACCAGTTTGGTTTGTTGGTCGGCTCGTCTGCGGCCATGCTTGGGTTATATAAAACGGTACGCAAAGTGGCGGTGACTGAAGCAAACGTTTTTATTGTTGGGGAAAGTGGGGCTGGTAAAGAATTAGTCGCTCATACCCTGCATTTAGCCAGTCACAGGGCAGATAAAGCTTTTATTGCTATCAACTGTGGTGCTTTAAGTTCGGAACTGATCGACAGCGAATTGTTTGGTCATGTCAAAGGCTCCTTTACGGGCGCGTTGCGGGATCATCAGGGTGTGTTTGCTCAGGCTGAACAAGGCACTTTATTTCTGGATGAAGTGACAGAAATGCCGCTGGAACAGCAGGTGAAGTTACTGCGGGTATTGGAGAGCGGTGAATACAGGCCTGTAGGTAGTAATAAAGTTTATATGGCTAATGTCAGAGTGATAGCTGCAACGAACCGCGATCCGTTACAGGCCGTGGCTGATGGTGTTTTTCGGGAAGATTTGTATTTCAGGCTATCGCAGTTTCCGGTCAAAGTGCCAGCTTTGCGTGAGCGGGAAGGGGATATTGCAGGTTTAGCCTATCATTTTCTGGCCTATTGTAATGCCCGTGAAAAACAACAAAAGCAATTGTCTGATGCGGCTTTGTCTGTAATTAAACAACATGGTTGGCCTGGCAATGTGCGTGAACTAAAACATGCGGTTGAACGAGCTTTTATTCTGGCGGACAAACTGATTGAACCCGAACATTTGTTGCTTGAAGTTGCTACCCCAACTGCTTTGATCACGGATATTCCGGCTGATATGCCATTGGATGAGTTGGAAAAAGCCGCCATTTTTGCAGCTTTGGAACGAAATAGTGGTAATAAAACGGATACAGCACAGCAGTTAGGGATCAGTGTAAAAACACTCTACAACAAACTGGAAAAGTACCAGCAGGAAAGCTGACCATCATCAGAGAGAGGGGGCGATCAGGCCGCCCCATAAAATCAACAATCTTTATCTTCGGCGTCAGCCTTTTCCTTGGCAGCTTCGCACAGCTCTTTCGCTTTCTCTGCTGTTGCGTCTGCGGCATCTTCCATAGCATCAGCAGTTTTGTCTGCTGCATCTTCCAGTTTTTCACCGGCTTGTTCAGCCTTTTCTTCAACCTGAGCTTTCAGTTCTTCCATTTTGTCTTCAGCTTTTTCTGCATCGCTTTCGCTACATGCTGCAACAGAAGTTGCCAGCATCACAGCCAACGCCAGTTTGAATAGTGAGCTTTGAGTTTTCATTCCATTCTCCTTCGGCCACCTGGGGCCAATTACATTTTAGGGGTTTTGCCGCGTAGCGCATTTGCTAACAATGAAATTACCAGCAATACCACAAAAATCATAAAAATAATTTTTGCTATACCAGCTGCAGCGCCTGCAATGCCACCAAAACCCAGAATACCGGCCACTATGGCCACAATAAGAAAGGTTAAAGCCCAGCCTAACATAATTGCTCCTCAGTGCTTCTGCACTAGTTGAACGTACCTTGTACACTAAGCCAGCATCATGCCAATATCAGGGTTTATACTCTAAGTTATTGTTATAGCTTATTTTATAGATGTTTTATGAACGCAGGCTGTCTTAACTTCCTGCCACTCAACGGTAAAATTTACAGGCAAAGCAGTAACAGTTGCAGAGTTGTGAAGTTAAAGCCCGCTGCTGTGCCGCTTAAACCATGGCATAATCCAGCCATAAAGAGCATAAGTGCGAGTTAGCAATGGCAAAAAAACTAAGTGTGGTGCAACTAAAACAACAAGCCAATGTGCTGAAATCGCTGGAAACTGTTGAGCAGGCAGCTGCGGCTATATATGCGGATTTTGTTGGCTGCTGGTTTAGTATGGAGTTTGAAAACTTCCCGGGCTCTTTGCTGGTGCGCTGTCAGTTTAATTCAGAAGCATCTCTTACCGCTGCGATAGAACAAAAGCTGGATCTGTATTTTCAAAAACAAATCCATAAGCAATTGTTTAAGTGTGGAATTTTGGTGAAAGATATTAAAAAGCATGTGGTGTTAACTACCTTGTCACCCGAAGATTAACCGTATTAGACAAAAGCCTGCTATGGCTGCCCGGCAAATTGAGGTAGCATAAACGCCATTTGGTTTTAAAAAATTTGGCGTATGACGGCTGATTTTGTGTTTCCTGTCTCTGCAGAGCAGTTACAACTCTGGTTTCACCCTGCCACCTTTCATAAGGCGCGGGCTTATTTTCTGGCCGGAAAAGTGGTGCAACTGGATTATGAGCCTGACTTTTCTCAAATCCGCAGTCAGGTTTGGGGCGACGGTTTTAGTCCTTTTAAGCAGTTGATTTCTATCTCCGAGCGCGATGGTCAGGTGCAAATGACGGATTCCTGTACCTGCTCAGAAGGCAGCAGATGCAAGCATGTACTGGCTGCTTTGCTGAAGCTGAAACATCAGTTGGATCAATTACAACAAAAGTCGGTGCAACAGCCGGTACGGCAGTTAAACCAGTGGTTTAGCGAAGCCGAACAATACAACCCTCCAGTTGCAGCAAGTAATACTGAAGATACTGTCTTGTATGAACTACGCCCCAGTAGCTTAGGTTTACAGCTGCTACCCAAAAGGGTGAAACAAGCTAAAAATGGCAGTTTCAGCAAAGGCAAAATTATTGCTCAAAGTGAGCTTTCCGGGCAGGTTCGGCCTTTATGGCTGGCCGAAGATGACTATCGGCTATTGCAGCAGTTTTTTGCCTTTGATTTACGCCGTCAGGCCCTGCTGGAAGATCAGTGGGGTTATCAGTTGCTTTTAAAAATGCTGGAAACAGGCCGCTGTGTACTGGATGAAGAACGCCGGGAGTTATTCTGGGGTGATACTTTGCCGCTGCAATTACGTTGGTTAAAAAGCAAAGCCGGCTGGCAGTTATTGCAACTGATGCCCAAAGATCGCGAGCTGGAACTAGTGTTTACTGATCCGCCTTGTTACCTCGATTTAGTCAATAATCAGCTGGGTTTACTCGACAGCGACATTACAGGCCGCGAGCTGAAGCTATTAATGCGCATGCCGCCTGTGCCAGCTGCTGTACTGCCGGATAGCATGAAACGGCTGCAGCAAATTTTCCCCAAACTCAATTTACCTATGCCGGACGACAGTGCGGTACAAAAAATTGAAAGCAAACCCGTGCCTGTGTTGCAGCTGAAGTTACTGACGCAAAAAAACAAAGTCAGCAAAGCTGTGGCCGTCTTACAGATGGCTTATGGTCCGCATTTATTGCCATTGGATTTACAACAATCCCAGACCCAGTTGCAGTTAGATAACCAGACGGTATTTATCCGTCGTAACCGTGACAGCGAAATCAAAGCGTTGGAAACCGTATCTAAGTACGGTTTACGTTCTGTGCCTGTTGAGCAGTCGGGCCTATCTTCAACTGGGGCCTATTTTGACTGTGGCGAAGGGCCGGAAAACCCACTGTTGTGGCAGCCGTTATTGCAGGCTATTCCAGAGTTAAAACAACAAGGTTGGTCTATTGAACAGGACAAAGCCTTTAATCAGGCGGTGATCCACGCCAAAGCTTATTTGGAAGTGACAGACAAACACACTGGTGGTTTTGGTTTAGCTATTCAGGTCGAAATTGATGGTCAGCAAATTCCGTTATTGCCTTTAATCACTCAGTGGTTACGTAGTTTTGGTTTGCCTGCCGCCGATGAAACCTTGTGGCTGAGTTTACCTCAAGGCAAATTGCCTTTGCCTGTTAGCCTTATTCAGCCTTTGATCGACACCATAGTTGAACTGTTGAACCTGAAAAAGGCACCCAGCGAAATCGAACTGCCGGACTATAAAGCCGCCTTATTGCCAGGGCCTGGTGCCGAAGAAATACGTTACCTAAATGCCGGTCGTTTACAGCAGTTAGTGACTCAGTTGCATCATTTTGATGGTATTGAAGATGTCGCAGCGCCTTTAAGTTTAAAAGCTCAGCTGCGGCCTTATCAGCAGCAGGGTTTAAGCTGGCTTTGTTTCCTGCGCCGTTTTGGTTTGGGTGGCATTCTGGCCGACGATATGGGCTTGGGTAAAACTGTGCAAACCCTGGCGTTTTTGCTGCATCAGCAAGAACTGGGTTTGCTGAAACATCCCGCTCTAATAGTCTGTCCTACCAGTTTATTGGGTAACTGGGCACAGGAAGCGGCACGTTTTGCCCCTTCACTGAAAGTACTGACTTTATACGGCCCTAAACGTCAGGCACTGTTTGACCAGCTGGAAAAATACGACTTAATAGTCACCAGCTATCCGCTGCTGGTGCGGGATTTAGCTTATTACCAAACCCATCACTTTAGCCTGATGGCGCTGGATGAAGCTCAGCATATTAAAAATGCCGGTTCGCAGTCGGCGCAAAGTGCGCGCTTGGTGAAAGCCGACTTTAAGCTGGCATTAACGGGCACACCGCTGGAAAATCATTTAGGTGAGCTTAAAGCCTTATTTGATTTTGTCTTGCCTGGCTTATTAGGCACTGAAGCCCGTTTTACTCAGGTGTTTCGCAAGCCCATCGAAAAGTCAGCCGATGCAGAACGGGCTTATGCGCTGCGTCAGCGTATTGCGCCTTTTATGTTACGCCGTACTAAAAAGCAGGTCGCGACAGAATTACCGGATAAAACCGAAATTCTGCAGCTGCTGGATATGGAGTCAGATCAGCGTAATTTGTACGAAAGTATCCGCTTAATTATGGAAACCAAAGTCCGGGAAATGTTTTTGCGCAAAGGCGTAGCCGCAAGCCAGATTGAATATCTGGATGCGTTGTTAAAGCTGCGTCAGGCCTGTTGTGATGCGCGGTTATTGCCCATAGAACAGGCACAGCTGGTGCAGAATAATGCTAAGTTGCAGTGGCTGCGGGACACTTTGCCTGAGATGATAGAAGAAGGCCGTAAAGTGCTGATCTTCAGCCAGTTCTCCAGCATGCTGAGCCTGATAGAGCAGGAACTGCAGTATATGGATATCAGCTACAGTAAGCTGACAGGTCAGACTAAAAAACGCCAGGAACAAATAGACGAATTCCAGCTCGGCGACAATTCGGTGTTTTTAATCAGCTTAAAAGCCGGTGGTACAGGCTTAAACCTGACAGCAGCTGATACTGTTATTCACTACGACCCATGGTGGAATCCGGCCGCTGAAAATCAGGCGACAGACCGGGCTTATCGTATAGGCCAGGATAAGCAGGTATTTGTGTATAAGCTGATTATCAGCAAAACTGTGGAAGAAAAAGTGCAGCAGTTACAGCAGTTTAAACAAGGCTTGGCTGATCAGATTTTCAGTCTGGGTCAAAGCCATATCTGGCAGGGTGAGGCGCAGGACCTATTGGCGCTCTTTAGCGAGGACTAGTTTACCCGTCGTACTTAACGCCTCAGCTTTGTTGACTGCGCGGTCTCGCCCCAGTCACATAGACTGCTATGCTCCTGGGGTCTCGAACACTTGTCGCCTCACTGCAACGCTAATTACTTAGGGTAGAGATAATGTGAAAAAATTTATGAAAATCAAAAGCATATTATTTTTCCTGCTCTGTGCTGTCAGTTTTGCAGTTCTGGCGGCAGAACCTTATGATCGCATTGCGCCTTTGGTCGAAAAGGCGATAGCTGATAAACAATTGCCGGGTGCTGTGGTATTGATTGGGCAAGGCGATAAGGTTTTATATCGTAAAGCCTTTGGTTTTATCACCTATTCACCTGCAGCTGCTGTGACAACAACAGATACAGTCTTTGATTTAGCTTCGTTAACCAAGCCTTTAGTAACCACAACCTTAATTATGCAGTTGGTGGAGCAGGGCGAGTTAAGACTCACAGACCCTGTCGGCAAGTATCTGCAGCAGCTTAATGATGCTGAAGTGAAGAGAATCACTCTACTGCAGTTACTGACCCACAGTTCAGGTTTGGCTGATGGTTTTGACAGGCGTGAATTCTGGCAGGGCAAAGCGGAATTAGACGGCGCGTTAGTAAAACTGAAGTTAAAAACCAAACCGGATCAGCAGTTTGTATATTCAGATATAGGCTTTATTTTGTTGGGCTTAGTGGTTGAGCAGATCACAAAACAGCCTTTGGATCTATTAGCAGAACAACGTATTTTCCAGCCGTTACGAATGAAGGACAGCCGCTATTTACCTCTGGATAAGCCTTCGCAAGATGTCACTTATGTACAACGTATAGCCCCCACCGAAAACCTGCAAGGGGATGCGGATTATCAAAAGCTATTACCGAATTATGCTCAACCTTATTTACATGCGGTAGTGCACGACCCAACAGCCTTGCGTTTAGGCGGAGTTGCAGGCCATGCCGGAGTTTTTGGCACAGCGGATGATTTAGCGTTATTTGCCCAAATGCTGCTTAATGGCGGTGAGTTAAAAGGTCAAAGAGTATTATCGCCTCTGGCAATACAACGTGTATTAACTCCTGTAGTGATTGGCAATCAAAGCCGGGCTTTAGGCTGGGATATGCAAACAGCGTACTCAGCACCTAGAGGTGATTTATTGCCAGCAGGCTCTTTTGGCCACACAGGTTTTACCGGTACCAGTATCTGGCTAGATCCGGCAAGTCGCACCTACATCATATTGTTATCAAACAGAGTTCACCCAAACCGCGATACTTCCGTCACAGACCTGCGCGCCAGACTGGCGAATATAGTGGCTGCTGGTATTTGGCATAATAAGGTCTGATTAAATAACCGATATAGGTAAAAATGTAGCAAAAAAGATGTGATTAATTTTCTGGTTGATGTTAATTTAACTTTTGCACCTGAAAGTGCAACTAAATCATCAAGCAGGAGAATCAGGATGTTAAAAAAATTAGTGGTTATGCTGGCCTTTGCTAGTACTGCAGTGGTAGCGCAGCAGGAATGTGGGTATTGGGTAACGTCTCAGGTTGAGGTTTGTGATGAGCGTACAATCATAGTACAACAGCCCGTAACTCAATGTGTTTACATCAGCCTTCCATATGAAACCAGAACTTACACTAATACGGTTGAAGGCCATATTGCATTTGCTCAGTGTCCTAAAATGCAGGGTTATTACGTCAATGAAGCCATTCGAACTTATCGCGAGCAACGCACCACAGAACGTTATAACTGCCGTAACGAAACTCGCTGGACCTGGATCCCAGGTGGTACGCCGGGCGGTGAATGTAATGTGCAAATCCCATAACAGCTAAACTTTAAGGAGCAGAAAAAGTTGTACTGCTCTTGTCTTTATTTTCACTACTCAAATTCAATCTGAAATAGACTCAACATAAAAAAGCACTGAAACTAGTGCACCACTTGCCCCCGGTTTTTCTGGATAAACCCGTTCACCTGATGTAACTCCAGTGGGCGTTCATACAAGTAACCTTGTAAAAAATGCACTCCGGCTTTGGTAAGTTTTTCAGCTTGTTCTGCGGTTTCCACTCCTTCAGCGACCACCTTATAACCCATATTGGCTGAGATGCTCATCACAGCTGTCACTATAGACATGCCGTTCAGATCCAGTTTGTCGATAAAAGATTTGTCAATTTTTACAATATTCACATTTAAGTCCTGCATCACAGACAAGGATGAATAACCTGTTCCGAAGTCATCAATCGACACTTTAATACCAAGGCTTTGCAGATGTTTGATGGTGAAAAGCAAGTTTTCTTTATCGCCGGAGAACACAGATTCAGTGATTTCAATATGAAGGAAACGAGCTTCAATACCGTAGTGTCGGATCATATCTTCAACAGTAACGGCAAAGCTCAGATCCTGAAACTGCACGACAGAGACATTGACACAAACTGAAATGGCGCCATAAAGTTCAGTTAACTTTTTGATTTCCATGCAGGAATTATGTAACACCCAGTAGCCAATTTGCCGTATTCGTCCTGTTTGCTCTGCCAGGCATATAAATTCATCCGGCGCTATATTTTCACCATCCAGCTGCCAGCGCAGCAAAGCCTCAAAAGCGACAACAGCCGTATCGGATGCCCGCACTATAGGATGAAACACCAGGCGGAACTCTTCATTTTCTAAAGCTGTATCCAGTCTATTGCGCAGAAAAATTTCCCTTTTCATTCTGCTGGCTAAGTGATCATCAAAGAATGACCAGCGTTGGCTGATATTGGATTTTTGGTTGTACATAGCCATATCTGCCAGCTGAATTAACTCCTGCTCGTCTTTACTGTGATCAGGGCAAAGTGCAATACCTATAGTGGCACTGATGCGGATCCTATGGCCTCTGATATCCATAGTGCCGGAGATTTGTTCAACCAATTGCCCTGATAACCGGACTAACAGCTCGGTATTATTGCTTGGCACACAGACCAGAAATTCATCACCACCCCAGCGACACAAGGTCATGGCCTCAGTGCAGCAGGCCTTAATTCGTTGTGCTGTCAGTATTAATACTTCATCGCCGACACTGTGTCCTATGCTGTCATTCACCCTTTTAAAGCCGTCTAAATCGACAAACAAAATAGAGAAACCTCTGTTTTGTCGAATCGAACTCTGCTTTATTTCCCGCACATGAGACAAAAAAGCCGTTCTGTTAAATAAGCGGGTTAATACATCCAGATTGGATAAATCGTAGATCTGTTTGGTTCTGGCAACCACCTGGTCTTCCATATTTTCCAGCAACAGGTTGTTTTGATGGCGCAACTCAATAGATTTAAGGGTGAAGTCAGCTGATTTGGCGGCCGAAACGATCATGACCAGTGAAAAAAACATTCCCAGTCCACCTAATAAATTCTGATAGTACTCAGGGGATAACAGCAGCAAGGTTGAAAAGGGCAGCAGTAAAATAATGGAATAGGCTATGGACGTGGTTTTGTCGCCGGACAAAATATTTACAGCGCCACCAGCCATAGCTGAAACAATAATGATACAGGTGGTTAATTCACTCAGGTCAAAGCTGGAATAAAAATACAGGCAATAGAAACACCAAAGCAAAGCAGTAGTAATAGCTCCAGCTGAAAATCTGAGTAAATCCTTCCTTTGGCCTTCTACACCCTGTCGCACTTTGCGTGCCCAGACTATGGCATCTGCCAGTCTGAACAGCAGTAATGCATTCATCAGCAGCCACCAGTATATTTTCTCTGTGCGATTTATCTGTTGTAAAAAACCAAAAGCCAAAGTACCGGATGCGATCATCGAAATAAGCATTCCAGCATAACTGTTTGAATACAGTAAGTTTATTTTGTCGTGCTGATGCAGTTTCTGCAGTTCATCTTCATTACCCATAAAGCATCCTATTTTCTTTATAGGGTGATTGAATATCCGTTATCCGGCAGGCGGATGACGGGTGATTCAGACACTTCTCAATTCAACATACTACTCAGGAAGCTTTATGCAGTATGGCAGCAATTATTCAAGTCAACTGAGCAAAAGTTATAAGTTTTATTAGCGGAATTTTTTATGGAAAAAAATACAAAATAGTTTGTGGTAATCATTTAAAACAAAGGGCTGCAGTTGCGTTGTGACGCTGACTCAAGCGTCCGAAAGAAGGGCTAAACTGAAATCTGTCTACTTGTTCCATCTAAGTTCTTTTCCGGTATATAGTAAAACCAACTCACTCAACAGGACTGCAATAATGAAAACAGGACTAGTGCTGGCCGCCGAAGCCAAAGCTAAAATTCAGGAACTGACAGTGCAGCAGCTGGCTGCTTTATTACAAACCAGTCAGGCTCGTATTATTGATGTGCGTGAACCTGCGGAGTTTGCCACTGGCCATATTCCGACTGCCGTGAATATGCCGCGTGGTGTGCTGGAAATGCAGTTGCCGCAGCATCCTGCTGTTGCAGAGCATAGTGATGCGGTGCAGGCTTTAACAGAACTGGCCACTCAACCTTTGTATTTAATTTGCCGCTCTGGTGCCCGTTCTGCTTTGGCTGTGGAGTCGCTGCAACGTATGGGATTTCGTGATTTATACTCCATAGCAGGTGGTATGCAGGCCTGGACGGACAGCGGATTTCCAGTCCGGCAATAAGGCTGCTTTTAATTAAAGGCCATAGACTTTAGTCGCATTCCCCTGTGGATGGTTTGACAGTTGCTTGCATAACAGAAACACTGCCAGAACCGAAATGCCGCAGAGTCTTCAGCTCTGTCATGTTTTCTTCTGCCATCTTGTCTCTGGCCTTTGTCGAATGGGAAGTCGTTATGGAAAATGTACGTGCTGCAGTGATTTTTGTTGTGCTCTGGCTATCGGCTCAGGTGCTGTACTTGTGGCTGGATTTCAATAGCTGGCTGCTGGTGCTGTTGAATCTGTTTGCTGTTGGTGGTTTTCTGCTATGGACAGGCCGTCAACAACCAGAGGGTCAGCTTAAAGACGAATCCAATGCGCTGGCCGACAGTGCTCATCACATCACCGAAGCCACATCAAAAATGGCGATAGGTGCGGCGGAAGTTTCCTTTTATATCGACGGTTTAATTAAAGACATCAAACACAGCGGCGACGACTGCGGCCAGATTGGCAGCGCTGCGACAGGTTTAGCCGATACCAGCGGCCAACTGACAGATAATCTGCAACAAATCAGCCACAGCATTACCCACACAGCCAATGCCTGCAGTGCAGCCGACCAGCGCCTGCAAAAAAGTGTGGGTAACATCAACCAGTTAGCCAATGCAGTCAGCGATGCTGCAGCCCGGTTGGAGCAACTCAAGGGCAGTGCCGATGACATTCAGCGTATTACTGAAGTGATCACAGGCGTGGCCAATCAAACCAACTTATTGGCGCTTAACGCCGCTATTGAAGCGGCACGGGCAGGTGAACAAGGCCGTGGTTTTGCGGTAGTGGCTGATGAAGTGCGGGCTCTGGCAGGTAAAACCTCAGAAGCGACCAAAGACATAGCGAAAATGCTGGCTGATATTCGTAGCCAAAGTGAGCAAACTGCTGGTGTAATGGCGCAGTTGGTGCTGTTAAGTGGTGATGTGCAGCAGGAATTACAAAGTGTGGCCGCAGGTTTTAACGGCATCAATACCGAAGTAGGGCAAGTGTCCGCTGCGCTGGAGCAAATAGAGCAGGTTAGTACTGGGTTGGAAAATACCAGCCAGCAATTGGGCCAGTCTATTCAGAGTATTAATAAAGCCTTATCAGCGATAGAACATAAAGGCAGCACAGTGGCCGATCAGGCCATTGAATTATCAGTAGAAACTGAAAGTATTTATCGTGAGCTCAGCACTGTTACTGAGCAAAGTTTCTTTAACCCTGTACTCAAAGAAGCGCAACAAGCGGCGGCTGCTATAGCTGCTTTATTTGAGAAAGCCCTGAGCGAGGGCAAGCTGACGGAACAACAGTTATTTGCTGAGCAGTACCAGGCCATTGCCAATACTAATCCACAAAAATTCCATACCGCTTACGATAGCTTTACCGACCAGTTTTTCCCTTTGATCCAGGAACCTATTTTAGAGCGCCATAGCAATGTGTTGTATGCAGGCGGGGTGGATCGTAAAGGTTATTTCCCGACTCATAATAAAAAATACAGTCAGGCCTTAACGGGGAATTACGAGAAAGATTTACTGCAAAATCGCACCAAAAGAGTGTTTGGCGACCGCACCGGTAGCCGCTGTGGCAGCAATACCCAGCCTATGCTGCTGCAAACCTATAAACGTGACACAGGCGAAATTTTGCATGATTTGTCGGTGCCTATTATGGTCAAAGGTCGGCATTGGGGTGGGTTTAGGATTGGCTTTAAGCGCGTTTGATCTTAGATATGAATAAGGTTCTTATCGTTACAGGAGGCAGCCGCGGTATTGGTGCTGCTACTGCAAAACTTGCTGCAACTCAGGGTTACGCGGTTTGTGTAAATTATCTTCATAATCAACAGGCTGCTGATGCTGTGGTTGCCGAAATCCAGGCTTTGGGCGGTACTGCCATAGCGATGCAGGCGGATCTTTCTGTTGAAGCAGAAATAGTGGCTTTATTTGAACGTGTTGATCAAGAGCTGGGGCCTGTGAATGCACTGGTGAATAATGCTGGTATTCTGGAACAGCAAAGCAGCCTGCTGGACATGGATCAAGGCCGTTTGCAGCGGGTATTTGCTGCCAATGTGATTGGTCCTATGTTATGTGCCCGCGAAGCTGTGAAGCGTATGTCGGTCAAGCTGGGTGGCAAAGGCGGCGCTATTGTCAATGTATCTTCAGTCGCTTCCCGTACAGGTTCGCCCGGAGAATACATAGATTACGCCGCCTCCAAAGGTGCACTGGATACATTCACTATTGGTTTATCCAAAGAAGTGGCTGATCAGGGCATTCGTGTGAATTCTGTCCGGCCGGGTTTTATCTACACAGATATTCACGCCAGCGGCGGCGAGCCAGGTCGTGTCGATCGCATCAAAGACGCCATTCCAATGAAACGAGGGGGTCAGCCGGAAGAGGTTGCGCAGGCGATTTTATGGCTGTTATCTGAGCAGGCATCTTATGCGACCGGCACTTTTATTGATTTGGCGGGAGGAAGGTAAAGTTCATATAGACTGAACTTTACCTCTTGAATTCATTTAACCAGCAAACCCAAGTCGCCTTAATGTCACCTGCTGCAACGCATCCTGTTGTTTGCAATACTCGCCAAAATTGCGCAGATGAGCAGTATTGTTATGCCCTGCCAAGGCTTGCTCTATTAGCGCTGAAGGTTACACTCGCCGCGAAGTGGCAGAGCGACAGCCACACTATTTTCTGAGCAAAAAAACTCTTGAAGTTGGGCTAACTCGAGGTTAGTTTGACATGGCTGAAAATGAGTAACAGGTATAAACATGCCTACTTCCTTGGTACAGATTTGTTTAATTTAATGATTTTTCTAATAGGGAGTATCAATGCAAAATGATCAAGTTCTGGTTGGTATTGCATGGTATCAGCGCGATCAGTGGGAACGGTTAAAGCAAATAGCTGATGACAGTGCCAATATGGATGACAGTTATGATGAATGGAAAAAGAATGCGAATGCTGGCATACAACAAATTCGCTTAACTGACAAAACAGCATTGAGAGTGAATGTAGATATCGATGAACTGCTTAAATGGTGTGCAGAGCATCATAAACCTATGAATTCAGCCGCAAGGGCGGAGTTTGTGTCTGAAAAACTACGTGCCAGATTCGACAAAGCATAACAGTTTTATGCTGGGTACAGTGATCATATACTAACAGGGGAAGTCAGTTGAGCCTTGACAGTGAGCAGCTGTATTTTTGAAGTTCTAAGTGAAAAACTCAGATCTTATGCGACTTAATCGAAAGCTCAAAACCACAGGCGTGGGCATACTTCACCAGCGTAGACCAGCTGGGGTTGGAGTTACCTTTTTCTAAGCGGCTGATATTGCTCTTTTGTGTCTGCATCCTTTGTGCAACCTGTTCTTGCGTGAGCCCGGCTTTAGTGCGCATGGAGAGGAGTTGATCGATAAAGTTAAATTCAGCCTCCAACTGCTCGTATTCAGCTTTCACTTCAGGATTATCTAAAGCACGTTGTTTTAGTTTTTGCAGACTCATCAATGTTGAACCTCTTTTTGTCGTTCGCGAGCAAGTTCCAGCTCATTTTTTGGCGTTTTTTGAGACTTTTTTACAAAGGCATGCAACACATAGATATGCTTGCCTTTTAAGTAACAAAATAACCCACGTCCAATCCCTTCCTGAGCTTTAGCTCGTATTTCAAATAAGCCATTACCCATAGACTCGGTATGCGGGGGGCCTAGATTTGCTCCATGTTTTTCCATTAATTCTAATAGCTTAATCATCCTTGCCTGAATTTTGGCCGGCATGTCGAGGATCTGTTCTTCGACCCCAGCATAAAAATCAATTCTCCAACTCATAGGTAATCCCTACCTTGTTATCTTTTATGATAACTTCGGTTGTCGTTATTGTCCACAATTTGTACGTCAAGTGTCCATGTACTGAGTTTAGCTGCAATACGAAAACATAGAGTCGATTCACTACTGGTAGTGATGAGAGGTCTTATTTCTGTATTGCCACAAGAAGATCCGGCCAATTTATGCTAATTTGCCTGCGGTTCTCATTTTGAAAAGACTTGCCTTTGGACAGACGTCATTTTTTAACTTTAAGCAGTGCAGCTGCTTTAGCCACTGTATCCGGCTGCCAGTTCAGCCCGGCTAACTCTTTGCCTGAAAGCACCGACTGGCAGCAGTTAAACGCGAACTTTTCCGGCCAGTTATTATTTCCTTCGGATGCCGGTTTTAGTCGTTTTTATAAAGCGGCCAACTCCCGTTACGACGCCATTATTCCAGCTGTGATAGCCCGTTGTGCTAACACTTCCGATGTGCAGCAGATTTTAGCTTTTGCCCGCTGGTTTCAATTGCCAATCACAGGCCGCAGCGGTGGTCATAACTATGCCGGTTATTCGAGCACCAAAGGAATTTTGCTGGATTTAGCTTTAATGGCTGATATTCAGCATGAAGCTGAAGACGACACGGCCTGGATAGGGGCTGGGGCTAAGCTGGGTGATATCTATGATCAGCTGAGTAAAAAAGGCCGCTCAATACCGGGTGGTAGCTGCGTTGGAGTAGGTATTGCCGGTTTAACTCAGGGCGGAGGTTTTGGTATTGCTGACCGTTTGTATGGTTTAACCTGTGATGCCTTGCTGGAAGCCGAAGTTGTCACTGTAGATGGTGAAGTACTGCGTTGTAACGAGCGGCAAAACGCCGATTTGTTCTGGGCCATAAGAGGGGGAGGTGGTGGTCAGTTTGGTATAGTGGCCCGCTTTAAGTTTCAAACTTTTGCCACCAGCGATATCTTAAGTTGCCATGCTTATTTTGCATTAAAAGACGCTCTTCCCGTACTGAATTTGTGGCAACACTGGAGCCGTCAATTACCAGAAGCTTTATGGTCTCAGGCTGCGTTATGGTGGCGTGCTATGCCAGGTCATGAACCACAACTGCAAATACGGGTCACCAGTTTAGGTCAGATTAAACTGTTGCAGCAGCAATGGGTGAACTGGTTAAGACGCCTGCCAGCGCAACCATTGGAGCAGGATGTGGTGTTGCATAATTACCGTGAATATATGCTGACGGATTGTGCTGGTTTGGAGATGCCAGAATGCAAATTATCGCATCAATCAGAGCAAGCCAAACTAAAACGTGTAGCTATGGCAGGCAGCTCTGATTTTTTTAACCAGGCCATCAGCAGAGCCGGATTAGAAGCTTTGTTAAAGCAAGTACAACAGCGTCAGCAGTTAGGTTTGTCTGGTGGTATTTTATTGACTCTGATGGGCGGTGCTATCAGCTCTGTGCCTGCCGATCACACAGCTTTTGCTCACAGAGATGCGCTCTTTAGCGCTCAGTATCTGGTTAGCCGCCCCGTCGGCGCTGATGAGAAGTTAATGCGGGGCGCTGCGCTTTGGGTCAATCATATGCGTACCGTGATGCAACCTTATAGTACAGGGGGAGCCTATTTAAATTACACCGATGCTTTGATTAAAAACTGGTCTGAAGCTTATTATGGTAACCATTACGAAAAGCTGCAGCAGCTTAAAAGCCGTTATGATCCGGATCAGCTATTGCGTTTTACCCAAGGTATAAAACCAGCTTAAACAGCAAAGGATAAAGCTAATGAAGTATAAGTTACTGATTTTATTGTTATCTTGTGGCAGCTTGGTTGCGCAGGCGAAAACACAAATCAACAGCACTGATTTTGTGCCTGATGGTGTTTTTCATGCAACGATCGAGGGTCCTGCTACAGATAAAGACGGCTATTTGTATGCGGTGAATTATGGGGTCGAAGGCACCATTGGCAAAATCAGCCCAAATGGCGAGGTGAGCTTAGCCCTGACTCTGCCCAAAGGCAGTATTGGTAACGGAATCCGTTTTGATCAAAAAGGCCTGATGTATATAGCCGATTATACCGGTCATAATATCTGGCGTTATGATGGCAACCAGCTGCAACTGCATGCCCATCAGCCTTTGATGTCTCAGCCAAATGATTTAACCATAGCGGCCAATGGCGTTATTTTTGCCAGCGATCCGGATTGGAAAAACAATAAAGGCCAACTGTGGCGTATTGAAACAGATGGCAGCTCCAGTCTGGTTGAAAAAGACATGGGAACGACCAACGGAGTGGAAATCAGCCCGGATCAGAGCCGGCTTTATGTGAACGAAAGCGCACAACGTAACGTCTGGGTGTACGACCTGGATAAAAAGCTTCAGGCCAGCAATAAAAGATTACTGATCCAATTCCCTGATTTTGGTTTAGATGGCATGCGCTCTGATGCCAATGGCAATTTATATATAGCCCGTTATGGCAAAGGTGTTGTTGCCAAGGTAAGTCCGGATGGCAAGTTGCTGAAAGAATACCAGCTAAAAGGCGAGTTTCCGACCAACGTCACCTTTTCACAAAAAGACCCGACCTTACTTTATGTCACCATGCAAAAACGCGGTGCTATCGAGCTGATTAAGTTGTAGCTATACCCAAAGTAATTGGAATTGCAGGGAGGCGACAAGTGCATGAGACCCCAGAAGCATAGTCGTCCTATGTGTGCAATTGGATTGAAGCGAGAACTCGCATGTCATGCCAAGCGGATACTTTAAAAATGACTGGGGCGAGAGCGCGCAGTCAACAAAGCTGCGGCTTCAAGTACGAAGGGTAGAACCGCGGTAGTGTTGTGGGCTTTGGCCAAAGTGTTGTGTAAAACGCGCACTAAAAGCTGAAGCCGACTGATAGCCGCATTCCAGTGCTATTTGTTGGACGGATAAGTTCGAGAACAGCAATAAAGTGCGACTGTGCTGCATTCGTAATGTCGTTAAATACTGACCTGGGCTGCGGCCTAACTGCTGACGAAACAACTGTTTAAACTGACTCAGGCTCAGACTGGCTTTGCCGGCCAGCTTCACTAAATCTAATTCTTCTGCCAGATGGTCCTGCATATAAAGCAGGGCCTGACGTAGTCTTTTGTCTACAGCTGGTGCTGGTTGTTCAGCTTCCAGCAATTGTTGGAAAAACTGCTGAGCTGCTGGTAATAGCTGCTGATTTTGTTGCACTAACAGCTGCTCTAACACCAATAAGTAAGGCTGCATCCGATCAGACAGCTGAAACACCGGCTGGGCTAAATGCAGCAAATGTGCAGGTAAATGCGTTAAATCCACAACTAAAAACCGGCATTGTTCTGCGGCGGAAAAGCCATGTTCTGTACCTGCCGGTATCACCAGACATTCGGTAGTGCCCACCTGAAATTGCAGGTTATTGATCAGTAAATTTAACCTGCCAGCCAAAGGCAACACCAACTGATGATGATCATGGCTGTGGCTATGTTGAATTGGGCTATAAGCGCGAATGGACAGGCTGAGCATGAGGTACCGGAAATAATCGATCGTAACCGTAGTTATACAGATAGGTGTACAACAAGAATACAATAAACATCAAGGCTTCCCGCCATAATGCCTGAGCGAGATGAAAATCCAGCAGCCATAAGGTCAGCGGAATACTGATAGCTGCTCCAGCCAGTTCATAACTGACGCAGTGCAAAAGCCGGATTTTTCTGGTTTTCACTAAAGAGCCAGTAGAGCGCCATAAAAAATAATCAAAGACTTTGGTGTGAGTTAAGGTCAGCAAAAATACGGTAAATGAGCTGAACAACGAAAAAGCCGAAGCGCTGCCAAGAGCTGTATCCGCCACAGCCAGAGTGCATAAAGTTCTCAGAACAATAGCACCACATTCGTAAGCAAAAGCGTGACGAAACCAATCCAGCTTGCTTCGCATCAGAATGACTCAGTTAATAAAACATAGGCAGCAGTGTAGAAGATAAAGCTAAAGCAGATGTTGGTCAAAAGCCGCAAATATAACGCAAAAAGCTGCTTTTCAGCAGCTTTAGTCGGAGCAGGGGTTGGTTAATGCACCTGATAATGACGACAGAAAAAGTCGATCACTTTGTCCGGATCCGGGCGGGTTTGCATATTGTGTCTTAATGCCAGACCTGTAGCTAAAGCGCGCAAGGTCACATCCAAAGGTGCGCCTGCAGGCTTTTCAATTTTGTAGTTCTGGAACAAAAAGTTAATAGCTGCTCCGGCATAAGAGTTTACAGAATGCGAAGGCAGCAAACGCAGTTCCTGGAGACGCACTCCAAGTTCACGCATTCTTTGTAAGCGGCTGGCTTCGTTCATTTGTATCTCCCTTCAAAGGCAGTTAAAGCTGATGCTTATGTATCTGCTGTGATCGGGAAAGCTTTAGTGAATTCGGTCTTGTGGGTTTTATTTTACTGTGATTTTTTGTTAACTAATTGATTGTACATGTATTTGTCCAGATGTTATTCGGCAGGATAACAGCAGCTAAACACTATTGGTGCCAGACTCGTTTAATCTGTGTAGCGGAAAGCTTATAGTGCAGCTCAGAGTTACAAAAATTTCTCACTACTCGTTTACACAGCAAATTTGGACA
>Ga0180008_1000934_pt1 | contig 20540 bp, 40 predicted proteins | sample MM_PW_MetaG_FD_121121 | JGI IMG/M metagenome (GOLD analysis project Ga0180008, IMG submission 121121) | Groundwater microbial communities from the Aspo Hard Rock Laboratory (HRL) deep subsurface site, Sweden - MM_PW_MetaG | ecosystem: Environmental > Aquatic > Deep subsurface > Groundwater...
GTGGGGCTACCTACGACCAACTATAATTTCGCCAGTCTTGGGGTTAAAACCATCAGTGGGGTGAGTGCCATGCTTCTTAGCTATCTCTGCCCATTTATCTGTAAATCTATCATATGCCCACTTTGACCAGTCATCTTCTGGTTTGCCTGTAAGTGATATTACAGGCGTGGTTTGAGTATTACTATAAAGCTCCATAAGTTCCTTTAGTTCTTCAGTTGTTAGCTTTTCTACCATTCCAATCCTCCTTTACTTTTCCTGTGGTGGGGCTCGCTCCACTGATGGTAGGGCTGGTTCTATGCCATTTAATCTATCTGTGTAGACATCCCACCACAGGGCTTGTCCGAGCCTACACACAATCTAGCACCTTAATATGGCACAACTCCAGTGCTTAATATCACCCATCCTACATTGAGTCCCCTTTTACAGCTTTCGCTGGTAGGCAGGTCGTTGTGTCACCAGAACTATGTGTAGGCTCATCGTTGCCTGAGCCTAGTCTCAACAGACATCTAGTCGTCTGGGTGTTCTGGCTCAGGCTGTGCCAGCTAGTTCGTTCCTGCCGAATGGGTCTCTTAATGAGATGCATCTTGTTACAAGCACTAACCCCGACTAGCTGGCACACTTGCTGGCTCGGTTATTCTGCTCTGGTTACCTTTCGGCAGTTCAGAGATTGGCAGAGTTCACTCACTTAAGAGTGCCGTCAACCGAAGTATCTGCACACCAGCAAGTCTAATTGTTAAACTCTTACCTTCTACTTTGGTGGCACACTGGGCAACTCTTGAGGTAGGCATCGCTGTGGACGAAGTTGGCGGCGGCAGCCATACCGTAGCCAATCCTTGCAGGCTCTTCCACAATATGGGAGGTTGCCCAACTCACCAAGTTCACCATGTCCCATGCTGTCTCCGGCACTTCCTCTAGCGCTTTAGCCTTCACCGCATCATTCGCCACCTTCCCCATGTAGGCTTCCTGCAATAGAGCTTCAAGGATTGCTGGGCGGTCATGAGCGGAGATGCTGGTCATTGCTAACACCTTATACCGCTCCACTATACCCTCAAAGCTTCCTATAGCATCTTTTACTGAGACATGCAGCCACTCCTCAAACTCACTACTACCATTCCCACCGGAATGCTTCCAGCTGTTATACACTCGCATATCCGTCATGCCATTGAGGCAGACGAGTCTTGACGTGTAGGCTTGCACCAGTGGTTGTATTGTGCCTATGGGGGAAAACCTGATAAGTGCCCCTGCTTGCACCAAGTCGTCCTTCACCACCGGTTCAAGTTTCTCCGTTACCACTTCAATGCTTACTGCCATACTTATTGGGTCAACAATTACCCGCTGTGCTATTGCCTCCGGTGCTTCTGCATCAATTACCACGAGAAGCTCCTCAATGTCTACAGGACGGCAATTCACCGAGTCCACAATTCCCACTCCTACATCCTCCTGTGTAACCACGACAAACGGTTCGGCCTGCACGAGTAAGTCGCTTGCAACAGCCTCCAGGGTCTTCCTGCTGAGCATCTCTCCCAGCTTTGCTGATATGCCAAGTCTCCTCATAAACTTCCCAATGACCTCATTGCCTAACCTTGTCTCGTCGCCATTATGCCGTAGTATAGCTTGTCCTGGGTCAAGCACTAAACTCGTGTTGGTGCCTGGCTTCACCACGTATGTATCTAGGTCAAGCACCGGCCTCACCTTCTCTATTACCTCTGCAAAATTCTTCACTGCGATTTACCTCCTTCAGTTTCATCTAGTGCCTTTAGTATCTTTTCTGCCTTTCTCTTACAGGAATCCAAGCAATCCTTTTCCAAATCAGACTCATCACTAAGGTGATTTATACCCTCATCTGCATCGGCAACAATCAAGTTTGCCAGGTTCCTAATTAGGTCTAAGTTTACCATTTCCCTACTGACCTCCTCTTTACTTTAACCTGCCTCCACAAATCTTCGTGGAGCCTCCTCAGCTCTCCCCAATTCTGTGGCATATCCTGTTCTGCCACCTCCTTCCCTAGTATTTTAGCTGCTCTCATCACCGAGCCTACTATATCGTCCCACGCCATCACTTTACCTCCCAAAAGCGCCAGGCACTTCTACAGACTCCAGGTCATATGCTGCCCCATTAGCCTTCTCCACTGCTTCCTCTATAGCACTTATAACCTCATCTAACTCGTTAACTTTCTCCTGGAAGTTCTCCGGTAGGTTATTTCTCCAACTCTCAAGTTCGTCCTTTATACCCTCTGCATTGCTTGCAGCATCCTGTATAGCCGAAGCAGCTTCGCTTAACTGTGCGGCTCTTGACTTAGGCTCTGGTGGCCACTTCACAACATCAACAGATTGTACTGAGACATTAGCGTAGCCTTTCCATTCTGGGTCCTTAGCCATTTCCTCTATAACCTGTCTGGCTATTTCCTCTGCCCACTTCTTCATCGTGTTGGCCCTTGCTGTCGTATTATTCTCTATTACGATAGTTGCCCTCTTTATAGTTGCCCCCACTGTTGTTCCTCCTTTATTCTACTCCGTAGCCACTGCTACGGGTACGGGTACGGGTGTTAGTTCAATTCTCCCATTGTAGGGTCAGTGTTTATTAGCTCCTCAAGCTTTTGCTCTAGGGGTAAGATAATGATAGGCAGCTGTAAGTGTATATGGTTTACCACCATCTGCCTCACCATTTGGTCTATAAGTTCCTTACTCTTCATACCGCTCTTTCCTCCCTCAGTTCTTTATGGTCCCTATATGCTTGCCACTGGTCCCAGTATGGGATATTCGTATCAAGCACCCAGTCCTCACCATCATCATCTACCTCGTGGTTAGGCTGAGGCATTTCCCAGCCTGGGTCAATAGCTTCTTGCAGGTCAAGCTCTTCAAGGCCTTCAACCTGTAGTCCACCAAGTGCTTCCTCTAGTTGTGGTCGTAGTTGCTCAACCATTGTGGCAACCTGCTGTGCCATTCTCTCATTTTCTTGTCTCACCAATCGTGGTTTCTCAGTATCTCGGTAAGGTTGTAGAGCATCACGCACGATGTTGGCAAGGGCGCCAGGGTGTATAGCCTCAAGAGCATCAAGCTCAACAACCATCTCACCATGTTTTGGTGCAGGCGGAAGGTTGAAGTGGTTAACTTGCTCTTCATTAAGTGCTATATGCTTCAACTTGATATCCACACCGCCATTATTCCTAGCGTAGAACTCCAACTTCCTAGCTACTGCTATAGGCATCTGCCACCCGTACCTATCCCAGTCTGATATGTAGAATATACGAACTTTCTTACCGGCCATTGCTGCTCGTAGGCACCTCTGGTAACACATATTGACCTTTTCCACAGAGGATTGCCCAACGAGAGCTTGATAGCAACCCTGGTAGCGCCGCACTATCGGCCTTATAAACTCTCCCATGCTTGCTTTCTCAACCCACACTTCAAGGTGGTAAGTCTGGTAGCCCATATCGTCATACTGGGGAGCTTTCCGCTTAATGTCCTCAAGTATGTCCTCAACAAGATTGGATAACCGGCTTTGGATGAGCTCTGGTACGTCAATACTACCATCTTGATATAAGTTGCTACCAACTTGATATAGGTCAAAGTCATCAGGTTCTGGGTGCTTGAAGTCAATAAGGTTCTTCCACTCTCCGATATTGAGGTAGCGGGCAACTTTTGCAGCCCACAGTAACCATGTCCATTCCTCAAAGGGGTCAGTTTGGGCATACGGTAAATCACTAAACACTTTACCAGCAGGCCACTGATAGTGCATAGACTGCAACCAGTAGTGGAAACCCCGGAGGTGTATAGGAGACCTCCTCTGCTCCATCATCGTATCCCATGCCGCCGCTGCCCACTCAGCATACCGATATTCCTCGTCGGTACCAGTGAAGAACGGGTCTTCACCCAACACTTTAGCGTCCCCCAGTGTAATGCCTCGGTCTTTTGCTTCCTGCCTTAGTGTTTCCCGTGATGTTCTCGTCATTTCTGTACCCCTCTGGCATTCAGCTTCTTTGCGACTTCCAGTATCGCTTCCTTGGGTATTAGTGTATTGACTGGGTCACCAAGACTGGTGTTTTTCTGGAGTATTACTGAGTTAGGATACAACTCATCCTCATAGATGTAAATTGAAAAGAACTCGTTTTCCCTCTTGTATAACATAGTGCCCTCCTTATTAAGTTTGTCTTACAGTGACTTATGTCGGAATGTCTCGTGTAATTCGTGTCTGCTACACCGCCCTTTCGTGTAGCTCTCTCTTCCTACCTCGGTAGTGTCCTACGGTGTGTCCCCAGGTGGAGCTGGGAAGCTGTGAAACCTTCTTTCGGCGTGGCTCCGTGCCGTGGTTCTTCTTCTATACTTACCCTCCAACTGTATCTATTATATCGTGCTGTTACAGTGGTGTATATAGGGGGTAGGCATAAGGAAAGGGGAAGACGTAAGTGCTTCCCCTGTGTGGGTGGTCCACCTCATTAGTTTGTTACCATACTCCACGGTTCTTGTAATCCCTCAATATCCCTCACTAATTGAAAACTACAATTCTCTTGCTTAATTGCCGATACTCTTCTCTTGCATTGGCAGAAACCTGTGTAGGCGTAGCGATTATGTTTGGTGTAGTGTGCCACAATGGGTGGCAGCATTACCACTTTACTCTGCAAGCGATTGCCACCACCAGCATTTGGAGCACTTTATTCCTCCGGCTGGTGAGGTTACTATAAGCTCTCCGCAGTGTGGACAACTCTTCGTGCTGCCTATCAGTATACGAAGTCGTGGAGGTGCTTGTCCTATATCCGGTGTAGTATATACTACAGGTGCCGGGGGAGTCTCGTGGAGGTCTACAGGCTTCGCCATTTTCTCCTGTTCCTGTGCTTCAAACAGCCCTACCTGTATACCCTCTTTAGCCTTCCGCTTCTTCTTTGCCATGTGTCCTCCTATATGGTGAGCCGTGAAGGTCTCGAACCTCCGACATCCCAATGAAGAGCTGGGTGCTCTACCAACTGAGCTAACGGCCCATTATGCTATGCTCCGATATTCCACATAAGAATTGGTTGCTTCAGTTCCTCTATATGCTCACAGAGCCACCGCCAAGCTTTGCGGTCGTAGTTTGGATGGGCAGGAAACGGGCAGGGGAACTCCTCAAGCTCTTCGTAAGGACGTATCGGAGGGATAATTTCCACCTTATACTCTGCACCAAATCCTTTAATTCCAAGCATAGGTTGTGATAGCATGAGCATCTGCCGTATGTTCAACCTCTGATTGTGCTCACTCATACCTGCACTTATCCCGTATATCTTGGGATACTTTGGTAAGCCAAGGAGGAGGCCGCTGAGTATCGTGCCACTCCCTACACTAATAACCAGTGAGCCACCCAGCATGGTCTCGGGTATAGTGCTTGCCTCTCTTGCTACACCTTGAGTTGACTCAGGGCAAGCCAGGGCAAATGGTAACATATACCCGCCTTTACCCTCTACGTAGCGCCGTGTCATGTAGTAGTTCACCCTAATGAAGTTAGGGCGAACGGGGTATAGCTCAGCACCAAAGCATTGAGCATTGGAGAGCTGTTGTGGCACCCCACCTTTGTGCTGGGGATATCCTACTATACACTGCATATCAAGCTGCTTACATATTATAGCTACGCCCCATCCTGCTTTACTGTACCAGCTGTCGTGGTGTCCAACGAGATTAACTCCACGGTGCTTGAGAGCTTGAAGTAGGAGTTCTGCTCCACGAAGCTTGGCAAGGGGAGGCATTGGGTACACTGTGCAGAGGTCCTCCCTCTTCACGAATACATTAATACCTCCTATACTATACTCCTCTATGGGTGTATTGTGCCTAACCAGTGAGTCCACTTTGCTCCTTCCTTACCGGGTACGGCTGTATGGAGTCTTTCCACCTCTCCAATATCTCTTTACGCTCCCACTCGTAGCCGAGAGGATAGAGGTAGCGGTGGACTGTGTGGCCATCTGGGAAGGTACTTGTGCCAATGTATAGCCAATTCGTGCCTTTAATAAAGCCTCCAACCTCTCCCAGTGTAGCATTTACCCAAGTGACGAGTAATCTCACCCCGCTGAAGTGCTTCTTGATATACTTAATAGACCGTGCAGTGAAGACCCCCATGGTGTTTGGTGGGCAGCCTGGTAGGATGCAAGACTGATTTGCCAACCATACTTGCTTGTTGCTGTAAAGTTTCTTGCTCATAGCTTCAGCAAAGCCAGCGTGAGGACCGAGCTTGTAGCAGTCGACACCAAGCACTCCACTAGGACAGAAGAGGCCAAGGGTGGTATATGCAGTAAGGTACTTGTGCATATTGTGGTATTGCTCCACGAAGCTCTTAGCAAAGTCACGAGGCACAGGCTCCACCCACATCTCCTTCAGCGAAGCCTCGGACGGACTAAGTGATGGTGCAAGGAAAGTAAGGCTACTCAATGTACTACAAGCACCTATCTGGTACTTATTCGGTATCTTCAACCTCACTTTCTATCTCCTCCTCTAGTGCTTCTTGTGCTTCCTCCTGCCCCTCCACGTACTGCCCGTGGTATTCAGGTAAGAGGGGAAGAGGAGGTATCCAGAAAAGATGCCCAGCATCACATGAGACAAGGACAGCTAAACCATCCTTTGGTCCCTTGTATAACTGTGGTGCTTTGGGGCACTTGCAACACTTACCTTGGTCGAGGAGCTTGCACTCCTCCTCCGTCAATGCTTCTCCCTTACCCACCTGCGCTTCTGTGTCCTCCGCTTCCTTACTCCACACGTGCAGTGTAAGCACTTCTCCATCCCCCTGCCCCTCCACCTTTACAGCATGCTCCACCACAGATACCTCTACGGCATCGTAGCCTGCAGTTGCCAAGCTAAAGAGTGCGGTGCTCAGCGCTTTAGTCCTTACCAGTACTTTATCCATCTTGTCCCTCCTCTACTTCATTCTCATAGTTATTTTCAGAACATCATCACTGCCTGCTTAATCTCCCCCGGCTCCTTCTCCTCTATATACTCATGTGCTTTCACTGCTACCCTCTCCCTATGTTCCTGTGTGTCCTCCAGTTTCCTCTGCTTACTGCACACGATAAAGTAGCTGTGGCGCTTGCCCACAACTTTTATCCTATCAAGCTGTACAGCAAAGGCTTGCTGTATAGACTTCTGGTAATCACATATTACGATGTCGTGGATTGTGAAGCCTACCCGTTGCAGCCATTGTATAGCGGAGGAATGGTAAGTGTAAAAGACCCCTTGCCGTCTAAAATCGTTAACCTCCACGACAAAGAAAGTATTAGGCTTGAGTGCCTTAAAGACATTAGAAAAGACCTTCCCGAGGCTAAACATAAAGTCGTTAAAGGTCTTCTGCTCACTTAACTGTTCTGCTTCTGGTCCATACTGCTCAATGTCCCAGAATGGAGGAGATGTGATGGCCATGTCAAACTTCTCCACGTAATTGATAGTGTCCCTACTATCACCTTCGACCAACGCTAAACGTGGGAGGCTATCCTGTGGCCATAACGTACCCGTAAGGAGCTTCTCCCGTATTTCTCTATTAGTTTCCATAAACTCCTTGCAGAGGTCGTGTCCTACATAATTACGAAAAGTTGCGAAGCAGTCTTCCATCCTGCTGTTGTGGCCAGCAAAAGGGTCAAGCACTGTGGGGAGGTAATTGCCGTAGCACCCTGGCTCCTCCAGCTTATCCTCCGTAAGGAACTTAATAAAGAAGCGGCAAACGTTATGGGGGAAGTCGCTGTGGAGTTGCCCACTGGATAAGTCGCTGAGGCTAAAGGCCGTCCCCCAATTCTTCCCAGCTTTCCTATGCTCCAGATAGGTCTTTTGCCTACGCCTGTCTGTCTTGATACTCCAATCGGCTGGTATAATAGACTCGGGTATGAACCCGTACTTACTGATGAGGTATGCCCGTATCTCCCTGCTCTCCTCAAGGCTTTCTTGGTCTTTAGGTGACATTATTTCTCCCCATCATAGCACAAGCAAGGTCGAACATGAAGGTTGCCCTCTTGCTCAGCTTCTCCACGGTCTTCTCGTCTCCCACAGCGTAGATTATACTATCCATAAACCTTCCTGCTTTAAGTAGCTCCTCAAGACTCATGTTGAAGAGCAGAGCATCTCCACCACTCCAATAGGCAGTAAACAACTCAAAAGCCTTTGCTAGATGCTTCTTAAACTCCTCCACGCAGTTATCGTATGCTTCCTGTGTAATGTGTGTTGCAGTCTTTCTAGTGTATGCCGGTATCGCTTCAAGCACCTGAAACATCTCTGCCTTTCTCCCCTCTCATATTCCAGACCCTGGAGCACTCTATACACTTACCTAACCACGGTCTGTGCTTATAATCCATCATTACCTGGCCCCCGCATTTCGGACAAGGCCTCTCTGCTATCTTCATAGCTCTAACTCCACATCATCCTTAATCTCCTTCCAAGTCTCTTTACTAACAAATAGCACCATACAATCAGGGGGCATATCATTTGATACTAATACTACCTCCCCGTCATGTTCTACTGTCTGCCCTAATGCCTTAATTATTATCTTCATAGCTCTCCTACTTCATTGCCCCACTAGTTCATAAGTTTGCTCAAATATATCTGGCTTACAGGGATAAAATTCTCCCTGAACACCTTTGATAATCCAATCTCCAATATTGGCTTGATGGTCGCCTTCTAGTGTATGGATAATTAGGCAATCAGGACAAGACTCTTTTCCCCACGCTGGATATTTAGGCTTCATAAACCCTCTGATAGAGGCTAGACACTCAGTAGTTCCTGTCCATTGAACAGCCTCAATTACCACTGGTTTCTTTCTGAATTTCATCTTTCCTCCTTTTCCTGTGGTGGGGCTACCTACTTCATTGCCCTACTAATTGGAGTAATATACATTGCATTAAGACTTTCTGTTCTCATTACACCATCCTTGCCCTTAACAACAATGCTATTCTTGACGAAGGGTGACTTGCCCCAATATTCCACTTCTTCTGAGTAACCTTTCCATTCCAAAAGAACCTTTGTGCCAGGAATAAATTTCATAGTATTTTCCCCCTTACCATAATTGACTTGGGCTTATCAAATCGGGTCTCCACCATCCCAACAGGAAGTGTTCTTCAGTGCGATTACTTGTGATTATCCCAATTAGCATAGGGTCAAGTTTTTCTCCCCTCGCATTTCCATTTACGATAGCAAAGGCATCAAAGCCATGTCTGAAAGAGACAAGCGCAGTTATAGCATCTGCGGGCAAGGCAGTATCTTCGCTTATCAATGTCCGTTCCATACGGGGTAGAGGGACAAAGCCATCATCCACTAGATTGATAAACCTTTGCATAAACTTGACCCTTCTGCGAGCTTCTGCTAATCGCTTTGGATGCTTCCTAGTCTTAACTAACTCCGCAATTACCCTTTGACCTTCTGACACCTCCGCTCTTTTCCCCTCAATGAATTGTTTAGGCTTCATCAAAACGACAGATGTTTCTCCCATATTCCCTCCTTATCTGATACTTCTTCATAGCTCTCTACTTCATTCCCACAACTCAAGGTCTCTCCGCACGTAATCTGTTCTAAAGAATTGCCATATACGCTTCGCTAACACTTCTCCTATGCCTCGTATGCCTTGTAGCTGCCCTGGTGTGGCTACGGCTACACTAGCTAGTGTAGCAAAATGAACCTCTATGGCTTTTGCCTTCATCTCATCTATGCCGTCAATAAGACTTAACACTACAACATATGGGTCCCCTGATACTTGCCGTAGTGCACTGTCGTGCTTTTCCTTCTTATAATACAGCTCAAGTTCGAAGAGCCGCTCGATGCTGTGAGCCATACTGCTCGTGAGTTGGAGCCGACACCCCATGTCTTGGATTGTGGCAAGCTGGTTCCATGCTTGCTCCCATGTGATACCGGAGCCCAGAAGTGAGCCATCCTCCTGTATCCAGTGGCCTTCCACTAGTAGTATAGGAAAGTCCGAGTGTTCCACGATGCCTCTGCATTGCCGTGTTAAAGTGCCTGACCTCATATCCGCTACCATCTTACTAACGGGCTTGTGCTCGATTAGAACTACTTTACCCACTGCATCGTATATCTCGTAATCTCCATACTTGAGGGCAGTTATCTGCCACCCTGCACGGCGCAGCACCTCAAGGCGCCTCTTGTCTTCTCGTGTGTCAGCACGGCTAGGCATTGTGTCTCCTCGGATAGTAAGGATGACCTTTAGCAAAAGTTCCACTGTTAGGATGCCATTCTTTTGGTCTTATATGTTTTCCCAAGCCGTTTTTGATTGCATGGTGCCGAGAATGTTCCGGCATGGTGCTGAAGAGTTCTAGGTTCTCTGGCCTATCATCTGAATTAACTTCATTCTTATGGTGGACTACCTCGTCTTTAGTTAGGAACCTACCAAGCATTTCTTCCATAACTAGGTGTGAGCGCCTGATGTAGTTTTGGTTAGATGCTGGGTGCTCCGGTTTGTAAATTAGGATATGACCAGATGATGCAGTTTTTTGACCTATAAACCATGGGGCATTTGAGCCTCTGAGTGCATCTCCAATTCGTTGTCTCTTTTCAGGCGTCATAGAAGCTGAGACAGTAACACTTATCTTCCGCTTGGTCTCCTCAGAACGAGGTTTATGTGGATATACTCCTACTGGCATTTCTTTCCTCCTCTACTTGTTGCCCTACGGGGGTGAGTAGCTTAACCATTAGTAACGCTTTAACTCCCCCCGCAGGGCGGGTAAGCCTTGGAGGCGATTGCTGAACCTCCAAGTTTCTTGCTGGCTGTCATTTCACGCCTTGACATTTAACAACTCTGGCGGTCTAGTTTTAGCTGCACCAGCTTGATGTCTCCTACATAACGGGTTCGGCACTGGCTAACATGGCATCCTGTATGCGACACTCTGTCTTACCTCTGATAACCACGTTGTCCCAAAGGACTTGGCAGGCCTTACCCTCACAGGCTCGTAACCCACTTATACCCTTGCCTTCAACCATCTTCAGCGTACCTTCAATCCCCAGTGCGATGGCCACGTCTTTAATCTTCCAAGCTCCACCCTGTCCAGGTGGCTTGGAGATAGCACCGCACACTAAAGCACCACGGAATGGCTCAGGGCCACCAGGGTACTCAGGATTGCGGAAGATGAACCAGAGCTGGTCGTCTACGAAGTCTGGCACCATGTAGCCCTCACACACTGCATCCTTAACGCCGGTTGTGGCTGGGGCTGTCCACCCGCCTCCACCTGTCTCGTAGCCCTCAGTGTTTAGTGAAACGAAGTCGTCTTCATCAGCTACAGGTGCTTTAGCTGGTGCCTTAGCTGGCGCTTTTGCCGGTGCAAGTGCTGCCAACTTTGCTTCCTCATCTGAAGCATCAATTCCAGCAGCTTTCAGTGCTCTAATCCTTGCTTCTATATCTTCTCGTTCTGCCATTTGACTTACTTCCTCCTTTTTTTACTAGATACTTTGCAAAGTTCCTACCTAAAGTCCAGTCCCTATCGCCTTCTCTACCTCATTTTCCTCCCCTCCTTTTCCATTGATATAAGCTAGTACGTCTGCCATATTTGGGTCTATCCAAGTCCGACCGTGGCCATACCTATCCTTGGTGGCCACCTTGGGATGTGGTTTACTGCTGAGGCAATAATACAACTTCTCCTTATGCTCAGCAAGGAAGGCCTCTGCAACAAGTGAGAAGCGGGCAGGAAGGGAATGCCTTATGGCTCCCTGCAAGTTAGGATATAACCTCATCTTGCCGGTGCGTGGGTCGTCGTCAGGAGACTCCAAGACAGTTACGAGTTTGATGGTGGGGGGAAGGGTAAGCACTGCCGATAGGAAGTTCTCCATAGCCACCCACATTTTCCCCCAGTCTCGCATTTCCATAGTGCGTTCACCTCTCATCAGCTCACGACGCACTGTGGTGCGGAAATCCCTATCTTGTTCCTCCTTATACCCACGTGGCATCCTCTCTATCTTATTGCGGGCAACAACTTGTGTGGCACCGAAGTCATCAATAGCTAGAGCTTTGAAGTTTGGTATAGCCTTAACAATCTCCGCATACTTATCCCAGCAATTCATCCAGTCGTCCAAATACACGACCTCTGGGTCTATACCCATTGTTGCAAGTGTCTCTAATCCTTCTTTATCACTGGTGACCAAAAGCGTTGGCACCAATTTACATAGCGTTCCAATAATTGTCGTTTTTCCTGTTCCCGACCCACCTTGCACCAACACTCGTTTGTCCCGTGGCATCTCTGAAAGCTTCATTTTAATTCCTCCTAGTATATAGTCTGAGAGTCCACCAGTCGATATCGGACTCATAATAAATCCAATCCCTACCCTCTTGCCCTAGTAGCATAATCATCAGCGTGAACACTAAATCTTCAATGCTTCGGTTCTCTACTTTCATTACTTACCTACCTACCAGATTACCTTTAGAACATCAATAAGCCAAGCGAAGTATGCCGTCAAACCGTCTAACCCGCCCTTTAGGAGCTTGTCCAGTTGGACATCAGTTCCAGCTAGGACGACCTTGGTCTGGGTTAAGGCAAAGAATATCGTTACTACTACTGCCAAGATAAACCACTTGTTGTGCCATAGCCTCTTAGTCATCTCTCCTCCTCCTTAATAAAGTTTTCTTCAAGGAAATCCCGACAACTCTCCCAAGTATCAGTTTCTAAAATAAAACAAGCGCCGAAAAACTTGCAGCGGCTTGGACAGGTATAGTCGGGGTGAGGCTCGGCCAGAAATGTCCCCATACCTTCTCCACTCAGGTTATTAAGTTCTTGCACTGCCTCGTATAGCCGTTTACCCGCTTCAAGGCGTGGCGGCCTCATGTGGCGGTAAATGCCTTCCTCGCTGATGATGTCGTAGATGATAAGGGATATTCGGCTTGCGTCTGGATGTCCTTTTAGCTCAAGTTGTCCTACGATATACGCATATAAGTCCGTCTGGTTACTGATGTCGTACCATCTATCGTCGGGGTGATATGAGGTTTTGTAGTCTACTATGACTCTCTGCTCCTTGTAGAAGGCTATGAGGTCGGGGTGGCAAACTACTCCATTAAGTTCTAGCTCCGCCTCAATGAGAGTGGCCTTGTAGTCACCTGCCCAACCAGTGATATAACGGGTGAGCAACGGCTTGCTACGATTACGAGCCTTTAGTAGTGCCACAGAACTCTCGTTATCTTCACTGTACCTGTCCATAAGCTGCGAGTAATAGTCGTCAATGGTTTTCATTGGGTCTTGCCCTTTGAAGTGGGCAGCAAGGCCAGCGTGGACGAGTGAGCCTGTAGTGAGTGGCTCATTGACTCCTGCTGACCTGTAGCCGAGCTTGGTGAAGCCAAAGAGCCGGGGACAAGCTCTATACTGTGCTAAGTCTGAATATGAGCTGCTCACTTAGTGCCTCCCTCAATCCTAAATGCCACGACGATTGCCTTAATACCCTCCTCTATGGTAAACTCCTTACCGAGCTTAGGTCGGGCATCTCCTACAATCTTTGCCATCTTATCTATCTCCTCATGTGTGGCAATGTTCTTAACCATAAGGATGGCGTGAAGTGCAAGCACGAGGTCTATGGTATTGTGGAGGTTGCTCTCAAGTATCTCTAGGCGGCTTGGTGGCCTTGGTACGGGTATACGAAAGCCATTTCCGTTAGGCATTATGCTCCTCCTCTGCTTTTATTGGCCGGACTGATAGCACAACGCTGACACTTCCTTCATGCCGGAGCTTCTCGAAGATGTCAGCATCAAGTAGTGCTTTGGCCTCCTGTATGTTGATGTGGTCTGCAGATTTACGGGTGTCAACACGGGCACGGAGACTGCTCGGTGTATCAAATACCCGTAGGGACATTTCTCGGAATTTCTCCAAGAGGGCTTCCCTAGCTATTTTCTTACTCAACTCCAAACGGCTTATCTCGTCCTGGATTTCCCTGTAATACTCCACGGCCTGTATAAGTTTCTCTTGTGTCTTGAGGTTTTCCACTTCTATCGTCTGTACTTCCACTGGGTATCTCCTCCTTTACCTGTATTTTTACTATATAGGCTTCCAAATCATCCTCCTTTACACGTACACCTCGGCTCCCTACACGGAAGTACGAGATGGCTTCACTGTGTAGGACAAGCTCTCGGACGGCGGTGTAGGAAATTCCGAGGCGTGAGGCGACCTCTTCCAGTCGCAACAAGTTGTTACTCATATTGTCCTCCTATGATTTTATTATAATACACTGTAACTACCAATGCAACTAGTGCTTTTTCTACTGAGGTGGAGTGTGTGGTTATACGAAAGTACTTGCTACGCCATCTGTTGTAATTCGTAGAGGTCAACATCGTTGGCAACTTCGTTGCCCCAAGTATCCCAACCTTCTACTTTTTGGCGGGCAAAGAGTTCTATACGGGGTAAGTCACCAAAGAGTTGAACTATTCTCTTCCTTGCTTCGTTAGGTTTCCTAGAATGTTCCTGCCTCTCCTCCCAGATTGCCCTTTGAACTGCTTTATCTATCCTCTTGACGGTTCCTCTTCTTGCCAGCAGGCATAACTCTATTGAACCACCTACCACATTTGCTCCCATAAATTTCACTGGTCTTAGTGTGTGCGGTGTTGTCAGCTTTACCCACTCGAAGGCTACGGTGGAATATTGGAAGCCCCATGCCTTGATGACTTTGAAGCTATCTTCAAGCCTGGGATAAACTACCCATAAGAATAATACACAATTCTCATCTGCTACCCATTTTACTGGCAACCTGCATATATCTTCTATTTCCATCGTCGGGTAATGGTCTTCAAGTTCCTTACCACTTGTAGCAGTATTTAGTTTGTGACCGCCGTAGCTCCATGGTGGGTCGGCGTAGATTATCTGGTATCTTTTCATCTCCACCTACCTTTTTGCCGAAAACTATGTGTGTGTCAAAACCATTAAACTCATAAATCTAGTAAAACAGGGGTGTAGATTTAGTAGATTTACTAGTTCCACTAGATTACTAGTATTACTAGTATTATTAGATTATCTATATTATAGTTTTTATGACAGACCCTTCTTTTTAGCATACGTGTACCTATTAGACCTCTCAACACCCTTCTCAATAAAACCTGCCCGGTTTAACTCGTGTAGAGCATTTCTTACTTGCCAAGCCTCTCCTTCACCTTTAAGCTTCTTAGTAACATCGTGAACACTAAGCCTGGTATTATTCTCGGAGAATAGAGGGTAAATATCCTTTGCCAGTTCACTAACTTGATATGCAATATCTACACGCTTCAACCTTGCATACTCCATCCCAAAGTCCTCAGCTATCTCTATTCCAAAAGGCTTCCGCACCTTTAGTTTCCTCCTCTTCGGGTACGGGTAGATATTAAACTGAAGTGGAATAGTTCGTCCAAGTTCAATACCAAAGGCTGTGTCGCAGTTTGCTACCAGCGCTCCACTACCCCTTGAAAGCTTTACTATATCTGTAGCTAAGTTCCCATCTCGCTTGTTAAGGTGGTGGACAAGTATCACTGTAGCTCCACTGGCCTTTAACTGGCTGCATACTGTCCCAGCCGCATTAGCATCTTTTGCACTATTCTCGTTAAAGCTAGCTCCCATGATTTTACTTAAGCAGTCAAGGATGACCAGCGATGCTCCATCTGCTTCTCTCTTTAACTCTTTGAGGCTTTTCTCATTACTCAAATCTCTGCCCTCCATAGAGATAACTTTGAGTGGTAGGTCGTTTAAGTTTAAGTCTGGATAGCTTGAAGTAAGCCTAGCCAACCTACTTGACAACTCATCCGATGGTGTATCTTCATCTATTAGGAGGACTGGTCCACCAGTTACATTATATCCTAGAAATGGCTTACCACCAGCAATGTGGACAGCCAAAGAGTCAACTACCCAACTCTTACCCACGCCTGGCAGGCCAAGCATTAGTATATGGTGTCCTTGTGGAATTAAGCCATTGACCAACCAAGTCCCAGCTTTGGCCTCGGCTACGAACTCACTAATCTTCAACTGCTTTGCCTTTTTCCCTTTCTAGGCGGAACTCAATGTCTTCAAGGACAATCTGTAGGCTTCTTTTAACATCAGCTAGCGAAGCAGTGGGGTTAACTATGGTAAGAGTAACAGCATTAGCATAGCCATCAAGCTCTCCATAAAGACCTTCGTCAATTAGTTCTTTTGGAATATGAGCTATTCTGGCAACGGGGTTAACTACAATTTTACGCTTCATATGATTATCATATCAAAAGCATATGGAATTGTCAATACACCAATCAACAGAATAATCAACAGACTTTTACCCAAATATCTCCCTTGCCCCCTTGAGAGCCGCTCCCCTAGCTTGGATAACAGAAATATAATGTGATGCAACAGCTATATTGCTCCAACCAGCAAAATACGCTAATCCGACCGCTGACAGACCGCCTTGTGCTAACATATTGAAGCACGTAGCTCGGAGGCAATGCGGAAAGCCAGTATTGCTCGATAGCCCTTGAAACCTTACTTTCGCTCTAAGCAAAACAGTTTTCGTCCTATAATATAGCCCCACTCTTGAGACTCCTAAACCATAAGGCTTCAAGTGGAGGAGTTCAGATAAGTCTTTACGAAGCCGCTTCGGGATAGGAAGGGTCCTTGCACCCGCCTTGGTCTTCGGCCTCCATGTCCCCCCTCTTTGCCGCATACATTCTGCACAATTGCAGGTCATCTGCATGGGGATTTTCAAGTCCCCCTGTTCCGTAATCCAGTTGGCATTCATATGCACCGCCTCACTCGCCCGTAAACCGAGAAACAATTGAAGAGAAATAGTTACCCTCTCGTCCAAGTCCATACACGCCTTGAGCACTTCCTCTACTTGGTGTGTGGAAAGTGCGAAGTCGGCGCTTTCCCCTCTTCGCTTAACGGGCTTACTCATACAGCTAACTCCATAACACTTTGACTTAGGCGCTTAGCAGCCATCTCGCAATACTTCTCCTCTATTTCTATGCCTATGCACCTACGATTGAGTTTCTTAACTGCAACCATTGTTGTTCCTGAACCTAAAAAGGGATCAAGAACCACTTGGTCTAGCTTAGAATAATCGGCAACTAGCCTCAGCAGAAGCTGGATCGGCTTCTGCGTCTCGTGTTCCATAAACTCATCCCTGGCAAACTTTGCCCCAATAGGACTATTTACGAAGTAGTAATAGTATAAGTTATACGCCTTACCACCGTTCCGCTCAAATATTCTCTCGTATTGTGAGCCACATCCCGTACCTTTAGCCCAAATGTGAATGGCTGTATAATCCAATGGGAAATCTACTTTGTTAGACCAGAACACTAATTGCCTGCAAGTATAGTTATTGAGGAACGATAGGTCTACTTCGCCGTACTCAGGATGCTGGTCGGGATACGGCGGGTCAGTCAGTACAAGGTCTATAGACTCGTCGAGTAGCGGAAGTATATCCCTACAGTCGGCATGGTATATCGTCACCGCACTATCTTCGTAATACGGTTTTGGTAGGCTGTTCAACTTCCCCTCCCTTCTTGCCCTTCTGCTCCACCGGCACTTCCTTTACCGGCTCGTGTACTTCCTCTTCCCTCTTTACCTTGCCATTGGCTTGCGGTGAGGGCATCTCTGACTTCTTCCCCGCACTTTCTATATGCTCACGTGCTCCCAGCTTCAGTGTAATAATCTCCGCCGTCTCATCGTCTAAATTGAAGTGCAAGCAGTGGTAGAGGGGCAAGGTAGTAATCGTGTAGCCCGTCAGATTATACTTTGGTGATGCTACAGGATAGACAAACTCAGGACCTATCATATCGGCTATGTAGTCACGGCTCTTGAGGCCACAGCGGAAGAAGAAGGAATGCTGACAGAGGTCGAAGAACCGCTTATTTACGTCTTGTATCCTACGGGTTGTCCCCCATACTCCTATCCCCCAATTCCTCCCCATACGGATAAGCATAGAGGTAGCTGGGAGCATGGCACGTTGCTGGGATAAATACTGTTCACTTTCCTCGATTATTAATACTACGTTGCTCCTTGCCATTAAGCCCTTACAGATGTCCTCTAACTCGTTGGGAGTCTCCCGCTTGGGAATATAACGACACTCGTCGGGAAACATAGAATACTGATCTAATGGGTCAATTATGAGGATATCCGGCTCAGCTAAAGAGGCAAGGTAGCGGAGGAAGTAAGTTTTACCTGTCCCTGGAAGTCCCGATATGAGAATCCTATCGGTACTTTTTATATCCATTATTCCTCCGTAGGCTCTACGTGTCCCACATTCTCCATCTTCTCCTCCTCCGTTCTACGTCTCCTCTTCAGCTTCACTTCTTCCTGTGGTGCTTGTGGTGCTTGTTCTGCTTCTATAATGAGGGTAATAGTTTCAGCAGGTTGGGCAACTGGTTCACTAGCTTCCTCAACATCTATTACTTGGATTATTGGCCCCTCCTTAATCCCCAGGGCTTCCCTCATCTTCTTTTCTATCAACTCTACAGCCTCCTTGCTCTCGTCAAGACTCTTCAGTAGTGAGGGGACTTGGCTTTTTATTCCTGCCCAAATTGCCCGCATAAATGGGTCCCCACCTTTTCCCCCATACTTGTCTATAAGTTGTGCCAAACCTTCAACTACCTTGTGGCGATATGGCATTTAACTGCCTCCTTTCTAATAAGTTACTTAGGTAAGCTTGCCAGTATTCCCTATTGGTATTTGTTTTACTATGACACCCACGGCATAGACTAATTAAGTTATCATCCGCATCGTTCTTCTTGCTGTAGTCTATATGGTGAATATCAAAGAAAAGGCATTCATCTTCAGGCACTCCACAAAGCTGGCACTGGTAATCGTCTCTCTCCTTAACACTTTCTCGCTTCTTATAGAACTCAGGAGTGTAAGGCTCAAAACTGGAACCGTTTATCCAATGAGGACTTTTATCACCTGGTGCTTGACTTATAATTAGTGGAATGTGTCTGCCTAACTTAAACGCAAGTTGTTGAGCTTCAACTAAGTTTCTTAGCGTAATGCCTCTATTTTCAAGGGCGTTAAGAATTGCACGTCTGCTTATGCCTAGCTGGGAAGCAACTATACTCTGCGATGCTCCGCCTACATATAATTCAACTATCTGGCCTTCCAACTCCCTGCTTATAGGCTTGAGGTGAGCTTGCCTCATCTTTTCCCTCACCTCTTCACTAAAGCACCTGTTAAGTGTTATCTTCTTACAGACTTCTGGCGTCATAGCAGCTTTTGTGCCAGCTGATATAGCTTGCTTATCCTGTTCTGTTCTAGGCTTTCCCTTAGTTGCCCAAGGCACCTTATTCTTCCTCCTTCTCTACAGTTTCCTGTCCAATAGCTCCTGCTCCAGGTATAGGTTTTTTACCTCCCTTTACCCAGGCAAAGTACCCCAAGCTTTTTCCACCGACCATCGCTGTTGTTCCTATAGATGCTTGTAAGAGGGGGTTCATTTCTATCCCGCATTGTATCCATAGTTCGGCGAGGTCGTTGAGCTCCATCTCAGTAAATGTCCAGCCGGGGTATCCGGTTAGCTCCGTGCCAATCCTCCCAAAGATAGAGGCGGGTAATCTTATGGCGGCAGGGTGTAGAGGAACTCTTCCCTGCCTCATTACCCTCTCCTCCGCTCCCATCTCACCTCTTTGTGGTAGCGGCTGTTTTAACTCCTCCTCTTCCTCTCTGCCTTCAAATGGTGGACGTACTTGTCCCTCAGGCTTCGTGAAGTGTATACCCGCTCCGCTCTCTACATGATTTTTTGTAACCATACAATACCTCCTTACTTTTTACTTATCCCAAACAGGCTGAACGGAAAGGGAAGGCCTGGTGGCTCTTTCCTCTTAGGTGGTTCAACTATCTTATCCATTACCTTCTTTTCTTCTACACGTATCTCGGTCACCGGTGGCTTGAGTGCTTGTGCTACATCTCTTGGTAGTGGAGGTATTCCCTCCTTCAATATACGCTCATACTCACTTCGTGCTATACGCCACCTGCTCCCAAGTGGCTTAATGCCTTTAATCCGTCCGTCCTGTAGCATCCATAGCACCCACTGGTACGAGTAGCGAAGCTTGTCAGCTACTTCACCAGGAGTGAGGAACTCCCCTGCTTCTATCTCCTTGAGTTGCTCAGGAGGAACTTTTCCCTTCTCAATAAGCACCTCTCCTTGCTTTTGCTCTTCCATAATACTTCCTCCTACACTATTTTATCAAAGTTCTCATAGGTATGTCAAGTGCTGTTGAGGAGGTGTTTACTTCTCTTATCTCTAATGATACCATTATATACATAGGGTAGCATACCGTGTTATCCTAAATATATACATAGGGGGACAAGCATGGACACAAGAATGATTATGAGTGTGCTGGGCTTAATACTAATGGTCCTGGTGGCGGTGTGGGTGTTCCGGATTGTCAAGAAAGAAATACCGGTATAGGAGGAGCTGATGGGAACACAGAACATAATTGGTCTGCTCATGATGCTACTCGTGGTGGTTGGAGGGGTATTTCTCGCTGACTGGCTAAAAGGAAAGATGGGCGGAGGAACATAGAAAAGACGGGGGAGCTTTGATGCTCCCCCTTTCTTTGGAGGTTCTTACATGAGAATAGACTGGGCAACCATGCTTACGGTATTTCTAGCAATTGTCCTTGCTGAGATATTTTGCCGTGGTGTATTCTCA
>Ga0180008_1000936_pt1 | contig 20488 bp, 16 predicted proteins | sample MM_PW_MetaG_FD_121121 | JGI IMG/M metagenome (GOLD analysis project Ga0180008, IMG submission 121121) | Groundwater microbial communities from the Aspo Hard Rock Laboratory (HRL) deep subsurface site, Sweden - MM_PW_MetaG | ecosystem: Environmental > Aquatic > Deep subsurface > Groundwater...
AGAACAACAAGGCGTGAAGGTGATTTGCGCCCCCCTTGGATCAGTGGAGTAAGACTTTATGTGTGGAATAGTAGGTGCTGTAGCACAACGTGACGTAGTAGACATTCTGGTAGAAGGCTTACGCCGTCTCGAATACCGTGGTTATGACTCAGCCGGTGTGGCGATCATCAGCCCAACAGGCGAATTACAACGTATCCGCCGTTTAGGTAAAGTAAAAGAACTGTCTGATGCAGTAAAACTAACGCCTGTTGTTGGCGGCACTGGTATTGCGCACACTCGCTGGGCTACACACGGCGAACCTTCAGAGCGTAACGCTCACCCACACGTTTCCGGCAATATTTCTGTAGTGCACAACGGCATTATCGAAAACCATGGCCCGCTGCGTGAAATGTTAAAAGCCAAAGGTTATGTGTTTAATTCAGACACTGACACTGAAGTGATAGCGCACTTAGTGGCTGAAGAAATGAAAACCGCTGGTTCTTTGCTAGCTGCAGTACAAACTGCGGTAAAACAATTTAACGGCGCGTATGGCACTGTACTGATGGATCAAAACGACCCAAGCCATTTAGTAGTGGCCCGCTCAGGCAGCCCATTGGTGATAGGTTTTGGTATTGGCGAAAACTTTATCGCTTCTGATCAGTTAGCCCTGTTACCAGTGACCCGTCGTTTTATGTTCTTAGAAGAAGGCGATGTGGCCGAAATTACCCGTACCAGCGTGACTGTGTACGACAAAAACGGCAAACAGGTAGAGCGTACTATTACTGAATCCACCGCCAGCTACGATGCCGGTGACAAAGGTCAGTACCGTCACTTTATGCTGAAAGAAATCTACGAACAGCCACATGCCATAACCAACACCTTAGAAGGCCGTTTAGGTTCTGATTCAGTGCTGGACGAAACTTTCGGTAACGGTGCAGCTGAACTGTTCAAAAAAGTACGTCACGTGCAAATCGTTGCCTGCGGTACGTCGTACCACTCAGGTATGGTGGCCCGTTACTGGCTGGAGTCTTTAGGTGGTATTTCCTGTAACGTGGAAATTGCATCTGAATTCCGTTACCGCAAATCCTTTGTCCAGCCAGGCAGCTTGCTGGTCAGTATTTCCCAGTCTGGTGAAACTGCAGATACTTTAGCGGCCTTACGTTTAGCCAAAGAAGCGGGTTATATCGGCAGCTTAACTATTTGTAACGTAGCGGGTTCTTCACTGGTGCGTGAATCAGATCTGGCCTTTATGACCCGTGCTGGTGCTGAAATTGGTGTGGCTTCGACTAAAGCTTTCACTACTCAGTTAGTAGGTTTGTCGATGCTGACGCTGGCCATTGGTAAATACAATGGTTTAACGGTTGAGCAGCAAAAGGACATGGTGCAGGCATTAAAAACTCTGCCAGCCAAACTGGAAGAAACCTTAACGCTAGCGCCAAAAATAGAAGCTTTGGCGACAGAGTTTGCTGACAAACACCACTCTTTATTCTTAGGCCGTGGCGACCAGTATCCTATCGCAATGGAAGGCGCGCTGAAGCTCAAAGAAATTTCTTACATTCACGCTGAAGCTTATGCTGTAGGCGAGCTGAAACACGGCCCATTAGCGCTGATTGACGCCGATATGCCAATTATTGTGGTAGCGCCAAACAACGAACTGCTGGAAAAACTGCAGTCAAACGTGGAAGAAGTGCGTGCCCGTGGTGGCATCATGTACATCTTCGCTGATGTGGATGCCCACTTTAAATCAGACGCCACTCAGCGTGTGATCAGTGTGCCACACGTGCATCCGCTGATTGCACCTATTATCTACACCATCCCGCTGCAGTTGTTAAGCTACTACGTTGCCATTATCAAAGGCACAGACGTAGACCAGCCTAGAAATCTCGCAAAATCTGTAACGGTCGAATAATTAAGTTATTGATTTTAAATGACAAAGCCGGTTTTTGCCGGCTTTTTTTATACGTAAAATTTGACGACAGAAAGTTTCCTATCGCATCGCATGTTGCACAGTTCTGTTGTGTTGACCGACGTATATTTACGTTGACACTCTATATTTAGAGTTCACTAATATAACTTTTGGGTATATAGTTATATCTGTAAGTTAGTTTGATGTGCGTTAAACACACAGAATAGGGCTTCCGCTATCAAGAGGTATTTATGATCGATTGGACTCATTTTACGCCGGAGTCGGCTTTATTGGGTGGGCTGATGATTGGGCTTGCTTGTGCTTTGTTGTGGTTATTGAATGGCCGTATTGCCGGTGTCATTGGTATTACCGCTGGCACTTTTACCTCATCAAAACAGGAGCGCAACTGGCGGCTGGCTTTTATTCTGGGGTTGGTGTTGTCGTCCTGGCTTTGGCTGATGTTGGCTCCTTTGCCCGTGGCTGAAGTCACCGATAACTATGGCTTATTGGCTGCTGCGGGTTTGCTGGTGGGCATAGGTGCACGTTTAGGTTCGGGTTGCACCAGTGGTCATGGCGTTTGTGGTTTGGCGCGTTTATCAGTGCGTTCGCTGGTCGCCACCCTGACTTTTATGGGTGTGGCTGTGATCACTGTTTTTATCGTCCGTCATTTGCTGTGAGGGAATTATGATAAAAAATTGGCAGGATAGACAATTTTCACAGCCGCAGGCTGCCCGTCAGGGTGCGGCACATGGAGGTGCTGCATGAAACAACACTGGGTTTTATCCTTAAGCGCTTTTATCTGCGGCCTGCTGTTTGGTTTGGGTTTATTAATGGCTGGTATGGCGAACCCGGCTAAAGTGCTGGGGTTTTTAGATATAGCAGGTCTTTGGGATCCGTCTTTGGCTTTGGTGATGATTGGCGCCATAGCCGTTGCTTTTGTCGCATTTAGAGTCAGCAAAACAATGCCACAGAGCTTGTTAAAAACCAAATTCAGCTGGCCTGAAGCCACTGCTATTACCCGGCCTTTATTAGCTGGCAGTGCACTTTTTGGCTTAGGTTGGGGTTTAGTCGGATTATGTCCGGGCCCTGCTTTGGTATTGGCAGGCACTGGGTCTGTTGAAGGTCTGATTTTTATTGTATTTATGCTGATGGGTATCCGGCTGGTAGATTATTTTCAGGCAAGATGAGCTAAACGACCACTTCATTTTTAACATCGCCTTTTAACACCCAACCCAATAAATAGAAGCTGCAGTAATGCGGCTTCTATTGTTTCCATCAGATGATTTTCTACCACACCATCAAACATTGCTCAAAAAATCCGCTTGCTAACCCAGAATATGATCTGCTATACATATTACTATGTAATGCAAGGTATGATTCATCGCATGGTTACTTTATGACAATAGAAGAGAAAGAAGAAAAAATTCAGGAAAAGTGGGAAGTGCAGTTGCGTAAAGGCACGCTGGAGCTGGTGATTCTGGCGGCGTTACAACATCGTACTTTGTATGGGCTGGAGCTGTTAAAGCTGCTGCAAGGCTTCAAAAGCGCTGCCATTACCGAAGGCACTTTGTATCCGCTGTTAGACCGGCTGAAGCGTGAAGGTATTGTTGATGCGCAGTGGGTGCAGGAAGGCGATGTCAGGCCGCGTAAGTATTACAGCCTGACAGATACTGGCCATCATAAGCTTGCCGATTTGATCACTTTATGGCGTCAGTCCGTGCTTGATATTGAATTTTTATTGGCTCATCCGGGCCCTGATGTTTTACCAGTTCAAGGAGAATAAAGATGGAACAACGCGACATTATTCATCAGTACCTAAAAGAGCTGGAGCGATATCTGGCAAGGCTGGAGAAGGCACAAGCGCAGGAAGTGCTGAGGGAAATTGAAAGTCATATTTTTGATGCGCTGGACCAGCAGCAAAGTTCAGGTCTGGCTGAGGATGCCAAGGCCATTTTGCAAGGCTTTGGTGAGCCGCGTGAGCTGGCCCTTGCCTACATAGCTCATATCACTAAAGGCGCGCCGCCTCCTTCGGGTTTTAAAGCTATTCAAAAAGTGAAACAAGGGGTGACCGCTACTTTGTATTACGCCATGGCAGCCTTTGGCTTCAGCATTGCTTTTGCGCTGTTTTTTGTTGCCGGAGCAAAAGTATTTATGCCGGATTCTGTTGGTGCCTGGTCCGCGGGCAATGGTTATAGCCTGGCCATAGGTTTTTTTGCTGGCCCCTATCCTGCGGATCAGGAACTGCTTGGCGTCTGGTTTATTCCTGTAGCCACCTTGACTGCGTTACTGGTTATTAGCTTGACCAGAAAAGTGCTCAGAGTATTAAAAAACAATATGTAATTCAGTGAATGGCTAATGCAAAAGGAGAGTTGTGATGCAATTGATTCTGACCAATTTAAAGCACTTTTTTGCCACGCTGATACTACTGCTCGCTGTGGCTTTTGTTCTGGCACTGTATTTTGGTGCTGATGTAGATTACGGCGATGACGAGCGGGCTTATAAAGTGGGTGATGAAGGCCCTCATGTCTTTTTTCAGGGCGATCAGTTGCAGGTGAACCATATCAGAGGTAGCCGCGAGCAGGGTTTTTATCTGCAGCAACAGCTGGTTCCGCTGGGCCAGCGCCTGAAAACAGAAGTCTATTTTCCTTTGGAAAACACCAGTTTCAGCGTTGAAATTCATGGCGACATTAAAACACCAGCCATTGAGTATCAGGATGATGAGCCCATACTGGTGCTGTCTGATATTGAAAGTGCCTACAAGAGCCTGCGCGACTTTTTAATAGCTACAAAAGTGATAGATACAGAGCTGAACTGGACTTTTGGCAAAGGGCATCTGGTGCTGCTGGGTGACTTTGTCGACCGGGATTCGTCTGCGACTCAGGTGCTGTGGTTTATCTACCAACTGGAGCAACTGGCACAGCAGCAAGGTGGCACTGTGCATTACATTCTGGGCAATCATGAAATTAAAAACCTGCAGGGTAATTTTCAGAGCGCAGCAAAAAAGTACCAGTATGTCGCTACTCTTTTGGGCAAGCAGCAGTACGAACTTTATGGCGAACAGTCGTTGTTAGGACGTTGGCTGACCAGTAAAAACACGGCTGAGCTGATTAACGGCCATTTGTTTGTGCATGGTGGCTTGCACCCTAAACTGGCAGAGCTGAACTATAACCTGCAGGATCTGAATCAGATAGTGCGTAGCCAGTACCGCATCGGCTATTTTCCTAAGCCAGATCAGGGGGATTTGGAGTATTTGTTGTCTACCCGTTATGGCCCATCCTGGTACAGAGGATATTTTGAGGGCGAATTAAGTCAGCAACAGGTAGAGGCAACGCTGGCGAAATTTAACGCCCAGGCTGTAGTGGTAGGCCATACGCCGCAGTGGCGGGTAAAAAGCCTGTATCAGGGCAAAGTACTGGCCGTGAACGTCAGGCATCCCCGTGACTACAGAGGCAGTATCCCGCCTCGTAGTTCAGAAGGACTGTTGATCCGGCAAGGGCAGTATTTCCGGCTGAATGCCGCCGGAGAACAAAGTTCGCTGTGAATTCATTGAGTCTGAATTGACAGCAACAAAAAACGAATTTTAAGCTGTGTTTTTACCCGTCAGGACGCTATTACCCATGCATTGCGCTATTTACCTGAAAAGTTCGGATGATAAAAAGCTGTTGATCCAGCAGTTACAAAACGGTAGTGCTGGCATGGGCCTGCAACTGACCGGTCAGGGCGCTTTGTATTCGACAGTAACACTGGAGCAATTTCTGGCGGAAGAATACCGGCATGGCCGGGATGATTTAACAGCCGGGCAGCCACAAGCTTTGGCGTCTTTGTCTGAAGGGGAACAAAAACGCCTTTTGCTGGATTATTTGCTGGCATCTAAACCTGATTATCTGATCCTCGACAACCTGTTTGATAGCCTGGATATTGCCGGGCAGCAGATGATAGAACAGCGGCTGCACCAGCTGCAGCATCAAATTCCTTTGGTGCAATTAGTGAGTCGCCGTCGGGACAAACTGGTTTTTATTCAGCGACAGTTCCGGCTGGATCAGTCGCAGCTGGTGCCGGATGAGGGCGTCAACGCCGCAATACCAGAGCTAAAAGGCAATATTCCGCCAGCTGCGGATCAGCCTGCTCTGTTGGACCCTTTGTTGATCAGTATGCGCGATTTGCAGGTCAGTTATGGCGACAAAGCTGTATTAAACGGCATTAACTGGGATATCCGCGCCGGCGAATTCTGGCAACTGCATGGCCCAAATGGTGCGGGTAAAAGTACTTTAGTACAGCTGATTAACGGCGAAAGCACTAAGGGCTATGGCCAGCAGCTGTATTTATTCGGCCGGAAAAAAGGCAGTGGCGAAAGCGTCTGGGATATTAAGAAACACATTGGCTGTTTTACCCGGGTTATGGTGCAGAATTTCAGCAGCCACGACAGTGTGGAAAATATGCTGATCTCTGGCTTTTTTGATTCTGTCGGTTTGTATCAACAGCCTTCTGCTATTCATCAACGCCTGGCGGCACAGTGGCTGCAGCTGGTCGGGATGACTGCTTACGCCAAACTGCCTTTTGCGCACTTAGGCGCCGGGCAACAACGTTTAATTCTGGCGATGCGCGCTATGGTGAAACACCCGCCTTTGTTATTGCTGGATGAACCCCTGGTAGGGCTGGATGACGAAGAAAGTGCGGTGCTGATAGCTTTGATCAACCGCATGGCATCGGCCAGAACCTGCGCCATTGTGTATATCTCACATCGAGCCGAAATTGGTTTAACAGCTGATGCTGTATTTGAGCTTATTCCTTGTGCAACAGGTTCTGTTGCACGAGTGTACAAAACGGCGTGAAGTTCTATTGGTCTTTCTGAGACAAATACTCTTTAAAATCCGCAGCCGACAATGGTTTACTGAAAAAGTAGCCTTGGCCCATTTGGCAGCCCAGCTCGAGCAGTTTGTCTTTTTGCGCTTCCAGTTCAATGCCTTCGGCTATTAACTGCAAATTCATCGACTGAGCCAGTGAAATCACGGCTTTAACTATTTCCATATCGCCTCTGTCAGTCAGCATTTCTTGTACAAAGGACTTATCTATTTTCAGCACATCGACCTGGAATTTTTTCAGATAAGACAAGCTGGAGTAGCCAGTGCCAAAGTCGTCTATCGAAATACAAATACCCGCAGCTTTCAGCTGACTCAACATGCTTTGGGTTTTACTGACATCCAGCATCAGCGCACTTTCAGTCACTTCCAGCTCTAACAACCGGGCTGGCATTTGTAATTCTGCCATCAGGCTGCTGATTTGTTTCACTAAAGTGGAGTCGGCAAACTGAGCTGCGGCAATATTGACCGATACTGGCACCTGATACCCCAGTTGTTGCCAGCTCAGACATTCTTCGCATGCCTGGCGCAACACTTGTTGCCCTAGTTCGCTAATTAAACCTGTTTCCTCCGCCAGCGGGATAAATTCAATAGGGGATACCCATTGTCCCTGGTGGTTTTGCATTCTGGCCAAAGCTTCGGCCCCCAATAACTTCCCTGTTTCTAAACAGAGTTTTGGTTGGTAATACACTTGCAGTTGCTGACTGGTTAAGGTGTCACGCAACAGCAATTCCAGTTGATGGCGATGAATGATTTGCTGTTCCAGTTCGTCAGAGAAAAAGCTGGTTCTGTTACGGCCTTCAGATTTGGCTTTAAACATGGCGACATCGGCATGGCGCATAAACATTTCTATGGTTTGAGCATCGTCCGGATAAATACTGACGCCAATACTGACGGCCATCTGGTATTTTTTATCTTCCAGCACAAAAGGCTGCTGGAATTGGCTATGCACCTGGCTGGTGAACAACCCCACTTCTTCAATAGACCACAGCTCTGGCAACACCAGCACAAACTCATCACCACCTAAACGAGCCAGCGTAGTACCTGCACAGCAAATAGAGCTCAGCCGCTCAGAGGCCTGTTTGATCAGCAAATCGCCAAAGTTATGGCCTATGGAGTCGTTGACGTATTTAAAGTGGTCCAAATCTATCAGCAGCAAAGCCGATTTATGATGCAGCTGCTCTGCTCTTTTAATGGCCTGTTCGATGCGGTCGTAAAGTAATACGCGGTTTGGCAAGTTGGTTAAAGGATCATGATTAGCCAGATAACTCATTTTCAGTGCCAGCGCCATACTTTCACTGACATCATGAAACACCACTATGCTGCCAAGACATTGACCATTGTGATCCATAATAGGGGCGGCAGAATCCTCCACCTGAAACAGCTTGCCTGTGCGCGACACCAATTGACAATTCAAAGCCATGGCCACTACACGTTGTTCTTTTAACGCAAAATAAATCGGGTTCCAGTGGGGCTCTAAAGTGTGGGCATCCCGCAGTTGCATCACTTCTTCTATAGGACGAAACAAAGCATCTTTCGCCAGCCAGCCTGTCATACGTTCAGCTATAGGGTTCATAAAGCTAATTTTGCCATCCAGATCTGTGGCTATGACGGCATCACCAATCGAATCCAGCGTCACCCTCAGCCATTCTTTTTCTGCAGCCAGCTGGCGGCTATAACGGCTTAAATCCAGCAGATTTTTAATACGGATACGGCAGGATTTTGCATGCAAAGGTTTACGTAAAAAATCGATGCCACCCTCAGACAAAGAGGATATTTCGTGTTCTATATCTATATGAGAGGTAATAAACACAATAGCGATATCGCGGGTGGCCGGGTCTGCTTTTAATGCCCTGCATACTGCAAAACCATCCATACCTGGCATTTCAATATCCAAAACGATAAGCTCAGGGTGATGTTTGCGCGCTAGCTCCAGCGCCTGAGGGCCATCAGTAGCAAAATACAGAGTGGCTAAGTCCTGCAGCAGTTCGCGCAGTAACAATAAGGATGATGCCTGATCATCCACCAATAATATTTTTGCTGTCGATACGGCGGATGGCGTGATCTGCATCTGGCACTTCCCTGTTTTCTGCCCATTTTTTAGTGTAGACGGAAAAATTAACCAGATAAAATTAACTGGACAAAGCACGGGATTTTTCAGCTAAAGCCCATTATGCTGTTGGAAATCATTCGGGTAGCTTTTTATGTTGTTTAATTTTAATGTGCTCGAGCAGTTAATTGGCTTTTCTCAAGATGCATTTCTGCATCTTTCTCCGGCTGTTGCTCAGTTGATTGCGTCAACTCCAGCTGAAATACAGCAAATTAACCTGTCATACCAGCAGCAAAACCATAAAGCTCTTGAACACTCTTTGCATAAATTACGTGGTAGTTACGCTACTTTAGGCGCAACAGCTTTACCTGAATTATCACGACAGCTGGAACTGGCGCTACAGCATCAGGGCCAACTGCCTTCGGCTGCTGAGTTTGCGCGTTATTTGGAATGTCTGGAACAAACTTCTGCAGCTCTGGGTTTATGGTTAAGTCAGTTCAACCGCAGCTCAGATAGCAGCTTGCCTGATGTTTTGACGTATATTCAGTACCTTGAAAATAACGATATGCAGGCCTATAGCTTGTTTCAGGTACAAAGAGCCGGCTGGATCGCTTATCTTGGGCCTGATGATTTTATGCTGATGGAGCAGGACATCATGGCATTAAACTTTATAGTAGTGGCAGAGCGTTTAAAGCAGCGCCTCAGCGGACAAGGAAAGGGATAAAACGGATGGCATGGTTTAAACGTAATCAGCAAGAACTGTTCGCTATTTTAGTTCCGGCTATGCTCCTTGCTGTTCTTGGATATTACATATCTGTGCATGTTGAACGCGACCAGTTAAAACAAAATGAGCAGAATATTCAGCACAGTCTGGATACGAAAGCCAGACAATTGGCTGATGCCATAGTCGAGAAGATGACGATTTATCAATACGGCTTGCGTGGTACGCGAGGGGCTGTATTGAGTGCCGGTCCACAAAACTTTGGTTATAAAAACATGCTGGCGTATAGCCAAAGCCGTGATCTCAATACGGAGTTTCCTGGCGCTCGTGGCTTTGGCGTTATTCGAAAAGTAACTCAGGATCAACTGACTGAATTTTTGCTCAAAGCTACAACAGATAGGGGGCAGGTGTTTAAACTAAATCAATACAGCCCGCATCAGCACGACCTTTTTGTGATCCAATACATTGAGCCTGTAGTGGACAACTCTAGTGCAGTTGGGCTGGATATTTCATCAGAAACAACGCGCTATCAGGCTGCTTTAGCGGCAGCGCATCAGAATAAAGCTGTATTGACAGAGCCTTTGACCTTAGTGCAGGCCCAGAATAAAAAGTCGCAAGGGTTTTTATTGCTGATGCCTATTTACTTGCAACAGACTATTCCTGAACAAGCAGAACAGCGTTATCAACAGTTGTTTGGTTTTGCTTATACGCCTTTATTGATTGATGAAATATTGTCCAGCATTAACGCTGCAAACAAAGGTATTCAGCTTGAAGTTGTTGACCTCGAACACTCACCAGAGCAGCCTTTTTTTGTCAGAGCTGTCGAAGGTTCGGCTTTAGCTGAACTACATTCGGAGGCTGAACTGGCTATTTTTAGCCGTAACTGGCAAGTCAAGCTGGTCGCTAGCCAATCTTTTATTAACCAACTTGAGCTGCAAAATCCTCAAAGTGCCTTTTATAGTGCTTTAAGTATCACTGCATTGGTTATTCTGATTGTCGCGTTTTTCCAACTCGCTCTGATTAGACGTTTGCAGCTGTCCAGACACAGAGCGGTACTTGCCGCTATCGTTGAGAACGCCAATGAAGCTGTCATTGGAACTGACAAAGAAGGCCAAATTAGTAGTTGGAACCCTGCGGCTGAACAAATGTTCGGTTACAGCGAAGCTGAAGCCATAGGTAAAAGCATCAGTACTCTGATTGTGCCTGAGGAATTGAAAGCTGAGCAGCTGCAGTTAGAGCTTGAGGTTCGTAAAGGCCACAAAGTTCGCTACAAACAAAGTATGCGATTGCATCAGTCAGGGAAGCTGTATCCAGTCTCGTTGAACCTTGCACCTATACTGGACGAGAAAGGCCAATTTATAGGTGCAGCTCTGACCGTGAATGACATAAGCCATATAAAACTGGCAGAGCAAAAGCTGCAGCAAGCGAATGAGGATCTGGAGCATCAGGTTGAATTAAGAACGGCTGAGATTGAACGGGTCTCTACCTTACAGCGCAGCATTTTACGTAACGCCAACTATGCCATTATCACCACGGATTTAGATGGCATTATTACGTCGTTTAACCCAGCCGCCGAAGCTATGTTGCAGTATAGGGAAGCGGAGCTTGCTGGCCTATATAGTCCTGCGGTATTTCACGCTCCTGCCGAAGTGCAGGAGTATGCAGAGCAACTGACGACAGAGCTTGGTTATCCTGTAGCGCCAGGTTTTGCTGTTTTTGTTGAAAAAGCAAGACATGGCAAAACGGATAACAGGGAGTGGAGCTATATCCGCAAAGATGGCAGTCGTTGTCCTGTACAACTTGCTGTGACTTCTTTGTTGGATCAACAAAAACAAGTGGTAGGTTATCTCGGCATAGCCCGCGATCTCAGCTTACAAAAAGAACTGGAATTTGAGTTGGCGCTGGCCAAAGTGTCCACAGAGCAAAGTCCCGATTTAGTCTTTTGGTTAAACGATAACGCTGATGTCCTCAAAGCCAACCCTGCTGCTTCGGCCTGTTGTGCTGACAGTTTAAGTCTGACGGAACTCGCTGTGCAGTTAGTAGGCGGCAGGTTGCAGCAACTTACCCAAAGCACAGACAAAAAGCGTAGTGTGCAGTTTGAAACCCAGTTTGAAGACGCTGCGGGGGTCCTGATCCCTTTGTCTGCAACCTTGTCCTGGATCCGTTTTGAACAGCAGGATTATTTTTATCTGGTGGCCCGTGATCGCTCTGAGCAACACAAAAGAGAGCAGGAACTGGCTCAGGCACGGCAACAGGCTGATGCCGCCAATGATGCAAAATCCTCCTTTTTGGCCAATATGAGCCATGAAATCCGTACACCTATGAATGCTATTTTGGGTATGTTGCAGTTGGTGCAGCAAACCAGCTTAACCACCAGGCAGGAAGAGTATATACGTCAGACTGAAATGGCCGCTAAGTCTTTATTGGCCATTTTGAACGACATTCTGGATTTTTCTAAAGTGGAATCCGGTAAGTTGGAGATGGATAGTCATAGTTTTGAGCTGACGTCCCTGATGGAGGATTTGGGCACTATTTTATCGGCCAATCTGGGCAGCAAAGATGTGGAAGTGTTGTATCAGTTTGCTGAAGACTTACCGCAGCTGGTGGTCGGTGACAGTTTACGACTGAAGCAGGTGCTGCTCAATCTGGCTGGTAATGCTATTAAATTCACCGAAAAAGGTGAAATAGTGCTGAGTCTGGAGGTGGCAGAGCGCACAGCAGACGCGGCCAAAATTAAATTTAAAGTCAAAGACACCGGCATAGGTATGACTGAACAACAACTGGCGGTGATTTTCCAGAGTTTTAGTCAGGCCGAGTCCTCCATTAGCCGTCGTTATGGTGGCACAGGTTTGGGCCTGGCCATCAGTAAAGGTCTGGTCGAACTGATGGGTGGTCAATTGTCGGTGCATAGCCAATGGGGTTCTGGTAGCAGCTTTGAGTTTGAACTCTGGTTTAATTGTTTAAGCCTGAATGCTGCTCATGCCGACCTGTCTTTGTTACAGAATTTGAAAGTGCTGGTGGTGGACGATAACCAGCAATCCCGGCAGATTTTATCTGAAGTGATGCGCCATTATGGTTGTCAGGTTGAGTTAGCCAACAGTGGTGAGCAAGCATTGCAGCTGTTACAGCAACAAAATGGTTATAAGTTGGTATTACTCGACTGGTTAATGCCAGGTATGGATGGCTGGCAGACAGCTGAAAAAATCCGTCAGTTAGTGCAAGGCCCTGATATGCCGCTGGTGATTATGGTCACAGCCCATGGTCGTGAATGTCTGGCGCAAAAACAACTGGAAGATCAAAGTCAGCATTTGCTGAATGGTTTTATTGTCAAACCTGTGACCCCAAGCCGGTTGTTAGATGCGGTGCTGGATGCGCTGGCAGGTAAACAGATGTTTTCTAATGCGCAGCAAGAGGCTGCGCCACGGCAAAGTCGCTTAAATGGCTTACAACTGCTGCTGGTGGAAGATAATCCAACCAACCAGATAGTGGCTTCGGAGTTGTTAGGTAATGAAGGTGCTTTAGTGGATATAGCGCCTGGTGGCACTTTTGCTCTGGCTATGCTGGAGCAGCAGCCGGATAAATACGATTTGGTGCTGATGGATATTCAAATGCCGGATATGGACGGCTATGAAACCACCCGGCGTATTCGCAGCAAAGCCGCTATGCTGACCCTGCCCATTGTGGCTATGACCGCCAATGCGATGCAGTCGGATAAGCAGGCTTGTCTGGATGCAGGCATGAATGACCATGTTGCCAAACCTTTTGCGATAGACACCCTGGTGCAAACCATATTGACGTGGTCAAAAACTCCGGTCGACCCCAGTTTGCCTGTTGTGGCAATTCAACAGCCTTTGCTTAGTCCGGCATTGGTGGAGGCCGCATTGCAGCAAGGTGTGCAACTGAACTCAGCATTAAATCGTCTGGGCAACTCGGTCTCTGTGTATCATAAAACTCTGAAGTCTTTTGTCACTGAGCTGGATGCTGCTCTGATTAAACTAAAAGCTGGACCTGCAGCTTTGACAGAAAAAGAATTATACCTGCTGGCCCATTCGCTGAAAGGATCTGCCAGTTCTCTGGGTATTGTGCGTTTATCAGAACCTGCGGCTGCTATTGAACAATCAATCAAACAAAAAACGGCGTTGGATTTACCTAAAGCTTTGGCAAAGTTTGTTGCCGACGCTGAGGCTTTTGCTCGTTTTGCACTTGTGTTATTGGCGGAAACTGCGCCTGCAGAAGAAGAACCTATAGCTCTGATGCCGAGTGACACTGAAATGTCAGAGCTGCTTGGCCAGCTACAATCTTCTTTGCAGAGTTTTAATATGAGTGCTTTGGATCAATTTTCAGAGCTGAAAGGCGCATTGAATAGCCTGAACCCAGAATGGGTTAGCAAGCTGGAAAACGCTTTAGACCAATTGAATTTTATTCAGGCTCTGCAGTACACAGAGCAATATCAGACATTACTGAAAAGGTAGTTATTGATGAGTGTCACCCCGTTACATAACTCGGACAAAATAAAAATACTGGTGGTCGACGACCAGCCAGTGAATATTCAAATCATTCACCAGATGTTGAATGCCGAGTATCAGATTTTTATGGCAACCTCCGGCGCTCAGGCTATTACTTTGTGCCAAAGCAACCCGCCTGATTTGATCCTGCTGGATGTGGTAATGCCTGAACTGGATGGATTAGCGACCTGCCGTTTATTAAAACAACAGCCTGAGCTCGCTAACATTCCTGTGATCTTTGTTAGTGGTATGCAGAGTCAGGAAGATGAAACTTTATGTTGGGAAGCGGGCGGAGCTGATTTTGTGATCAAACCTGTGCATGCGGTCACTTTAAAACACAGGATTAAAACCCAGCTCAAACTCAAGCAACTGCAAGACTTATTGCCATAGCTTAAAGGTTGAAGTGAAAGCTTAAGCGCGTCAGGAATACAAAGCTAAAACAGCGCCGCTTTGCCTGCGAATTTCCTGCTTTAACTCTTCAGGAGCCAGCACTTTTGCTGCAGTGCCTAGTGACAATAACCAGCAAGCCAACGAAGTCCAGTCGCTGCAGTTCAGGGTCATCACTACACCTTCGGCGTTTTGTTGCTCATCCGTGATACCTTGCCACCATTCCCGCCTGGCTCTGTCTGCTGCCGTATGCGCAAACAGGATCTGTGCTGTCAGTTGTGCTGGCGGAGTACCGCTTTGCAAAAAGTCTTTAGCGTTAAAGTCGCTTCTAGCCTGAAACTGTTCGCTGTGCAGTTGCAGGTTTTGGATGCGGTCGGTACGGAAATCACGAAAATCCTGTCGCAACCTGCACCAGGCAATCAAATGCCAGCGACCCAGGTAAAACACCAAACCAGCGGCTTCTACTTCACGTTGGCTATGAGTTTGACTGGCATTCTGATAATCAAACGTCAGTAGCTGTTGTCGTGCTATAGCTTGCTGCAATACCGACAAATCAGCCTGCTGTGGATGCTCTGTCTGTGGAGTGGCCATACCTTTGGCCAGCAGTTCCAGCCGGTGTTTGGCCTCATTGGGCAATACAGCTTTGATTTTATCCAAAGCCGACTGCATTTTTTCGTTGTAGCTGTGAGTCGTCATGCGCTGCGCCAGCATTACGCCGGTCGACAGTGCATAAGCTTCTTGTTCGGAGAAATTAACAGGTGGTAATAAATAGCCTTTCATCAGACTGTAGCCTATGCCAGCTTCCGCCAGAATAGGCACACCAGCCTCACCTAAAGCCGCAATATCACGGTAAATAGTGCGCACACTTAAACCAAAGTGTTCTGCCATGGCTTCGGCTGTGCAGGTACGGCGACTTTGTAAATACAAAATCAGAGCCAGCAAGCGGTCAATACGATTCATCAGATTCTCATACTTAGGCTGCAACTAACGGATCATCAGGCGACTGATTTTTCCGTCCTGCAAGGCGAATACATAGTTCAGCTGAATAGGGCTGCCCTGAAACTGGCCTGACACTTTAGCTTTCACCCATACTTCACCATAATTACGCTCCGCCGTCAGCACCTGAACCAAAGGTTGGTACTTTTGTTGGCTTTGCTGCAGCCAAAGCTGAATTGATTCCAGTCCTGTCAGTTGCTCACCTTCATCAAAGACTGAAGCGTCCGGGTCAAAACATTCGGCTGCCAGTTGGTTATTGTTGGCATTAGTCGCTGAAAAATAACGATCAATTGCAGTATCTAACACAGTCATGATGCGCTCCTTTTACTTGACCCTGTCAGATTAGCAACTCAGACTGACAACTGTATGTCAGTAGCTTTTATTGTTATCGCAGAAAAAACCTTTATAAGCTGCTTAGTTAGCTGCAGAGGTGCAAAGCCTTGATGTCAGTAGCTCTGCAGCTGAACCTGTTGCTACTCTGTTGCTGATCCTTTTGTCTTTTATCGCTGTATTTAATCAGGTACATCGCTTTTTATCGCTGTAAAAAGACGTCTGACCGAATGTCAGGCCATCTTTACTCAATCTTGACACTCACTTCATTGCAGCGCTTTACCGGCTGAATTAGAGTAGGCCCGTTTTACTCATTTATAGTTTTGTTATAGGGATTTATGTTATGTCTTTGCTGAAAAAGCCTGTTGTTTTAGCTGCTGGTCTGGCTGTTGCCGTTGTGGCTCTGTATTGGTTCTGGCCAAGCGCTGAACCTGCTGGGGCAGGACAAGTTGCTGCAGGCAAACCCGGAGCCGGACAACGACCGGGTGGGCAAAGACCTGGTGGCCCACGCCCGGCTGGTGCTGGTGGTGCAGCCATGGCAAATAATCCCTGGGCTATGCCTGTACCTGTGCGGGTGATTGAAGCCGGTTCTACCGATTTAAAAGTACAAATTAAAGCCATAGGCACAGTGACTCCGCTCAATACTGTGTTGGTGCAAAGCCGTGTGGCAGGCCCGTTGCAGCAAGTGTTTTTTGAAGAAGGTCAGAAAGTTGAAGCTGGCCAATTATTAGCGCAGATTGATCCGGCCGATTACAAAGTAGAGTTGGCTCAGGTTCAGGGTCAGAAAGAGCAAAATATAGCGCTGCTGAAGAGCGCAGAGCAGGATTTAGAGCGTTTTGCCAAACTCAAAGAGCAAAATACGATAGCGGCACAGCAAATGAATGCGCAGCAGGCTTTAGTCAGCCAGCTCAAAGGTGCTATTAAGTCGAATCAGGCCGCTATTGATGCTGCGGCCTTGCAGTTGTCTTATACCCAAATCAAAGCGCCTATCAGTGGCCGTTTAGGTTTACGTGCTGTCGACCCTGGCAACTTAATTCAGGCCAACAGCGCCGAAGGTTTAGTCACTATTACTCAAAGTTCACCTATAGCTGTGGTCTTTACCATTCCTGAGACTCAGTTGCAGCAAGTACGCACGGCATTTCGTGCAGGAACAGCTTTGTCGGTTGAGGCATGGGACAGAGCTGAGCAAATGCCATTGGCGAGTGGTGCTTTAACTACTCTGGATAACCAAATTGATATAGCCACAGGCACTTTGAAGCTGAAAGCCGAGTTTGCTAATCAGAACGAAGAGTTATTCCCGAACCAGTTTGTTAATGTGCGTTTAAATGTGGCAGTGCAAAGTGGCGCTGTGACTATTCCGCAAGACGCTGTGCAGTATGGTGCTCAGGGCACTTATGTCTATATGGTCGATGACAATAACAAAGCGCAAATCCGTCAGTTGAAGTTAGGTGCGGTGGACAATGGCTTAGTGGCTGTTGAAGAAGGTTTAAAAGCGGGCGATAAAGTGGTGTTGGAAGGTTTAGACCGTCTAAGACCAGACCGAGAGGTTGAGGTGATCCAGGACGCGCCTAAGGGGTAAATGATGAACCTGTCCAAGCCTTTTATCTTACGCCCTGTCGCGACTTCGTTATTAATGCTGGCGATTTTAATTGCCGGTATTTTAAGCTGGCGTTTATTGCCTGTGGCTGCGTTGCCTCAGGTAGATTACCCTATTATTCAGGTGTTTAGCTTTAATCCTGGTGCCAGCCCTGACATTATGGCGCGCACAGTCACAGCACCCTTAGAGCGGCGATTGGGCCAGATCCCCGGCCTGAAACAAATGTCGTCCAATAGCTCGGCTGGTGCTTCGGTCATTACTCTACAATTTGCTTTAGTGGTGGATATGGGGGTGGCCGAACAAGAAGTGCAGGCTGCTATCAATACGGCTTCCTCGTTATTACCTAATGACTTACCTACTCCACCTGTATACCGCAAAGTCAATCCGGCTGATGCGCCTATTCTGACCTTAGCTGTCAGCTCCGATACCTTGCCTTTGCCTGCAGTCTACGATTTAGTCGATACCCGTATGGCGCAGAAGTTAGCTCAGCTGACGGGCGTCGGCATGGTCAGTCTGGCTGGTGGTCAGCGTCCTGCGATTAGAGTAAAAGCTAATCCTGCCGCTTTGGCCAGTCTGGATTTAAGCGTCGAAAGTTTGCGCACTGCGATAGCTGCTGCCAATACCAACCAGCCAAAAGGCAGTTTTGACGGTGCTTTTCGCTCCACTATGCTCGAAGCCAATGATCAAATTCGCAGCACGGACGAATACAAAGAGCTGATTATTGCCTATCGCGAAGGCGCGCCTATCCGCTTAAAAGACGTGGCGAAGATTGAAAATGGCGCTGAAGACCGTTTTCTGGCTGCCTGGGCCAACCAAAAAGCCGCTGTGCTGGTGAATATTCAGCGCCAGCCCGGTGCTAATGTGATTGATGTCGCAGACAGAGTGCAGGAATTATTGCCGCAACTGACGGCTACTATGCCTGCGGCTGTAAAAGTAGAAGTGTTAACAGACCGCACTCACAGTATTCGTGCTTCAGTGCGTGATGTGCAAAAAGAGCTGATCTTCGCCATAGTGCTGGTGGTATTGGTCACCTTCGCATTTTTACGCAGTATTCCGGCCACTATTATTCCCAGTCTGGCCGTGCCTTTATCACTGATTGGTACTTTTGCCGTGATGGTGCTGCTGGATTTCTCTGTTAACAACCTGACCTTAATGGCCTTGACCATAGCCACAGGTTTTGTGGTGGATGATGCCATCGTCATGCTGGAAAACGTAGCGCGGCACCGTGAACAAGGTGCATCGCCGATGGAAGCTGCACTGAAAGGCGCTAAAGAAATTGGTTTTACGCTGATTTCCCTGACCTTTTCGCTGATCGCTGTGCTGATCCCTCTGCTCTTTATGGCCGATGTAGTAGGCCGGCTGTTTTTTGAATTTGCCGTCACTTTGGCTGTGGCTATTCTGATTTCCTTAGTGGTGTCTTTAACTCTGACTCCTATGCTCTGTGCGCGTTTATTAAAAACCCTGCCGGAGCATCATGATCAAAATGGTTTGATGGACCGCATTATTGCTGCGTATGGCCGTGGTTTACAGTGGGTGTTACGCCATCAAACCTTAGCCATGTTCAGCATGCTGGCGACTGTAGCTTTAACAGCATTGTTGTATCTGGCCGTGCCTAAAGGCTTTTTCCCTGTGCAGGACAGTGGTGTTATTCAGGTGGTGACCGAAGCGCCGCAGGATATTTCATTTCAGGCTATGGCGTCACGTCAGCAGGAGCTGGCGGAAAATATTTTGCAGCATCCGGCGGTCAGCAGTTTGTCGTCTTTTATTGGGGTGGATGGCAGCAATACCAGCATTAACAGTGGTCGTATTCAAATTAACCTGAAACAACATGGCGAACGTGATTTGTCTGCGGTGGAGGTGATCCGCGAGCTGGAGCAGCAAGTGCAAGCCGTGCCTGGTATTAAAGGCTGGTTCCAGCCGGTGCAGGAATTGAGTATTGAAGACAGAGTTAGCCGTACTCAGTATCAATTCAGCTTAACCACGCCCGATCAGGAGGTGCTGAATCAGTGGTTACCTGATTTGGTTGAAGCCTTACAGCAACGGCCTGAATTATCCGAAGTGGCGCATGATTTACAGCAGCAGGGTTTGCAGGCTTATATCGACATTGACCGTACTGCCGCTGCCCGTTTGGGTATTAATGTGTCGCAAATCAGTACTGTGCTGCAAAGCGCCTATAGTCAGCGTCAGGTCACTACCTTATTTACTCAGGCCAATCAGTATCGCGTGATTCTGGAAGTAGACCCGGATCAGATTAACGGTGTTGATGCGCTGAATAAGCTCTATATCAGTTCTGGTTCCGGTACTCCTGTGCCTTTATCCGCTGTGGCTAAAGTGACACAACGACCTGCCAAGTTATTGATTAATCATCAGGGCCAGTTCCCATCCGTTACTTTGTCTTTTAACCTGGCGGCCGGTTATTCGTTGGGTGAGGCTGTGGCTGCTATTGAAGAAGTGCAGCAGCAATTGCAAATGCCAGCCGAAGTGGAGCTGACCTTTCAGGGCGCTGCTGAAGCATTCCGCGCGTCCTTGAGTAATACGCTCTGGCTGGTGCTGGCTGCTGTAGTCACCATGTACATAGTGCTGGGTATTTTGTATGAAAGCTTAATTCATCCGGTCACCATATTGTCGACTTTACCTTCAGCCACAGTAGGTGCTTTATTGGCGCTTTTGATCACAGGCCAGCCGCTGGATCTGATTGCCGTGATCGGCATAGTGCTGCTGATAGGTTTGGTGAAGAAAAACGGCATTATGATGGTCGACTTTGCGTTGGAGGCGCAGCGGCATCAGGGCTTGTCGCCACAAGAGGCGATTTATCAGGCGGCTTTAATGCGGTTCCGGCCTATTTTAATGACGACTTTAGCAGCCTTATTTGGTGCTGTGCCATTGTTATTGGCCAGCGGTTCAGGTGCAGAGTTGCGTCAGCCATTAGGTTTGGTCATGGTCGGCGGTTTGTTGGTCAGTCAGGTGTTGACGCTCTTTACGACGCCTGTGGTGTATTTATGGTTTGATCGGCATTTTAGCCGTAAGGAATCTGGGCCTTTAGCTGAGGCGAAAGCGCTATGAATTTAGCCCAGCCTTTTATTCAGCGCCCTGTCGCCAGTGGCTTAATTGCCACTGCCATTCTGTTATTGGGTATGTTGTGCTGGCGCTTATTGCCG
>Ga0180008_1000940_pt1 | contig 20407 bp, 15 predicted proteins | sample MM_PW_MetaG_FD_121121 | JGI IMG/M metagenome (GOLD analysis project Ga0180008, IMG submission 121121) | Groundwater microbial communities from the Aspo Hard Rock Laboratory (HRL) deep subsurface site, Sweden - MM_PW_MetaG | ecosystem: Environmental > Aquatic > Deep subsurface > Groundwater...
GATATATTGTCGGCGATTAAGCGATCGGACTAGAGTCCGGCCTCGACGGGCGCCCCCTCGTAGGGCTCGGCCTCGGGATGGCGGAGACGGTCCGCACGAGGCCGGCCCTGTCGTCGCTCTCGAAGAAGGCGCTACCCATGACGAGGATGTCGGCGCCGGCCGCGATGGCCTCCGGCGCCGTGGAGGCGTTAATGCCGCCGTCGACCGCGATGTCGAAATCGAGCCCCCGGCTATCGCGGAAATCCCGTATCTCGGAGAGCTTCCGCAGACAGCCCGGGATCAGGCGCTGGCCGCCGAACCCTGGATTCACCGTCATGACGAGGACCATATCGGCGTAATGCAAGGCCTCCGACACGGCCGAGACGGGCGTGGATGGCACGATAGACACGCCGGCCTTCCTGCCCGCCGAGCGGATCCTCTCAATAAGCCGGTGCGCGTGGACGCATGCCTCGAGATGGAACGTCACGGCATCGGCGCCCGCCTCTATGAACGCGTCGACTAGATTCTCGGGAGACTCCGTCATCAGGTGGGCGTCGAAGAAGAGGCTCGAGCCCTTGCGGAGGTCCGCTACCATCTTCGGGCCGAAGGTCAGGTTAGGTACGAATCGGCCGTCCATGACGTCAAGGTGTATCCACGGGGCGCCGGACGCCTCCACGCTACGGAGAGCCTCGCCCGCGGCCGAGAAATCCGCCGACAGGAAAGACGGCGCGACGATTGTCGATATCATGCCGGGATTCTAGCACGGCGCCGGGCTCCGCTCAAGGCTAGCCTCCGTATTATCATCATAAAACTAGAGCTTTGATTGACTTATTCGAATAATTTCATGTACAATAAAAACAATACGACGGATATCCGAGGCACATGACACGATCCACGGGCGTGGAAACGCTCATATCAGAAGCATATACGTTCCTCTCGGAGCTCGACATAGATTCGGCGCAGGCCTCTATGGAGAGGGCCCTCGAGCGGGACTTCGAGGACGAAGAGCTCCTCTACGCGATGAAGTGCGCCCGTTGGTGGTCGGACTCGAAGGTCAAGGCCGACGCCATAGCTGATCCCTTCGAATCGGGCGAGTACGTCGTGGCCAGGTGGAAGACGTTCAGATCGTTCCTGGCGAGGCTCGGCCCGGTCCGGGAGCGAGCGGCCTCGGCCTTCAAGCAGTTCGCTTTCGGCGTAGCGCTCTCTAAATACGGCCGTCTCGCGTCCGAGGGCGAGAGTACCGATCCGGAGATAGTGCTCAGGCTCGGAAGGGCCAATAAGGGCCACGGCGACTACGAGGCCGCGGTCCGGCAGCTAGAGGGAGCGGCGAAGTCCAAGCGGGACGATCCGGCCATACTCGCGGAGCTGGCGGACGCGTACGCGCTCATAGACGAGCAGCGGGCGTCTAAGGCGCTCTTCCGCGAAGCCTTCTTCATCAACCCCCAGCGGATCGACCTCGAGCTCCTCGAGTCGAGCGCCTTCGCCCGCCTCGCCGAGCGGGTCGAGGAGATAGGCAAGACGGGCATCGAGGCCGCCGAGTGGATTCCCGTGCTGGGGGAGCTGCTGGGCGTCTTCTCCGTAAAGCGCGAGCTCAAGCCGGTCGAGGCCGGCAAGCTGAAGCAATCGATATACGAGCTCGAGACGGAGCTCGCCGCGGACGGTTCAAGGAGGGCGATTCTCGTGCCGAGGCTGATCAACCGGTATTTCTGGCTGATTGACCATTACATGAACAGGAAAGAGGATAAGTCGAAGATCGACGAGCTCCTCCTAAAGATTAAGCTTCTTGACCCCATCGTTTACAAGCAATACATAGCCTGATCCAGGAAGAGGAGACCGAGATGGCCGATTCGCCTATAGCTAAGAAACTCCAAGAGATGCTCAACGAAGAAAAGTGGACGCGAGCGACCTTAAGCGGCTACACCGTCAACCAGATCAAGGAGCTCGACGCCCTCTTCCACGACGCCGCCGTCGAGAAGTCGCTCGACGAGGTGAGCGAGCTGTGCCTCGAGCATATCGGCCATAGCAAGAACAGCATCGCCGCGCTGTACCTGTCGGGCATCATCGCCCTCTCCAGGCAGCAGATCGACGATTCTAATATGGTCTCCCTGATCAACATATTCGCCGACAACAGGCGGTGGAACATCGTCGAGTACGTATGCAACCGCATCCTCGACTACGGGGAGAACCGCAACGCCCTCGTAAGGCTCGCCGAGTGCTACGAGAACGACGATAAGATAGACCAGATGTACGCCGTCTGGGAGCGGCTGATCCGCGTCGACTACGACGAGGCCGACATCGTCAAGCTCATCGCGGAGAAGAAGGAGAAGGAGGGCGACGTCGAGGGCGCCGTCGACTACTTCCGCAAGGCGATACATCGCTACATCAACAAAGGGCTCTTCAGCAACGTCAAGGAAATCTGGAACAAGCTCATCGAGCTCGCTCCCGCGGATATAGACTTCTTCAACCACGTGCAGAGGAAGATCGCCAAGCAGATCAGCGAGGACAAGGCCGCCGCGCTCTTGACCGACCTGTACAAGCACTACAAGGCAGCCTCCGACTGGGACACCGCGATTTCCATCCTGAAGACCATTATCGACTACGACGACAAGAACCCCGGCGTCCGCAAGGAGATCGTCGAGTGCTACAAGGCCAAGCACGCCGACCACTCGCACGTCGACGAGTATATCCGCCTCTCTAACCTGGCCCAGTCGTACCGTAACGTCCACGAGGCCATCGCCGACTTCGAGAAGCACATCTCGTTCGACGTCGGCAACTACGTCTACCATCGCACCTGGAACATAGGCCGCATCAAGAGCATCAAGGGCGACGAGATAGCGATAGACTTCGCCAAGAAGCGCGACCACCGCATGGGGCTCAAGATGGCCGTGGAGAGCCTTACGACGCTCAAGAAGGACCACATCTGGGTCCTCAAGGCCATATGGTCCAAGGAGAAGCTCCACGACTCAATAAAGAAGGACATTCCCTGGGCGCTCAAGATCATCATCAAGAGCTTCGATAACTACGCCGACGTCAAGAAGCTCAAGGCCGAGCTAGTGCCGTCGGTGCTCAGCGCCAGCGAGTGGACGAGCTGGAGCTCCAAGGCCAGGGAGATACTCAAGACCGACCCCATGTTCGGGAACGCGCCCGAATCGGTAGGCATCTATATCGTCCGCGACCGTCCCCTCTCCTACGAGGAGAAGATCTACAACCAGTTCAAGGCCGAGAAGAATTTCTTCGCCCGCATCCAGGACCTCCGCGACTTCATCGAGAAGGGAGACCCCGATTCCGAGCTGCTCTCGGAGATGCTGCAGTTCTTCACCGGCTACGTACGCTCGTACTCCCAGGTCACCGAGCAGGTCGTGGCCGCGTACCTATTCCTCAAGGAGCTCTCGAGCTGCCATCCCCACTTCAAGAATATAGTAACCCTAGGATTCAACGAGCTGATGGCCGACTGCGAGGATATCGTCTATATCTACTCCAACATCAAGGACGCCACGCTCAAGTCGTCCCTCCTGCTCCACATAAAGAACTTCCTGCCCGAGTGGGCCGATATCTACGTCAGGCTGTTCCCGTACGCGCTCTCCAAGCACATGATAGACGTCCTCCTCGACTCGGGCGAGGTCGAGCGGCTCCAGGCCATGGTCGTCTCCATCGTGGAGAACTACCGCGACCACCGGGAGGCCTTCATATGGGTAGCCAAGAACCTCTGGGACGAGAGCTGGGTCAAGGAACTGGGGCTGTCGTACGACAAGATGCTCATCACCTTGATACACATCCTCGATATCAGCTTCAAGGAGATCGAGAACCACCGCGATACGACCGACAACCGCCGCATTAACAAGCAGGTCGATACCATACTGTTCAAGGACGGACGGCTCGTCGCCTATTTCGATACCGCGGGCAAGGACGATATAGAGCGCATTTTCGCCCTGATCACCGACGTCAAGGATCTCGACCCGGCCATAAAGCTGAGCCTCCGGAAGCAGGTCACGGAGCACCATCCCGACTTCAAGTTCTCCGACGACGAGGAGAAGGCGATCGTCTCCCGCGGCCTCATGGTGACCGCGGCCAAGTACGAGGAGAAGACGAAGCTCCTCGCCCACATAATGGAAGTCGACGTGCCGGCCAACCAGAAGGAGATAGCGTTCGCGCTCTCCCTCGGCGACCTTCGCGAGAACTCCGAGTACAAGGCGGCCAAGGAAAAGCAGGACGAGCTTAACGCCAAGGTCGGCAAGCTCAAGAACGAGATAGAGCGCGCCCAGATATTCGACACCACGACGGTGACGACGAGCAAGATATCGTTCGCCACGGAAGCGCTGCTCAATAACGACATCGACGGCTCGGAGGAAGTCTATATAATCCTGGGCCCGTGGGAATCCGATCCCACCAACCACGTGATCTCGTACCTATCGCCGCTCGGCAAGCGCCTCCTCAACCATAAGATCGGGGACAAGCTGTCGTTCGTGATACACGAGCGCAAATTCGCGTATACCGTCAAATCTATCAAGGCGATAAGCCTGTAGCGACTATCGCCGGCCGACGGTCCGCGGCCGGCCGGTAGGGATGCGAGGGATTCGGCTATGACTAAAAAATTGGGGATCGTCGCTGTTCTCGCGCTCGCCGTCTCGGCTACCGGGGCGGCCCAGGACAGGGTCGACCTCGTCGTCCTCCTCGACTCGTCGCGGAGCATGGCCCAGTACTATAACCCGGTCATCGACTACGTGCTCTCCGGGACGGTCCGGGAGTACATGCGCTCCGGCGACGCGTTCCACCTCCTGTCGTTCTCGGACTCGACGCAGGTCGAGATAGCCCAGGTGCTGCGCACCGAGCAGGACCTGAGGAGCGTCGTCGCGCGGCTCTATCTCCTGTATCCGCTCGGCCGCAATACCGACCTCGTCACCGCGATCAAGAACGTATACCAGTACGTGGCGGACCTTCCCGAGGGTAGCTCCAAGCATATCATCCTGATTACCGACGGCATGCACTCGCCGTCGCCGGGCTCGCAGTACTCCGGGCTCGACGCCCCGGGGGTACGGTCGGAGATAGAGCATTACGCGGCCAGGATCCGCGAGCGCGGCTGGACCGTGCGCATAGTCAGGGTGCCCTTCAACGGCGGCCAGGCTACCACTGCCTCGGGCGTCGCCGCCGGCCCCGGCGCCGCGCCCGGCTCCTTACAGGGTTCCGCTTCAGGTTCCGCTTCAGGTTCCGCTTCAGGCTCGGCTTCAGGCTCGGAAGCGGGCTCCGAGGGGGAGGCCCTGCCGAGCTCGCCCGGCTCGGGCGACTACCTGGCGGACGTCGCCGCCGCGGTAGGCGCCGGCATCAGCACCTTCGATCCCGCTAACGCGGGCTCCGCGCTCGATGATACCGTCGACCTGCCGAGGATAGAGTTCCCCTCCGATATCGGGGTCAAGGATTATTCATTCTCGATGCCGATCGAGATAAGCAACCGTTCTTCCAACCCGATCTCGATGGAGCTGACCCGCCTCCTCCTCGAGGACGGCTCCGACGCGCTTGCCGAGAAGGCCTTCGTCGAGGTCCCGGCCGGGAAGAGCGCCCGCCTGACAGTCCAGGTTGCTATTCCGCGATCGGTGCCCGAGGGCGCCTCGTCGCTCAGCTTCGAGCCGAGGTTCGCCGACTCCTTGCGGGTAAGCCCCGCCAAGTCGATCGTCCGCGTAGAGCTGAAGAAGGCTCCCGTCCTCGCCTTCTTCAGGAATTCGGCTAGGGCCGCGCTATTCATCGCCCTGCTCGCGTTCGCCTGCGTGGCCGCGCTCGTAATCGTGCGGTACGTTAGGCGCGTCCACCGTTCCGCGGAGGGTCCCATCGTGGACGCGATCCTCGATTCATCGGCCAGGAAACGCGACGACGGGACGCTGGCGGCCCGGCCCGGCCACGTCAGCCCCTACGGAGCCGACGGCGCCTCGACGAGCCGCGTACCGGTATACGGCTCGTCCTCCGAGTCCCGCGCTTCGTCAGCTTCGTCAGCTTCGTCAGCTTCGTCAGCTTCGTCAGCTTCGTCAGCTTCGTCAGCGCCCTTAGCGCCCTCAGCGCCAGCGAACGCCGACGCCGGCCGGAACCTGGCCTCGGCCCAACCCGCGAGCCGCGCGCGCGTCCTCGACCCCGCGGCCGTCGGCGGGCACCGCGACCGGGCCGCCGTCCTCGCCGCGGCGACCAAGGCTTCCTCCCATAGGAGCGCGCCCTCCGGCTCTACTGGCCCGGCGGCCCGCGGAGATAAGGAAGCGCGCGCGGCGGAGCTACTCGGCTCCTGGAGGGAACCCGCCCGTCATAGCAGGAGCCTCCCGATGGCCGAGACACGAGAGCGCGTCGGCCAGGAGCCTCGCCGGGCCCCTATAGGCTATGAATCCCGCATCGCGAAGCCCGGATCGTCGAGGATAGTGCTGCACGTCCTTGGCCAGAATCCCAATATAGGCAAGCGCAACATCAGGGCGATGCACTCGGGAGGCCGGGCGTCCGTGGGCGGCGGCTCGAGCGATTTCCTCGTCTTCCTCCTGCCGGTTCCCAGGCGCCTAGCCTACCTATACTACGACGGCCTCGACGCGACCCTCGTTCCCGCTCGGCCGGAATTCTTCCCCGACTATACGGGCCCGATCGAAGGTTGCCTCGGCCGCGACGTCCGCGTCGTGACCTCTCGAGGAAAGGAACTGTCGCTGCGCTTCGAGCGCTACGAGGCTCCGCTAGACAGGATAAACAAGCTGCTGCACTGCATCGAATCCCCGGGCCTCGCCGCGCTCTCCGGCGCTATCGAGGCTCCCTCGGAAGATAGGCTAGCCTAGCGCGCAGGTTCGGGTAGCGGGCAAGGAGCGGGCAAGGGAACGGTCAGGGAACGAGACGCTCCAGGGCCTTGGCGGCCCGTTTCTTGACCGCGTCGCTCGAATCAGTCTCGGACAGGGCTCGTACCGCCCCAGCGAGCTCCTTGGCCTCGTTGCGCTCGGCCCAGGCCAAGGCTCCCAATCGCATAGAGAAGTCGGCGTCGCCGAGCATCAGCTCCGCGAACGGAATCGAGGCGGGATCGTCCACTCCCATGGCCGCCTTGGCGTACGCGGTGAAGAGCGCCCTATCCTTCTCTCCCTGGGCGGCCGCGAAGGCCTCCAGCGCCTTTGCCCTCGATTCCCTACCGCCCTTGGAGATTATGGCCCCTAGGGCCGCGCCGCGGTATTGCGCGGAATTCTTAGTCTCGGAGAGGAAGGCGGTCAGGAACCCGTCGACCCGCTCGCCGCCTATCTCCGAGAGCGCGGATATCGCGGCTTCCCTCACCGCCTTCTCGGGGTCGTACGAGGCTTTGTACTCGAGGTACGGAACGGCCTCCGCGTCGCGGGCCTTTCCCGCCGCCTTGGCCGCGGCTATCCTCGGGAGGACGTGCGCGTCGCGGAGACCTTCTCGTATCGCGGCCATAGCGGCGACGTCCGGATAGCCGCCGAGCGCCGCTATAGCGGCCGCCCGCACGTTGGGATCGCTCGCGACGGAGGCTCCCACGAGCGTAGGCACGGAGCGCGCGTCCCCGAGCTCGCCCAGGGCCGAGCACGCGTACATCCTGATCGCCTTGGCCGACTCGTCCGACGACGCTATAGACGCGAGGAGATCGAACGACTCCTTGGACTTCATGGCGCCGAGAGCCAGCACGACGGCTTCCTTAGTGGCCTGATCGACGCCTTCCGCCCCATAGGCCGCGCGTAGCGCCTCGGCCTCCTTGGCGCCGCCGGCTACGCCTATCGCCTTGATCGCCGCCTGGAAATAACGCTTCTCGTCGTCTGCCAGTATCTCCGCGGCCTCGTCGAGGGCCGCGCCGGATCTTAAGGCCGATAGGTATGCGAAGGCGGCGGACACGAGGGCCTCTGGATGCGAGTCGCGCGCGCCTATCAAGTCCGCGGCGCGCCCTTCCGCGTCGTTAAGGGACAGGGCCGATAGGTACTCGAGTATCGAGGTCCTAAGCCTGGGGCTGGTCGAGGCGTCGAACGCCTCGAGTATCTCCTTCTTGTACGCCTCGCTCTTCTCGGAGCGCAGCGTCTGGAGGAGCTCGATAACCTGGGATTCTATGCCGTACCGTATCGTATCGGAGCGTTTCTTCGATTCGTCGGAGACGGTACCGTCGGCGAACGAGCCTATCAGGGCCCAGCAGGCGACGGCCAGGAGAGCGCGCGTTCGTTTCGTCATCGGCTCACTGCCTCGATTGGTATTTAGAGAGGAAGGTCCTCTTGAACTCAATGAACTCCCCTCCCTCTATACTGTATCGGATTCGCTTGACCAAATCGTAGAGGAAGGCGAGATTGTGGTAGCTAGCGAGCATCGAGAAGAGGATCTCGTCGTTCTTGTACAGGTGGCGCAGGTAGGCCCTCGAGTAGTCGCGGCAGACCCTGCATCCGCATTCCGGATCCGCCGGGGAGAAATCCCTGACGTACTGGGCCTGCTTAATGGAGATCGGCCCGTAGGAGGTGAATAGGAGCCCATTCCGCGCGGTCCTCGTCGGGTACACGCAGTCGAACATGTCTATGCCGTTCTGTACGGCCTCCAGGATATACTCCGGCGTCCCGATGCCCATTACGTAGCGCGGCTTGTCCTCGGGGAGGAGCGCCGATGTGAAGGCCAGTAGCTCGGCGTATACCTCGAACGGCTCCCCGACCGAGAGTCCCCCTATCGCGACGCCCGGCGTGTCGACGGCCAGTATCTCCTCGGCGCTCCTCGTCCTGAGCTCCTTATAGAAGTTCCCCTGCACTATGCCGAACAGCTTGCCCTGGAAGTCGCCCCTGGTATCCTCCCAGCGTCGCTTCGACCGCGCCGCCCAGGCGCTCGTCTGGTTGAGGGCCTTGAGCGACGCCTTCTCGTCGGCTCCCCACGGGGTGCACACGTCGAGCTGCATGAACACGTCGCTCCTGAAGGCCGTCTGGATATCGACGACCAGCTCAGGCGACAGGAAGTGCCTGGAACCGTCGATATGCGACTGGAACTTGACGCCCTCGTCGCTGATCTTCCTTAGCTTCGATAGCGAGAAGACCTGGAAGCCGCCCGAGTCAGTGAGGAAGTTGCCCTTCCACCCGGTGAATCCGTGCAGGCCGCCGGCTTCCCGGATCAGCTCGTGGCCGGGCCGGAGGAAGAGGTGGTAGGTATTCGCGAGCATTATCTCGAAGCCTATCTCGGCTATCGAATCCTTCGAGACGGCCTTGACCGTGGCGTTAGTGCCCACCGGCATGAAGACAGGCGTCCTGACCCGGCCGTGGGGCAAGTCTACGTAGCCGGTCCTGGCCTGGCATTTCGGGTCCTTGGCGATAGCGGTGAAAATGGTCGATGCGGACATGCGCCGTCCCTCCGTGGTCGAGATCTTAGGTCGTTACGCCCGCCGCGCCCTGAAAAGCGCGAGGATGGCGACGAGGAATATGATAAGCGGCGCGAAGGCGCCGGCTACGGGAGTGATGGACTCGTTCTTGGCGAGGAGCATGGAAACCATCTGGGCTACATAGTAGAGGGTCGCCGCGACGAGGCTCAGGAGGAGGCTCATGAGCAGGACGTTCTTCTTGAACCTGCCGACCACGGCCGCCGAGAGCATCGTCACGACGAGCGGGGTCAGCGCGAAGGCGAAACGCCTATAGTACTCGGCGGCCTGGGATGCCCTCGGGAGGCCCGCCCTGGCCAGGAACTCGAGGTGCGACGCGGCGTCGGCCAGAGGCATCTCGTCTATCGGCTTGCCTCCCCCCTTGAACGACTCCGGCGGCTCGGCGAAGGCCTCGTCGTCCCAGCTGCCGGCGGTCTCGTCCGATAGCGAGCCGTCTTTCCAGAAGAACCGCCTTACGCCGGTGAAGCGCCAGCGCTCGCCCGTCCAGACCGCGGACTGGGCGTTTATACGGGAGAGGAAGCGCCCGTCGTCGCCGCGCTCGACTATGGTGATCCCTGTCATCATCGAGTTCTTCCTGTCGAAGTAGCGGATATTCCATACTATCCTCCGGCCCGCGCCGAGGATAGTCACGTCGGAGACGCCCGTCGGCTCTCCCGTCTTGAGCATCGACCTGCTCAATTCCTTCTTGGCGGCTATCGACGGTATCACGATCGCGTCGTCGAAGGCGAAGAAGGCTCCGGATAACAGCACCGAGAGGACGAGGAGAGGCGCGACGAACGATCCCAGGGGGATTCCGGAACCGAACACGACTATGAGCTCGTTATTGGCGTACATGGTGCCGAGCGTGTACGAGACGGAGAACAGCACCGCGATAGGCAGGGCCCAGCTGACGCATTTCGGCAGGTACAGGAGCATCGAGCGCGCTATGAGCCCGAACGCGACGTCGTTCTGCACGTACTGGACTATATTGACGAACAGGTCCGCCATCTCCAGGAGCAAGACGAAGAACGTCATGGATACGGCGAAGACCGGCAGGAAGGACGTCGCCACGTGCGCGTCGAGGGTCGGCGATCGTCTCCGGCCGGTCAAGAGGAGCCTCGCGGGATGAGGAACGGCGCGGCTACGACCAATACCAGTATATTGGGGGCCCACATGGCGAGGAACGAGTCGAAGCCCGTGCGAAGCCCGAGCGTCTGCCCGCCTATGAGGAGGCCCCAGTACGCGACCGCGACGAGCAGCCCGAGGCCGAAACCTACGGCCTTCCCGCTCTTCCTAGCTCGGGCGCCCAACGGGAAAGCCAGGAACACGAAGCAGAGGGCTCCCGCGGGTATGGAGAATTTCTTATAGTACTCCAGCCTGTATATGTCGAGGGACCTGTCCTTCAGGGGCTTTGCCGAGAGCGACTCGTGAGCTTGCTTGAGCGGGACGAGCCGCGTCAACGAGCCGTCGACGCCGGAGCCCGTCCTGGAGCGCGTCAGGTACTCGGCGAGGAGGGCCGAGCGCTTCTCGTCGAGCTCGGCCGCCCTGGCCGCGAGCCTCCCGTCGAGGATCGACTGTTTCTTGCGTATGGCGGAGGCGACGTCGACGCTGCTCATCTCCCTGGGGCTGACCCCGGAGCTGAAGTCGGAGAAGCTGGTAAGCAGGATGTTGTATTCCATCCTGTCCGCGGTTGAGTACTCGAAGCGCTCGGGCTTGCCGGGGTCGCTCTCCTGCACGAAGACGTCGTCGAGCATCATCGATATGACGCCGGAAGAGTCGCCCCGGTCGACCAGGGAAGCCCGGCCGGCGCTGATTACCCTGGACTTCCCGTCCTTCGTGGTATCCAGGATAACGACGTCCATCATGACGCCGCCCTCCATCGCTCCCATCACGATGGTCGTATCGCGATAGCGCTTCACCGAGTACGGCTTGAGCTCGAGGGCCGGGGCCGTCGTGATGAGCTTCCTATAGAGCTTGCCGTAGTTTATCGTGCCCAGGGGAAGGAAGTAATCGTTCATCACGAACGACACGAGGGAGAACGCGACGCCGAGCACGATGAAGGGCGCCATGATCGCCGGCCTCGAGACGCCGGAGGCGCGCATCACGAGCAGCTCGTTGTCGCTGGCCAGGCGGCCCGTCGCCATGAGCGCGCCCACGAGGGAACCGAACGGGAACGACATGGCCACGATAGCCGGCGTCGCGTACAGCACGAGCCTTACGACGTCCCCGACGGGGGCCTTCTTCGAGAGGATGTCCTCGGCCATCAGGAGGAGCTGGTTAATGAAGAATATTATGAAGAAGAAGAGGAAGGCGACGATGAACGACAAGAGGAATTCCTTGCCGACGTACTTCCAGAGCGTCGCGTGGACGCGTCGCCGCATCGCCTACCTGCCCGTCGACCCGAAGCCGCCGGAGCCCCTCGCGCTTCCCGGCAGGGAATCGGCGGCGACGAAGCGCGCCGTGGAGACCGGGGCCACCACCATCTGGGCGATACGGTCGCCGTCGGCGACCACGTAGGGCTCGGAACCGTGGTTCTGGAGGATCACCGATACCTCGCCGCGGTAATCGGAATCGATGGTTCCCGGCGAGTTGAGGCAGGAGATCCCGTGCTTGGCCGCGAGGCCCGACCGCGACCGTATCTGCGCCTCGTAGCCGCGCGGCAGCTGCATCCGTATCCCCGTGGGGATAAGCGCTCGGGCTCCCGGCGGTATGACGACCGGCGAGCCGACGCGGGCCCGGATATCGGCGCCGGCAGACCCCTCGGTCTGGTATTCCGGCGCCGAGGCCCCGGCGGACAGCTCTATAGCGACGACTGGTTCGTTCATGCTAGGCCTCCTCGTCCCCGTTCGAATCCAACGGCTCCCCGGCCACGGCCCCGAAGACCTCGGAGCCGGCTCGAAGGGCGCGCGTCCCGAGCTTGCCGTACAGCAGGACGCTCTCCTTCCCCGGGTCAAGGGTCGTCCGTACGAGCTCGTTGACGTCGTTCGCGCTCAACGGCCCGCGCTCCGTCAGGCGGGCCATGGTCTCGAGCATCGTCTCGACGCGCCCGTCGAACATGTACTGCCTGGCGAGGCGCTTCATGCGATATTCCGGATCGTCGGAGGCCAGCTCGAGGAGCCCGCGCATGCGGGAAACGGCCTCGCTCGTCTCCGTCGCGGTCAGCCCGTCCCGGAAGAGGCTCCCAGCCTCCTCGGCGTACGCCTCGACGAAGGCCGGCAGCTGGGTGGGCGTAGTCGACGAGGATACCCCCCAAAGGCCGGCTAGGCGGGAGAGGCTGAACGCCGACGATACCGAGTAGCAGAGGCCCCTATCCTCCCTGAGCCTCATGAACAGCCTCGAGCTCATGCTCTCGCCGTAGGCGGAGCTCGCCGCGGACAGCCTCCAGAAATCGTCCTCGGAGACCGACTGGTCGACGGGCAGGCCGGTGAACATATAGACCTGGCTACCGGGGGCCTTGACCATGCGCCTGGAGCGCGAGAACGGGACGGGCCCCGGGTCGAAGGCCGCCGAGGCCCGCTCGCGCCTAGACGCGGGAACGGACGACGCGAGCGTCTCGGCGACCTCGTCGGGCCTGACCGCGCCGGCTACGGAGATCGTTATGGGGCCCCGGGCGAAGCGCTCGTCGTGGAAGGCCTCGAGCCTCTGGAAGGAGGCGTTCCTGATATCGGCGACGCGGCCGGCGATTCGCCTCGAGGCCGGATGCCCGGCGTACGACATGGCGAAGAACTCGTCCTGGGCGGCCTCCTCGAGGTCGTCCTCGGCCGCCATGATCTCGTTCGCTATGACGCCCTTCTCCCGCTCGAACTCTATCTCGTCGAAGCGGGGCCGGTAGGCCATGTCGAGCAGGGCCCCGAGCGCGAGGCCCGCGTGCTCGGCGGGGATGAGGCAATGGAGGCATACGGTCTCGCGCTCGGTGAACGCGTTCAGGTAGCCGCCGACCCTGTCTATGGCCCTGGAGAGCTCGACGGCGTTCCGCTCTCCGGCCCCCTTGAACACCATATGCTCCACGAAGTGGGATAATCCTAGCTCGCCTTCGCGCTCGTAGGCCGATCCTACGGGAAACCAGAGCCCTATGGCGACGCCCCTCGAGCTCGGCATCGCGTCGACCATCAACTGGGCGCCCGGGGCTACCGCGTAGCTGCGTACGCTATTCTCTTCTTCGAAGCGCATCGATATTCCTTCCGGTCCCTATGAATGAAGAAGGCCGCCCTCGCGGCCGGCCTTCTTCGCGGACGAGGGGAACGGTCCCCGCGGCCTTCTTCCTACTTCTTCTGGTCCGGGTCGTCGAGGGCGTCGATATAGGACAGGTTGAGGCGGCCGAGCTTGTCGACCTCGAGGAGCCTGACCGGTATGACCTGGCCCTCCTTGACGACGTCGCTGGCGGCGTTGATCCTGGTCCTGGAGAGGCGCGAGATATGGACGAGGCCTTCCTTTCCGGGAAGTATCTCCACGAAGGCGCCGAAATCCATCACGCGCTTGACGGTTCCCTGGTAGACGATACCGACCTCGGGATCCTGCGCTATGCCGAGCACCGCGGCCTTGGCCTCGGCGGAGGCCTTGGCGTTGGAGCCGAAGATGGTCACCGAGCCGTCGTCGTCCACGTTTATCTTGACGCCGTACTGCTCGCAGAGGGCCTTGATGTTCTTGCCGCCCGGCCCGATTATGGCGCCGATCTTATCGACGTCGATCTTGACGGAGATGATCTTGGGGGCGAATTCCGATATTTCCTTGGCGGGAACCGATATAGTCTTGCTCATCTCGCCGAGGATATGCATCCTGCCCTTGCGGGCCTGCTCGAGGGCCTTGGTCATGATCTCGGTGGAGACGTTGGAGATCTTGATGTCCATCTGGAAGGCGGTGATGCCCTTCTCGGTGCCCGCTACCTTGAAGTCCATGTCGCCGAGGTGGTCCTCGTCGCCGAGGATGTCGGATAGCACGGCGAAGCGGTCGCCCTCGGTGATGAGGCCCATCGCGATGCCCGCTACGGGAGCCTTGAGGGGGACGCCGGCGGCGAGCATGGAGAGCGTGCCGCCGCAGACCGAGGCCATCGAGGACGAGCCGTTAGACTCCATGATCTCCGAGACGACGCGCACGGTGTACGGGAACTGCTCCTTGGTCGGGAGCACGCGCTCGAGGGCGCGCTTGGCCAGGTGGCCGTGGCCTATCTCGCGGCGGCCGGTGCCGAGGCGGCCCACCTCGCCTACGGAGTAGGGCGGGAAGTTATAGTGGAGCATGAAGCGCTCGCGCCTGTCGCCCTCGATATCGTCGAACACCTGCTCGTCGAAGGTCGTGCCGAGGGTCGTCGTGGCGAGGGCCTGGGTCTCTCCGCGGGTAAAGAGGGCCGAGCCGTGGGGACGGGCCAGCACGCCTATCTCGCAGCTAATGGGCCTGATATCCTCGGTGCCGCGGCCGTCCACCCGGACGCCCTTGTCCAGTATGCCGGAGCGGAGCAGGTTGTACTGGATATCCTCCATCAGCGCGGCGAACAGCTTGAGCTGGATCTCGTCGGAGCCGAGGGAGTCGGCGAAGGCGGCCTTGGTCTCGGCGATCGAATCGGCTACGGCGGCGTAGCGCTCGTGCTTTACCTTGGTAAAGATGGACTTGGCGATTCGCTCCTTGGCGAAGGCCTCTATCTCGTCCTTCTTAGCGAGCGTGGCCTTGAGCGGGGCCAGGGCGCGCTTGGGCTTGCCGATGGCGTCGCGCATCGCGACGATGACGCCGCAGATCTCGGAGATCGGCTTCCTCGCCGCCTCGATTGCTCCGAGCATCACCTCTTCGCTCACCTCGTCGGCGCCGCCCTCGACCATCGTGATCCCCTCGACGGTTCCCGCGACTATGATCTCGAGCGTCGATTTCTCTATCTGGTCGTAGGTAGGGTTGATGACGTACGCGCCGTCGACGGAGCAGACGCGCACCGCGGCGATGGGGCCGGCGAAGGGGATGTCGCTTATATGGACGGCCGCGCTAGCCGCGTTTATCCCGAGGATGTCCGGGGGGTTGACGAGGTCGGCGGAGATGGTCATCGGCACCACCTGGATCTCGCGCCCGAAGGCCTTGTCGAACAGGGGGCGCATCGGCCGGTCTATCAGGCGGGAGACGAGTATCTCCCTGTCCTTCGGGCGCGATTCCCTCTTTATGAAACCGCCGGGGATCTTGCCCGCGGCGTAGTATTTCTCGTTATACTCGACGGTCAGCGGGACGAAATCGAGTCCCTCCGTGACCTTGTCGGAGCAGCAGGCGGTCGCGATGACGGCCGAGCCGCCGAATCGGGCGAATACCGAGCCACCGGCCTGCTTGGCCATGCGGCCTGTCTCGAGGATCATGTCCTCGCCGTTGATCTTATACGTGCTTATATGTGCCATGTGCGATTGGTCTCCATAGGGCGCCATGCGGCCCCTTTAGACGAAAGAGCCCGAACGGGCGTTCGGGCTCGATGTAGACGCGAAGCTACTTGCGGATATTGAGCCTCTCGAGGAGGGCCCGGTACTTCGCGAGATCCGTCCTCTGGAGGTACTTAAGGAGGCGCCGCCTCTGGCCGACGAGAATCAAGAGCCCACGCCTGGAGTTGGTATCCTTCTTGTGGGTCTTGAAATGCTCGGTGAGCCCAACGATGCGCTCGGTCAGGAGGGCGATCTGCACCTCGGTAGAACCGGTGTTCTTCTCGCCGGCGCCAAACTCCTTGACGATCCTGGCCTTGTCCTCTTTCGTCACTGCCATGTCTATAAACTCCTTATTCTCGTTATCATGCGATCTTTGGTCCGAATGCCAGGAACGCGGGTTCCGCTTCGTGCGCGATTCCCGCGAGGGGCCACCGTAATGTACCGTCGAGGCGCAACGTCGCCTCGACATCGCTGCTTCCGGCGCCGTATATCACCGTCGCCTCGTAGATCCCGGCCGCCGGTTCCACGACCCCGCGGCCGCGAAGCGACACGGAAGCCGTTGACTCGTCATATCCGAGCTCGACGCTCCGTAGGTCCAACGTGTAGGGGCGACCCAGCATGGCGAGAGCCAGGTCCGTTCTTCCGTCCGCGATGGCCGAGCGTATCCGGCTCGAGCTGACGATCTCTCCGGCGAGCCTGACCGGTTCCATTACCTCGGCTTCCGCCCCGAGAGATCTGGCGATCGCCCGAAGGGATTCAGCGTCGGTGGAAAGCCTATGCCCGCACTTGAAATCGTGTCCCACTACGAACGAACGAACTCCGAAGGACCGCACGAGGGTCGAGACGAATTCGCTCCCCGCCAGTTTACTGAAATTCCCGGAAAAGTCAATGAGGACGCACAGCCCTATACCCGCTTCCTCGAGCGACGACAGCTTCTGCTCGAGCGAGAATAGGCTGCCGGAATACCGATGCGGCTTCGTTACCTTCTTAGGATTGTCCTTGAAGGTGAAGGCGACGGGCCTAAGGGCCGGGGCCATGGCGACGACCCTGGAAACGAGGGCCCTATGGCCCAGGTGCAGGCCGTCGAACACGCCTATCGTGGCCGAGGACGGAGCGAGGGCCTCGCCGGGCGACGCTAGCGCCTCGTCCCAGGACAATACTCTCAAAGCGCGCCTCCCAGGACGACGGCGTATCGCCACGCCGTCCCCGATCGGGCCACGATGCCCAGGGGAGAACCCGAGGAGGAGAAAACGGCGAAGGGCCCGTCGCCCCCGAGCGAGGAGAACGACGCGAGCCTGAAGAGGGGCAGGCCGTTCAAGAAGGCCCTCTCCTCTTCGGGTCCGATGCTCATGGAGGCCAAGCCTAATCCCGTCGCGTCATCGCGCGTCAGCTCGCGCAGGCTCTCCGCGCCGAAACCCTGAGCGCTTATCGCGTCTTCCGCGGTAAAAGGTCCGGAGAACGTCCTCCGTAGCGCGGATAGGCGGCCGCGGGTTCCGCAGGCGAGCGCTATGTCGCGCGCCAGGGAGCGGACATAGGTTCCCTTGGAACAACGTATACTAAGCCTGGCGATGCCGGACTCGTACGAAAGAAGGGACAGCGACTCTATCGTCACCGGCCTGGCTTTCGGGCGTACGTCCTGCCCCTTCAAGGCCCGCTCGTACGCGCGCTCGCCGTCTATGTGCACCGCCGAATACGCCGGCGGAGCCTGCGAAATATCTCCGCGGAAGGAGGGAAGCGCGGCCTCCAGGGAGGACAGGCTGGGGATAGGGCCGGTGCCTATGATCCTGCCCTCGGGATCGAGGGTATCGGTCTCCTCGCCGAAGAGGACGTCGGCCTCGTATCCCTTCCCGGCGCCCATGAAGAAGTCCGACAGCCTCGTATAGCGCCCGAACAGGCATACGAGCACGCCGGACGCGAAAGAGTCTAGCGTCCCGGCGTGGCCGTGCCTTACGGAAGGCCCGACGGCCCTGCCTAGCGAGGAGAGGAACTTGAACGAGGTCAGGCCTTCGGGCTTGTCTAGTATCGCGAAGCCCGAGACGGGCGGTTCGCGGTTTCCGGTCACGAGAATAGGCCCTTGATCTTCTCGCCTATCTCGAAGCCTTCCTTGATGCCGGTATCCGGCAGGAAGACGAGCCTAGGGGTAAGGCGGATCCTTAGGCGCTTTGAGATTCCTGATTGTATAAACCCGGCGGCGGCGTTGAGGCCGGCGACGCCCTCGTCGAGGGCGCCGTCTTCCTTGAAAGTAGAGACGAACAGCTTGGCGTGGGATCCGTCGCGCGCTACCTCCACCCTCGTGATCGAGAGGAAGGTGTCGACGCGAGGATCCTTCACCTCGCCGCGCATCATCAGGGCCGAGACCTCGGTCCTCAGGGTCTCCTCTACGCGCTTACGCCTTATTTCGTCCATTGTCCGTATCGCTTAGCTTCCTCGAGATCTTGATGAACTCGAATATCTCGAGGATATCGCCTATCTTGACGTCGGTCCAATCGGCTAGGCCGATACCGCACTCGTATCCGGCGGCGACTTCCTTCGCGTCGTCCTTGAAGCGCTTGAGGGTCGAGATCTTGCCAGAATGCAGCTCGACGCCGTCGCGTATGACCCTGACGCTCGCGTTGCGCTTGACGGTACCGGTCAGCACGTAGCAGCCTGCGACCGCCCCGATCTTGGGCACCTTGAAGACCTCGCGGACCTCGGCCTCGGCGATGTCCGATTCCTTGATCTCGGGGGCCAGCATGCCCTCCATCGCCTGCTGTATCTCCTCGACCGCCTTGTAGATGACGTTATACTTGCGTATCTCCACCTTTTCCTGGTCGGCGAGGATCTTGGCCTTGGGCGTGGGCCTCACGTTGAAGCCTATGATGATGGCGCTGGAGGCGCTTGCCAGGTCGATGTCGCTCTCGTTAATGGCGCCCGCCGCCGAGCGGATGGCCACGAGGCGGACCTCCTTCGTGGAGAGCTTCTCGAGCGAGGCCTTGAGGGCCTCGACCGATCCGTGGACGTCGCCCTTGATGAGTACCTTGAGCTCCTGCACCGCTCCGTCGTTGATGGTATCGTACAGGTTATCGAGGGTTACCTTCTTCAGGGTCTTGGCGACCTCGGAGCGCTTCAGCTCCTGGCGCTTATCGGAGAAGGACCTGGCGATCTTCTCGTCGTCGACCGCCTCGAACGGGTCGCCGGCGTTGGGCACCCCCTCGAAGCCGATCACCTCGAGCGGCGTGGACGGCGTGGCCTCGAGCAGCTTCTTGCCCTTGTCGTCGAACATCGCCCTGACCTTGCCGGGGTAGATGCCGGCGACGAAGCTGTCGCCCACCCGAAGCGTGCCGCGCTCGATGATGACGGTGGACACGATGCCCCGGCCGTGGTCTATCCTCGACTCGATGACCTTGCCCTCGGCCCTGCAATCGTAGTTGGAGTTGAGCTCTAGGACCTCGGCGGTCAAGAGGATGCCGTCGAGCAGCTCGTCGATACCCTTTTTCTGGAGTGCCGAGATCTCGCAGAACATCGTCTGGCCGCCCCAGTCCTCGGGCACGAGCTGCAGCTCGGATAGCTGGGTCTTGACGCGGTCGGGGTTAGCCTCCGGCAGGTCTATCTTATTGATGGCGACGATTATCGGCACCTTGGCGGCCTTGGCGTGGTCTATCGCCTCGAGCGTCTGGGGCATCACGCCGTCATTGGCCGCTACGACCAGGATTACGATATCGGTAACCTGCGAGCCGCGGGCGCGCATCTTGGTGAAGGCCTCGTGGCCGGGCGTATCGAGGAAGGTTATCTTCCCCTTGGGTGTCTCGACCTGATAGGCGCCGATATGCTGGGTAATGCCGCCGAATTCGGTCGCTATGACGTTCGTCTTGCGGATAGCGTCGAGGAGCTTCGTCTTGCCGTGGTCGACGTGGCCCATTATCGTGACGATAGGGGGCCGATGGACGAGGTCCCCCGGCTTGTCGACTTCCTTCTCGATGATCGTCTCGTCGTACAGCGAGACTATCTTGACCTCGCAACCGTACTCGTTGGCCAGTATGCTGGCGGTATCGGAGTCAATCTGCTGGTTGATCGTCGCCATGAACCCCAGGCTCATCAGCTTGCCGATGAGCTCGCTGGGCTTCAGGTTCATCTTCTTGGCGAGCTCGGCTACCGAGATCGTCTCCATGATATCGATGGTCTTAGGTATAGGATTAGCCTTAGGGGAGTCGGCCTTCTTGCGCTGGAGATGAAGCTTCTGTTCGAGGCTCTCTTCCTTACGCTGATACGCCGGCTTCTTGGCTTTAATGAAGCGCTTCGAGGTGGTCTTCTTGTCGGCGCCCATAGGAGCGGAACCGGGACCGCCCGCTCCGCCTGGACGCCCCGGGCCGCCGGGCCTGCCGGGTCCGCCCGGCCGGGGACCGTATCCGGGACGAGAGCCTTGGTATCCGCCCGGCCTCGGGCCGCCGGGACCGCCCGGGCCGCCGGGACCCGCGGGCCTGTTGCCCTGGTATCCGCCGCCGCCCTGGTAGCCGCCGGGACCCGCGGGCCTGTTGCCCTGGTATCCGCCGCCGCCCTGGTAGCCGCCGGAACCCGCGGGCCTGTTGCCCTGGTATCCGCCGCCGCCCTGGTAGCCGCCTGGGCCGGCCGGCCTATTGCCCTGGTAGCCGCCGCCCGCGGGCCTATTGCCTTGATAGCCGCCGGAGGAGCCGCCGCCTTGGTAGCCGCCGCCCGCGGGCCTATTGCCCTGATAGCCGCCGGAAGATCC
>Ga0180008_1000941_pt1 | contig 20404 bp, 23 predicted proteins | sample MM_PW_MetaG_FD_121121 | JGI IMG/M metagenome (GOLD analysis project Ga0180008, IMG submission 121121) | Groundwater microbial communities from the Aspo Hard Rock Laboratory (HRL) deep subsurface site, Sweden - MM_PW_MetaG | ecosystem: Environmental > Aquatic > Deep subsurface > Groundwater...
ACCTTCTGATTATAAAAACCTATTGCAGAAAAAACATGATAAACTTAATCCGTTACGTATGAAAACAAAGATAGATACATTAATTGACAAAATAATTAAAACACAACAAATTGGTAACACAAAGTAACAACTATTCTACTAAATGTTTCGGTAACATTTTTAAATGAGCTATAGCGTAGAGTGCAAAATACTCTATGACCATGCGGAACACGCTAAATGGAATTTTCACACAGAGCGCACAACGCACACGGAGAGCTATAAATTTTGACTCTGTGTGCTTCGTGAGCTCGGTGTGAAAATTGTAACTAATAATACACGGCAATTATGAAAAATTCTTATTTTTCATAAATAATTCGAAAAAATTCAAGATCGACAGAGTCAGCGTAGTCTCGCCTGCGAATCGCGCTTTGTTTATTATCAAAAATAATTGATTTTTTTGACCTTATCATAGGCTTTGTTGTCTGATGCCTTTAAAGCTGTTGTGTATGCTATAATAATGCCATGTCAGCTCTGAAACGGCCGGGTATAAGTCCAGAACAAGCCGAAAAGCAGGAGTTCTGCCTGCAGGAGCTTTTCCTGTTATGAATCAATATCAGCATGAATTGCTCTCCGCGCAATCAGATGTCCTTGAGTTCAAACCTTCCACGTCGCTACTAAAGGAAGCGGTGCTGACATTGTGCGCATTTGCCAATCATAACGGCGGTGTCCTTTACTTTGGCGTAGCAGATGATGGTAAGGCCTGCGTCAGGGTCTGTGTGGAGCAAAGTCCTCTCAAGCCCCATGTTGCCTACGGAAGGCCGTACATTCGTGTCGGACACTCGACCCGGCAGCTCAGCAAGGATCAGTACCTGCCTGTCGATCAAGTCCTGGAAAAACTCGATCTCGTCAAGGAGGGCATCATCAGCAACGCCGCAGTACTCCTTTTTGGCAAGAACCCTGCCCGTTATTTTTCCGGTCACTATGAAATAAAAATCGCCAGTTTTCCTTCCGACACCGGTTATAGCGAGATGACCAACGAACACGAATATACCGGCAATCTGCTCGGAGTTTTTACGAATGTAATGGATTTTTTACTAAACTCCCTGCGCAAATCCTATGTTAAAGGTGAACAAAATTGCCTGGAACGTCTGGAATTCCCGAAAACAATGCTGCGTGAGTCTCTCGTCAATATGATAGCCCATCGGGACTATCGTGTGGATGTAAAATCAACCATTGAAGTCAGGCCATCCTCCATTCTTTTCTACAATCCCGCCCAATTATTCAGTCCTACCATAACCATGGAAAACCTTAAACGGCTCCATCCATCAAGACCGGGAAACAAGTTCATCGCTAAAATATTTTATATGATGGGTCTATTGGAAAACCGGGGGGGCGGCACCCTGCTGATTATTGAAAACGCCAGACAAAACAGCGGCAGGGATCCGGAGTTTGACTTTCAGGATGGGATGTTTTCTCTGAAAGTTCATCGAAAATTGAACAGCACATGATGAACAGGATTCATGAAATCTCTTGAAAAGATCGGCATGTTAAATTTGCGTAAAGCCAACTGTTACAAAGGGAAGATGCTTTATTGAAGGTGATTTATCTGAGCATGCCTCGCGCATGGTAATAGACCGGGCAAATCCAATTAAAACGACCATACCTCAGTTTTCTGGTCTTTCTTATTCTTTATACCAATCTAAAAAGTTCCTGGCCGTTGTAATCTTGACATCTTCAATATTTTTAAAATCATCTAACAAGTCCTTGTCGCCAGTAATTAAGTAATTGGCTTCACAAGAGAGAGCACAATTTATGAACTTGTCATCATCTTTGTCTCGACAAAGAACCAACGATGTTGAATTTTCGATAATTATAATTTTACGACTGATGATACTTTTCCACATATCTACTAACTGCGGAGTACAACTTTCATTAACTACTCTTTTGTGTTCTCCGGCGGACTTTTTTTATTATCATCGGAAGGTCTTCCTGCTTCAGGTTATTTTCTTTGACAAATCTGTCGGTTTCAAGTTTAAGCCGTTTAAATTCTTCAGCCGATGGTGCATGTATCGGCTTAAGCAAAATAGTATCACCGTCAGAAATAACTACAAACTTTGCACCTGTTTCAATACTCATTTCATTTCTGATAGTACTGGGAATAACGATTTGACCTTTTGATGAAAGGCTGGTGACTTCGACTGTGCTCATAAAACCCCCTCTGTAAGAAAATCTTACATCGTGATCATATTCTATTTTCGGGTAAATGTCAAGTATTTTTTTGAACTCTTCATCAAAAACCACCGATAACTGATGTATCCGGATAAATTTTAAATTTTTACATTCAGGAATTTCACTTTAGGGCAGGTGAAGGGGCATAAATACAGGGCACAAATAGTATTTAAATCTGAATTATGGTATGATCCCATAAAAATGTATTTCAGTCAATCAGAGCATGGAATGCCTCACTTTCATGCAATTTACGGTGACCACAGTGGGGTCTTCACTATCGATAACCTTAACATGATTGAGGGTGATTTACTTGAGCGTGCCACGCGTATGGTAAGAGACTGGGCAAATCCAATTAAAACGCACATGTGGGAAAAACAAGAATTTAGACGATTACCCGGACTGGAGTAAGTATTGAACAATATTCCAAGAGTAATATCTGTCTTTTCACTTGACGCTTATCAACTTTTTGTTCATTTTGATAATGGCGACGCAAAAATATACGACTGCACCGCAGTTCTTTCAAGACCTGCTTTTCAAATTTTGAAGAACATTGCCTTATTCAGGGCTGTGCGTGTAGATGCAGGCGGACTTTTTTTATTATCACCGTCAGAAATAACTACAAACTTTGCACCTGTTTCAATGCTCATTTCATTTCTGATAGTACTGGGAATAACGATTTGACCTTTTGATGAAAGGCTGGTGACTGCAACTGACCTGATTAGCGCTATGTTTTAGCAAAATTATTTAGCTGAATCATGACACTAATCAGAACATTAAATAGTATCCTGAAGGGAGAATACTGCTCAAAAAGCAGAAATGGGACTTTAGCCCGAATTTTTAAAGAATGTAAAATTTATGATATTAAAAAATTGAAATTTTGTGAAATAGCCAATGGTTTTAAGGTTACTCTATTTGATACGAAAAGAAATGAGGGAGTAAATGAGGGAGCAAAACTTACCCGTGATGTAATAGCATGAAAATCAGGTAAACGGGTTCGGGTTATCGCTGAATTGCTGAACATTTCTGTTAATAACGTTGAGCGTTGGATTAAACAACTCAGGCAGGAAAGAAGTACTATACGATGCCGTTATTTTAATAAAAAAAAGCGGGCATGAAATCTCCTATATCATAACCGCCAAATAGGCTCCAGAATATACTAAAACGTAAATATGAACTATTCCGGCGCAATTCCCCCGGGCGGCAATCGATATTTTCAATCTCGGTATACTCAACGCCCACGGCGGAAACCTGCCCCGGCACCGCGGTAACGCCTGTCAGGCCTGGGTATTTCTTACAGGGCAACGCGGACTTTTTGATTTATCAAAAATGTCCGCGTTTGGACCATTAGTAATGGCTGTTTCGCAGGAAAACGCGCACAGTTTCAGGGGTATTTCTTAGCGGCGAAAAGCGTAAATAAAGAAAAAATGATAAAATACTCTCACGTTAGCATTCAGACGTTTAAGAATTAGTTCACAGGATTCATGAAATCTCTTGAAAAAATCATCGCCGCCGGGGAGTCGGAAACGCTCGAATTTAAAAAACGATTCAGCAGCGATGTCATTGATACAGCCGTGGCCTTCGCAAACACGCGCGGCGGACGCATAGTCATCGGCATGTCAAATTCGGGTAAAGCCGATGGCCAGAAATTTGGCAAGGAAGTTCTCCGTGATTATGTGAACCGAATTGCCACGGCTACGGAACCTTCCGTAATTGCTGAGGTAGAAAAGCACACAACACCCCAAGGTGAGTTACTGGTATTGTCAGTACCTGAGTTTCCTTTAAAGCCAACTGCTACAAGGGGACGATGCTTCAGACGCGCTGGCAGCACCACAAGGCAGATGCCTCCTTCTGAAATTGCGCAAATGCACCTGCATTCAACCGGACAAAGTATGGACGCCGTTATCGTCCCGGGAAAATGTCGGGATGATCTTGCCATGGATTTGGTACGTGCATACATGCGCCGCTCCGTGATGTTTGGACGTCGTAATTTCTCCGAACAGGAAGACGCGTGGCATATTTTAAGAAAATTAGAGCTAGTCCAGTCGGAAACCGAAATAACCCGCGCAGCCATTTTATTGTTCGGGAAAAATCCGCAATCACCGTTGACTCAGGCCGTCGTGCATGCAGGCAGGCTGCGCGACAAGACCAACATCATGGATAGTCTGATTGTCGACGGCTCCATCATCGATCAGGTAGAAAGAACTGTTGATTTTATCAAAAAAAATATTCACGTCCGTTTTGAAATCACTGGCGAACCTCAACGCAGAGAAATCTGGGATTATCCGCTACCGGCGTTGCGTGAGGCCGTTATCAATGCGATTTGCCATCGTGACTACGGCGATGTTTCTGACATTCAAATAAAAATTTTTGAAGATGCTTTGCAGATATGGAGTCCCGGGTATCTGCCGTTCAATGTCAGTATAGAAGACCTGTTTGATCCTGAACATTCTTCTCAGCCACGGAATAAACTCATTGCCCAGGTATTTTTTGATCTGGGACTTATTGAGCGATACGGAAGCGGTATTCATCGTATACTTGATGCATGTCGAGACTCAGCAATTCCCAAACCATTATTTGAAAATTTTTCCGGGGGATTTCGTATTAAATTTACATTATCAGTGTTACATTCTACACAGATCGGCGACAAAAGAAATGGTACTGATAGGCCTGTCCCGTTAAATGTCCCGTTAAATGTCCCGTTAAATGTCCCGTTAAATGTCCCGTTAAATGTCCCGTTAAATGTCCCGTTAAATGAAAAAATTTTGATTATTATCAGGGAAAATCCAGGAATACAACGTAAGACGCTTTCAGACAGGTTGAATGTCACTCAAAAAACAATGAGCCGGCACGTTTCAGAACTTATGCAATTATCGAAAATTGAACGTCGCGGCAGCAAAAAAACCGGTGGATATTGGATTGTGTAGGAAGCATCAGACACTACCGCATCTGATGACTTAATCATTGGATTATGCCATTTTAAAACTTAAGGACACTCCCATACCCGCACCGGATGTGCCCTTAAGATACTTTTTCTAACACCTTCTTTTTCATTTTCACCTTAGGCAAAAAAGAATTATAATGTTTTATTAGTTCTTCATTTGACATTTTTGCTGTCTGTTTTGCTAACTTAATTCTCTGTTCTCTTTGAAATTTGACACAATCAAATGTTTTTTCCATGTAAAATCTCCCTTGGACTTCGGCGGGTATCATTCAAAAGTCTTTTACTGAATTCACCTTCTTTCAAATAGCAGTCTGCAAGCTCAAGTATTTCCGGTTTCGATTTCTTCGAATAAACATTCAGTATATTTTTTGAACTCTTCATCAAAAAAGCCGCCGATAACTGATGTATCCAGATAAATTTTTAATTTTTTCATACTGTAAAATTCTATCATCATTCACCTTTTTTTTCATACAAAATTATCAGTCTAAACACAGGGCGAACCTTGACTAAAATAAATTCTATGTGTACAATACCGTAGTTTTATACACAAGGATAATTCTATGCGGACAAATGTTGTAATTGATGATAGTTTAATGAAACATGCACAACTGATTACCGGAATTAAAACAAAAAAAGAAACAATAGATTCAATAATTGCAGCATATTGCATGTCGAAAAATATCCCAATATTAACAAAAGATAAAGACTTTTCTGTTTTTGCCGAACATTTTTCTTTAAATTTAATTAAGAGCGCATCCGCCTGAATTATTTGTGATACTTTCATACGGCCATCACCCATCAATTACGTAATCCACAGCTTCCCGCCATGGCAAAACTTTAATGCCGTGATCCAATTCATACGGCCGCTCGGCGCGGCATGCTATTATACATTGGGCATGCGGTACCAGAGCCTGAAAAGAACGCAGTCCGCCCATATGCCTGGCCTCAGGGTTACGCGCAGACTTAATCTCCATGGCAATAGTTTTTCCGGCAGGTGTTTCTATGATTAAATCTACCTCCGCCCCTTTTTCTGTTCGGAAAAAGGAAAGACTTAAATCCCGTCGCAAATACGAATCCAGTGCGCGGACTTCATTAATTATCAGGTGTTCAAACAATTGCCCGAACTCAGGATCATTTTCACCTACAGGCACTGCTGTTCTTTTTAGAATAGCCCGCAGTATACCCGGATCGACAAAGTAAAACCGTGGGTGACGCACAATCCGTTTACGCAGGGATCTTCCCCATGGAGACAGATGCCATCCGATCAGTGTGTCTTCAAGGAGTTCAAAATAACCTTTTACCATTTGACCGCTGACTGCTGCTTCGCCGCCAATTTTAGCGTAATTAATAATCTGGCCGCTTGAAACCGCTGCCAGAGACAAGAAACGCAAAAACGCACCCAAATTCCGAAGTCGCGCTTCCTGTTGTATTTCCATGCTGAGATAGGTATCGACATAAGAGCGCAGAATATCTCTGCGGTATTCTATATTTTTTTCCATCACTATCGGCGGCAAGGAACCGAACTGAAAAAATGTTGCAAGCGGCCAATCAATATCGATCTCTCTGGAAACCAGCGGAAACAAAGTACGGGTCAACGCCCGGCCTGCAAGCAGATTGGCATTTTCACGCTTAAGTTTGCGGGCACTCGAGGCGGTCAGGATAAATTGTACGGAGCTGAGGGACTCAATGAGACCATGTACCTCATTAAGCAGTGCCGGTACCCGTTGCACCTCATCAACCACAACACGTAAAATTCCGCGTTTGCCAGCTTCGATAACCTCTTGTCGAAAAAGCTCCGGACGGGCAACGTATGACTGAAAAACATCATTCTTTAATAAATCCAGAAAGAGTGTTTGAGTGTCTGTAAACAGAGTGCGTATAAGCGTGCTTTTGCCTGTCTGGCGGGGGCCGAACAAAAATAAATGCCGATCCCTCGGAATATCAATAATTCGTTTAAACATACTGTATTATAGCGTAAAAACACAAAAATTGCAAATTTTACGGCGTATTAAATAATATTATTGTATTATTACGCCAATTCCATCTCATTTATTAAAAATGTATGCGTTCAGACATATACAAAAGCACATTACTCAATATCCAACAATGTATTTTGATTTTGAAGAAAATTCAGACGGTTCTCTCGCCAGAATAGACTATAGTAGTACGAATATAAAATATCTTCACAGCAAAATGGAAAAACCGCAGATAATCTAAAACAACTTATAAATTTTCTGACTTCTTCCCCATTAGCGTTCATTCGCGTCCATTAGCGGTTTTCTTTTGTTTTTAACCGCGAATAAACGCGAATGAACGCTAATATCTCTGTGATCTCTGTGGCTTTCTTCCTTAAAATTTTCCTATAAGAAACGGTCCGTTTCATTCCTATTGTACTGCTGCGTAGGTAATAATGAATTTCACTAATAGTGAGCAAAAAATCGGAAAACAAATAATCAGAATTAAAGATGTCGGGAAAGATGTTTTTTCACTAATTGAAAAGCAGGGCAATATTACAATACCGCAAATTTCGAAAATTCTGAATATCACTGAACGAACGGTAGAAAGGCACATATTCAAACTGAAATTGCAAAAAAAAGTTTTGCGTATTGGTGGCAAAAAAAACGGACATTGGCAGGTTATTGATACCCTCCCCGCTCCGCACGAAACATCATAATATTATGAAAAGAGAGGAGGTATATAAAAAATGGCCGTAGTTTCAGTCAGACTAAACAGAGAAGAAGAAAAAGTTCTTGATTACCTATCAGATTATTTACATGAAGGAAAATCTACACTGTTCAAAAAGTCAATGTATGATTTATTTGAAGATATTCAGGATATTAAATTTATAGATAAATATTTTAAAAATGCAAAAAGGAAAAAACCTGAATACATTTCCGGAGATGACCTTTTGAAAGATTTGTAGAACCGACCACGTGCAACAAAAAGTAAGGATCCGTTTATACTGAAAATTCGATGAGATGATAAGCAGGAGCCAGCGACCATATACCAGCATCTTCACTTTTCGTCACCCCATCGCCAGGGCAGTGATTGGATGCCGTTCCGTTTTATTGCCCGTCTGCGCGGCCTTGAGTGTCTTTTTAGTTCCTTAAATGGGCCGGGAACATCAGGTGGAAGAAATTTAAATCAAATGACACGCACATTGACGCATCGCTGCACTCTTCTCTGACTGCTCAGATCCGGGCACATCCACGAGTTTTGGACGAATAGTCCTGCACTGCGCCATCACATGAGGACAGCGTGTATGAAATGCGCACCCCTCAGGAGGATTACGCGGGCTCGGCACCTCTCCGCTGAGAATTATTTTTTCCTTCCTGTCCGCCGGCTCAGCTTTCGGTATCGCGGAAATCAACGCCTTTGTATAGGGATGCAGCGGCCGGGTAACCAATTCATCCGCGTCGCCGGTTTCAACAATATTTCCAAGGTACATAACCGCAATAGTATCTGACATGTAGCGGACCACCGCAAGATTGTGCGCGATAAACAGCATTGTGAGTTTAAGTTCTCTCTGGAGCGTTTTCAGCAGATTAAGTATCTGCGATTGAATTGATACATCCAGCGCAGAGACCGCTTCATCGGCGACGAGTACCCTTGGGCGAAGCGCAATGGCGCGGGCAATCGCAATTCGCTGCCGCTGACCGCCGCTGAACTCATGAGGGTATTTTGTAAGTGCGGCACGGCTCATTCCGACAAGGTCAAGCAGTTCAAAAAGTGTCTGTTGAAGGTTTTCCGGCATTTCATTATGAACCGCAAAAGGTTCTCTGAGAATTTCCTGAACGGTCATACGCGGGCTCAGAGATGAAAAAGGATCCTGAAAAATCATCTGAATACCGCGCCGGATATTCCGCATTTGTGCGGGTGTAGCCATACCGATGTCGATACCATCATAGATAATCCGTCCATGAGTAATTGTTTCAAGACCGATGACCGCCCTGCCAAGGGATGACTTTCCACAGCCGGATTCCCCGACAAGACCGAGCGACATTCCCTCTTTGACAGTAAGCGTGACATCGCGGACAGCCCGCACATGCCCACGCACAGTCCGGAATATACCACCGGTTAGAGGATACCATATATTAAGATTTTCGAGAGTAAGAATATTCATACCTGGTGTATAATTTTAACAATCCCATTTAAACCACGAATGGACGGAATGCACACTAATAAAAGAAATTTGCTTCAAAGTAAATTTTCTATTATCAATTATACTGTATAAAACATGTTCATGCCAGAGCATCTGCTCATTATGGATGGCTGGAATTTTTAATCTGGGATAAGTCTGGTCTAGTAGTACGGATTTTAAATATCTTCACAGCAAAATGTGAAAACCGCAGATAATCTAAAACAACTTTTATACTTTCCGACTTCTTCCCCATTAGCGTTCATTCGCGTTCATTAGCGGTTTTCTTTGGGTTTTAACCGCGAATAAACGCGAATATCTCTGTGGCCTCTGTGGCTTTCTTTCTCAGTATATTCCAATAGGAGATACAATATTATCATAATTGTCAGTGTTTAACGTAAATTTTAATCTGAGATTAGTCAAGTGAAGGTTTTCACGTGCTGATACTCAAATTACCAAAGCCTAAAAAATCAGGCTCCATTACTCCTTATGGTGGAATGAAAGGGCAAACGCGGACTTTTTGATTTATCAAAAATGTCCGCGTTTGGACCAATAGTAATGGATGTTTCGCAGGAAAACGCGCACAGTTTTAGTGGTATTTCTCGTTTTTTGAGCGATTCCGTCCAGCAGTTTGCGGGGCCGAAGGCGGGTTCCCGCAAACTGCGAGCCAAGAAGGTGCGATAGCACCGACGACCCGGGCCGTAATAGTCAGAATATATATAAAGCAGTCCATTGCCCGACGGCTAAGCGAAAAAAACGAGAAATACCACTAAAACTACAAGTGCGCGTTTACCCTGGTGGAATGAAAGGGTTACAAAATCATGATAAAATGTTTTATCAATTGGAGGAAAAATGGCAGTAAAATATAAAGATCTCGGATTTGTAAATACAAAAGAAATGTTTAAAAAAGCGATGGCTGAAAAATATGCGGTACCCGCGTATAATTTTAACAACATGGAACAGCTGCAGGCTATCATCAACGGATGCGGAAAATCAGGTTCTCCGCTCATCCTGCAGGTTTCAAAAGGCGCACGAAGTTACGCGAATTCAACGCTTCTTCAGTATATGGGTAAAGGCGCGGTGGAAATGGCCCGTGAACTAGGATACAAAAATCCTGTCGCGCTGCATCTCGATCATGGTGACAGTTACGAAACATGCGTATCCTGCATCGAAAGCGGTTTTTCATCAGTAATGATAGACGGCTCACATCATCCATATGAAAAAAACATAGAAGAAACAAAAAAAGTCGTCGAATATGCGCACAAATTCGATGTTACCGTCGAAGGTGAACTCGGCGTACTTGCCGGAATCGAAGACGACGTGGAAGCGGCAAAATCAATTTACACTCAGCCCGAGCAAGTAATCGATTTTGTTAAAAAAACCGGAGTTGACTCGCTTGCAATTTCAATAGGCACCTCACACGGAGCATTTAAGTTCAAACCGGAACAATGTACAAAAAACGCTGACGGTGTGCTTGTGCCTCCTCCGCTGAGATTTGATATTCTTGAAAAAATCGAAAAAGAGATACCCGGATTCAGCATTGTGCTGCACGGTTCAAGTTCCGTTCTTCCCGAATATGTCAAAATGATTAACTCTCATGGCGGCAGTCTGAAAGCTGCAGTCGGTATTCCCGCCGAGCAACTGCGAAAAGCAGCAGCTTCTGCGGTATGCAAAATCAATATTGACTCAGACGGAAGACTTGTAATGACGGCTCTCATCCGCAAAGTCTTTGCAGAAAAGCCTGCGGAGTTTGATCCGCGCAAATATCTCGGCCCTGCACGTGACGAACTTGAAAAAATGATCATTGATAAAAATAAAAACGTCCTCGGAAGCGCAGGACGATACTGACAGGATACGGCTATTCCATATCCGGCACTACGCGTGCCGGATATGGAATCAGCATATCAGAGTATAGTATATCAGGAGAAAAGCATGACAAAAATTTGCACCTCATGGCTTGTGCTGTTTCTCCTGATCTTTTCCCAAAACCATATTTTTTCACAGGATATCTGGAAAGAGCAGGGGGAAATTTTTACGGACAACACCGTTCTCCCTGCCGGAGCGGTAATACAGATTATTTTCGAGAAACCTCTTGTCGCCGCGTTAAAAACCGCTCTGGAAAAAAAAGTTACTGCCGACACAAAGAGCACGAAAGTACAGTCTGACCTTATAGATTTTCTTCCTGAGTTTTCAGTTCAGACAGAAAACCAGATAAAACAGGATTCTGCTTTTTCCACCACACCTGAAATAAGCGGAACGATCGCCGCGCGGATAACTTCTTACGACACCAAAAGCCGGACATACCGGATCAGCGCATCTCACCGCATCTCTGTTGGCACAGCTCAGGAAACCATAATTATCGGCGGCATCGTAAACATTTCAGACATACGGCAAAAGACCGTGATATCATCAAAAATTGCCGATGTGAGCATTGTTTTTTCAGGAATACAGATAACCCGCGCGCAAAGAGCCGGTCAGAAAGATTTCGCTGCGCTTAATCTCGAAAGCACCACAAACGGTGAAAAAAAACCTGTTGAACTGACACCCGAACTTAAAAAAAAACTATTTATTGATCAATTTGAGGTACTTCTGAACACATTGTTTCAGGAATGAAATTATTTTTTTTAATCCTGTTCGTGTTCTCATTTGCCGGAGCCGTTACAAATCCCGGTTTTGATCTTCAGGAGTTTCTTTCCCGGAGAAAATACACACTTATTAAAGCTGATACTTCCAGTATCATCAGCTCTTCACGCGTATTTTCCGGGAAACTGTTCAATATTCAAATGCAATTGTACAATCCCTACATCTCAATTGATGAAAAATTATTCCGTCTGAAGAAAGGGCCGCAAATATCAGGAAATAAAATTATACTTGATCATTCAGATACCGGATTTATTACAAATCTGATTATCCGTTTGGAAAATTATGCGGCTGAAAAAAAAAAAGGAACACCGATCAATAATAATGACCAAGTCACAGGAGGCTGATGCACATGTACAAACAGAGGATGTCACCTCTCTTTTCACTTCATTCAATATCGCAAGCAACACAGGAAACCTCGACTGTATTATCATTGATCCCGGGCATGGGGGAAAAGATCCCGGAGCGATTGCCTACGGAATAGAAGAAAAAACGCTCACACTCCGTATTGCGGAATTATTACGGCATTTTTTTATTGAAACTGCACCGGATACACGAATTTATATGACAAGAACAAATGATGTGTTCGTAAGCCTCGAAGACCGCTGCCGTTATGCGAATAAATCAATAATACCGGGTGAAAACGGTTTATTTCTGAGTATTCATTTCAACAGCTGGTTTGATTCATCTACAAGCGGGTTTGAATTATATTATCTTTCTCACGAAACCAACAACGAAAAAAGCCGCATACGGGCAGTTATTGAAAACAGAGCATTCTTCAGCAATTCGCCTGATGCCGCCGACAATGAAGATGAAAGTATAAACCCCTTAGAACTGATTCTCGGCCGGTTTGAAGTAATACAATACCAAAAGGAAAGCCGGAAACTGGCTCAGGATATAACATGGAAGGTGTACACAACGATCAGAGATTACCCGGTGAACAGAGGAATTAAAAGTGAATTGTTTTATGTACTTAAGGGAGCGGTAATGCCGGGGGTTTTAATAGAAATAGGATTCATGACAAATATTAAAGATATGGAATATATTAATGACGATGTCCGGCTTACACAACTCATATCCGCAGTCGGCGTTGGAGTTCTGAAATATGCGGCGGATTTTAAAAAAAGCGGCGGATTTACGGGAGGTTTATTTACTGATTTTATTGAAGAAACTGAAACAAGTACTAACCGAATGAAATGAATTACCGGACAGACCGCACAGCAAAAGTCATGTAGAGACGCAAACCCGAAGTTTGCGTCTCCCATGAGAGTAAATGGTTATTTTACTTTCTTTACGCCTGCTTTAACCGCGCTGGATGTTGCATCGGCTGCTCTTCCTACAGCCGCGCCGGTAGCCCGTGCTGCACTTCCAACAGCTGCGCCAGTTACGCCAGCTGCGCCTTCAACCGCTGCGCCCGCAGCTTCAGCCGTAGCGCCTGCTGCATCTGCAGCCCCTTCAACTGCTGCACTTGTAGCTTCTGCTGCGTCTTGTACTGCATCGCCGACTTTATCTGCGCTGCTATCTTTTTTGCCGCATGCAGTAAAAGCCGCTACGGCAATAATCATCATGATGATGTATGCTATTTTCATATTTTTATCCTCGTTTATACTTCAGCGTGTACCGCTGAATTTCAGTATATCATACACTCTTTTTTAAAAAAACGCAATTTTTATAAGGTCTGAGGCAAATATTTTTAACGTTAACAAACTTAATCCTTGACATTACTTATAACTTGTGTTACCATACGCGTTATAACAGACTTCAAGCTGATATTAGGAGAAGCATCATGACCAAACAGGAAATCTTTGCACACATTAACAGCAACCCCGGTTTTTTTCTCGCAACCGCAGAAGGTAATCAGCCCCATGTGCGCGGCATGCACCTGTTCCGGGCCGATGAACAGGGCATCATTTTTCACACCAGCGCCATCAAGGACGTGTGTAAGCAGATTTTTGCAAACCCCAATGTTGAGCTTTGTTTTTACGATGCGAAGTCCAATGTGCAGGTGCGGGTTACCGGCCGTCTTGAAACGGTGAGTGATCAGGCGCTCAGAGATGAAATTACGGCGCACCCTTCCCGCGCGTATCTTAAGGCAGTCATCGCCGGTATTGGTCAGGAAACTTTCAATAAGACCTTTACTGTGTTTCGTTTAAAAAAAGGCGAGGCAGTAGTATGGACATTCGAAACCAATATGGCGCCTAAAACCAAAATCATCTTGTAAGAGGAAAATACCGCATTCCTGCGTCATGTATCTCAGGTTCTTTGTTTAGACGCCCAGAGCGCCGTTTCCTCAATAGCTTGTTCAGTTGTATATTCCGGAAAGTAGCCGATTTGCTCTTTAGCTTTAAAGATATCGAAACACATGTGAAGAGCCATAAAACGCAGACCTGTTTCATTAATTGTATCTCCGTATTTTTTTACCATTTCTTCGAGAGAAATGTAATTAATAACCGGCTTTGTGTTAAATACCGCCGCATTTATTTCAAGATAATTATTAAGGGTAACAGCTTTTTCAAGACAGATGTTATACACCTGCCCTTTACTTTTATCGCCGTTGGCTGCGGCAAGTAAAAAAGAATGCGCCAGATCTTCGACATGAATCGGCTGCAGGAGGGATTGGCCGTCATTGGGTAAATCAAGGACTTTACCCGCGATTATGTCGGAAATAAAATCTGTCCGTCTGCCGCCCTGATTATCAAGTGGCAGCATTCCAATTCCGGTGATATAGCAGGGACGAATGACCGTGGCCGGAAATCCCCGGCGGTTAAATAAATCAAGCACTTTATTGTCAACAACTTTTTTTGTTGACTTCCATCCCGCTGCATACCCTTCATAATACGCTGTTTCATTACAGGGAATAAAAGGCAGCGGCGCATATCCCCCGGTTGAACTGCAGTGCAGATAGTGCTTAAGCCCTTTTGCATATTTATAGATATAGTCAATAGTCTTTTCTGTCGGAACCGAATCTATCACATAATCGTATTTATTTTCAGCAAATATTTTCTCAACCTCACACTCAACAGACTTGTCGGCTTTTAAAAACTTAGCTTTTTCAATTACACTTGAAAATGTTTTTTTTTCTCCACGGGAACAAATAGTCACATCGTGATTATCTTCAATAAAAAACCCGGCGATAGTATGTCCGACCCAGCCGGTACCGCCAAAAATCAATACTTTCATTAAGATCTCCTATATAAATTAATTATAACCGCTTAACCGATGTTTTGTAAAACGGGTGATACACTATAATCAATATAATGCTGATTTATATCACACGTTTTTAATAATGTCAAGGAAAGTTTTCAATACAGCTTATAGCAGGATATTAAGCCAAGTTGTTTGGCAGCGTCTATTATTTTTTCTTTTCTTTTTCCGCTTTGGCCTTAATCATCAGTTCCGCATACAGTACGTCTCCCACGCATTCGCGCGCGTATTTGCACCATTGAATACAGGATTCAATGTCATTGTAAATTTCAAATTTACATTTCATACAAAGTGTTTTGATTTCATTTGAAAAAATCTCCACATCGGTGCCGCATTCAGGACACTGTTTGATTTTTAATGTCGGGGTACGGATATTTGCTGATCCCGGGCATTTTTTTATCATAGTTAAGCTGTTTTTTAAACTGACAGTATTTCTTAAAATAAGACGGTCATTTTATTCTCTGTTAACGGCATTTTTATGGGTAAGAAGGAAAAGGCAAAGGGACCATAAACATAAGTTTTAAAGCGATATCGTCTTCCGGGTTCATGGGCTGGAAATAATTACAGGCTTTCGCGGACAACCAGCTCGTCTTCAAATGTAACTTTTACATCATCCCGGTATCCGTAGCGTATCATATTCACGAGTGATTCCATAAGTGCGGCGCCGAGGCGCTGTCCGGGTACGCGTATTGCGGTGATAGTCGGGGACATAATTGTAAATTGGGGGTGATCTTCATATGAAACGAATGAAAAATCTTTTCCGGGTTTGCGGCCGAGCGCTTCGAGCAAAAGCAGTGCTTTAAGAGAGAGTGAGGACTCAGTGCAGAGGACGCCGTCGAAATGATTGTGCTGGAAAAAATGCAGCAGTTTTTCATTGCCCCGGGGATCATTCCAGGAAATATCGACTATCAGACTATCCGGATCGCCCTGCGGAGTCTGCATCTGTTTCCATGTTTCGAACATGATACGAAACCAGGCTGAGGTATGCAGCGGAGAAAGGAAAATTATTTTTTTTCTTCCCGCGAGCTGCATAAGTTCACAAGCCCGCCGTATCGCGCGGCCGCCGGTAGAGCATACTCCGGGCAGGGGACTTTCTTCAGGCACATGCACCACATGCGGATAGCGCTCACGACGTAATTCCGCAATCAGGTCTTCTTCGCCGTTATGCGAAAGCAGCAGGCAGCCGCTGTGAGGACCGGTTTTTATGATTTCCTGTGCGCGTACGGCAGTGTTTATTTCACGGCGCAGCAGATGCATGCGGATGGCGCTCTCGCGGCTTTCATCAGCGGACATGATGCCGTCAAGCATTTCAAAAAATTTATTTCGGATGGGTTCAGCGGAACGTCCGCGCAAAAAGTCCTCAGACACCAGAATATTGACGCACAGGCGCTGTTTACTGTTGCGGGGTATGATCATGGTACCGCGGCCCTGCAGCCTGCGGGCATATCCCTCCTGCTCGAGCATGTTTAGTGCCTTACGCGCGGTGTCTCGGCTCACTCCGTGTTCTGTCATGAGCGCGGTTTCGCTCACCTGATCGCCGGCGGGGGTGTTTTGCGCGATGTCGCGGAACAGTTTTTTATACAGCGGCAGTTCGCATGTCGGGCGTTTCGGCCGTGCGGCCGATGTATTTCCCATGTTATTCGGCGAGCGCGCGCAGCAGTTGTTCGTGTGCTCCTTCGTATGAGGCGATTTCCTTTGAATTTTTTTGAACGCGCGACATGAGGTCTGCAATAAGCTTTTCATACACAGTTTTTTTCGCACCCGCGCCTGTCGCTTTCTGCCGAAGCATATACAAAAGCGCGTAATCCTCAATGCCGTCGCGCCATGCCTCCCAGCGCCGGCTGGGTATCTGCGCTTCTGTTCTGTTGACGCCTTTGGGGGCGTTCGCGGCGTCATATATTATTGAGAAGTCAATTCGGCTGCCGTCAAAGTCAGTCCAGGCGCTGGTTTCTCCCTTGCCGTAGCCGGTATCCGCGTAATTCCAGATGCCGGCGCCGGTAATGCCGAGTTCAAAACAACGCCAGAGCATCTGGCGGTAATGACCGAGAGGCGAGAATGTTTTATCAGGGCCTTCACAGTTATAGGTACGGAATTCTTTTCCTTTTGCCTGTTCAGAGTGAAAAAAATCAATTTTTTCTTTTGACAGGCTGTTGGGGTCATGCGGGCACCAGACAGAAATGTACTGCGCGATTTTTTTCATGCCGTCGACCGAGGTTGCTGATGTCGGGTCAACAAAAACTCTGAGTTTCGGATCAATTTCCTGTATCATCTGATACACTTCCAGGCCCCCGCCGTCAATGAGTTTGTCATTAGGCTCATCAAAAGGATAGAACAGATGTTCCTGATAGTCCATTTTAATTTCTTTCAGATGCGCGAGGTATCGCGTGAGCGAGTCACGCATTGCCTTCTTCCATTCCACGCTGCCCAGTTTGATTTTCGGACCTTCGGCTTTCCAGGCACCGAGAGGTTTGTCGACACCATGTCCGATGTCTCCGAAATAGGTAAACATTTTAAATTGTGTCGCACCGTACGACCGAAGCAGCTTTATCTTCTCATCAAAATCAGTAAAATCAGCTTTGGCGACAGAACCATCAGCGTTGAAACTGAATTTCGGCAGATACGCGGGATGGATAACATGTGTGTCGCAGTAATGGGCGCGCATATCCGAGAGTGCCGCGTTGACATCCGCCGCGACCGGAGCAAAATTGAGGTAGCCCCAGTTATAAGAACGAAGCGGCATTTTCTCCGGCAGCCGCACTTTCAGAACTTCTATTTCCAGAGCTATAATATACACTGCCTTACCGCGCGCGAGGCGAACTTCGCCGCGATAGGTGCCCGCGGGATTGTCGGCTTTGACAATCAGCCAGACCTGTTTGTTTTGTCCGGGATTCACCACGAGCTTTCCGTCTGTGAGCAGAGCAAGCGCATCCGGACGAAGTTTCCAGTCAAAACATTCGATCAGTTCAGCTCCGCGTATGGATATTTGCCGTGAAGATATTGTACCCGGGCCTTTCAGATCGGTGACCTGTACCGTGTATTCGCTCGCAGTATCTGTCAGATTGAATATATTGAAGCCAGTGTTTGCGTATTCATTGGCAGCCATGACAATACGCAGATTTTTCAGATCGGGAGCCGCGGCTGGAGGTTGTTCCAGACTGCCGAAATCCTGCCAGATGTCCTGCTGCCAAACCATGGTTTCCCTGCCGCTGAAATTTGCTGCTGCTACGCGGGCATTAATTTTTCCAATCGCGAGCGAAATATTATCCAGATCAGTATTCGATCCTGCGGCAAAGAGTTTTTCTTCAACATCTGCTGCCATCTTTTTCAGAGTTTTATCTTTTTCTGTGTTTTTTTTGAGATCAGCCACAAGTATGCCGACTGCTTTTTTGCGCCGCATGAATTTCCGCATGTCGAAAATAGCGTCGCCGAGATTGTCCGCAGCGTACTGCGTTCCCTTTGTAACCGCGCCGCTCGCTGCCGCTGCCCGTATTTCATCGAGAAACATGTATGCTCCGTTGGCGACAACAAAGATTACCAGATAGCGCCCTTTGCCGTTAGCCATAATTTCGTAATCTGTTCGATACCAGTCTCCGGTGTCAGCCATTTCAGAAGCAAATTTCGCGCCGCAGAAAGAGAACGATTTGTTATCGTCGCTGATGAAAACAACAACATCGGGAAAATTTACTCCCGCTTCCTTTTTTCCTCCACCGGCGCCGACCGCGACTTTACCGACAGCCATGCTCGCTCCGAGATCAATGGTGATTTGAACCCTGCCGGCGTTCTGCCAACCCACGGTTGATTTCTGCGTCCAGAAATAGCCGACAGTATTTTTGCCGTCGGTGAGTTGAGTGTCATCTCCCGCATCCGTGCACAGAGAATAATTTGGTTTGCGCGACAAGGTGTATGGTTTGTTCAAGGCGATATTATTTTTGTCGGGAATAATGCTTTCCCCGGACGACGCGGTCGCTGCGGCAGCGGCAGCGGCTGCTATGGGCGCGGCTTTTCCGTGAAACAGCGTCAGATTATCGAACCAGACCGAGCCTGATGCCTGATGCAGGTAGGGAGTTATCACAATATATTCAAAGGTTGCGGAATTGAAAGAAATCGTAACCAGTTCCCAGTTGAAGGTACCGGTGCGCGGCGGGTTGCCTGCAAGATAACTTCCGTCAGGACGGGCAATGAAAATACGGGCAGCGCCGGATGATTTTCCCGCGGCGGTTATATCCGCGCCTTTCATCCAGAAGGTCAGTGTATAATCAGTATTTTTATTCACTATCAGTCTTTGTCTTGATTGGCTGTAGCTTTGCGCCGCCTTATGTGTCATGCGAAGCGAATAATTGCCGTTCTGCGCCTCCGCGTTATCCACAACTGCGCCTTCTTTTTCATCCGCTGCCGGAGACAGAATCCATGGTTCGGCTTTTTCGTCAGTGACTAATTCAAAAGACGGGTTCTGTACCATGTTCTGCGATGCTTCCGCGGCGGGTGAGGTTGCTGGCGCCGGCGCAGTTTCACCTTTCGGGGTAAGTGAAACATCGTCAAACCAGGCGGTGCCGGTTGTTTTATGCAGATAAATGAGAAATTGAATTTCTTTTCTTTCACCCGAGTTGAAATCTATTTTAATTTCCTTCCAGTCATACGTTTTCAGGGGAGCCGGCTGGGCGACAAGAGTGCCGCCACCTTCTTTGGCCATAAACAGTCTCACGCCGATTCCACCGGCGGCAAGTGTCAGATTATCAGCCTTGATCCAGCAGCTCGCGGTGTAATCTTTATTCGGTTCAACTTTAGCATTGTAATAAAGTCTGCTGTATGAACTCTGTTCATGCTTGATACGAACGCTGTTTTTTCCGCTGCGCGCCGCAGTAGTGTCGATTTGTACCGCGTCTGGTTCATTCTGATCAGAAGATAAAACCCATTCGGTGACTTTTCCTTCAGAGGCATCTTCGAAAGATGGGTTTGGGAGAATGTTTGCAGAAATGGCCTGGCTGAGGCTAAAAAGAAAGCTGACGCAGATGAGGAAAATTTTATTCATTTGGAACTCCAATTATATGTATAAATTTTTGAAATGTACGTATATTATATTAACGACACCACAGCACGATTTAAACGTCACGACACAATATTCTAACACATGTTTCCAGGAATGTCAAGACTGCCTTTTAGCTCATAATTAATGTTACCGAAAAGATAGCGGATAGCTCATAATTCGTGTTACCATAGGGATTATGACTATGGCAACAAAAAATGAGATATTTAATCGATATGTAAATGAATAC
>Ga0180008_1000942_pt1 | contig 20388 bp, 18 predicted proteins | sample MM_PW_MetaG_FD_121121 | JGI IMG/M metagenome (GOLD analysis project Ga0180008, IMG submission 121121) | Groundwater microbial communities from the Aspo Hard Rock Laboratory (HRL) deep subsurface site, Sweden - MM_PW_MetaG | ecosystem: Environmental > Aquatic > Deep subsurface > Groundwater...
CGCAGGCGATGCGCACCGCCCTGCCGCCCCTGGGCAACAGCTTTATTTCACTGGTCAAGGACACGGCCCTGGCCGCCACCATCCAGGTACCCGAGCTGTTCCGCCAGGCCCAACTGGTGTCGGCGCGAACCTTTGAAATTTTCACCATGTACCTGTCCGCGGCCCTGATCTACTGGGTCCTGGCCAGCATCCTGGCGCATTTTCAGAATCGCCTGGAAGACCGGGTCAACCGGCATGACCTGGAGTCTTGAAGCATGATCGTGGTTGAAAAGCTGACCAAACAATTCAAGAGCCAGGTGGTGCTCAACGGGATCGACCTGCAGGTCAAGGAGGGCGAAGTCGTCGCCATCATTGGCCCCAGCGGTTCCGGCAAGACCACCTTCCTGCGCTGCCTGAACTTCCTTGAAGAACCCAGCAGCGGTCGAATCAAGGTCGGTGACATCGAGATCGACGGCAGCCGCCCGCTCAACCAGCAGCAGGGCCTGGTGCGGCGCCTGCGCCAGCATGTGGGCTTTGTGTTCCAGAACTTCAACCTGTTCCCCCATCGCACCGCCCTGGAAAACGTCATCGAAGGCCCGCTGGTGGTCAAGAAGATGCCGCGCGAAGCCGCTGACCGCCTCGGTCGTGCACTGCTGGCCAAGGTTGGCCTGGCAGGCAAGGAAGACGCCTACCCACGGCGCCTGTCCGGCGGCCAGCAACAGCGGGTGGCGATTGCCCGGGCGCTGGCGATGGAGCCGGAAGTGATCCTGTTCGATGAGCCGACCTCGGCCCTTGACCCGGAGTTGGTGGGCGAGGTCCTGGCGACCATCCGCGGCCTCGCCGAAGAGAAGCGCACCATGGTTATCGTTACCCACGAAATGAGCTTTGCCCGGGACGTGGCCAACCGCGTGATTTTTTTCGACAAGGGCGTGATCGTCGAGCAAGGCGAAGCCAAGGCCTTGTTTGCCAACCCCAAGGAAGAACGGACCCGGCAGTTCCTCAGCAAATTCCTCACCCATTGACCCTCCCCTTGTAGGAGCCGGCTTACCGGCTCCTACAAGGATTATCGTTTTCGGAAAAGGCCCCGTCATCACTGGGCAAAGCGTCTGTCAGCCCCCCCCTTGAATACCCCCCGCCAGTAAGACCCTTCTGAATAATCCCGAACCCGCCGTTTAGCCTTTTGCCGCCATTGACGCCCCTTGGCCAACCCTCTTATCTAAGGCCCGGAGGATTGGATCCTATCCTGGCTTTTCAAAAAATCGTTCCTTTCGAACCCCATGCCTGGGGTTCGGAACGATCGCTGCTGGCTGCATCACGGAGATTATTTATGACACACATTTCCCCCCTGGCCATGCTCGCCGCGCCGACAGTGCCCCAGGCCCTCAAACAAGGTATCAATGCGCAGGCCGCCACCCATTTGCAGGTCGATGTTGCCCCTTACCCAGACATGGGCAAGGGGGACTTGATCGAGCTGTTCTGGAACAACTGCTTTGCCGCGTCCAAGCGGGTGGGCGCCGCCGATATCGGCCAACCCAGCAGCCTGCGGGTGCCGGAGAGTTTTGTACAAAACGGCGCCGCCCGGATTCATTACCGCATCATGCAGGTGGGGCGTGGCCCGGCGCGCTCGCTGATTACCCGAGTACAGGTCAAGACCGCTTGCCCTGGCGGCCAGCCATCGGTGTTGTGTGGCGAAGAAAACCAGAACCTGGCCCCCGTCGACCTGCCTGAAACCATCCGCCGCCATGGCGTCAATCCCAACCAGATCCGCCGTGGCGTGCCATTGACCATCGAGCCGTACCTGAACATGGCCACCGGTGATGCAATTACCCTGCGCTGGGGCGATGCGCGCCTGGACCTGCCGCCCATCCAGGCCAACGAAGTGGGACAGGCCGTGCAGGTCTGGGTGCCTTCGGCGTTGATCCTCGAAGCGGGGGACGATGCTCGCCAGGAGGTCACCTACTGCGTGATCGACCGCGTGGGCAATAACTCCCGCTGGGCACCACCACGGACCCTGAGCATCGCCCAGGCTCAGGCCCAAGACGCGGCAAACACTCCGTCGGTGTACCAACCCCGGCGTCCTGGCTCGCCGTGCGAGCCGGGGTGACAGACCTTCTATGCATATTCCTAAAAGTTAGTTTATTTAAAAAATAAACACGTTTAGGGTATATAAACCGGACCACCGGACCTTCCTGATTTTTCAGCTTTTCCACGGATGTGAGGTAGGTATGGTCAGAATTACCCCGGTGCACAACGCCAGGGCATTACGTGTAGCCACGCAGGGGCGCACCGATGTCTAACTTGGCGCAATCGCCCCTCCAGAGCGATCTGGATGTCGCCCCGCTGCTGTTGCCTGCCAAGGTGCTGCGCAACGACAGTGAAGCCCTCGCCGCCGCCCACGAGCTTGCCCAGGCAGCCCGCCTGCAAGCCGGGCTGCGCGACCGCCAGCGCAAACTACCCTGGGCCGAAATCGAACAGTTCACCCGCAGCGGCCTGGGTAGCATTTCCATCCCCCGCCCATACGGCGGCCCACAAGTGTCGTTCGTGACCCTGGCCGAAGTGTTTGCGATCATCAGCGCCGCCGACCCGGCCCTGGGGCAGATCCCGCAGAACCACTTCGGCATCTTGCACACGCTGCAAGGTGCTGCCAGCGATGAGCAGAAAAAGCAGCTGTTCCAAAGCGTCCTCGACGGCTGGCGTATCGGTAATGGCGGCCCGGAACGCGGCACAAAAAACACGTTGGACGTGAAGGCACGGATCAGCGCCGAGGGTGACGGTTTTGTCATCAACGGCCAGAAGTTCTACTCCACAGGTGCACTGTTTGCCCATTGGGTCGCGGTCAAGGCTCTGGACGACGAGGGCCGCCAGGTCATGGCTTTTGTGCGACGCGGTACACCGGGACTGCGCATCGTCGACGACTGGTCGGGCTTTGGCCAACGCACCACCGCCAGCGGCACCGTACTGCTGAACAACGTGCCGGTGGACGCTGACCTGGTGGTTCCGACCTGGCGCCTGGGGCAGGCTCCGGGCATCCAGGGCGCGGTCTCGCAATTGATTCAGGCCGCTATCGACGCCGGCATCGCCCGCGGCGCCCTCGACGACACCATCCGCTTTGTCCGTGAACGTGCACGGCCATGGATCGACGCCAAGGTCGAGCGTGCCAGCGACGACCTCTACGTGATCGCCGATATCGGCAAACTGAAAATCGAACTGCACGCCGCCGAAGCGCTGCTGCGCAAGGCCGGCCAAGTGCTGGACCAGGTCAGCGCCGCGCCCATCACCGAGCACTCCGCCGCACGGGCCTCGATTGCCGTGGCACAGGCCAAGGTGCTGACCACCGAAGTCTCGCTGCAAGTCAGCGAGAAGCTCTTTGAGCTGGCCGGCAGCCGCGCCACCCTCGCCGAATTCAACCTCGACCGCCACTGGCGCAACGCACGGGTGCACACCCTTCACGACCCGGTGCGCTGGAAGTATCACGCGGTGGGCGCCTGGCACCTCAATGGAACATTGCCGGCCCGGCATTCCTGGATCTGACGACCAGACATCTGGAGAAAAACATGACGCTTTCCCAACCTGTCGCGGTCATCACCAGCGATGAACAAGCCCTGATTGTCGCCAGCGACCTGGCCGAAGACTTACGCCGCGACAGCGCCCTGCGCGACCGCGAACGCCGCCTGCCACTCGCGGAACTGGAAGCCTTTTCCCGTTCCGGCCTGTGGGGCATCAGCGTACCCAAGGCCTACGGCGGCGCCGGTGTATCCAACGTCACCCTGGCCAAGGTCATCGCCCTGATCGCCCAGGCCGATGCGTCACTGGGGCAGATCCCGCAGAACCATTTCTATGCCCTGGAAGTACTGCGCGTAAATGGCAGCGCGGCGCAGCAACAGCGCCTGTACGCCGAGGTTCTGGCCGGCCAGCGCTTTGGCAATGCCCTGGCGGAACTGGGCACCAAGACCGCCCATGACCGCGTGACGAAAATCTCCCGCGACGCCGGCGGATTTCGCATCAGCGGCCGCAAGTTCTACGCCACCGGCGCGATCTATGCCCAGCGCATCCCCACTTCCGCGGTGGATGAGCACGGCGTGCAGCAACTGGCCTTTATCCCGCGCGACAGCCAGGGCCTGACGGTGATCGACGACTGGAGTGGCTTTGGCCAGCGCACCACCGGCAGCGGTTCGGTGGTGCTCGACCATGTGTGGGTCGCCGCCGAGGACGTGATCCCGTTCCAGAGCGCCTTCGAGCGCCCGACCACCGTGGGGCCCCTGGCCCAGATCCTCCACGCGGCCATCGACACCGGTATCGCCCGCGCCGCCTTTGAAGACGCCTTGCATTTTGTGCGCACCAAGACCCGCCCATGGATCGACTCAGGTAATGACAAGGCCAGCGAAGACCCGCTGACCCTGAAAAGCTTCGGCCACCTGAGCATCCGCCTGCACGCCGCCGAAGCCTTGCTGGAGCGTGCCGGCGAATTCCTCGACCGCGCCCAGGCCGACAGCAACGCGCAAACCGTCGCGGCGGCGTCGATTGCCGTGGCAGAAGCACGCGCCTTGAGCACCGAAATTTCCCTGGCCGCCGGCAGCACCCTGTTCGAACTGGCCGGCAGCCAGGCCACCCTTGCCGAACACGGCCTGGACCGCCACTGGCGCAACGCCCGGGTGCATACCCTGCACGACCCGGTGCGCTGGAAGTACTTTGCGGTGGGCAATTACTACCTCAACGATGAAAACCCGCCCCTGCGGGGTACCCTCTGATGCCAAAGAAAAAGATCCTGCTCAATGCCTTCAACATGAACTGCATCGGGCATATCAACCATGGCCTGTGGACCCATCCACAGGATACTTCGACCCAATACAAGCGCATCGAATACTGGACTGAACTGGCACAACTGCTGGAGCGCGGCCTGTTCGACGGGTTGTTCATCGCCGATATCGTTGGCGTGTATGACGTCTATCAAGGCTCGGTCGACGTGCCACTCAAGGAGTCGATCCAACTGCCGGTCAACGACCCGTTGCTGCTGGTCTCGGCCATGGCCGCCGTCACCCGCAACCTGGGCTTCGGCCTGACGGCCAACCTGACCTACGAGCCGCCCTATCTGTTCGCCCGGCGTATGTCCACCCTCGATCACCTGAGCCGTGGTCGGGTGGGCTGGAACATCGTCACCGGCTATCTGGACAGCGCCGCCAAGGCCATGGGCCTCACCGAGCAGGTCGAACATGACCGGCGCTACGACCAGGCCGACGAGTACCTGCAGGTGCTCTACAAACTCTGGGAAGGCAGTTGGGAAGACGACGCGGTGCTCAACGACCCGCAGCAGCGGATCTATGCCCAGCCGGGCAAGGTGCACAAGGTCGAGCACCATGGCGAGTTCTATCAGGTGGAGGGCTATCACCTGTGCGAGCCGTCGCCGCAGCGCACGCCAGTGCTGTTCCAGGCCGGCAGTTCGGAGCGCGGCCTGCTGTTCGCCGGGCGCCATGCCGAGTGCGTGTTTATCAGCGGGCAGAACAAGGCCGCGACCAAGGGACAAGTGGACAAGGTCCGCGCCAGTGCGGTCGAGGCCGGGCGCACCCCGGACGATATCAAGGTGTTCATGGGCCTCAACGTGATTGTCGACGCCACCGAAGAGTTGGCCTGGACCAAGCATGCCGAGTACCTGAGCTACGCCAGCGCCGAAGCCGGGGTGGCGCACTTCAGCGCATCCACCGCCATCGACTTCTCGCAGTACGAACTGGATGAACCGATCCAGTACGTGAAGAGCAACGCGATACAGTCAGCCACCAAGGCCCTGCAGAACAACGATTGGACCCGTCGCACGTTGTTGGAGCAGCACGCCTTGGGCGGGCGCTATATCACCCTGGTGGGTTCGCCTGTGCAGGTGGCGGATGAGTTGGAGTCCTGGATCAGTGAGACCGGCCTGGATGGCTTCAACCTGACGCGCCTTGTTACGCCGCAAAGCTATGTGGATTTTATCGAGCTGGTGATTCCCGAGTTGCAACGGCGAGGGTTGTACAAGACCGCCTATGAGACCGGGACACTGCGGGAAAAAGTGTTCCACGCCGGCGCCCGCTTACCCGAACAACACACCGGTTCCACCTACCGCCACTAACCCAAAAATGTGGGAGCGAGCAAGCCCGCTCCCGCATTTAGATTTTTATTGCCCATACCTACACGTTACGACTGGAAATCGACCATGAAAAAAACACAGCTCTCCCACCCAGTCAAAGCACTGGCCCTGGCCCTCGGCCTGCTCAGCTCGGCGGTGTTTGCCGCCGATGCGCCACTGAAAGTCGGCACCACGGCGGCCTTCGCCATTCCCCTGGAAGCCGCCGTGCAAGAGGCTGGAAAACAGGGCCTGAACGTCGAGCTGGTGGAGTTCACCGACTGGATCGCACCCAATGTCAGCCTCGCCGCCGGCGATATCGACGTGAACTACTTCCAGCACATTCCCTTCCTGGAAAACGCCAAGGCCGCCGCCGGTTTTGACCTGGTGCCGTTCAAGCCCGGGATCATCAATAACGTCGGCCTCTATTCGAAAAAATACAAAAGCTTCAATGAGCTGCCACAGGGCGCCAGCGTGGCCATCGCCAACGATCCGATCAATAGCGGGCGCGGCCTGCAACTGCTGGCCAAGGCAGGCCTGATCACCCTCAAGCCGGGCGTGGGCTACAAGGCCACCGAAGAAGACATCGTCACCAACCCGAAAAAGCTCAAGATCCTGCAAGTCGAAGCGGTGCAGTTGGTGCGCGCCTATGACGACGCTGACCTGGTGCAGGGCTACCCGGCCTATATTCGCCTGTCCAAGACCTTCAATGCCGAGTCGGCGCTGCTGTTCGACGGGCTCGACCACCCCGAATACGTGATCCAGTTCGTGACCCAACCCAAAGGCACCACTGATCCACGGGTGATCAAGTTCGTCGAGATCTACCAACATTCGCCGGTGGTGCGCGCGGCCCTGGATAAGTCCCTGGGCACGCTCTATCAAGTCGGCTGGGAAGGCTGAACATGAGCGTCGCCAACAGCCAGCTGCGCGACCTGGGCACACGGCCCCGGGACGCCCGACAGACAGCGCTGCATCCTGACTTGAACCATGCCCATGTGCGTTTTATCAACCTGGGCAAAACCTATGACGGCACGGTACACGCGCTGCAAGGCATCGACCTGGCGATCCAGCGCGGCGAAGTGTTCGGCATCATCGGTCGCAGCGGTGCCGGCAAGTCGTCGCTGATCCGCACCATCAACCGCCTGGAGCAACCCAGCAGCGGCAGGGTGCTGATCGACCAGGTGGATATCGGCGACTTCGACGAAGACCGTCTGGTGGCCCTGCGGCGGCGCATTGGCATGATCTTCCAGCACTTCAACCTGATGTCGGCCAAGACCGTGTGGCAGAACGTCGAACTGCCGCTGAAAGTCGCCGGTGTGCCCAAGCCACAACGCGAGCAAAAGGTCCGTGAGCTGCTGGAGCTGGTGGGTTTGCAGGACAAGCACAAGGCGTACCCGGCGCAATTGTCCGGTGGGCAGAAGCAACGGGTGGGCATCGCCCGCTCGCTGGTGCACGACCCACAGATCCTGCTGTGCGACGAAGCCACCTCGGCCCTGGACCCGGAGACTACCCAATCGATCCTCGGCCTGTTGCGCCAGATCAACCAGCGCCTGGGCCTGACCATCGTGCTGATTACCCATGAGATGGCGGTGATCCGCGAAATCTGCGACCGCGTGGTGGTGCTGGAACACGGACGGATCGTCGAGCAAGGCCCGGTGTGGGAAGTGTTTGGCAACCCTCGGCATGAGGTCAGCAAGACCCTGCTGGCGCCCCTGCAACATGGCCTGCCCGATGAGCTGCAAAAACGCTTGCAGGCCACGCCGCCGCTGGCGCAAGCGGCGGTGGTACTGCGCCTGCGGTTTACCGGCGCCAGCGCGGATGAGCCGGACCTCGCCGCGCTGTTCAGCGCCTTGGGTGGGCGTGTGCAACTGCTGCAAGGTGGGGTCGAGCGCATTCAGGGCCACGCCCTGGGCCAACTGCTACTGGCGGTGACTGGCTCGCCCCTGGATGCCGACGCCCTGCGCACCCGTGCCGCGCGCTGGGCACAACACGTGGAGGTGCTGGGCTATGTGGTTTGATCGTTTATTGCAGGGCGCCATCGACACCTTGTTGATGGTGGGTGTGTCGTCGCTGATCGCGCTGCTGGCGGGTATCCCACTGGCGGTGTTCCTGGTCACCAGCGACAAAGGCGGGATCTATCAGGCACCGGTGTTGAACCGGGTGCTGGGGGCGTTCGTCAATCTGTTCCGCTCCATCCCGTTCCTGATTCTGATGGTGGCACTGATCCCCTTCACCCGCCTTATCGTTGGCACCACCTACGGCGTATGGGCCGCCGTGGTACCGCTGACCATCGCCGCCACACCGTTCTTTGCGCGGATCGCCGAAGTCAGCCTGCGTGAAGTCGACCATGGCTTGATCGAAGCCGCCCAGGCCATGGGCTGCCGACGCTGGCATATCGTCTGGCATGTGCTGTTGCCCGAAGCGCTGCCGGGGATTGTCGGCGGGTTCACCATCACCCTGGTGACCATGATCAACTCGTCGGCCATGGCCGGGGCAATTGGCGCCGGTGGCCTGGGGGATATTGCCTACCGCTACGGTTACCAGCGTTTCGACAGCCAGATCATGCTGACGGTGATTGTGTTGCTGGTACTGCTGGTGGCCGTGATCCAACTGGGCGGTGATCGCCTGGCGCGCGGGCTGAACAAACGCTGAGGTATAGTCGGCATCTCTCTTTTCAGGTGCCGACTGCCATGAAACTCGCCCCCGACGACCTCGACCAGATCACCTCCACGACCCTGGGCCACTACAACCAAGTGGCCGAGGATTTTCGCGAAGGCACCCGCGACCATGATGTAAGCCAGAACATCGACGCGCTGCTGCGGCATATCCAGGCGCAGGCGCCGTTTACCGTGCTGGATTTTGGCTGTGGGCCAGGGCGCGATTTGCAGACGTTTACCCGGCTTGGGCATATCGCGGTGGGGCTCGATGGCGCCGAGCGTTTTGCACAGATGGCACGCCAGGACAGCGGCTGCGAGGTGCTGTGCCAGGACTTCCTCAAGCTGGAGCTGCCGGCCGGGCGGTTCGATGGGATCTTTGCCAATGCGGTGCTGTTTCATATTCCCAAGCAGGAACTGCCGCGCATTCTCAGGCAATTGCATGGAGCGTTGAAGCCGGGTGGGGTGTTGTTCAGCTCCAACCCCAGGGGGGAAAACCAGGAGGGCTGGAACGGGCCGCGGTATGCCTCGTACCACGATCTTGAGGCCTGGCAAGAACTGCTGACTGCTGCTGGGTTTGTGGAACTGGAGCACTACTATCGCCCGGCAGGGCTGCCGCGTGAGCAGCAGCCCTGGTTGGCCAGTGTGTGGCGCAAGGCTTAAAGCCCGTGGTGCCTGAGCTGACGCTCCTACAATGGCTCGCGGATTTTGTACCAGGCCACATACAGCGCCGGTAAAAACAGCAGCGTCAGCAAGGTGGCGATGATGATGCCGCCGATCATCGCGTAGGCCATCGGCCCCCAGAACACTTCCCGGGCGATGGGGATCATGCCCAGGCTGGCCGCCGCCGCTGTCAGCAGGATCGGCCGGCGCCGGTGCTCGGTGGCCTGCACCACCGCATCCCACGGCGTATAGCCCTCTTGCTCATAGGCATCGATCTGGGTCACCAGGATCACCGAGTTACGGATGATGATGCCGATCAGCGCCAGAATCCCCAGGATCGCCACAAAGCCCATGGGCGTGCCCGTGGGAATCAGCGCCAGCACCACGCCGATCAACCCCAGCGGCGCCACGCTGGCCACCAGGAACATCTTCTGCACGCTGTGCAGTTGGATCATCAGGAAGGTCGCCATCAAAAACAGCATCAACGGCACCACGCTGGCAATCGGGCCCTGGGCCTTGCCGCTTTCTTCCACGGTGCCGCCGGTCGCCACCTTGTAGCCTACCGGTAAGCCGGCGCTGAACGTGTCGATTTGCGGCTTGAGCTGCTTGACCAGGTCGGTCGGCTGCATCTCGTCGCGCACCGCGGCCTTGATGGTGATGGTCGGCTTGCGATCGCGGCGCCACACCAGCGGCTGCTCCAACTCGTAGCGCACGGTGGCAAAGGCCAGCAGCGGGATCGAGGTGCCGCTGGGGGTGACGATCTGCAGGTTCTGCAAGGTTTCCGGGGTACCGCGCTCGGCGTCTTCGGCGCGGCCGACCACGTTGATCAGGTAGATATCGTCATGCACCTGGGTCACCGCCGAGCCGCTGACCACGCTGTTCATCAACTGGGCCACGTCTTCGGACGACAGCCCGAGTTGGCGCGCCTTGTCCTGGGCGATATCGACCCGCAGCACTTTGCCCGGCTCGTTCCAGTCGTAGATGATTTCACCCAGCTGCGTGTTTTTATCCAGCAACGTCGCCAGTTCGATGGCGTGTTTGCGCACCTGGTCGATATCGTTGCCCGACACCCGGTACTGGATCGGTCGCCCTACCGGCGGGCCCATTTCCAGGGGCTGGACAAAGCTGCCGATGCCCACGAAATCATCACGCAACTGTTTTTGCAGGCGCTCGATCAGTGCGCTGCGCTCCTCCAGGCCCTTGCTGACGATCACCAACTGCGCGTAGTACGGGTTCTCCAGTTGCTGGTCCAGGGGCAGGTAGAAACGGATCGCCCCCTGGCCGATGTAGGTGCTCCAGCGGGCGATATCCGGGTCGTCCTTGATGATTGCCTCCAGCCGGTCCACGGCCTTGCGGGTTTCATTGATCGAGGCGTTTTGCGGCAGGTTGAGGTCGACGAGGATCTCCGGGCGATCCGACGATGGGAAAAACTGGTTCTGCACAAACTGCATGGAAAACACCGAGGCCACGAACAACAGTATCGTCAGGCCAATGGCCCACCAGCGATTGCGCATGGCCCAGAGCATGCCGGCGTTGAACACCCGCCCGACCCGCCCTGGCTCGTCACTGTGGGGTTTGACCTTGCTGCTGAGGATATGCACGCCAATCACCGGCGCAAACAGCACGGCCACCACCCACGACACCAGCATCGCCACCGCAATCACTGCAAACAGGGTGAAGGTGTATTCGCCGGCCGAGCTGGCGTTGAGGCCAATCGGCACAAACCCGGCCACGGTCACCAGGGTACCGGTGAGCATCGGGAACGCGGTGGAGGTGTAGGCAAAGGTCGCGGCCTGCTCCAGGGTCTCGCCTTTTTCCAGGCGGGTGATCATCATTTCCACAGTGATCATCGCGTCATCCACCAGCAGGCCGAGGGCGATGATCAACGCGCCCAGTGACACCCGCTGCATGGTGATACCGCTGTACTCCATAAATACAAATACCAGCGCCAGCACCAGCGGAATCGAGCACGCCACCACCAGCCCGGCACGCAGGCCCAGGCTGATAAAGCTCACCACCAGCACGATGATCACCGCCTCGAACAGCGCACTGGTGAAGCCACCGACAGCCTCTTCCACCACTTCAGCCTGGTCCGACACCTTGTGCACGCCGATGCCCACCGGCAGGTCAGCCGTCAGCTCGTCCATGCGCTGGTGCAGCGCCTTGCCGAAGGCCTGGATATTGCCGCCCTTTTGCATGGCGATGGCCAGGCCGATGGCCGGCTGGCCGTTGAAGCGAAACATCGGGCGCGCCGGATCCACATAGCCACGGCTGATATCAGCGATATCCGCCAGGCGGTAGAAGCGGTCATTGAGGCGCAGATTGACGTCGGCCAGGTCCTTTTCCGAGGCGAATTGCCCGGAGGTGCGCACCGAAATGCGCTCCGGCCCGGCCTCGATCACGCCGGCCGGGGTCACCGCGTTCTGCGATTGCAGGCTCTGCACCACCTGGCGCTGGTCAATCCCCAGGGCGGCGAGTTTGCGCGTGGAAAAATTCAGGTAAATCACTTCATCCTGCTGGCCGATCATCTCGACCTTGCCCAACCCCGGCACGGCGCGGATTTCTGCGCGCACCTGCTCGACGTAATCACGCAGTTGGCGCATCGACATGCCATCGGCGGTAAAGGCATACACCGAGCCAAACACGTCACCGAACTCGTCATTGAACGACGGCCCCTGCAACCCTTGGGGGAAGGTGCCCCGGATGTCGTCGATCTTCTTGCGCACCTGGTACCAGATCTCGGGGATCGCCTTGGCGCTGGTGGTGTCCTTGAGGAACACGAAGACTGTGGATTCACCAGGCCGGGTGTAGCTTTTCACGTAGTCGAGGGAGTCCAGTTCCTCAAGCTTTTTCTCGATGCGGTCAGTGACCTGCTTGAGGGTTTCTTCCTGGGTCGCGCCCGGCCATCGGGTCTGGATCACCATGGTCTTGATGGTGAAGGACGGATCTTCCTCGCGCCCCAGATTCATGTAGGAAAATACGCCCATCAGCAACGCGACGAACATCAGGTACCAGACGAAGGACTGATGCTTGAGCGCCCAGTCGGATAAGTTGAAGCTCCCTTTCATCGCGGGCTGTCCTCGTCGGTTTTGACTTTTTGTCCGGGTTTGAGGCTGTTGACGCCGGCGCTGACCACACGCTCGCCAGGCTGCACCCCACCGTTGAGCACAACATGGCTGGCATCACGGCTGACCAGGGTCACCTCGCGGGGTTGTACGGTCTGCTGCTGCCTGTCGATGACCCAGATGCGGGTCTGACCCTCGACGTCCTGCACCGCGCTGGCGGGCAGTTCGATACGCGGGGCGATGGCCGAACTCAGGGTCACGCTGATCGCCGTGCCCAGGAGGAACGCCGGGGGCGTCTGGGCCAGGGTCAGGCGCGCGCGACGGGTACGGGTTGCGCTTTGGGCCTGGGGCTCGATTTCGCGCACGGTGGCGGTGGTGTTGATGCTGGGGTCCAACTGGCTGGCCACCAGGAACACCACATCGCTGGGCAGGCGCTCGGCGAGGCCCGCAGGCAGGTCGATCACCGCTTCCTTGATATCCGGGCGGGCCAGCGTCACCACCTGCTGGCCGGCACTCACCACTTGCCCGGCTTCGGCATTCCAGGCGGTGACGATGCCGCCGTGGTCGGTGCGCAACTCGGCGTAGTTGAGCTGATCCCTGGCCTGGTCCACCGACGCCTTGGCCTGGTCGAGGGAGGCCTGGGTGGTTTTCAGGTCAGTCTGGGCAATGTCCAGTTGCGCCTGGGCGCCGACGCCACGGTTGAACAGTTCCAACTGGCGGCGGGCATTGGCCTGGGCATTGATAAATTGCGCCTGGATCCGTGCCAGGTCGCCCTGGGCGGCGCGCAACTGGTTCTGCTGGTCGGTGGGGTCGAGTACCGCCAGCAAGGCGCCCTTGCCGACTTCCGTACCCACGTCTACCGCACGCCGTGCAATGCGCCCTGGCACCCGGAAGCCCAGGTTGCTTTCATAGCGCGCCTGGATGCTGCCGGCAAAGCGGCCGAGGTGTTCCTGGCCTTCGGCTTTCACCTCGACCCAGAGCACCGGCCTTACAGGCTCCGGCGCAGGGGCTTCCTTGGAACAGGCGATCAGCAACAGGCTGCTGGCGAGGATCAGCGTCAGGCGCTTCATGGCTGCACACCCTTGGCCGGGGCCGGCGCCTGGGCGATCTCCACCAGCATGCCTGGGTGCAGCAACTGCCCACCGGCCACCACGACTTTTTCGCCGCCCTTGAGGCCTTCACTGATGATCACTTTGCCGGTCAGATAGCGCGCGACAGTGACCTTGTGCAATTGCGCCTTGCCGTCGCTATCCACCCGCCACACGGCGGGCTCGTTGAGATCCTTGGTCAGTGCGGCCCAGGGCAATTCGATACTGGCCTTGGCTTGTCCGTTGGCCGTGGCGCTGACCACCGAGCCCAGTTGCATGCCCTTGGGCAAGGCATCCAGGGCGATCTTCACCTGCACCGTGCCGCTGTTGGCAGCGACGGCCGGGGTGACTTCCCGCACCCGGCCCACGGCCTTGATGCTCGGGTTATCCAGCAGGCTGACGGTAATCGGCGCATCCGGCGGCGGCTCCGCCAGCAGCGATTCGTAGACGTTGAACACAGCGTCGCGCTCGCCATCACGGGCCAGGCTGAAAATCGGCACGGTGGCCTGCACCACCTGGCCGACTTCGGCCTGGCGCGCGGTAATCACCCCCGGCGCGTCGGCGATCAACGCGGTATAGCCCAACTGCTCCCGGGCATTGGCCAACTGCGCCTGCGCGGCAGCCAGGGCACTTTGGCTACTGCGCAACGCGGCCTGGGCGGCGTCATATTCGCTGCGGCTGGTGTAGCCCTTGGGCAGGAGTTTTTCCTGACGCACAAAGGCCGCCGCCGTCTGTTTGACCCGCGCCTGCTCCGCCACCACCTGGGCCTGGGCGGAATCGACATTGGTCTGCAAATCCTTGGGATCGAGCCTGGCCAGCACTTGCCGGGCCGTCACACGGTCACCGACATCGACCATGCGCTGGATAATCTTGCCGCCCACGCGAAACGACAAATCGGTCTGCACCCGCGCCTGGATATCCCCCGTGAGGGTCACGGCCGCTGCGAAGTCGGTCGGCTGCACGGTTTGCACAAACACCCTGGAGCGGGCCTTGGGCTCAGGTTTTTCCTGGCCGCAGCCGCTCAGCAATGCCAGCAGGGCAACGCCACATATAACTGTTGAGGTGGGACCGCCCATGCAGACTCCTTTTGCGTGATACCGACGTGCCAGTGTGTATGCGACTGTGAGCTTAGTTCAGGGTTCCGCCTTCGCATAAGGGATTTACGCGGCGTCGGCTGCTCGCCGGCAAGCCGGCTCCGACGGGGTTGGCATTGGCCAAGTTAAGTGGTGCGCTGGAAGACCTTCGCCCGGTGCAGTACCAACGTAACTGCCGTCTATACGCAGTATTAGTCTCGCCATTTAACCAGATGGAATTATTCCTTCAGAACCTTACAAGTTAAACTTCGGAAACATCTTACTTTACTTAAAACTTGCACCTCCTTATGTTAGATGAATTGCGTTGATGTATCGCGCACCCCATCATACTAACGAAACAATAAATACACCACACAACCGAGCATTACTTACATTACACGAAAGCGTACCCAGACCTGGCCACACGCGAATTTATGCTCGCTAGTTAGTAGGCATCAACTAACCACCCATACAAAAACCAATTGTCGATCGCAATACCACTTACCCGGCCGCACACAATGGAGAACAACAATGAATAAAGGTTATTTTATTGGGCAAGGTGATAAAACCACCTGCGGCGGGACAGTTCTGGATGGTGATGCAAGAGTAAATATTTACGGCCTGCTGCACGCCCGCGAAGGGGGCGAAGTCACGTGTGGGAAAGACGGGAAAACCTATCAGATCATCGGCGGCGTATCGCACATCTCAAGTCATGGAAAACAGGTGGCTGGCACACTGGACAGTTTCAGCAGTTGCCCCTGCCGAGCGCAGTTGATTCCCTCTGTGTACAGGGCGAGCTACACCAATCCAGGCACAGTACCGCGAGCGGCCCGGCGCACCGCCGAACCTACTGCGCCGCCCGTTACCCACCGACCGGTAGAGCCGACCTCATCGAGCTTTGCGCCTCCAGGCAATCGCGCCCCAGCCGTATTCAACAGCGTTGAGCCCCAGGAACCGGGGTTCTACGTAGTCCCCAAAAGCATGACCCGCGAAGCGTTGGAGGCGGTCCTTTTTCCCGAGCGCAACCCCACCGTCATGGGCAAATTCCAGGGGCTCAACCCCAATAGAGGCGCAGTTAAAGCCGGCTCGATCATCGTGTTGAGCGACCCGAACAACACCGCCTGCACTTACCAGGAAGCCCTGTTGATGCAGGCCGCCCAGCAAGTGGACGCAGCGCTGGAGCCCCTGACACCCGAGGAGGCCGACTTTCTGTACCGGCACAGCGCAGAAATCGCCGGGTTTATCGGCCACAGCTCAACCTGGCTAGGCGTCAGCGCAGTGGTGATGGAACAGCACCTGAGCAACTTGCGCGATACCCTTCAATCGATCGAGCGCCTCCATCAGGAGAGCTATCGTCGGGAAGGACACCTCAAGTCCCCGCAATTTCTCGCTGGTCGCAAGCGCCTGCTGGCTCAGTTGGATGCCCATCTGTTGAAGTCCACTCGCCTGCGTGGCCAGACAACCCTGGGCGATCACCCCAAACTGAAAACTGCCCTCGGCATCTCCAGTCGCAGCCTGGTGCATCACTGGGGCAAGGCCGGAGCACCCGGACACATTCCGGGGTATGCCACCCATGTGGAAGCAACCAGCCGTGCAGCCAACTACATGAAGACCGGTGGGTACATCGCCATTGGTATTGGCGGCGTGTCTTCGTTGCTGGCTATTCAGGAGGTGTGTAATGGGGGGACTGTGGAAGCTTGTGAGAGGGTTAAGTTTGTTGAGGGGGGGAAATTTGCAGGGTCTACGATGGTTGGTGCTTTGGGTGGTGTGTCAGCTAGTTCGGTGAGCGGTCCAATCTGCATAGCGATTGGCGTATCTACAGGAGGTATCGGGGGTGTTGTGTGTGTCGCCGCGATAGTGGGAGTTGGCACATGGGCGGCCACTACTGTCGGTGGTATGGCAGGTGAAGCACTGGGAGAGCAAATTTACCAGGCGACTCAACCATGACCATTATCGATAGTTGGCCTCTCTGGTTTGCGATTTTTTTTCTAGGGGCGCCACTGCTGATAGGCGTTGCCGGCATCGCCCACAGTCTGTATCTAAGCCACCGTCACCTGAACGCAATAAAAGAGGCCCTGAAGAACAGCCACTACATTTATATTTGGGGTCCGAGCTTGGGGAGGCGTGGTTTTATTTGGTCGATCCTGGAAATATCAAAAATCACCGGAATGATCGTTTGGCCCAAGCCCTTTATCAGGATTGGGGAACTAGACCCACTCGATCTCAAAAATTTCCCTCCTCACTTGAAATGGTGTTTGATCGCCAACTTAACGATGATAAACATTCCACTCGCCTGGATGATAGCTATAGCCTTTTTATTAAAATTCAGGTAATTCGAATGTAGCCTCAATTGAGTTGTTATGTATGCACAGCATGCCTTAATAGGGACTGACATATGGATGAATATAGTTATCGATGAGCCGAGAGGGAAATACATGAGCAAAACAATTACCAAGACTACATAACCATGACCAATATCGATACCTGGTCTCCCTGGGTTGCGATTTTTGCTCTAGCGGCCCCAATCCTGCTTGCATATGTAGGGGCGGCATACAGCCTGTACCTGAGCCATCGTCATCTGGGCGCAATAAAGGAGGCCTTGAAGAACAGTCGATATATTTACATTTGGGGGCCGAGCCTGGGGAATCGGGGTTTGATTTGGTCGCTTTTTGAAATATCAAAAATCAGCGGAATGATTGTGTGGCCCAGATCCGCCATCATGATTGGTGAACTAGATCCAGTCGATCTTAAAAACTTCCCACCTCACTTGAAACGACATTTGATCGCCAACCTGACGATTATGAGCATTTCTTTAATCTGGGGAATAGTTTCAGTCGCGCTAGTGAAATATTAATAATTCGGGCCAACTCCAAAATTTAACTGCCGTATATACGCTGCATATTTAGTAAGTTCTGGCTATTCAGGAGGTGTGTAATGGGGGGACTGTGGAAGCTTGTGAGAGGGTTAAGTTTGTTGAGGGGGGGAAATTTGCAGGGTCTACGATGGTTGGTGCTGTGGGTGGTGTGTCAGCTCGTTCGGTGAACGGTCCGATCTGCATGGCGATTGGCGTATCTACAGGAGGTATCGGGGGTGTTGTGTGTGTCGCCGCGATAGTGGGAGTTGGCACATGGGCAGGTACGGCTCTCGGTGCTATGGGTGGCGAAATAGGCCGAGAAATTATGTATGAGAGAACGTTGCCATGATAACAGAGGGTTTCTGGACGTCCTGGCTGGCTTTTTGGATGCTAAGTGGTGCGCCGGGCCTGATCGGAGTTGCCGCTATCGCCCACAGCCTGTACCTAAGCCGCCGTCATCTGGACGCTATAAAGGAGGCATTGAAAAACAGCCACTACATTTATATTTGGGGGCCGAGCTTGGGGAGGCGCGGTTTTATTTGGTCGATCCTGGAAATATCAAAAATCACCGGAATGATCGTTTGGCCCAAACCCTCTATCAGGACTGGAGAACTAGACCCACTCGATCTCAAAAATTTCCCTCCTCACTTGAAATGGTATTTGATCGTCAACTTAACGATGATGAGCATTCCACTCGTCTGGTTGATAGCTGTAGCCTTTTTATTGAAATACAGGTAATTCGGATGTGACCTCCATTGAGTTGTTATGTATGCACAGCATGCCTTAATAGGGACCGGGATATGGATGAATATAACTCATCGATGATCCGGGAGGAAAATACACGGACAAAACAATCACCAAGACTACATAACCATGACCATTATCGATAGTTGGCCTCTCTGGTTTGCGATTTTTTTCTAGGGGCGCCACTGCTGATAGGCGTTGCCGGTATCGCCCACAGTCTGTATCCAAGCCACTGTCACCTAGAAGCCATACTTTCTGATTAACTATTGGTAACTCTGACGGTGCCTCACCCGGCCCTCATTGCACAAGGTGCCGAGTGAAGCCTTCAACTTGCCTGCAATAGCGACTTCAACCCTGCCACTTACCCCCTTCAACAATCACACTCTCAGGCTTGGTGTCATCGCTCAGCTCTTTACGCACGTACTGGTCATACAGCTTGAGCAAGAACTTCTCTTCACCCAACTTCGCCAACTCGGCATTCACCCAGTCGCGCAGTTCGATATTGCCCTTCTTCACCGCCGGTGCAATCGGCGCTTCATCGCCCAGCGTCTCTTCCAGCACGCGGTAGCCCGGGTTCTGTTTGGCCCAGCTGAACAGCACCAGGTTGTCCTGGGCATAGGCATCGCCACGCCCAGCCGACAGGGCTTGCAGCGACTCGGAGTTTTTCTCGAACTTGAGCAGTTTCCAGTCCGGGTGGTTCTTGGTCAGCCAGATATCGGCCGTGGTGCCGGTGGTGACGATGGTGGTGCGGGTCGCCAGGTCGTCGAGGCTTTTCACCGTGCTGTCGTTCGGCACCAGGGCCTGGACCGCGACTTTCAGGTTGGGGTTGGTGAATTCCACCGCTTCCTTGCGCTCGGGGGTCACGGTCATGTTGGCGAGGATCAGGTCGACCTTGTCGCTTTGCAGGAACGGGATGCGGCTGGCCGGTTCCACGGCCACGAACTCGACCTTGTTTTCATCGCCCAGCAGGTCCTTGGCAAACTGGCGGCCGATATCGGTATCGAAGCCCACGTAGCGCCCGGCTTCATCGACAAAGCCAAACGGCGGCTTGTCGGTAAACACGCCGACGATCAGCTTGTCGCGGGCCTTGATCTTGTCGATATAACTCACCGCCGCCGGCGCGGCAGCGGCGGGTTTGGCCGCTTCTTCGGTTTTGTTGCAGCCGGCCAGTAAGGCGAGGCCGAGCAGCGGCAGTAACAACTTGGCAGTTTTCATGACAGCTCCAGTTCCTTGGTTTTCTTGGACAGTGTTGAAACAAACGAGAATTTCTCGAGGAACTGCTGCGCGCGTGCGGTCTGCGGGTTCGTAAAGAAGGCCTCGGGGGTGTTGTGTTCGAGGATGCGGCCGGCCTCCATAAACACCACGCGGTCGGCGACGGCGCGGGCGAAGGCCATTTCGTGGGTAACGATCAGCAGGGTCATGCCATCGCGGGCCAGGTCCTGGATCACCTCCAGCACTTCCTTGACCATTTCCGGGTCCAGAGCGGCGGTGACCTCATCAAACAACATGACCTGAGGGTTCATGCACAGCGAGCGGACGATGGCGATGCGTTGCTGCTGGCCGCCCGAGAGCTGGCGCGGGAACGCATCGCGCTTGTCGGCGAGCCCCACCCGTTCCAGCAGTTTTTCCGCCTGCTCGCGGGCTTCGCGGGGCTCGCGTTTTTGCACTTTCAGCGGGCCCAGCAGGAGGTTGTCGAGCACGCTCATATGGGGGAACAGGTGATAACTCTGGAACACCATGCCCACGTCCTGGCGTACCTGGCGCCAGTCGGTGTGTTTACCCAAAAGCTCTTTGCCGGCAAACCGCAAGCTACCGCCGTGGGCCACTTCCAGGCCGTTCAGGCAACGCAACAAGGTGCTTTTGCCACAGCCGCTGGGACCGAGGATCACCACCACTTCGCCGCTTTGCACACTCAGGTCGATGCCCTTGAGCACCTGCTGTTCGCCGAAGAATTTATTGAAACCCTGGAACTCGATCAGTGCGCTCATGCTTGGGCCCAGCGCCGTTCCAGCACCTTGGAGGCGGCTGACAACGGGTAGCAGATAAAGAAAAAAAACAGGAACAGCGCGCCGTAGATCAACACCGACTCATAGGTGCGCTCGATGATTTGCTGGCCGACCTTGATCACGTCCACCACGCCGATCAGCACTGCCAGGGAACTGGTCTTGATGATC
>Ga0180008_1000943_pt1 | contig 20380 bp, 45 predicted proteins | sample MM_PW_MetaG_FD_121121 | JGI IMG/M metagenome (GOLD analysis project Ga0180008, IMG submission 121121) | Groundwater microbial communities from the Aspo Hard Rock Laboratory (HRL) deep subsurface site, Sweden - MM_PW_MetaG | ecosystem: Environmental > Aquatic > Deep subsurface > Groundwater...
ATGAAGGACTCAGCATGGTATATCCAGGTGGGCAACCGTAGTAAGAAACTCATAGAACTACTCACACCACAAGGAGGCACAGAATGAAGCGTATACTCACCATCACGGCTCTGTTATTAATCATTGCCACCACCGCCCACGCCGGCATATTATCATCTGTCCGTGACTGGGTGTTCAACAACGCCATCGAGACACTCCTAACCGGCATATTCATCGTGGTAGCTGGTTTCTTTGGTGGTACTGTATGGGGGAAAATGCTACTTAAAGCCAAAGTCCCCATCCAGGAGCTCAAAGACGTTGCAGTCAGGGTGCATGAAGCCCGCAGACCAGGGAGTCCTGGTGGCACAAGTGTAACCGCTGCCGAAAGGGATGACATACTGAAAGAAGTTGAGGAGCTCCTGCAGTCCATCGTGGAAGTGTTCGGGAAAGGAAAATAACTCATGACCAAACTCAATCCAGTACCTGCACCAGACAGCATCCCAGTGTCCGCCATTGAAGCCAAACGCTCTGAACTATTAGACATCAAGCGTCAATTAGAGTTCCAGCTCAACGGTGTAGTCAACCAACTTCATCTGATAGACCAGCTATTAAAACCAAAGCCCCCGCCTGAACCCGACAACACAATCTAACCTTCCCCCTGGGCGTCCTGAGCCCCACCGTCTGCTTGGGGCGCCCACCCCCTACTATTATTCCATTTCCAATATCGCCTGCATCCCGTCCGCGAACCCGCGGGTGTATTCATCAGACTCTCTCAAAACATATTCTTTATCTTTATTTATTGTCGCTATCCCCTCCTTGAACAATTCCTCAATTACCTTGTCCATTGAAATATGGATACGCTTATGCAGATTCCTATCCACCAACATAAGATTAGAGAGCCGATTATCAGCCTTGTCACGGTTAATGTGATGCACCCATTCATTACGCTTTAAGGGGCGACCAATGGAAGCAGCCACCACTAAGCGGTGTTCCATCTCATTACCACCCAAGCGTATGGTAGTGAGGTGCTTATTACTTGGAATAACAGGTAAACGCACATACCCATCGGAAGAAAACTGTTTACTGATATTTGTGTTGTTAGAATAACCCCACCTATGTACACCAAGCCCGCGCAGGAGTGATGATATAACCGTTCCGGCATTCCTCGATAAACCAAACTTACGCCTGATAGCCAACACAGACATCCATTCGTCCACATACATCCGCAATAACTCTTTTTCATCAAACCCAAACCCCCGCAACGGGTCATCCGTCAATACACCCCCGTCAGCGAGCATCTGGTTAAGCACAGCCGTTTTGCCTATTGAACTTACCCCATGCTTGGCGCAGAGAGCGTTAAGAGATTTCCGTGCCTCATACCACTCTACAAGTTCATCCCAACTTATTCCCCATCGCTCCTCCATATTGTCTCTCGTAATTTTGCGCTTGCGGTTAGATTCACCCCATCTGTTGCGGATAGTGTACCCCGCCTGCCTAAGAATGGCGGACATTTCTCCCAATCCACTAACTCCAGGGCTAATGTCGTGCTCGAAGCATATCTGGCTTAATGACTTTCTCTGATTAACATACTCGTCAACCAACTGGTCAATGCCCATTCCAGCCCGTTTCCACGATTGCATAGTAACCTCCCGTTGCTAAAAAGTTATAGTTAGTTTACAAAATACATAACTAAGTAAACAATGTCAAGTATATAATTAGTGCGTGTAAAAGATTATACTACCATTAGTTAAAAGATAGTAGCGGCAGGGGCTACCACCCATAGTGGGTGTATTACATTATTAGAAAATGACCCAGACGTAATAAAGGAGTGGGGGAGTAGCCTACGGCGTTCATCAGGTTATCGTAATGTCCGTACTTTACGTAATGTTTCTTATGCGAACTAAATAAGCATAGTGCACAAACATACACTCCTCTACCCTATTATGATATTTTACTATACTTATGCAGGTAGGCAATTTTTGCCTATGGGAAATTTTTGCCTATGGGAAAATTTTTCCCTATTTGGGTGATTTAGCCTCTTAATAGTCGTTCGACAATTTCGTCGAATTGGGTAATCTGTTACCCACACTCCATTATTATCATAATATATACAGCGTGCAATCGTAGTGAGATTTTGTAGTTTATTGATTGATTGAGAACAGTGGACGGCGGGAGGCTAAATACCAGATATTATGCGGTTATAGACTATTTTTAAAAAAACGGAAAAAGTATTTGACTTGCAATACTGCATTGTGTATATTATGTATAGATTAAAGACGGGCTAATGAGGGTACACTATAATAAATCATTGCACGTCAACACAATACAGACTATCAATGATAAACATTAACCGTGTGGTATTTTGCAACGTTAACAAGAGGAGTGAAAAATGAACTATGAGGAAGCTATGAGTGTAATCGTAACAAAAGAGGAGGCAAGACGGGAAATTGCCAAGCATGGTAAAAACACGCCGGAAATAACGTTTGAGGCGTTTGTCGCTGAGTATGGTGATCATGAATGGTACGAGGGCGAGGACGTACTGAACTGGCTTGGATATTGACAGTATAGTGATGTGGTAATATAGTAATGTAGTAATACTGATATTATGCAATGTTTACAGAATAATGCTGAAGAAGAGAATGGGAAAAGAGTATAAACAGGGAAAAATAAACATGTTAAATATACCGGTAGTTTTCAAATAGGTTTCAAATAGAGTTTTCAAATTATTATTAACAAAGGGGGGCAAAAAATGAAACCTGAAGTAAAACAGCTATGGACTGAATTGCAGGCTATATGTGAAATAAAGTCTTTTCCTGAATTGCGTCTATTGCAGGAAAAAGCTATTAAATTGCAGGATAGTCTTGGATTCGATGCTGAATTAAATATGCTTATACAAACAACTACGGGCTTTATTTGGCAATTTGACAAATAATTTAACAAAGGAAAAACTAAAATGATTAAACACTGGTATCAAAGGGCGCTATTGTCGGGTATAATTGATTACTGGAGTTTTTACCAGTATCGGCCGCTTGACACAGTTAAAAAGAAGTATAGACTGTTCGCGGTTCGTAAATACGAACATACTCAAGAGTTTTTAGATACCGTTTGTGTAAAGCGTACGCATGAATATGATGGTATTCTTTATTTTGTAGTAAAAATTTAATTAAAGGAAGGATCAGTATTAAATGAAATGGATATATCGGGTACATGAACGTACATCAGCTGGGCATACGTTTTATAGTGATTATAAAACAAAGAAACATGCAAGACTGGCTATGGAGCGGTTTAGGGACCAGGGGACGTTTAACGGCGTGTCGTGTTATACAACGCAACGCTGGATAAAGGTTAATGGTATGTATTTTGTAGAATATGACAATTATATACCGTGTTTTCAATTATAACAAAGGCGGGCTATTATGAAAATTATATTCAGTGGTGATCGTCTTTCCAAGACAATTAGAATCGGGCGGTTTTTAAGAAGATTGTTTGGCAAAAAGCATATTGGTATTATGCTCTGGGACTTTTACCCTTCTAAAATTTATCTTAAAAAATGAAAGGACAGGTATCGAATGAAAGAGAAAACTTATTTTATCGGTATGATGAAAGGTTCCGGGTCTTGCTATCCATTGCACCGGAACGGACACAAAGCCGATACGTTAATCGTACAAGCTGCAAGAGATAAAGATTTTTTATCTTGCGATTTATGGAAATATCTCGGTGAATTTATCATAACAAAAAAGGAACTAAAGGAACGCAAGGCTTTAATATTGTCAGAAGTTAATAAATTACACAATACTAATTTCATTCACTGTATTATAGTATAACACAAGCACTATTTACAAGGGACGGTAAACTATGAAAACACATGTATGTTATGATATTTGCCGGGAGCAGGCCGAAAGATATGGCCTTAACCTGGAAAATGAAAAAGACGTTAAGTGGTACTGCGATCCGTGCCCTGAATGTGGGGCCTGTTGTCAGTATCAGCCAAATTGCTGTGAAGAGAGAAATCAACCAGAGCCGCATGAGAAAATGCGGCTCTTTTATTGCAACTTTTTAACAAAGGACGGTATAACATGAAACCGAGACTTACTTATAATTTATGTATGGCAGCCGGTCAAGACGCCGGCAATAAGAACATGCGCGAACATGGGCGCCGCGTATGGAGTATTGAAGACTGGAATACAGCCTCTGAAATTTCAAACGAACTATTAAACAAGATGGATGATGAAGGGGGGCAAGATGCTATTTAATGTCTTATTATTACTATGTTTTATAATCGTCGGGGCTATTTTTTGGCAGGAATTAAGGAAACATGAAAGGAAACATTAGAAAGGGGCGGTACAGTCATGGAATTACAGGAAGCTATAAAGATTGTTGAGGATATGCCGGAGGATGAATTTCAAGCATGGTATAAGAGTTTACCATACCGTACGCGGTTGTGTGTTCAAGGGGGTCTTGTGGATTGGAGGGAAATACTTGGCAAGTGGTATATTAGCACTCATAAAGAGAATGTTCAAATTCATTAATCTAAACAAAAGGAGGTGTGTTGTGTCAAGTTTTATTATTAAAAAAGCAATGAACAAGCAAGGATATTGTGTTATGGTGAAGGAGAGGGGCTTTGGAACTATTAAAACCCACGCTGAAAACATACGTGAAATTTGTAATTGTATTAAACATTATTTTTCAACGAAACACAACAAAAAGCAATGTCCATTTTGTAAAGGGACAAAAGAATAGGGGTATTAAACAATTAATCTAAACAAAGGATGGTGGAATTATGATTATTCACAAAAGAGTAAAAAGTATGTTGCCGATGACTGCAGGTAAAGACAGGTCTCGGCTGCGATTGACAAGATTGTATGTATCAAATGAGGAAGCCGTTGCGACTGATGGACATGTATTAGTCAGGACGCCGGTCAATAATGATGTTGATATGTTGGCGGCAATAGGAGAGCCGGCAACAGAGCCGGTGTTGATTGACGTGGACACGATTGAAGCGGCTATTAAGAACTTACCGACCAAACCAGAATTGGATTGCGATAACTATGTGCAGATCACAAAGGACGGTGACCGGCTATTTGTTAGTTCTAACATCCCCTTGAAAACTCTCCGGGTAAAATGTGAGCAAGAAGGGGGCTATCCAAATTATAAAGCCGTTATACCGGATTACACGGACAACATGCCGATTAAGTTTGCATTAGATGGCAAACTGCTCAAGAAAATCTGCGACATGGCAATCAAACACGGTGATACATCTAATCGGATCATATTTGAGATACCGACGACAACAGAAGGTCGGCTCAAGATGCAAGAGAATGACGTTGATCCTGTACTTGATAGTGAAGGTTTTCCGGTGTTTGAATTAGCTCCAATTGGAAAACTTGCAACGGCACTCAAATTCACAATTAGGGATGGTGATGGGCAGGCTGTGTTCACGGGTATAATAATGCCTTTACGTATTCATGATTGACAAGGGGGAATTATGGAAACGGTTGCTATACTGATATGGATCGCTGTAATCATGGCAATATGTAAGGTATTATTGCCAAGAGGACATTGAACAATTAAACAGGAGCAATTATAATGACAGTTGCGGAATTATTAGTATTAGATGAGGGAGAGGGACTATTAAATGATATTAGAAACTCCCATGAACGTAAATTAAATGTATTATATCCAAACGGCTATGGTGTCGATGAATCACTTGCTGTCATGGAGGAAGTATTGAGTGATTATTGTATAAATGATGTAAAAGCGCATTAAACAATTAATCAAAAGGACGGATATAATGATAACCAAAACAAGAGTACATCGGGGCTTTGTCGGAAACAAAAAGGGATGGGCTTTCAGTGTTTATTTGGAATAACAGGGAATATGCTGCTCTTCGTTCAGCACTATTCAAAACAAAGCGAGAAGCACAAACAGAATTGCAACGGTTTATTGATACCGGCAAGTGTGTATCGTATGGATCAGCAGAATAAACAACTAATCAAAAGGATGGTGGAACAATGGAAACAACAATCGGTTTACACGACGACTACCTTGATTCAAGGGATATTCAGAAGCGTATTGATGAGCTCAAGGATGAGGAAGAACTTGATGAGGAAGATACTGAAGAATTAAAGGCATGGGAAACACTGAAAGCGGAGACGGAAGAATATGGATGGGAGGACGGAATCTTCTTTTTCCATGAAAATGTCGCGGAGGAATATGCTCAACAGTTTGCTGAAGATACAGGAGCTATCTCAAGTGATGCCCATTGGCCAGCTTATTGCATTGACTGGGAATGGGCTGCACGTGATTTTCTTATGGATTATACTTCATGCGAGATTGATGGGCAAACGTATTACTACCAGGAAGCATAACTATTAATCCATTCTATAAGAGGGCTGAACTATGAAATAATTATTAATCATTAATCTATTATCCCGGTGAGCATACCACTTGCCGGGATGTATTATTACCTAAACCAAGAGCTATGCACCGTGTGGGTGGATTGGATGGCTGGCATACACTGGTAGAGATTGGTAGTTTTCAAATGGGGTGTGTGTGTGTTGCAAATTGCAACAAACGACTATCAAGGTTTCAAATGGGAGTTTTCGAATGGGGGTTCAAATGCTGTATTTTCAAATGGATAGGTGCCATAAAAATTATTTTATTCTCTGCTTGACACGATAAATTGAGCAATATATACTTATTGCACAAAGGGGGAAACAATCATGCATCCAGAATTATTAGGTCTATCTGAGGAAGAATTTATTCAATGGGCAATTCGGCATTGTGCTGTAGATGAGAGGAAGCTACGAAAAGCGTATGGTGATATAGAAGTATTCTGTGCCCGACATCCCATCGGAGTGGGCGAATTTATAGAGAACATAGTAGACCGTATTAATGGCGGGTGTGGACTTAACCACGCAATAAAATGTACGAAAGATTGTGCTTCGGATGTTTGAATTAAGCGGGGAAGTGAACCTTGTCCCTGTGGTAGCGGTAAGAAATACAAGAAATGTTGTGGGAGATAGAACTATGATATACGTAATCATGTATGGGATTGCAGTAGTGGGACTGGGGATTACTGGCGTGGTGTTGGTTATGGCTGGCTGGCTATGGTATAAACACCAGTGGTATGCGTTTGTTGATTGGTTAGATGAGGCTGGCGACAGAGGGCTACTTTGGGCGGCGGATATGTTATTTGGTGAACAAGTGGAGTGATGATGGACTTGACTGACAATGGCAATGCCAAACTTTTAATTGAGAAATATGGTGGTGAACTCGCTTACTGCCCCCAAATGAGATGTTGGTATATCTGGGATGGGCGTAAATGGGTGGAGGATGAGTCATGCGCTATTAATCAATGTGTTGGTGGTATTGCCGATCATTACAAGGAAATACTGGCTGCACTCAACCCCAGTGATGGCAATTATCCACGTATTGCCCGCCACATCAAATATCTTGGTAGTTGGTCGGGCGTAAAGGCGTGCATAGAACTTGCCAAAGGAATAGATAATGCCAGTGTACATGTTGATATGTTTGACCGCGACCCCATGCGGCTTAATATAGCAAATGGCGTGTTAGACCTGAATGACCGCAAACTCCACAAACCACTCCCCAACCAATACATTACGAAGTGCGCCGCCGTATCATATGTCAAGGGGGCTAAGAATGACGTTTGGCTGGCATTTCTATCCCAGGTCATACCCGACGTGGCTGTCCGTGACTTTGTCCAAGTAGCCGTGGGATATAGTTTGACGGGGGCTATGGAGGAGGACTGCATGTTTTTGCTCCAGGGTGGTGGATGCAACGGCAAAACCACGTTTGTGGGGGCTATATTGAATATGCTTGGCGACTATGGGGCGCAAGCCAGTAGTCACGTGCTTACTCAAAAACGCACGGGGGCTGCGAGCAACGAGGTGTTTGTGCTTAAAGGCAGGAGATTTGTGGCTGCCACTGAAACAGGTGAGTCACATGCACTCAACGAGGAATTGGTCAAACAGATGACAGGAGGGGAACGGTTGTCCGTCAACCCAAAATACCGCACCCAGATGGAGTTCTACCCAACATGGAAAGTATGGCTATCAACCAATCACGAACCCATCATCAAAGGCAATGATGATGCTATATGGAGGCGCATTATAAAGGTGCCATTCAACGTCACTATTACTGCCCCCAACCCCAAACTCAAGCCTCGCTTGCTCAATTTGTTCGAAGGTAGGAGTGGGATATTGAATTGGGCATTGGAAGGATTATATTTGTGGCGCACCAATGGTCTCATCATACCCCCCACCATTGATAATGCCACCAAATGGTATCGGGTGGAACAAGACCTCATTGGGCAGTTTTTAAATGAGAAATGTATTATGCACCCTAGTCAGAAAGTAACAAAAACCGACCTCTATATAGCATATAAAAATTACTGTATATCTATTGGCGAATCCCCCAAAACCAAAAACCAACTCACCCGCATCCTAAAATTACGGGGTATTTCTGACGACCGAAAACGTGATAGTAGGGTGTGGATTGGTATTAATTTGGGCGAAAAGGTAAGTTTGAGCCCTTCTAACTTTTTGCAGGAGTAGGGGTTATGACGAATTGTGACATAACCACTGTGATAATTAGGCGTTGTAAGTGTATGGGGGATAAAGCCGTGACGCATTGTGACGCATCCGATATGAGAGATGAATGGTGTAAGTATATGGAGGATAGGGCTGTGACACTGGTGACGCATTTTTACTCTTATTATCACGCATGATATATATATATAAGTAATATATATAGTAGTTAGAGAAAGAGGTAAGAGATAAGAGGGTATTATAAGGGAAAATTTTTAGAAAGGGGGGAAATAAGATGCCATTGAAATTAAAAGCAGAAATTGAAATTTTTGTTAGTTGTGAGAGATGTGGCGAAATATTACAAGCACGTGTTGATGAAACTGATGGTGAAATAATTGTGAAATCTTGTAAAGTTTGTTTTTATGCGGCATATGAAAAAGGGAAACAAGATGAAAGAGAGTTAAATAAACGTATAGAACAAGTTTTGAAAGGAGAATAGTATGGCAAAAAAAAGAGCAGTAGCAAAAATCTGTGTTGTGAAAACATTCCGGTTTGACCCGGCATTAATGGAAGATGTAAGTCGTGTGGTGTTTCTGACGCAGGAGGGTGATAAACCCAAATACAACAGTCTCACCAGTTTTGTAGTGACTGCCCTCAAGAGATTGATAAGAAAGGAGAGGAAAGAGCTTGAGGAGCAGGGTGTGATATGGGATGCACTGGGTAGTGCGTTTGATGGAATAAAACAACAGGAGGAAGTAGTATGACAGAACAAAAAGTAAGTTTAAGACCAGATAGTTTTTCTGAAGGTGGTGGTTTGCTCGATGACTTTGACGGAGTGATAGGCGATATACGGTTTATCATGTCCGATTATGATGGAGCTGTCACAACACCTGTACCCGTGGCAAGGATAGTATATGAGGTTGATGATGAGGAAGTTGGCACCGACCTGCTGTCTGTCGGAGGTAAGGATGATTTTGTACCGAACGATGCCGGTACTGGGTTGGTGGCTCTAAAATCCAAATCCACACTCACCAAGAAATCCAAATTTGGTATGTATATGGAAGCGTTGGTGAAGGCTGGGTTTCCACTCAACAAAATGGATGATGATGACATCGGTTATCTAAATGGGCTTTACGGGCATTTTCTGAGGAAAGTTGTTGAGTATAAAGGTCTCAGCAAAAAGTCCGACCGGGACAACACCGTTATGGTATGCACCAAGATCATCAAACTCCCTTGGGAAAGTGATGGGAAGAAAGAGAAATCCAAGGGGAAAGCAAAGGTGGATGCTGGGCTTGGGGATACACTCGCTGGTATCATACAGGGAGTGATAATTGAGTTGGACGGTGAAGTCACCAAGAAAGCGTTATTGTCAGCGTTGTTCAAATCTGATGACGTCAAGGCGCTGGGTGATAAGAAGGAAGCATTGAAGCTGGCTTCTGACGATACCTATCTGGGTGGGCGTGAGGAGTGGGCGTTTTCAGATGGCGTATTGAAGATGGAGTAAATAATTAATCATGGCAGGTGGTGGCGGAATAGGTAGACGCTTAACTCTACACGCACAGAGGCGTAAGGCACTTTGCGGAACTGCTATGCAGGGTGCAAATCCCTGCCCGCCTGCCATAATAAAAATGGAGAAATAGTATGTCAAAGAAAACCAAATTACTGATATATGTAGACGCGGATGTGATGTCAAATCCTGCCCAACTGTTCGAGGTTGCCATCACCCACATGATAAAGAAGGACGTTGATATAGGTCAGCGCAGGCAGTTTATCGTGGAATATCAGAAGGCAGTGAGGCAGGCAAAAGACCCAATAGCCATGATACATGAATGGTTGCAGGTGAGGGATGTGGCGAGCTTTCCATTCAGGAATAAACAGGAGGGGATTGCGGATGAGAGTGAGGGAGCTGAAGGAGGAGTTTCCGTGGACGAGGGAACAGACGGAGAAGAGGTCAACGGGGAAGCCCCACGTGACGGGGATGATCATGGCAATGGAGAAGGGGATACAGGAGACAAGCGGAAAAGAAATAAGTGATGAGACCCGTATGCAGTTTGAGAAGGGGTGGTTGTGGGAAGTGGCGTTGAGTAGAGCATTTGGGGAGAAGTGTGCACATAGACCAGGGGAAGTAGAGTTGGATGGGATAGTGGGGAGTCCGGATGGTGTGGTGTATAAAAACAACAGGATGGTATTGGTTGAGGAATACAAGTGCACGTCATACTCACCAGACAAACCCATCACTGAGCATTGGCGGTGGATGATGCAGGCTAAGGCGTATTGTAAGATGGTGGGGGTGACCAAGTGTGTGTTCAGGGTGTTGCATCTAAGTTTTGTGCCGGTGTATAAAGTGTGGGAGATAGTGTTTAGTCAGCGGGAACTGGATGAGAATTGGGAAGCATTGGTTAATCAAGCAAAAGCAATGGAGAAAGAAAATGCGATTTAGAAATGGGGTTGTTTACCAAAAAGGAAAGATGTTCAAGGATATGGTATATATAAAAGTCATAAGAAGAAACTCATCAAGGACGGACGGGATGGTATTTTTTAGGTATCATAATTCGGGTGACTCACGTATATACTCCAAGCGTCCGCAGGAACTAAAGGGTTTTATAGTTTATGGCAGGTAATGGTTAACCAATCAAAAGCTATGAAGGGGGAATGAACAATGGAAAAAACTATCAGTGATTTCAAAACAATTGTTAAATTATCCGAGGATGAGGCTAAGGAAGTCTGCCATCTTGGTCAAGGAAAAGCCTGTTGTGCATTCCTCGTCTTTGGTATGGGCGGTTTTGAATGTATTCGTATGTCTTACCCAGCCAACGGTTATATATTTTCACGATTAAAAAATGGAACTATGGTTGCTGCTGGGGAAGGTGGTTGGAAAAACTGTGCATGGGAAGGAAGGATATAATCATGGAATCCAAAGCAATTCAAAAGTATGAACAGCAGGGGACGGAACTCATTGAGCAAGCCAGATCCATTATGATAGTGGACGACACGACACGGGAATTGGCAACCGAGTTCTCAAGCAACACGAGGAAAGTCATCAAGAACATCGAGGCAGAGTTCAAACCGGATATTGAGAAAGCACATCAATTACACAAAGACCTCTTGGCTCGCATGAAGCGGTTAGTACTTCCATTCAATGAAGCACAACAGATAGTGGATAGTGAAATCAGGCGGGACTATCTGGAACGGGAGCGCATCAAGCGGGAAGAAGAACGGCAGGCAATGATAAAGGCAGAGGCTGAACGTAAGAGGCAGGAAGAAGAACAACGGCGGGAAGCGGAACAGTTGATAGCGGCTGGTGAGCTTGAGGAAGCAGAGGCGGTGTTGGGTGCTGAAGTGGTGACTGCACCCATAGTCCCTGTGGAGAAGGTGGATAAGACATCACGGTCGGACGCTGGGTCTATTACTGCGCGCTCTGATATACAGGTTGAGCTTGTGAATAAGGCGGCGGTATTGAGGGCAGTGATTGATGGGATATTGCCAGGTACGTTGGTGGAGGTTAATGTTGGGGCGGCTAAACGTTATGCTAAAGCCAGCGGGTTGAAGTCTATGCCTGGGTTTAGGATAACGGAGACAGCAGTGATAAGTGGGAGGACGAGATAATGGTATCTATATTCAAGTATCCGTTCAGTATCTACTCAATGAAGCACAACAGAATAAATGATAATTTCAGTATTCCTATGCCTGATAAGTCTCAGATACTTACTGTTCAGATGCAGTCAGTGCGAAATGTGCCTTGCATATGGGCGATAGTTGATACTCATATGCCATTTATTGATAGGCATTTTACCATTAAAGGGACAGGGCATCCAATTGGTGTTGAGGAAAGTTTAAAGTATATTGGCACTATCCAAGAGTGGGGTGGTGGCTTTGTATGGCATGTTTTTGAAAGGATATTATAATGCTTAAAGGATTTGACAAGGTAACAGTAGAGCAACGGAAATGCAGATTGATAGCCCGTGTTGGTGGGTTGGAAAAGGGTGGCAAGACACACTTTGCACTCACAGCACCCGCACCTATAGGATTGATGGACATGGACAGGGGACTTGAGGGGGTAGTCGAGAAGTTTGCTAATGATAAAACCATCTACACCAAGAACCTGCGTGGTATGCCGTCACGGTCGCAGGCTGACTATGAAAGGCGGTGGGAGACGTTTAAGGACAGCCATTATGTGCTGCTGGATGACAAGGACATTCGGACGGTGGTATGGGATACAGATACAGAAGCGTGGGAAATGGCGAGATTGGCATTCTTTGGCAAGCTGTCACAAATCAAGCCCCATCATTACGCAGAGATAAACCGTGAGTTCAGAGGATTGATTGACGCTGCATTTGACCGGGATAAGAACTTGATATTGATATGCAAGTACAAGAAACAATATGTGGCGAAGGATGGGAGTAAGTCGGATGATGCACAGTGGAATGGCAAGTATGAGGAAGCTGGTATGAGCGACCTGCCATTTGTAGTGCAGGTAAATCTCAGGGCGAGGGCATTGAGGACTGAGAATGGGGATGGGGTTGTGCCATCTATAGAGGTAGTGAATTGCAGGCAGAACATGGGAATAACGGGTGAAGTGTTTGAAGGGGACATGGCGAGTTTCCCATGGGTGGCGGCAAACATCATTGAGGGAACATCACCGGAGGACTGGGAATGAAAACAGCATGTGGAAAATGTAAATGGAGTCGCTCATGGGCTTTCTGGATATTCTGCATCGCGAGTGATGATGATGTATTTGATTATATGTCGGGGAGAATGGTAAAGAGTTTTGATTTAGCTGGCTTCGCTGGCATTGCCGATGTGAGTAAATATCCCTCGTGTGCAAAGAAGAATAAGGGTGATTGTCCTGACTTTACACCAGATGGGGAGACTGGATGAAGAACCCACTATCATCACTCAAACTCAAATACAGGAAATGGCAGGTCAACCGTAGCCTGCGGGTGTTGGATGCACTGGACTGGAATATGAAACGGGCTGGATGGAGCAGACGGGATAGACGGCAGTTTTGGAGAGACTTCATCAAGAAGCAGGGATTTAGGATGGGAGTGTTTAATAAACTGACACAGGAATAGGGGGATATTATGTTAATTTTGGTGTGTGGTACGGTTGCATTGAATGTGAAATTAATTGAACAAGTTGTGTTTGATGGCGACGTTATCAAGATAAAACTCAGAGATGGGACAGAATGGAGTTTGCGTAGGCGGAGTAAGCGTTATTTTAACAGCCTTGTGAAAAAGATTAATGAAGCGCAGTCTGAAATAGCCGAGAAGGGGTCTAACACGCCCCAGAATTATGAATAAGGAGAATGTTATGATTGCAGTGGCAGGGATTGAACAGAAAGAAGCCAAGACCCCCATGAGGGCGATAAGATTGAAATGTTTAGACTGCTCGACAGGGAGTGCACATGAAGTTAGTTTATGTGAAGTGGATGACTGCCCTCTGTGGAAATATCGCATGGGTAAGAACCCCAATGCCAGAAAACCAACTGAGAAAGAGAGGGAAGCATCAAAGAAGCGTATGAAGAAAATATGGGCAGAGAAGAGAGCACAGAATGGCAAGGAGTAAATTTGTTATAGCTCTACGGCTATGTTTCAGAACTTATCTTGGTCTGAGGGGTATCAGAGTACCCATTGGGGTATAAAATAGAAAATAGGAGGGGTTATGGAAAGGAAAAGTACATACACGGTAAAAGACATTGCAATCGGGTTGAGGGTATCAGACCAGACAGTACGGCGGTGGATTAAGGAGAAGAAGTTACGTGGTGTAAGAGTAATACGTAGATACATAATACATGACCGAGAGCTAAGAAAATTTTTAGGCAAGGGTTATGAGGGTATTCTTCATGATAATGATTGATAATCGGGCAGGGAGCAAAGAACTCCACAAGCTGTTCCCAAAGGGCACTGCCACTCTCACACACTTGGAGTATGCAGACTTTGCATTCGCAGGGCATGCATCAGACGGGGATGTGTTGGTGGGGGTGGAGCGTAAGCGGATCGGTGACTTCATCAACTCCATGTGTAGTGGACGGCTGAGTGGAAGACAGTTGATAGGGATGATTAACTCTTACCACTATCTCTATTTGATTATTGAGGGGATGTTTAGAGCCAACCCTAAGAATGGTATATTGGAAACGTGGCGCAGGGGCGGATGGACTGAATACACGGCGGGCAAGAGACGGTTTATGGCGAGGGATATATGGGTGTTTATGAATACGATACAGGTGATATGCGGCATACATTGCTACCATACATCTACTGAGAATGATACAGTACAGTATATCATGGCACTACATCACTGGTGGGATAAGGAATATGAACAACACCACAGCCACATGCAGCCTCACAACGGTAGCAACCATGTGCAGCTTACACGGCACTCTGTGGTTAGGCGTGTGGCGAATAGTTTGGATGGTATAGGGTGGGAGAAGGCGAAGGCGATAGACCAGAGGTTTGGGACAGTGGAAGAGTTGGTAATGGCGGGTGAGAAAGAGTTGATGGGGATAGAAGGAATAGGGAAGAAATTGGCAGGGGGCATTATTAAACAGTTGAGGGGGAGGATTGGATGAGTAGCGTAGTGCTGGAAGGGCATGTGTTGGATGTGCTTGGGGATATACCGGATGGGTTTTTTGACTGCTGCATTACCTCTCCACCTTACTATGGCTTGCGTTCATACGATGTTCCGCCGGTGATATGGGATGGTGAAGAAAATTGTCAACATCAGTGGGGGAATGAGAAAACAAGGCCGTTGAATTTACAGGCTGGCAATCCAGAATTTCAAAGGGATTGGCGTGAACATGCCAGTGATAACAAATCTTCACAAGGTCAATTCTGCTCCCTCTGCGGTGCATGGCGTGGAAGTTTAGGATTGGAGCCCGATTACAGACTTTACATATCCCATCTTATTCAGATATTCAATGAAGTGTACCGGGTGTTGAAGAAAACAGGCACTTGCTGGGTGAATATAGGAGATAGTTACGCAAGTTCAGGAGGTGCAAGCCGTCATTATGGTTATCAAGACCCGAAGTATAAAAACGGTAGAGACGGAAGCTATGAAGAACCGACTGCATATCCACAAGATAAAGTACAGCCAAAGTCTCTCATTCAGATCCCGGAACGCTTCTCAATAGCAATGACTGACGCAGGGTGGATAAAAAGGAATACTATTGTTTGGCATAAACCGAACTGTATGCCGAGCAGTGCAAAGGACAGGTTCACGGTGGATTTTGAGTATGTGTATTTCTTTACGAAGCAGGGGAAATATTACTTTGAACAGCAGTTTGAAGGAAACCAACTCAGTGGAAAATGGAATGAGCCTGATAATAAATATCTACACAAAACGAGTGGGGATGGTCAAACGTCACAAAGAGATAAATTCAACCGTGTTGGTTCAATTACACAAGGTCGCAATAAACGCACCGTCTGGACAATCAATACTAAACCCTACCCTGAAGCCCACTTTGCCGTGTTCCCAGACACGCTTGTTGAACCCGCACTATCCGCTGGGTGTCCTGTCGATAGTTGGGTGTTAGACCCGTTTGCCGGTGCGGGCACAGTGGGAATAGTAGCAAAGAGGCAGAACAAGAATTTTATAGGATGCGAATTAAGCTCAAAATATTGCCAGATGGCAGAAAAGAGGATAGGTTAATGTCAACGTTTTATGAGTTCTTAAATTATATAGCAAGCATGGGTGTACCAATGACAGGGTATATTGATAGTTACTTTGAATGGTATATGCTTATACTGTCTGTGCGTATGATGCAGATGCTTCCGAGAAGTAGTGATTGGTTTTTGGATGTATTGTAAGTCAATTGAGAGGATAAACCATGAGTATAGAAATGACATATCTTGTCCAGCCTCCGAAACGCTTCACGTTTGAACAGCCTAAATTAAAAGAGTGGGTTGAATTGCATTGTAAGGGGTTAGTACTTAATTTATTTGCTGGTAAGGTGCGATTGAATGTAATGGAAATACGTGTTGATATAGACGAATCTATGCGACCAGACTATGCAATGGATGCTTATGAATTTGTGAAAACAACCGACTGGAAATTTGATACCATCATTCTCGACCCACCATACAATATCAGGAAATCCAGAGAGAAATATAATGGTAGATGGGTAGGCAGTCTAACAAAAATTAAGAACGAATTGCATAATATTATAGAAAATAATGGCAGAGTTATAAGTCTTGGATATGATACCGTTGGTATGAGTAAATCACGGGGTTTTGAGAAGGTGGCTATTTGTGTGATATGCCATAACGGAGATCATAATGACACTCTAGCAGTGGTAGAAAGGAGAATTGAAAATGGCACATGACAATCAGTATAAAGATGAGGACACACCGGTATATGTGAATGGTGTGCTGGTGAAGAGGTTTGACTATCCAAAGAAAGGAGAACGTTTTTACAACCGCGATACGCACAGGATTGAGGAAGCAGACAGGGATATGGATGCGAAGTTTTTGATAGTGGAAAGGGGGAACTGATGAAAGTTGATTTTGAAAATAGTGTGCCTGCGCCTCCAAGCGGGGGTTTATCTGATGGGGATTCTTTTCGATTGGATATTATAGATTTGCTATCTCATTTAGATGTTGGGCAATCAGCGGTAGTAACGGATACTGAAGGTAAAGAGCCAAATATCCATGGATGGAAACCAAAAATAACCCCAATAATTAAAGTATATGATTTAATTAAAGGAACTTCACATGTTATGGCATTTGTTCCATGGGATGATTGGGATGACAGGTACAAACAAATTCAGATTTGGAGGGTAAAATGATTAGATCAGGTTTGGTGGAATGCCGCACACCCCTATATTTGGGGTTGAGTTTCAAAGGAAAGCCATCTGGTATGATGCGTGTAACTGATAAAGTCGAGTTGTCTATTCATACTTCTCCTTTATCAGATGACGAAACAGTGTGGGTTAGCTATGATGAGGGTATTTGTGAAAACGGGGCTAATATACAATGGGATTCATTTCTGATGCTTACTAACTGGGATTGTGGGAGGATGGAGTTATGAGACCTTGCCCAGACCATGACCGCCTATGTTGCCCCATGAAACGCATCAATAGAGTGGATGGTGCAGGCCCCATCCCATGCTCCATTATGCTGATTGGTGAGGCACCAGGCAAGAGTGAGGACATGAAAGGTAAGCCGTTTGTTGGGAAGTCGGGATTGGAATTGGACAATGTGTATCTGCATGAGTATGCTGGGGTAGAGCGGTGGAATGTATATGTGAGCAACGTCGTGAAATGTCGCACCAATGACAAAGACCGCGACCCAACACAGGCTGAGATTGACGCATGTAGCCATATTCTGAATATGGAATTAGAGATGGTGAAGCCGAGATTCATAGGGTTAGTTGGCAGACTGTCTACTCAATGGATGCTGGGGGATGTTAATATGGCTAAAGTGCATGGGTTTGGGTATCGGGATGGGGATAGGCTGGTTATGCCCTTGTATCATCCGGCGTATGGGTTGCATAATACCGTTATGATGAGGCATATTATGAGGGATTTTACTAAGTTTGGAAGAATGATTAGGGGGGATGAGAGTGTAATGTGGAAAGAGAGGAGAGCACGATAATGTTGACACCAGAAGAGCTATATCTTAATGGCGGTGGTGGGTTTAAAATACACCTGAAGCCAGTTGCGGACAAGAACAGGATATTTCTCACGGTGAAACGTGATGGGCGTATGAAACGGAAAAAATACCACCTAAAATTGCATTTAAATGGGGGCTATATAGAAGGGGATTTTTTCCTTGATAGCCTTGTAGTCCTCCCCCCAGATCAGGAAGAAGTGATTTACAAGTTATAAGATTGTAATGTGGAGGAGTAAGCGGTGAATAGAAAACTTAGAACTGGTTCTTTGGTTATAAGAATCTCCACCGAGAATAGCAATAAGCTCGAATTATTAAGGATGCATAGGCGTGAAACCAAAGATGATTTATTGAGTAGGTTATTTAAATTATATGCATGTCGTATGACCAACACTGCGGAGAAATTATGAGAATAGTGGCGGTAGATACAGAAACAGTACGGGGGTATGATGAACTTTCCAAATAGGAAGTACAATATCATCCTTGCTGACCCGCCGTGGAAATTTATTGGTTGGAGTATTAATAAAAGCGGAAAAAAATCACCAGCCAACCATTATGAATGCCAGGATTTAGATTGGATAAAAAGTTTGCCTATTAACAAATTAGCGGATAAGGATTGCATTCTTTTTCTATGGGCAACATATCCTACTCTTGAAATCTCTTTTGAAGTTATAAAAGAATGGGGTTTTAAATATGCTACTTGTGGTTTTACTTGGATAAAAACCACAAAAAATAATAAATGGCATTTTGGATTAGGATATTGGACAAGAGCAAACCCAGAAATATGTTTAATTGGTGTTAAAGGGCATCCCAAAAGAATAGATAAATCTATACCCAATCTCATTGTATCAAGGGTTATGGAACATAGCAAAAAACCTGATGAAGTCAGAAGCAGAATAGTACAATTAATAGGCAATCTACCTCGTATAGAACTCTTTGCCCGTGAACAAGTAGATGGGTGGGATGCGCTTGGCAATGAAGTGGACGGTATGGACATACAGGATAGTCTAACACTTTTAGGGGAGTGGTTTGAGTCATGCGGATTGTAGCCGTGGATACAGAAACAGTACGGGGTAAGCCGTGGAGTGTGCAAACGAGGGATGATATAACTAAGGAACCAGAATTCTTTCCATGTGAGTCTTACCATCATATGCAAATAGCCAAGGCTATGATCCAAGATCCAGATGTGCTTACTGTCCTCCACAATGCCAAGTTTGACCTCCGAGTGTTATCCCAGCTTAACATACACCCTGCCCATTGTGAATGCACTATGCAGATGGCATACCTGCTTGGTGAACCTGCCCTCAGTCTGAAAGTGCTGGCATATAGGATAGTGGGGATTGAGATGCGGACATACAACCAAGTAACTTATGCTGCCACACAGAACAAAGCACGGGCATATTTAACTAATATCATATCACGGGAATGGGATGACCCAGAACCCATCATCAGGACTGGCAAGGATGGCACAATCAAGTTATCATTCCCCAAGAACATCAAAGGTAAAGTGAAACGGTTATTAGCTAAGGCAATGGATGACCCGACCATAGACCGCTACTCCAAGTGGTATGCTATGGATGAGAATGGTGGCAGGGGTCAAGTGGAGGCGGTCATAGGTAGAATGGAACGTGCATACTTGGATGAGGTTGACCCACAGATTGCCGAGAAATACGCCAAACTTGACGCTGAAGCCACGTTCGCCATCTACCCCTACCTGCATAGCCAGATACAGGAATATGGGCTACAGGGGGTATTAGAACGTGACATGGACTGCATACCCATGATAATTGAGATGGAAGATAATGGGGTACTGCTCGATGTAGCTGAATTGGAATCACTCAAACACGACCTTGATGAGCTTACTGAGTCCACACAGACCGACATCAACTATCTGGCAGGGCGGTATGTGAACCCACGCAGTAGTCAGCAGGTAGTGGCATTGTTGCAGGACGAAGGGATATATACGGACATGGAGACCAGTACGGATGCCAGTGTGCTCGACCAGTACAAGGAACACACGATTGTGAACAAGATACAGGACTACAGGGCATACACCAAGCTACAATCTACTTATGTGGAAGGGTTAATGAAGTCTGTGGGGGCAGATGGAAGGGTTCATACTAAATTCTCCACAACACGGACGGAGACAGGACGGCTCGCTTCCTCGAAGCCCGCATTACAAAATATACCTGTGCGTACCGAACTGGGGCGCCGGATAAGGAAAGCGTTTATATCAGAAAGGGG
>Ga0180008_1000944_pt1 | contig 20379 bp, 19 predicted proteins | sample MM_PW_MetaG_FD_121121 | JGI IMG/M metagenome (GOLD analysis project Ga0180008, IMG submission 121121) | Groundwater microbial communities from the Aspo Hard Rock Laboratory (HRL) deep subsurface site, Sweden - MM_PW_MetaG | ecosystem: Environmental > Aquatic > Deep subsurface > Groundwater...
CACCCCTGGGCTACAGGCCACCTGCCGAGTTCGAAGACCGATACCATTCCCAACGCGCTAGTCAGGCCGCGATCAACGTCTGACTCAAAGCAACTGGCCTCCGCAGAAGCCGGGGCGGTTCAGCGCTGGTGATGTGGCTGGGTTCGAACTTGCCGGATCTGATTCTTGGAATGGTGGTGAGCGCCATCGCGTTCAAAGGTGGCCGAGAGATCCTTGCCGAAGCGCGCGAAAGCACTCAGGTTGGCGAGGCAGACGCCTCTTAGACGTTGCGAGGTGGCGACGAATTGACTAATTTACTACTTGACCCTGGAGTTGGCACAGCGTTTTAAATGGTGTGCTTGCTTCAAATGAACCTGTCCTCAATGGCCAATCTTCTCCAATCACTGCTGCTATGGCTTGCTCTCGCCATGACCATGGCGGGAAGCGGCGGCGCTGAGGCGCGAGAGCTAGGTGTTCATGAGTCGGCTAAGTCATTTTCGGGAGACTTTGATACCCAATTCTGCCCTCCTGCATCACGTTGTTGCCCGCCATTCAGCAAGCTTGACGGAGTCAAGGATGAGCTCGCGGCGGTACCGCACGCATGCCAGGCTCCAGCAGAACCGTGCGTTTGTGAGGCCTGTTGCACAACCCTGGGACTTCCGGGGGCCCACTCCGAGGCGCTAGAACCTGCGTTGCCGTCCATATGGGAGCCTGCACCGTTGATCGAACCCATCTCGCACCGGCCAGCCGGCCCGAGGCGCCCGCCCAGGACGGCCCCAGAGACCAGCATCATGCCGCAGCACCAATGCCTGCCATGAGCAGCGGCATCTCAACGTCATTCTTTGGTCGATGGCTGATCGGCGGACTCGCTGATTGTCAGCTCGACCCAAACAAAGGAAAAAATCCATGAAGCTCATCATCCAACTCGCCATGACCGCTTCCTTCGCGCTCGGAAGCCAAGCGTTTGCTCAGTCCTCCGCTGCGACACCCAAGACCTCGATCTTTGGAACGCCTGCATCCACGGCCGAAGTAGAACGGACCATCGAGATCCTGCCTACGACTCGCTGGATCAACGTGACACGTTTCGAGACCGTCAGGTTGGCCATCAGGGATGGCAACGAAACGAAGTACGTCATATGGCGGTTCGACACCCTTTCTTTCACGCCTTTCGATTTGAGCCAAGCGATCCCTTCTCTTGGCGCCAGATCGATCAAGGTCTTCGTCGGGGCCAGTCATTTAGACATGTCATGACGTAATGGAGGCCGCCCTGAAGAAGGGCGGCCTTTTTTGCTGCGCGACGCGCCCCTGCAAGACACGCGCTCGGCTCCATGGCCACTTCAGGTTTACCCGTTCAGCAAAAGAGGCACCTATGAAAACTGACGATGCACCCACTTCCGCGCCTGCCACCTGCGGTTCGTGCGCCAGCGATCAACAGGGCCCGCCCACGGTTCTGATGCTCGATCTACCCGATTTGGACCGGCGTTCGGAAGCGCTTGTGCGGGCTCAGCTGGGTCAAATCACCGGCATCGAGGATCTCTCACTTGATTCGTGTACGGGCAGGCTGTCCGTGCGGCATCGCCTCAGCTCCACCACGCCTATCCTTGACGCCTTGCTTGCCATTGGAGTCAAAGGAACCGTTGCAACGGATGGCGAATCTGTCAGCCCGGTAGCTTGCGGCAAGCCCGCGCTGAGCAGCGGCGTCACCAGCTGCCGGGCACCGGTTGCTGCGACTTTTCCCCCATCTCCTCCGCCAACTGGAAACACCTCGCGCCTTCTCATCACCAACATGGATTGCCCAACCGAGGAGGGCCTCATCCGGAAGCGCTTGGAAAAGATCAAAGGTATCGAGCGGCTCAACTTCGACCTGATGAACCGCCGTTTGGATGTGCAGCACGCTTCCGTGGATCTCGCAGGGATCCTCGCGGCCTTGCATGAGATTGGCATGCAAGCAAGCGTAGAGCGGGAGGCAGGGCCGAGCCCTCGTGGCCAGGCGACCTATCTCATCGAAAAAATGGACTGTCCCACCGAGGAAGCCATGCTGCGCAAAGCGCTTGAGGGGATGGCCGGCGTCGAAGCCCTTCAATTTGACCTGTTAAGCCGCAAGCTGGTTGTGAGCCATGGTCTCCCGAGCGAGGCGCCCATCACCGCGGCGATCGAGCGTCTGGGGCTGTCGCCTGTGCTCCAGGACCACAATGATCCCGCTCCTGCCGTCACGAAGGAATTCGGCACAGGAATCACGAAAACCGAATGGCTGCGAATGGCCGCAGCAGGCGTCTTGGCGATGGGTGCAGAGGTCTTGGCCTTCTCAGGCATGGACGAGTCATCCATGCCCGTTATTGCAGCCTCCTTGGCCGCCATCGGTCTAGGCGGCACGGCCACCCTGCGCAAAGGCTGGATTGCTCTGCGCACCCTATCGCTCAACATGAATCTCTTGATGACCATCGCGGTCATCGGCGCAGCGTTGATTGGACAGTGGCCAGAGGCAGCAGTGGTCATCTGGCTGTTCGGCGTGGCCGAAATGATCGAGGCCTTAAGCTTGGATCGAGCTCGCAACGCCATTCGCAAACTGATGGACCTGGCTCCGGAAACGGCCCTCTTGCGGCAAAGCGATGGGCGCTGGGCCGAAGTCAAGGCCGACACGGTCGCCATCGGCGGCATCGTGCGTGTGCGCCCCGGCGAGCGGATCGCGCTGGATGGGGTGGTTGTCTCCGGCAAGTCGGCGGTCAATCAGGCACCGATCACCGGCGAGAGCATGCCTGTGGAGAAGAACCCAGGCGATACGGTCTACGCGGGCACCATCAACGAGCGCGGAACGCTTGAGTTCGAGGTTCGAGCCCGCAAGGGTGACACGACATTGGACCGCATCGCCCGCTCCGTGCAAGAGGCCCAGGGCCAACGTGCGCCCACACAGCGGTTTGTCGATCGTTTTGCCAGCGTGTATACGCCAGCAGTCTTTGTGCTTGCCCTTGGAATCGCCCTCATTCCTCCACTTGTGGCCGGCGGCGACTGGTACGACTGGACGTACAAGGCTTTGGTCTTGCTCGTGATCGCCTGCCCGTGCGCACTGGTCATTTCCACCCCAGTGACAGTGGTCAGCGGTCTGGCAGCAGCAGCGAAGCGAGGCATTCTCGTCAAGGGCGGACTGTATCTGGAGCAAGGCCGGTTGCTCAAGTCCGTCGCACTGGACAAGACCGGAACGCTCACCCATGGAAAACCGGTGCTCACGGACACGGTCGAGCTCGGTCCGCTCTCGCGCCAAGAGGTCCTCCGGATCGCTGCCAGCCTCGATGCCTTGTCCGAGCATCCTGTGGCCACCGCCATCGTCAGGGCCTATGGAGACCAGCCGCACGCCGACGTCCAGGCCTTCGAGGCGCTCGCTGGCCGCGGTGTGAAGGGCGCGATAGACGGCGAGACCTACTACATCGGCAATCAGCGGCTGGCCAATGAATTGGGGGTGACGAACGAACGCGTGTTACAACTCCTTGAGCAGATGGAAGCCCAGGCCAAGACCGCTGTCGTGCTCTCCACCGCCACACAGGCCCTCGGCGTGCTGGCCGTGGCCGACACTGTCCGCGAGAGCAGCAAAGTGGCCGTCGCGCAGCTCAGGCAATTGGGGGTCGAGCCGGTCATGCTCACTGGGGATAACAAGAAGACAGCGCAGGCGGTCGCGGCTCAGGTGGGCATCAGCGATGCTCGCGGTGAAATGCTGCCTCATGACAAACTCTTGGCCATCGAGGCAATGGCCGCCCAAGGACCAGTCGGCATGGTCGGGGACGGGGTGAACGATGCGCCAGCCCTTGCAAAGGCAAGCATCGGCTTCGCCATGGGCGCAGCAGGCACTGACACAGCCATTGAGACCGCAGACGTGGCGCTCATGCAAGACGATCTGCGCAAGTTGCCAGAGTTCATCGCTCTCTCACATCGGGTGGGCAATGTGCTGAGAGCCAACATCGCCTTTGCCATCGGCACCAAGGCGGTGTTCATGGTCTTGACCTTCACGGGACACGCCAGCTTGTGGCTGGCAATCCTGGCTGACATGGGTGCGAGCCTGGTCGTGGTGTTCAACGGGTTGCGCCTGCTCAGGGCGCCCGGCGAGAGGGACAAGGTCCAGTGAGGATGCGCCAAACAATGGATCCGAGCGTTGCGCGTGCCTTCCTTGCAGCCGCAGCCGTCTTCCTGATCGACATCGCAAGCAAAGCTGCGGTGGTCGCTGCACTCCCGTATGGCTCCAGCGAGCCATGGCTCCCGGTGCTCAACATCGTCCACTGGCGCAACGAAGGTGCCGCTTTCAGCTTCTTGCACGACGCAGGTGGATGGCAGCGCCTCTTCTTCAGCGCCGTGGCTGTGGCCGCCTCGGTTGTTTTTGCCGTACTGATTCGGCGGCCTCAAACCGGTCGGCCTCAGCGGCTGGCCTTCGGGCTCCTCCTAGGCGGTGCTTTAGGGAACCTGCTCGATCGGCTCGCTCGCGGGGCGGTGGTGGACTGGATTGATGTCAGGTGGCAGTCGTTCTACTGGCCGGCCTTCAACGTGGCCGACATCGGCATCACCCTCGGTGCTGTCTTGATGCTCGTCTGCGAGTTGCGGGGAGGGAAAACGGAAACTAAGCCGAGTTAACAGGGAAGTATGCCGACGGCCAGTGCAGTCCTGGCGCGCTATTGCGCCGTGGCAATGACATTGATCCATACCGGCTGGTGCACAGCCTCAGCCGAATTCCGCGTCGTCCACAGTTCATTCACTGCCAACCCGGCAGCGTCAAGTGACGTGCGTATATCGTCTTCTGAGTAGTAGACGTACAACCGGCCGTCCGGGCGAATCGCCTCGCCCTGCCCCTCCTGGACTGCCATGAAGAGTGTGCCGCCTCTTTTGAGGGCCCGGTTCAGGCTACGAAGTGCGGGGCGAAATGCGTCCCGAGGCAAGTGGAGCAATGAGGCACATGCCCATACCCCATCGAACCGTTCTTCATAGCTGATGCGTTCTATGCGAACGACTTCACATGGGGCGCCCGAATACTCCGCCGCCATTTGTACGAGGGCTGTCGAGGCATCGATGCCCAACGCGCAATGACCCCGCGAATGAAAGTACTTGAGGTCCCGACCGGAGCCGCAGCCGGCATCAAGGATGGCGGCATTGGCCGGCAGATGTGACAGGAACCGATCGAGGACGAACTGCGTCTGGGCACCGGAGGTCCCTGAGAAATATTCGACCGCATGGTCTTCGTAGAATCGATCGGTCGATGACACGGCAGCATCTTGGCTAACGGATGATCGAACGTCCTCACCATTTGGGCCTTTCAGATTGTCTTCAGACATCATGCATCTATCACTCCTTCCGGCTTAGGGCAATGCTGAAAAAGGTCCGATCTGGCGCATGACTTGCATGCCTAGCAAGCACTCGTTGGAGGATCCCAAAGATGAAGCAGCAGACACTTGCGGTAGCGGCAGATCAGAACGCGGAGTATCAGCAGTATCGCTGCCCGATGCGACGACCTTGCCGAAGTTTCTCCGTTTGTTGGAGAACAACGAGTTGGGCAGGGCAAGGTGGGCGAGGTGCTCCAGGTACGAGGGCTGAAAGTTGGGGCACAGGCGATCGTTGACGCAACGATCGTCGGGGCGCCGAGTTCGACGAAGAACAAGGACAAGCAGCGGGATCCCTCACACATCGAACACGTGGCCCAACGGATTCGAGAGCTGACCGCCTTGAAAAAACAACTGGTGGCCCTGCGGGGGCAATGTGCTCAGGCAAAAGACGTGGCGCATTGCGGCATCTTGAGTGGGCTTGGCCAGGGGGAGGCTCTTGAGCAGCCGACAGCTCGACAACATGTCTCAGCAAGCCACGGCAAACGCCGGTGATCGACACCTGCCAATCATCTGACCAATGTTTATCTCAGCCTTGGAAGGACTCAAGACGGTGGTCATCGGAGCCCATATGCCCGAGGTTCGCTCAATGACTCTTGGACGTCATTGCCTCTGGCAACGCAGGCATCTCTTCGGCACTCCACCAGAGCCAGGATGAAACACCGGACGTTCGCACCACGCGATCTTTTTCCGCCCGATCCTTCGGGGGCATGAATGCGCTGATGACATGCAAAGGCACCGGCAGACAACCGGCATCCAGCAACAAAGCATTGGGAAATGCAACGGCGCTCCTGGCGTCGTAACGCAGTGGTTTGACAAAGCGTCGGCCCTGAGAGACAAGCGCATGCACCAGCGGCAACTCGTGCACGCCCTCCACAGGGATCCAGTGCTCGCTAGTCAACATCAAACTGGCCGCATCAATTTCATAGGTGTGCTCACGGCGAGCGCGTATCAGTGCCACCAGCACCAAACGGACCTTGTATCCGCTGTCAGCGTCACGGGCTTCAAACAATGGCGCGAAGACCCGCTCAATGCGCTCCCAGGTCTTGGTGCCCACCAGCAGGGGGGCATCGGGCATGTGCTTGATCCAAACACGCCGACCCAGGGCCGTTACCTCGCTGACCTTGAACTCTCCGATGACCACCGCCAGAGGGCTTTGCCCTTCATGCGGATGCAAGACCGCCAGCTTGTTGCGACGGCGCTGAGCTACCTCGAATTTGCTGGCTTCGCTGAAGGGCTCGGGCACGTACAAACGCTCGCTCAACCCAGCACCCTTGACCATCACGTCCTCGGCCGCATTCATCAGGTATTTGTGCAGGACACCTTGATTGCGCTTGCCCTCCATAGCCGGGCTCCATCGGTTGAAGCCTGCTCGCTCGAACAGGAAGTGCATCAGGGCATGCAGGCTCATTCGTCGCCTGGGCGCTTCCACCTCGTTCACGTCATGCGTTTCACCTCGAACCAAGCTACGCCCCACCGTGCGCACCCATGGGAAGTCCACACGCAGTTGAATCTGGCCAGGAACCATCTCCAGAACAGCCTCGCCCACCAACTCGCCCAGGCCTGACTGTTGCCACTCTGGCTCAAAGGATGGGCACGATGGGTGATGCCGACACCCGGTTTCCGGCATGCGCTTGACAACGAACTGACGGTGCCGCGCCACGTACATCTCCACACCACCAGGAACACACAGACATCGGGGACGTTCGGGGGTCTCGTACACGTGAGCCAGCAGATCCTGCATGTCTGGCGCACTTGCATCCACCACCCGCCCTTTGATGGAAAAGCGCTGACTGTCGCCTTCAGCGCCTTGACGGGTGGGCATGGTGTTCACACCAGTTCATCGAGCAGTTGCTCGATGGTCGGCTTGTGGCGAGCCAGCAGTTCGCGCACCGCACTGCGTTCGCTGATGCCCAGGATCAGGCCGACATCGTCCTCATCAGCGCCACGCTCATAGAGGCGTGCCACGACGGTGCGCCGCACAGACAGCGCCGTCACGCCTTTCATCTCGGCATAGCGAAACAGCTTGCGATAGGTCTCCAGGATCGGTCGACACAAGAACCGTCGCTGACCAGGCGCACCATAGGGTGTGATCTTGAACCCCTCTCCTGCTGTAGACAGGAACAAGCGGCTATCTGGATCAAGCCCTCTGTAAGCACCATCCCGTCCCAAGCCCAGCCCGAGCCTCAGGCGCTCTTCCAAGTAGTTTGAAAGCGATTCGTCCAGCCTCGTGCTGGCGAAGTGCAATGGGCGGGCCTTTCCAGTGATGGCCACCTCGGCACGCATCTGGGAGTGGCGCCGAACGCTGCCATCGGAGTTCAGGTAGTCCCGCACTTCGAGGCGGGCGATCTCCAGGGGTCGTGCGCCCGTGGCGAACAGGAGATAGAACAGCGACAGGTCATGCCAGGCCCGATTGCTGCGCCCCTTGATGCGCTTGCCTGCCTGGATGATCTCATCCATGGAGACGATGCGGCTTGAACGATGCTCGACCGTCTTTCTCGGATCGAAATCCACCAAGGCCGTCAGGATGGCATCGCGGTGCAGGCGCAAGCGTCTGACGAATGCGGCGCCATCTTCATTCAAACCATCGATGTCGGCCACTTGGCTCAACTGCACCGCAATGGCTTTGATGCGCCGCTCAACCGCCGTGCGTGACACGCCAAACCGCGCGGCCACGGTCTCATAGGTGTCGCCATCGATGACCTCCTTGAGCATCCGGATCGATTGGGCAACGGTGCCCCCGTCTGGTTCCAGTTCTGGTGCGCATGACATGACCCTCTCCCTGCATTGATTGCTTGTCCTCACGCTGCCAAAGCGCCTTCATGCTCAACCCTGCTTGCGTTTTTCACCAGTCGAAATCGCCGGTGTTGGCGGGGGGTTTCGGCATCAGGCAAGCGTGCTTTGACTTGGACAAAAGCCGCGTGAGAACACCCAAGAGCAAGCAATTTCCGTGGCAATGGCCCGAATGCGCGACGGCACTTTTTCCATGCAATGGCGCCTGCCAATGCCCCAACACGCTCGATATCAGGGCAAGGTGTACCAAGCACGGTGCATGGCAAGAGGAAAGGCTCTGCAAGCATGACCATCGGCTTCAGCAACATGCGTCAAGCTCGGCCACTCTGTTCAGCGATCCATTCCCTGATGTCCTCCACCCGCCAGACGGTCACCCGCACCGACAGCTTGACGGGTTCAGGAAAGGTGCGCGTCTGCACGCGCCGCCACAGTGTGGACTTGGAGATGGGAACAAATTGCAGAACCTGTGCTTGTCGAAGAAAGCCAACTTGCGGCAATGATGGCGCCGCAACAGCGTGGACAGGTGCCGCAGGCGAGGCAACGGCGCCCCGGTTGGGTTTAGGCATGATCTGGCCTCTTCACGGCGAATGCCGATGGAAGACATGACCTGCTCTGTAGCGGCGGCGCTAGGTCAGGGTTTGCGCATGCCGATAGGGACGCACGACTCCGGCATCACATCGGCGGCGTCCCGGTCGCACGGTGTGGTTGTGAGCAACTCCAAGTACATCGTGCCTCGTCAACGGGCTGGCTCAGCGCAACGTGGACAGGCACAGGCAGGCAGGTATCGACTGCGACGGTGGCGCAACATGCGTCCCGATGTCACCTTAGCGGACGACATGGGACGCCTCAAGGCAAGAACGGCTTGTGCTCCTCGAAATCGTCCGTGAAGTTGGCCCCTTGCGCGTGGCGCTTGCCAGCATCAACCAGGTCGCGTTGAGTAGCTACTTGACGACAACAGCAGCAACCACAGGCTCCATGGTGTCCGTGGCTGACGAAACACTTGCATCATCGCCGGTCGCTTCCAGCTCCTGAGCAAGCACACCAGATGCTTGAACATTTGCTGCTGGGGCTGGCACAGACTCGGGACCGCCCTCACCCCGTTCACCCATGGCATTCATGCGGCGCCTCAGGCCAGTGGCCAGATTGCGAGCCCCGTTGGCCACGTCGCGTACCTGACGCTTGAGGCTGGCGCGCTGGATGTCCACCGCCTGCGCAGTGATCACTTCATGGATCTCCAGCGTCTGGAGCAGTGGCATCAACTGGTCCAGCTTACCCAGGACCTCCAGGAAGCGACGCCCAAACGACGACAGCACACTGACGTCCACCGCCAGGGCCACGGTGTCATACGTCGCCACACTGGTGATGCCATGGGCCTTGAACAAGGCCTCTGCGCCATCGATGGCGCTGTTCAGGCTCTCGTTGACCGCGTCAAGCTTCGCCCGAACGCTGGCCTCCACCTTGACGATGTCATCGTGATCCAGCCGCGTGCGTGCGATCACCGAGATGAAGTGCATGTTGAGCTGCAGCGTGTTGAACAAGCGAACAAAGAAGCGCTTGCCCTCTGCGCTGGTGAAGCGCGTGGGCATCTTCACACTGGCCGCTTCGATGCGCCTGAAATCTGCTTTGCTTTCTTTGGCCAGGATCCGGTCGTTGACCCCGCCCTGGTCCATCTTGACGATCTGGTGAATATCAGACATGTCGCGCTCCCGTGACTGGCGTGCTCGCCACCATCTTGCGAACCGCGTTCATGCATCACCACCGGGAATCATCGGCAATTAAAGGCCCTTTCGGCATCAGCCCCCGTTTTGGCATGGAACCATCTTGACCATCCTCATGGCAAGGCACTACCTTGCTGACATGCGGCAGCTGGCCCTGCATTCAAACAAGGCAAGCCCTGGAGTTCACATCCAACCCTTGACGGTCACCACCGTTCCGATGCCATCGAAGCGACTTTCGTGGTGAGTGCACGACCGCACTGACGCGGCATGCGCGCCCTCACCCAGAAAGCCTTCTTCGATCGGTAGCTGGCACACCGATCCGAACGGGCTCACCACCCGATCAAGCCAGCCCTGGAGTCTTTTCATCGCCATCGGCAGTGCGTCATAACACCTTGCCGACTGTTCATCACCCTGTGGGGCATTGCCCCACCCGTGGTGCGCCGTGCCTCCCAATTTCACATGGAGGCCACGATGCTGCACACGAGCACATCCCTGGTTCACCCCCCAGCTGCCTTGAATGGCTTCATGGGGGCGACGCAGTCCGTTTTTCCGGATCAACCGCCAGACCCACAGTCGCTGGACGATCCGACCGAACGCATCGACTGGAGCGAGGAGGACATCGTCTTCTTGCACTGGCGCTTGCTGCAGGAGATCAACCAGTTGTCTGACCCGACCACGCCGTTGGAAGACAAGTTCGACACCCTGCGCTGGGTGTTCACCGAGCGAGAAAAGGACCAACAGCCCTTCTCATTCGTGAACTGCCTGCGTGTTGTGGGCTGCAGCCCGCTGTCGCCCATCGCGTACTGTGGCCTTGTGGATGCGCAAGACATCCGCGACCACATCCGCAACAAGCTCAAAGCCTGGCTGTCTGAATCGCTTGAGCGCTATCCCCAGTGGGTTCGAGATGCCATCGCCAGCAACCCCCATTGGGTTGAAGCGCGCCTGGCCAGGAATCCCCAATGGATCAATGAACAGCTCAAGCAGATGTCCGAGCAGGGCGATCTGTTCACCTGATCCCAACCGCCTCAAAACAGGGCCGAGGCCAGATCTGTCCGATCAGCCCTGGCCCTCAACTCACACATGGAGTGCCATATGCACAAACAAGCCCATGCCCACGGCCACCGCATTCCGATGCTGATGGTCGATGAGCCCCAGGACATCGAGTTCCTGGTCAAGGAAAGTGAAGTCCTGACGGGCCAGGCTGGCCGCATCTTTGTCATCGCCGGTGCCGACTGGCTGACCTACCGCGTGCTGTGGAGCCAGGCAGGTTTCAAGGTCGAACGCCTGGACGACAAAGGCCAGGTCTTGCACACGCAGCACCAACTGCCCTGGGAGTTCGTCGAGCACAGCGTGATCGAAGCACTGCAGGCGGGCCAGTTGTTCACCCCATCGGTTCGCCATCGCGGCTGACCGCTGATCTATCCCCTGGAGAGCATGTCATCAACACGGAGTTCATCATGAACAACCCCGAGTACGGAGCTCGCATTGAAGACGTCAAACGCCGGGCCCACGGTCGCTGGACCGAAATCCTGGGCAGCCTGGGCGTTGGCGAACACATTCTCAAGAAGCGCAACCAGCCCTGCCCACTCTGCGGTGGCACGGACCGGTTTCAGTACACCGACAAGTTCGGTGAAGGCAACTACCACTGTCGCGCCTGTGGCGCGGGAGGTGGCTTCAAGCTGTTGCAGGCCGTCACAGGCCTGGATTTCAACACCGCGCTCAAGGAAGTCGAACGCGTGGTGGGTACCTCGCCCCCTGCCCCGCATGTGGCATCACCGGAGCCGTCGGCCGAGCGCATGAAGGCCCTGGCCAAGCGGCTCTGGGAAGAAGCCAAGCCCGTGACGCCCGGTGATGAGGTGGACCGCTACCTGTCCGGTCGGCGGCTCGCCTTGGCTCACTACCCCAAGGTGCTGCGCCTGCATCCAGCGCTGGGCTATTACGAGAAGGACCCCACCTCGGGCAAGTCGCGCAAAGTGGCCGAATACGCCGCCATGCTGGCTTGCATCCAGGGTGCCGACGGACATGCCGTCACGCTGCACCGCACGTATCTGAAGGATGGCCGCAAGGCCAATGTGAGCGATGCCAAAAAGGTGCTCTCCTCGGGCATCAATGGTGCTTCCGTGCGCTTGTTCGAACCCGAGCACGAACTGGCCATTGCCGAGGGCATCGAGACCGCCATGGCGGTGCACCTGGCCACCGGCAAACCCGTGTGGGCAGGACTCAACGCCGGGAACCTGGAAAAGCTGTGGCTGCCCGACTCGGTGCAGAGCATCTGCATCTATGCCGATAACGATGCCCAAGCGGACTTTGACGGCCAGATGTTTGCCTTTGCCCTGGCTCGGCGGCTGAAGAAGCAGGAGCACCAGAGCGGCCCCCGGCAAGTGCGGGTGCTCTTGCCCAAGACCCCGGGCACCGACTGGGCCGATGTGTGGCTGGCCAAGGCGGAGCACGCCTCCCGAACCACGTAAGTCATGTATCCCCACTGGTAGCTGTCAAACCAGGCCAAGCCACATGGCAAGGCAAAGACAGCCCTGGCGTTTTGTATGAGTGATTTGTAAGTTGGGCGCAGCCATGGCCTGTGGTCAGTTTGCGCCCTGTGTGGATGGGTCAACACCCATCCGTCATCAACCCTGGCGGGGATGTGCATCCCCGCATGTGGGTCATGCCGTCTCCGCCATTTCTTTCCCGAACAGGAGCTTGATATGAGAAGCGGACGTTCCCTGGTGAGCCTGGCCCATGAACTTGAGCGCCAGTTGCAATCAAAGAAGGACCTGGTGGTCCCCTCGTCGCTGTTGCGGCACGACACCGATGACACAGGCGAGACCCGCCTCGTCATTGGCGAAGGCGGGGTCTCCACGCCCTATGGCGTTTTGCCGCTGGCGCGCCGCCAGTTGGCGGACAAACTGAAGATTCCCTATGCGTACTTCGAGCGCATGCGCTCCGAGCAGCCGGTGCTGCTGGACCGCAACGTGAACACCTGGCTGCAAAGCGACGATGACCGCCGCATGATTCGCACGCTGGATGGCAACGTCCGGGCCGTGCTGTCAGACCGCTATCGTCGCCTTGACAACTACGATCTGGCCGAAAGTGTGCTGCCCATCCTGCAGCAGTTTCCTGATGTGCGCTTCGAGTCGGTGGAACTCACCGACACGCGGATGTACATCAAGTGCATCACACCGCAATTGAAGGTCGAAATGGCGCCCGGCGACATCGTGCAGGCTGGCGTGGTCATCTCCAATTCGGAGGTGGGACAAGGCACGCTGTCGGTGCAGCCCTTGCTGTATCGACTGGTGTGCCGCAATGGCCTGATTGCTTCAGACCGCTCCTTGCGCAAAACCCACGTTGGGCGGGCACTCGGATCTGACGAAAGCATCATGGTCTTCAAGGACGACACCTTGCAGGCCGACGACAAGGCCTTCTTCCTGAAGGTTCGCGACGTGGTGCAGGCGGCCGTGTCTGAGGCAACGTTCATGCAGGCAGCGCAGAAGATGCAAAAGACCTTGCAGATTCACCTCGTCGGCAACCCCGTCAAGACGGTGGAAGTGCTGGCTCAGCGCTACACATTGAATGACGCCGAACGCGCCGGGGTGCTGCGACACCTGATCGCCGAAGGTGATCTGTCGGGGTATGGCCTGGTGAATGCCGTCACGCACTTCTCCCAGGAAGTTGAGGACTACGACCGCGCCACCGAGTTTGAAGCCCTGGGCGGAAAGTTGATCGAACTGCCCGTCGAGGAATGGAAGGAGTTGGCGCAAGCCATCTGATCTCGGATCACAGTGATTCACCACCAGGGCCATGGCTCTGGTGGCTTTCTTATGTCGAAGCCAAGTTCAAAGCATCGCGCCCATTGACAGTGACAAATGCGGCAGGCAATGCGGGCTTTTGTCGATGGCAAACACACCATCCCCCCGCTCTCGGGCATTGATTCCATGGCGTGGTCATGAATATGCTGAGCCGACTCATTACTCCACACACACAACACCAAAGCAGTCACACCTCGCCGCAACACCTGGCCCATCTCGACTCACATCTGGGCACACCGACAGGAGAAGACCATGAGCAGCATCCAGTTCACCGATGTGCAGTTGACCAATTTGTACCTGTTGCAAGCCATCCGGCTGGGCATCGCGCAAGATCGGGTATCGACATGCGGCAAGTTCGGGCTGGACGCCGCCCAAGCAGATTTCCTTGGTGCCATGACCCAGGAACAGTTGTGGGCATTCGTCGATCAAATCGGCCAAAGCACCCTCTTCCCTCCACGCCAGGATTTGCTTGCCTTGCTCAAGGCGCCCGCGCCGCTTCAGGCATCACTGGCCGCCGTTCATGCGCCAAGGCCACGGCAACTCGCGCCCATGGTGCCCGCAAGCATGTCGTGACTGGAGGGGACCATGATGTCAACACGTGCTGACCGCCAGTTGTGCGCCATACGCCTGGCGCAAGACTGTGCACAACTGGGTGCCCGGGTGCGCACCATCCATCACCTCACAGGGCTCAACCCACGGGACGTGCAGAGGCTGTTCTTCAATGACCCTCAAACCATCCCACGCGGACGTCCGCCCAACTCCCTGGAGTGGTATCACGGCGCCAACCTCATCGCGAGGGCTGAATCGTCAATCTTCATGTCGATCTACCGCCGCCTGCGCAACACTGGCTTCGGCGCAGCAGAGACGCTGGTCAGCGCCTACCGCGGATACCAAGCCGTCTGTCAGTGTCCGCACCGAATCAGTTTTGACCGGGCGTTTGATCTGGCATCGCACACCGATGGCATCTGGCTGGCCTGCACCCCGGTGTTCGAGGTCCTCGCTTGCCCGACCTGCGGCAGCGATGTGCTGATGGCCATCGGCACCGTGGTCCACTTGGGCGACAACTGTCCGTTCTGCAAACTGGTACAGCGCTACAGTTGCGACCCTCGGCTCCAGGCCTCGTTTCCCAAGAACGGGATGGCGACCGCACCTGCGACTACCCCCTGAACCGATGGCCTTGTAATCAACCTACTTTCAGTTGATCCAGCGTCTTGCCAGCGGCCAACGCGGCCTTGATCCACTTAGGCTGAAGTCCCCGTCCGCTCCAGGTCTCGCCCGTGTCAACGTTGCGATATTTTGGGGCGACCTTGCTTCCTGCTGCAGCACTGGAGCGGTTCGCCACACCGACCTTCAAACCCAGATCGGCGACAGTCAAACCATTGGCAGCCAACAGTTGCTTGATATGGTCAATCACACCAGCTCGCTCAGCTTTGCGGGCATCCTGCAATTGCCTGTCCAGCTCCGAAGCCTGCTTGTCCAGGGCGGCTTTCTGGGCCAGTAGTTCTTGATACGTAGTCATGATTGCAGTGTTTGGCGATCGCCGAGTTTGGATGCCAACATCCTACATTGCAAGCTCCTTGGCTACCTGACCAAAGTGCCTGGATCTCCGTCGTTGCATTCAGAGTCAAGGCCAAGGCATCAGACGGATCGACGCCCATCGCACTGATCCGAAACAGCTCCTCTTTAGTCAAGTCTCGATGGCGAAAGCCCAGATGAACAGATGACATTTTGAGGTGCGCACGGAAACGCATGGTGACCAAATGAATGGGTCATCTGCAATGGACCACCATGCTTGCCCCGTCTCTGCCACACAGCACTTTTGCATCGTCAGATCCCGGCTTCGAGGCCCTGCCCATTGATGCTCTGCTGTCGCAAAACGATGACCTGATCGCCCGCATCAAGCTCTGCCATGGGTCTGACCGTACCGAGTTCGAACAAACCATCCTGTCACTTATCAGACGATACGCCAACCTAGTACACCTGCTGCCAGCCACATCAGACAACTACTTCTGCACCCCTGGCGGCCTGTTGCGCCTGGGCATGGAAGTCAGCTTCTTCAGCCTGCAGGGCACAGACGCGCACATATTCTCCGGTCGCTCCACCATATCGGCACGCCGCCACTTGGAGCCGCGCTGGCGCCTGGCAACCTTCGTCGCGGGGCTTTGCTGCGAGGCCCACCGGGTGCTCAGTCACATCATCGTGACCAACGCCCCAGGCGATGTGTGGCCAGCCTACCTTCTGTCCCTGAGTGATTGGCTGATGGAGCGACAAGCGGACCGCTACTTCTTGCGCTGGCGCCCACACGCCATCGAGACACGCAGCCTTGGCGTGTTCACGCTGGCCCATGTCGTACCCCCAACGGTCATGCATTACCTGGCTGAAGACAACACAGTCATCGTGCCTCACCTCATGGGCAGCGTCAGCGGCATCTCGCAGCATCGCGATCACAACTTGCTGGACGAGTTGGTCCGGCGCTCCTTGGCGCTGGTGATTGACCGCAACCTGCTGGCCAATGCCGACCGCTACGGTACGCCTCAATACGGTTCGCACCTGGAACGCTACCTGGTTGACGCGCTAAGGCATCTCGCGGTCTCCAACTCGGGGTGGCAAGCCAATCGCGAGAAGTCTCGCGTCTGGCTCGGCCCCGATGGCCTGTTCCTGGCCTGGCCTAGCGCTGCCGAAGACCTCCAAAAGCAACTGGACGCCGCCCAGTTGCCAGGCATTCCCAAAGCGCCGGAGACCATCATGGAAGTGCTCCTGCTAGCCGGCGTCTTCGAACCCACGCCCACAGGAGCCCCAATCTGGCTCATCCAACCACCAGGCGGCAAGGCCAAAATCGACGCAGTCAAGCTGTCGTCGCAGGCGATCCTGTTTGCAGGACATGACCCGTTGCCGCCGCCTCTGGCGGAAAACCTCACGAGTGCGCCAAGCAACAACAGTCCGTCGGCCCAAGCGGGCGAACCGGTTGCACCAAGATCTCGCCCTGATGGCCCGCCAGGCACACAACTCTCGCTCATCCCTGGTAACGCCGAGCAAACTCCACAAGCAGCTTCGAATGTCCGAGAGGCTCAAGCCGAAGCGGCACTTTTGTCGACCGCCCCGCCGACTGCCTTGGTATCGACAAGCGATGCCCACCCAACTCAGCAAGCGACGATAGGTCTTCAAGCGCCGCTGCGCCTCAACCCCGTGGTGCGCGACGCGTTGACCGAGGTGATCAACACCTTGAACACAGGTACTGGTCCCGCCCAGGGTTGCACTGTCGCGTCGGGGGTGTTTGTGCCTCTGCAGGAATTCGAGCGGCGCGGCATTCAACCCTCGATGGCTCTGCGCGCCCTGTCTGACGTGCACATGCTAGTTCGCGCCGCGGGCAAAGGTCCACCAACAACCTCAAGGGATTTCAACGGCACATCGACCGTGGGTTTAACCATAGCCCCGCACTTCATCAGCGGCGTGGACATGGAAGCCTTTGCCTCGCCCGAGGCTCAGGGAGGGTGACATGCCCATCCGCCGCTACGAGATGCCATGGCGCCACGCCTACGAGGCCTATGCAGGCCTTGCCTGGGGCATCGCGTTGATGTTCTTCACGGCGGTCGGCGCCATCGGACAACTGCCCCGCATTCTCGCTTTCCCCCTGTCCATCACTTGCCTCGGCATGAGTGCCCTCAGGTTCTCGCAGGCGCTGCGCATTCTCGTGCTGAGGGCGTCGCTGGCTGGTCACGCCATCCAGGTGATCAGCACGCAAACCCAGGCGCGGTGGTGTCAGGATCCAACGGCCGTGTTCCTTGGGTTCGGCTTCGAGTGGCGGCCCGTGCACTCTCAGCGTCTGTATGAACTGGCCAAGATCGACTACCGCGACTTCACGGTATCTCCGCGCCTCCTGAGTCTGCTGGGCTATGACAGCGCACCCCAACCCGATGCCGAGATTGGCTTGCCTTACATACACGGCGTCGAGCCCCATGAGGTGCCGCTGCATCGCCCCTTGCAGAACTTCGAAGGCGGCACGCTGCTGGTCGGCACCACCCAATCCGGCAAAGGTGTGGCCCTGGCCAACCTGATCACCCAAGCCGTCAGGCGCGGCGACGTGGTGATCGTCATCGACCCCAAGAACAGCCGTCGCCTCAAGCGAGTGGTTGAGCGAGCCTGCCAGGATTGGCGCGAGCCCGATACCTTCATGGAGTTCCATCCGGCCTTCCCGGAAGCCGGTGTGCGGCTGGACTTCACCTTCAACTGGCAAAAGCCCACCGAGATTGCATCCCGCATCCAATCGATCATGCCGCCGGACACGGCTGGCGCGTTCTCCGCCTTCGGCTGGGATGCGGTCAACGTGGTCGTGCAAGGCCTGGTCGAACTGGAAGAACGACCTAACCTGGCCAAGCTGACCCGCTACATCGAAGGTGGCATCGAACCCGTGCTAGAAGGCTCTCTGCGCCGCTTCTATGAAGAAACTTTGGGGCCCGCCTGGCGCGAGTTGCCCGAGATGAAGAAGCTGATGCAGGAGGCTCATCGAGGCCACATGAAGCGCCCATCAGAAGCGGCCAGCGCCGAGTTGATGGCCTTTGTCGCGTACTACGAACACCACATTGCCCAGTCACAACGCAGCAAGGTGATCGATGCCCAGGTGCGAACCTTCAGGCACAACCGCGAGCACTATCAAAAAATCACCGCCAACCTGTTGCCCGTGCTGTCGATGCTGACCTCGGGTGACCTGGGTCGTACGCTGTCGCCTGATCCGTTCGACGCCGACGACACGCGCCCGATCATGAACTTCGAGAAAATCGAGCGCGGCGGGCATGTGCTGTACATGTGTCTGGATTCGCTGCCCGACCCTTCGGTGGCTTCGGCCATCGGTGCGCTGGCATTGGCCGACCTGGCCGCACGGGCGGGCATGCGCTACAACCTCGGCGGCTATCGGCGCATTGCGCTGTTTGTAGATGAGGTGGCCAACGTCATCAACCAGCCCTTGATCGAGATCCTCAACAAAGGTGCCGAGGGCGGCATCTACACCACCTGCGCGATGCAAACACTGGCGGACCTGGCCAAACGCCTGGGCAGCGAAGCGGCTGCGCGCATGGCACTGGGCAACCTGAACAACCTGATTGCGCTGCGCTCAAAAGACCGCCCCACGCAGGATTTCATCGTGGAGACCTTTGGCAAGACCGCCATTCATTCGATGAGAGTTGGGCTCGGGCATGGTGCAGACACCCATCTGGGTGACTTCTCGACCAGCTATTCAAGCCAGCTCTCCGAGAGCTTCGAGGAGATGGTGCCCGCCGATGTCCTGGGCAAACTGCCCAACCTTCAGTACTTTGCCTCGGTGTCTGGCGGGCGCATCATCAAAGGTCGCTTCCCCATCCTGGATCCGGATGCGCATGGGGACGATCAACCCATCAGGAGGGCGGCATGATCAGGGCGATGGCCGTGGTGTCACTGCTGGTGTTGCTGGTTCTGGTGCTCTATGTGCCGTCCGCCCATCCGCCAGAACGGTTCATAGAGCAACTGCGAACGGAATACACCAATGCGGCGGTGTTCTGGGGCAAAGACGCGGGCACCCGCATGCTGTCGCGTGCGATGAGCATGCAGCAGTCTGCACGTCAGGCATCACCTGTCCCCTCATCCAAAGACGCGGCCCCCGTGGGTGGCGTCAACGCGGCTGTCGGGCAAGAAATGGCTTCGGTCAACCAACGGCTGTTCAACAACCCCTACTTCCGCTCGATTGACGCACTGCTGCTGCTCGCCAGCTTCCGCCTGGCCATGCTGCTGGAGTGGCTCCCCTGGCTGTTGGCCTTCCCGGTTGCTGCCTTGGTGGATGGCTGCCTTGTACGAGTGGTCAAAGCCAAAGAGTTCCTGCACCACAGCCCGGAGATGTTCGCCTTGTATGCCTGCTTGGCCATCCTCACCAGTTGCGCAACCGTCCTGGCGTTTGTGCTGCCCTTCACCTTGCATCCCCTGGCCGTGCCATGCGTGCCTGTGGTCATCGGCACGTTGATGGGGACGGCGATCAGGGACTTTCACGCAAGAATCTGAACATCAGGCCTGCAAGAACCTTGCTTCAAGTACCACAGCAGCCTGAGCTTCGGCTCGGCGCGGCCGCGGCCGGACGAGACAGATCCTCCAGAATGGAACAATCGAGCGTAGGGCCCCCCGCGCAATCCCTGTCGCATGCGCGCACAAAGGCTCCCAGGCTGCTCTCTAGTGCCTGGAGTTCCAACAGCCTACGCTGCACCTCAGCCAAATGCTTGGCAGCGAGGTCTCGGACTTCAACGCAAGGTCGAGTTGGCTCATCGACAAGACAGACAAGTTCTCGCACCTGATCAATGGAGAAGCCGAAGTCTCGACATCGACGGATGAAAGTCAGACGTGCGATGGTCGCCTCCGAGAAATTTCGTCGAAATCCATCCGTCCGATCTGCGTTTGGCAAGAGGCCAATATCCTCGTAGTAGCGGATGGTCGGGACAGAGCAACCCGTCCGTTTGGCAACAACGCAGATTGATAAATTTGGTGCAGCCATCTTTCTATCTTAGATCACGCGCAGACTCCTGCTGCACACCCACAGGGTTTGAGTGGACGCGGCGGCACCTGCGAGCCACAAGCCCAAGCGGCTCGAATCACCTGAACCGCCCCGGCTTCTGCGGAGGCCAGTTGCTTTGAGTCAGACGTTGATCGCGGCCTGACTAGCGCGTTGGGAATGGTATCGGTCTTCGAACTCGGCAGGTGGCCTGTAGCCCAGGGGTG
>Ga0180008_1000946_pt1 | contig 20337 bp, 16 predicted proteins | sample MM_PW_MetaG_FD_121121 | JGI IMG/M metagenome (GOLD analysis project Ga0180008, IMG submission 121121) | Groundwater microbial communities from the Aspo Hard Rock Laboratory (HRL) deep subsurface site, Sweden - MM_PW_MetaG | ecosystem: Environmental > Aquatic > Deep subsurface > Groundwater...
AACTTGTTCAGCAGGGCAGCTTTACGCTCAGGTGAATAGCTCGACATTACAGCTCTCTTTGACGCCCCCGATCTATCGTTTTGATAAATCAGCTCAGGCGACAACTAGCCTGACACCGGGGGGGATGCGCCAAATCTGCAAATCTGGAAGGATCATGTCTATCTCGGCACTGTCGAGGGCGACTTCAAATTCCTTCTTAAATTACATTTTTGATATCTAACAGAATAAATCGGTGCGGCATTACCGGCCGCTCTAGGAGATAGCCATGAATGACATAGAGCCTTGGGCAGTTGCCATCGGTGACTTCCGTCGAAGCACTGAAAAACTCACTGTCCAGCTCGATGAGCTGGCCTCCCAGACGCGGGCATGCAACGCCGTCCTGGAGAAGTCGAACGAGCTGGTGGAGGAGGTTGATGTTGTCAGTCGGCAGATTCAGGAGGAGGTGCGAAAGGCCGAGAAAGCCTGGTCCAATGCCGAAGAGGTCGCCATACGCGCTGCGGCAGAGGCATATTCCGCTGCAGCCCGTGGCGTCGAAACCGCCATTCAGCCGCTGATTTCGGAGCTTACTGCCGCGACGAAGTCAGCGAATGACTCGATCTTGGAGCTCAAGCGTGCACCGATACTGGCAAAGCGTTATGTGATGGTGGTGGCGACAGCATTCTTCATCCTGGCATTGATCTGTGTGTACTCGACCAAGCAGTTCATAGAGGCCGCCGGCAGTGTGAGCGCTCAGGAAAAGGTGAATGCCCAGTACTTCTCCCACCTATGGCGAAATGCCAATCCAGAAGAGCAGAAGATCATAAAGTCGGTGATTTTGCGGTCGCCGATGGATCCTGTGGTCCTCAGGCACTGATAGATGAGAAGAAAACAAAGAGGCCCGTCGAGACGGGCCTTTTCATGTCAGCGCTGCTTAAGCGGGGGTCATTGCCGGCTGCTTTAGCTGGGCTTCGGGAAAGTGAAGGTGGAACCAGGTGAAGTTTTCTTCGGTCACTTCCACGCTCGCCGATCCCTGGTGAAGGCTCATGATCGACTGCACGATGGCCAGGCCAAGGCCGGTACCACCCTCGCTCCGTGCTCGGCTCTTATCCACACGGTAGAACCGCTCAAACAAATGCGCATGGTGTTCCTTAGCGATACCGCGGCCTGGGTTGCCGACGCTCAAGGTCGTACCGCTCTCACCGTGTTGCACCTTCACGTAGACCGTGCGGCCGCGAGGGCAGTAGCGGATCGCATTCGACACAAGGTTCGAGACGGCCCGCTGAACCATCAGGCGGTTTCCGCGCACCACGTCATCACTGCCAGAGATCTGCAGTTGGATCTCGCCTTCCTCTGCCGAAATGCTGAAGAGATCGCACACTCGCTGAACCTCGTCGACCAGGGACACGGGTTCGAACTCCACCATGGACGCGGGATGACTGACCTGGGCCAGGAACAACATGTCGGAAACCATGCGGCTCATGCGGTCCAACTCTTCTGTACATGACTCCAGCACCTCCCTGTACTCGGAAAGCGATCGCTCTCGGGTCAAGGCAACCTGGGCCTTACCCATCAGGTTGGAAAGCGGTGCGCGCAACTCGTGCGCAAGGTCGTCAGAGAACTGAGAAAGCTGTTGAACACCGTCATCCAGGCGGGCCAGCATGATGTTGATACCGTCCGCGAGCTCCTTGAACTCTGCAGGCATCCCATCAGTGGGAAGGCGATGGTCAAGACTCTCGGTGGAGATCTTCGAGGCGACCTTGAGGAATTTAGTTAGAGGCAGCAGGCCGCGACGCACGGTCCACCAACCGATGGCCAGAATCAATGCGAGAATGACGGGGGACATAATCAGGGCCCAAGTCAGCAACGCATCGAGCAGGGCCTCACTGGATGATTGGTCCATGGTCATGTAGACGCTGACTTCAGTTCCATCGCCCAAACGCATGATCCGAGAGGCACTCAACAAGGGACGATCCTGGGTATCACGCCACTCATGTTCTTTGGGCTGTGCCGCCGGCTGGAACTTGTGAACTTCCAGATTGACCTGCTTCGAGCCGATCGAAAGCAAGGGAGCCTGACTCTGTGACGTATCGAAAATGCTGACGTACAGGTTGTTGTGGCCCATTATTAGGTCAACAAGCTGGTGGGCATCCGCGTTAACGCCAGAGATATCCGTGATGGTGGACAGGTTGTGAGCCATCCCTGACATCTTTACTTCTAGATCTGCTCTGGCGTTTCTCTCCAGTGCTTGGCCCACCATCAAATAACCGAAAGTGGCAAACATCAGCAGCAATGCTGCGCTCATCAATCCAACTTTTAATCCCAGCTTTGCAGCCAGGCTGAATGGCCTCATGCGCGTTCCTCAAAAACGTACCCTACGCCACGAAGCGTGTGAATGAGCTTGGTTTCAAATGGGTCATCGATCTTGGAGCGCAAGCGCCGAATGGCGACATCGATGACGTTGGTGTCGCAGTCAAAATTCATGTCCCAGACCAACGAGATGATCTGGGAGCGCGTCAGCGCTTCGCCCGTCCTGCTCATGAGCAGGTGCAGCAGCGCAAATTCCTTGGTGGTGAGATCGATGCGTGTGCCGCCGCGAAAAACCCGATGGCGCACGGAGTCGAGTTCCAGGTCGGCAATTTTCAGCGAGGTTTTCTCGACCAGCTCATCGCCACGGCGCTGCAGCGAACGGATGCGAGCAAGCAGCTCGGGAAACTCGAAGGGCTTCACCAGATAGTCATCCGCACCACCATCCAAGCCCTTGAGCTTGTCATTGATGCGGCCGCGGGCCGTGAGCATGATGATGCGGACCCGGCTGGTTTTTCTGATGGTTTCCAACAGGTCCCAGCCGTCGATACCTGGGAGGTTTACGTCCAGCAGAACTAGCGAATAGACGTTAGTACTGAACAAGTGCAGGGCATCGACACCGTTATGCACGATATCTACGACATACCCGCTCTCGGATAGGCCCTGCTGAAGATATTCGGCAGTTTTAATTTCGTCTTCCACAACTAGAACGCGCATAACTTATCTCAAGATGTGAGGACGGAGTTGGCCTAATCCGCCAAGATTATGGTTGCAGGCTGTTTGAGAGTTCGGCTGAGTGCATGGCATGTGGTAGTCGCTACCTCTGTCCATACGCCGGGGTCACCTGAGGACGCCTTGAATCTTAACGCGAAGACGCTGGCCGCGGCGAAATCCTACAAATTTGTAATGTAGCCGCAAGATTGCTGACAGTCGTGCCGGCTTACCTTCTGAGCTTAGCGGATTCTGTGGTTTTCAGCCGTCTGTGGCCTCTGCACTGGGCAGGCCGATTCGGTCGTGAGAGGCAGCATTTCTGCCAAGCTGCTCTGCACAGCCAACAAACCTCTTCGGGGCACGAGCGACCGGTCGTAGTCCAGCCGCCGACCGGTGGCTATCACGGATCGCGCTTTTCTGCGCAAGCGTAAGTTGTTTTTGATCCTTAGTAGGCACAGATAATTACTTTACAATCTATTACATGTCCAAATTGTAATTTCACAATCATCTTGTCGTTAGGGAGACGCTGAACAATTTACCTCTTCAGTCCGCATTCCATTTTCCAACCGATTTTTTCAACCTGACGGTCTTATTTTGCGTTTATGGGCCGATTTCAGGCCCTGTTTTACTGATTAGCGGGTAAACCCCGCCTTTCAGACGGATTTATCCCGCCACCCGTTGCAAGTACCGCTTTGCCAGCATCAGATTGGCCAACCCGAACAGACTGAATAACTGCGCCGTATTCTTTTCCAGTCCACGGTAACGGACTTTGCGATGGTTGAAGCGCACTTTGATCACTTGGAACGGATGCTCTACCTTGGCACGCAGTTGCGCCTTGGCGTATTCGATCTTGCGCTTGACCCGGAACAGCACGCTGTCTTTGCCGTGATGCTGGTAGCTGCTTGGCCGTGCTGCAATCGACCAGATAACGTCCCGTTCAGCATACTCCGCTCGCTTGGCCGCACCGGTGTATCCAGCATCTCCCGAGACATAGGTTTCGGCACCGTGCAGCAGCTTGTCGACCTGGGTGACATCGGCCACGTTAGCCGCGGTCCCCACCAGGCTGTGCACCAGCCCCGACGTGGCGTCGACGCCAATGTGGGCCTTCATCCCGAAGTGCCACTGATTGCCTTTTTTAGCCTGATGCATCTCAGGATCGCGCTTACCTTCTCGGTTCTTGACCGAGGGCGGTGCGGCGATCAGGGTGGCATCGACGATGGTGCCTTCCTTGAGCAGCAGACCCCGACTGGCCAGATGCTGGTTGATCGTTTCAAACAACACCCGCGTCAGCTGATGGGTTTCCAGCAAGCGGCGAAAGCGCAACAAGGTAGTGGCATCCGGTGCCGACTCCCGGCCCAGGTCGATGCCCATGAAGCCACGAATGGCCTGGCTGTCGTAGATGGCATCTTCGGTGCCTTCATCGGAGAAACCGAAACACTGCTGCACGACATACATGCGCAGCATGCGCGACAACCCAATCGAGGGGCGTCCGCGCTTGCCGGTGGTGTCGCGGTAGAACGGCGCCACTTGAGCTTCCAGCTGTGCCCAGGGCACCAACTGCTCGATATCCGCCAGGAAGCGATCTCGTCGGGTTTGCTTTTTCTTGCCGGTGTATTCAAGTTCGGAGAAGGTCTTCTGCATAGCGCGTAACGAGGCTCACGAAGAGGGGGCTGATTGAGGGGGTCAGTGTGCCAAGGCTCTGAGCGGTTGGCTATTTATGCAGCGTCTCCTTAGCCGCCTTTGCTAGTTTAAGTACAGCACACAGGCAGCGCTGCTTTGGGGTCGTCTCATCCGAAGCAGCATGGCGGGAGTAACGAAACCCTGCTCACGCCAATGCATTCACCTTGGAACCATACGCTCCTTTGGTAAGGTGAATTTTAGCGCCCCGCCATGGGCGCTTTTTTATTAATGGACTTCTCATGAAAACAACTATATCGGCTATTGCTGCGTTCATGTTCTTCTCTGCGCTTTCCACGAATGCTCAAAGTAGCGTTCAGATCAACGATGATCTTGAGCAGTCTGCAAGGAGAGCTACTGAGCAATATGCGCAGAAGGTGAAGAAACCCATGCCCGAGCTTGAAGACTACGCCTATGGCATGGATTTGGACGTTGGTAAGTTGGTGTACGTGTCGCCCAGCGTGCGGTACTGCGGCAACGTGAGAAGCATGATGACCTACGAGGACTCAAAGGGTGAGCTGCACATGGTTCGCTACCTCGTAAAAGGCGAGTGCATCAACAGCCGGTGAGCGTTCGCCCACTGCCTTCCTCGGCGCCTGGCTCATAGCAACTCGATGCCAAATCGCCTTAGCAGTAGGGCAAAGCCGCCGAAGCTTGCCATGGTGATGAGGATGCTGCTGATGAGTGTCGGCCAGAAGCCCAACTTGGGCAGCAGTACCGGGAAAGCGATAAACATCGGCAACGTCGGAAGCACATACCAGAACGTGTACCAGGCATGATTGGATATCTTCTCCATGCTCTGGTTTTCCAAGTAGAGCCAAATGAGCGTCAAGACGGTGACCAAGGGCAGGGCGGCAAACAAGCCGCCCAGCTTGTCGCTGCGCTTTGCCAGCTCAGACACGACAATCACTATTCCGGCAGTGACTAGGTACTTAGTGATGATCCAAGCCATAGCTGAACCCTCTGGGAGGTTGTGGAGAGGATCCGTCGTGACCAAGCGCCCGTGAACATCTGTAACACCCGTCGATCCCGGCCTTTCAACGACACCACCCTCGGCGTGGAAGGTGGTGTTTAGCGCTGGTGTTTCCGATCGATCAGTGTGACGGCGAAGGTACGTTCTCGTGGAAAGCTGCACGCTCGATCTGAATGGTGCAGTGATGGATTTCAAACGCATCGCTGACTGCATCCACGACGGCCGCCAGTACAGCATCCCCATCTGCTGAGTCTCGAACTACTACGTGCGACGTCATCACGTTGCTGCCACTGCTGACGGCCCAAACGTGCAAGTCGTGGACATCCGTGACGCCATCAACCTGGAGGATTGCGGCCTCGATTGCCGCGACGTTGAGCCCCCTGGGAACACCTTCCATGAGGATTCCCAGGCTCTCGCGCAGCAACTGCCATGTCCGCGGCAATACCCAGAGGCCGATCGCAACAGCAACAATCGTGTCGACCCAGGTCCAGCCGGTAAAACGGATGATGAGGGCGGCGATGATCACCCCCAACGATCCGAGCATGTCGCTCCAGACTTCGAGGTAGGCCCCTTTGACGTTGAGGCTCTCGTTGCTGGCAGATGCCAGGAGGCGCATCGAAATCAGGTTGATGATCAGGCCGGCGATCGCGATCCACATCATCGCCCCGGTGGCGATCTCCGCTGGCATGAAGAAGCGTTGGTAGGCTTCATACAAAATGTACATCGCCACCAGGAAGAGCAGCACGGCGTTGAACGTGGAGGCCAGGATCTCCAAACGTGCATAGCCAAACGTTCGTTTTTGATCCGCCGGCCGCTTGGCTATCTGGAGCGCAATGAGCGAGATTGCCAAGGCGGCGGTGTCCGTGAACATGTGAGATGCATCCGACAGCAGTGCCAGGCTGCCGGTAATCCATGCGCCAATCACTTCAGCGATCATGAAGCTGCCGGTCAGGGCCAGCGCCATGACTAGCTTCTTCTGATGTCCCTCACGTACCGCAGCACTGCCATGATCATGATTCGATCCCACATATTTCTCCTTGCGCGGGGTGGTGGTCGCATTGGCTTACCAAAGTGGCCGAGCATTAAGGTGTGGCTTGGCCGCACTGGCTGCAGAATCTTGCTCCTGCTGTCAGCGAAGAGCCGCAGGCCGTGCAGCCACTCGATAGTGGTGTTCCGCAGTTTAGACAAAAGCGTGCTGATGGGGCGTTTGCAGTCCGGCACTGCCCGCAAGCCTGGAGATCTTTAATTGGGGCTTGGACTGTTGCTCGTCCACCGTCGATCACCCGGTCATTGCCGTCACAGCTCTGCTGTCGGTCATAGCGGTCATGTCGATCGCTTCCGTGTCCACCACCGTGGTGCTTACCACCGCCGTGGTTTCCCCGGCCGTGGTGGCCGCCCAGGAAGTTTTTGAAAAAGCTCATGGTGTTCGTCCCTCATCGATAGGTGACATAAACACGAGCAAAAGGTGAAAAATATGTTCTGCTCGCGATAAAGACTTTTAAGTTGAATGAAAAGTTCAAAATAAGCGTACGACAAAACCAAACTGTTTGGTTTGTGAAATTTAATTTAATTTGCTGGGCGGCACTGATTAATCAATGGTTGCACTTGGCCGAGTTTTTATCTTAGCCCGGGTGAATGCGAACAAAAAAGCCATTAATGCGATTCTGACAGCATTGTAATCACGAGGTCATCGTGTCGTTATCGTGTGCCGGAAATAATGCGCCTCGCGAGAGTTTACTTCTCCTTTAATTGCTATGCCTCACACATCCTAAGCGTGCTAAAGCCGCGGGCCGCGTGATCTCTGGCGATCCGCATGCCCGCTTTCGCCCAGCATCAGTCCATGGCTCGCCTGGCCGTTTCCCAGTATTCCATAGCCAGCGCCATGGATTAGCAGCTTCTCAGAGTTTGATAATGACACCTTCTAAATCCATTGTTCACACCCTGTTTAGTAAATGGATCTTTGCTTTTCGCAATGTACGACAGGAAGGCATCAGTACAAATGTGCTCATCGGCCTCGTAACTGTTTGGCTGTTGCTATTCGCAAACTCTGAGCTATGGCGTGTGCTCTCGCGGTTGGTATTCAACACCGATGAAGTTAACTGGCCGCTCGCGGTTAGCCTGCCCGTTGTTGTGTTTGCATGGGTGTTTACCGTCCTCAGCTTGCTGTCATGGGGGCGACTGGCCAAGCCTCTGCTGTGCCTAGTCCTGATCAGTGCGGCTTTCGCCAGTTACTTCATGAGCGCATACGGCATCGTCATTGATTACACGATGTTCACCAACGTCGTGGAGACCGACGTCGGCGAGGCCTCCGAATTGCTGAACTGGAAGCTCGGCCTCTGGGTAGCAATGGTAGGGGTACTGCCCGTCTACCTGATCAGCCAGGTGCCCCTCCGACGTAAGCCCTGGAACAAATCGTTGGCCAGCAGACTCATCGTGCTGTCGCTCGCGCTGGTCACCCTCGCCGGCATCGTGCTGAGCCAGTACCAGTCATACGCATCCTTGCTGCGTAACAATCGAGAGATCCGGCTCATTCTGGTTCCCACAAACCTGTTTGCGGCCGGTCATGGCTACCTGAAACGCCAAATGGCCACGCCTAAAACGCTGACAGCCATCGGTACCGATGCAGTGGTGAACCGACAAGGAGCGGCTCGCAAGCCCAAACTGCTGGTACTGGCCGTGGGGGAAACCGCACGCTCCGCCAACTTCTCCCTCAATGGCTACTCCCGCGATACAAATCCGGAGTTGGAGAAGCGTAATGTCATCAGCTTCTCGAACGTGAGCTCTTGCGGTACCGCTACCGCAGTTTCGCTGCCGTGCATGTTCCTGGACGTCGGCAAGGATGAGTACAAGGACGGCTTGGCCAAAAGCCGAGAAGGGTTGCTCGATGTGCTTCAGCGCGCTGGCATCAGCGTCATGTGGACTGACAACAATTCGGGCTGCAAAGGGGTCTGTGACCGGGTGCCTAACCACAAGGCCACCCAACACGCAGATGCTCAACTGTGTACCAGCGACGAGTGCAAGGACGGGGTGCTGCTTTCGGAGATGGAGGACTTCTTCAAGCGTCAGGAAGGCGATGCAGTCCTGGTGCTCCACTACAAAGGCAGCCACGGCCCAGCCTACTACAAACGCTACCCTCCGCAGTTCAAGAAATTCGAGCCGGTCTGCGAGACCAATGAGCTCGACAAGTGCAAGCAGCAGGAGGTGATCAATGCCTACGACAACTCGATCCTCTACACCGACTACGTGACGGCCGGACTGATCGACATCTTGGCTGCGAACACCAAATTCGACACTGCGCTCATGTACGTCTCGGATCATGGAGAGTCACTGGGAGAGGGTGGCCTCTACCTGCATGGGCTGCCCTATGCGATGGCCCCGGACGAGCAAACCAAGGTGCCAATGGTGCTCTGGATGTCTGACTCTATCGCGAAGAGCGAACGGCTCAATATGGGTTGCTTGAAAGCTCAGGCAAGTTCGCCATTGAGCCATGACAACCTGTTTCACACCGTCCTCGGGATGATGAACGTCCAGACGTCCTCGTATCGCTCAGCGCTGGACTTCACTGCCCGTTGCAGGCCTTTGATCGGAAGCTCTTACTCAGGTCTTTAAAGCCGAAAGGGCTGGGCTCTTGGGGGCTGCCAGCGATTCTGCGCCGCCCTGCTTTGACAGCTGTATGAAGCTGGACTAACTACATAGCAGTACTCAACAACCCAAGCGACAAAGGAGATCTCGCATGAGCATCAAACCAGGCCCGAAACGAACCAACGAAGATGGCACCCCGGACAAAAGGCAGCGCGTTACGCCTGAAAAGCAAAAGGACCACCCGGACCTGAAGCCCCATAAGCATAAAAAGGGGGAGTAATACAGAAAGCAGCTCGCTAGAGCTGCTTTTTTATTTGTGGAGACGTAGGCACACGCCTCAAAGGCCCAATCCTTGAGAGTGCCCTCAGCACCAGTAACTGCGCTGGAAATTCGTCTGGAAGTGACTCACAGGGGCTTTCGAGAGGGGGCAACCAAAAGCCTTGATTTGATACCCGTTCAGCCCCCTATGGAGGCTTTGGCTTCGCAGCTGGCAAGGTTTACAAACATGTACCGATCCTCCCCCGACCCGTAGCGTTCGATCCGGACCTCTTTCAGGCCACCCTACGCTCGCGGCTCAAGCAGATCTCCCAGAACTCGACGTGCAAGATCAACTCTGTCCATTCTTCTCTGTGGATGGTCAACCGGCATGTGGATGAGTCGCTCAAACCAAACAGGATCAAAATCGATGACCTGCTTGTGAATGTCCACAAGCTGCCCTTTGCGGCTCACGGATGCCACGAGCTGCATGCTCTCTTTCAAAGCAGCCGCCTCGCTATCCTTCACCATGCGGTGACGGATGAAGCTCATCCTTATGTCGATGTAAGGGCCCTTAGTTCCAGGCAGTGTTTTTGTGCCCAAGCGGCCGTTAGCTGCAACCGTGGCACCAGGAATGTCAGACTGAATAGCCTTCACCAGCTCCTCGTTGTCAACGATCTTTTGAGCGAACAGGGGAGTGTCATCCGACATGTAAGCAAAGATCCACGGCACATTGCGTAGTGTCGCACCGGTGTACAGGTAGCCCTCAATGCCTTTGTAGCGTTCCAGCATTCCTGTTAATGCATTCGTGGACAGTACCACTTTGGTTTGCTGCTCAAGAATGTAAACCACGCGGTCAAATTGCTCGATCAGCAGGCTGATAATTTTCCGCGGGATCCCGTCGAACCCTTTTTTTCGATCAGTTTTTTTATGCTGACGTGGATCAAAATACGGGCAGTTGTCTCGGGCTTCGGTGTTGAGCGGAGCGATGCCCCGGACGCCTGATCGTGTATGTTTTCCGAAAGGGTTCTTTACGTTTGCGGGCAATTTGTAGAGCCCTACGAGCTGAACGGGGTTGTCGCAAGCTGGGCACACAGCCCAAGGCGAACGCATAGTTGGGGTTACGTTCTGGTACCACGGATCCCTGTACAAAAAGGAGTTAACGGCCGACCTTTCAACCCCAAGCTCTTTGGCAATGTCTTTCGCCTTTAAACCAGGCGAGCGCTTGAGAATGCGTTCGATTCCTTTCAGCATGGCAAGTAATCCAACCCTAAAATTTCGTGCTAACAAACGTGCTAAGGCAAGAATTTCGAGCGGCGGATTCTACCAGATTTAATCTGGTTAGCGTTTGAATTCGGGGGAAAATTTAGCTGCCAAGCTCTGCTACAGCGCTTTACAAACCATCAAGCAAGTGCGTATGTCGAGACAAAGCATGAGCTTGAACCAAATTCGCGCCAAGCATTTGGCGTCAAGGGTTTATGCTTCTCGTGGTGCACCCGGTAATGTCCGGGATTATGCGGTTTGGAAGGAGGCACTTCAGCGCCTCTCAAGAACATAACCTACACCTCGAAGCGTATGTATCAGCTTGGTCTCAAAAGGGTCATCGATTTTAGCTCTGAGTCTTCGGATCGAAACTTCTACAACGTTAGTATCGCAGTCAAAGTTCATATCCCATACTTGGGAAATGATCTGAGTGCGGCTCAGAACCACACCGGTGTTACGCATTAGATAGTGCAGCAGTGCGAACTCTTTTGTAGTCAGATCAATACGCTGACCATCCCTGAAGGCCCTGTGTCGGCTCTGGTCGAGTTCCAGGTCAGCGACACGAATGATCTCTACGGATGCAGGATGATCAGACCTGCGCATCAAGGCGCGAACCCGGGCCAGCAGCTCTGGAAACTCAAATGGCTTGATCAGGTAGTCATCTGCCCCGTTCTCCAGGCCCCGGACCTTATCCGCCAGACGGCTTCTGGCTGTGAGCATCATGATGCGCGAAGGGCAATTCTTACGTCTCAACAGTTCAAGCATCTGCCACCCATCCATCTCTGGCAGATTGATATCAAGAATGATCAGCTCGTATTCGTGCTGCTTGGCCAGGAATAATCCATCTGATCCGGTATGGACGCAATCAACGACAAAACCGCACTCTGTAAGGCCTTGACGCACATACTCCGCAGTTTTTACTTCATCCTCAATTACCAGAATTCGCATGGGATTTTGTCTCGATATCACTGAGCAATTAACCGCGCACGCGCGCCGGCATTATTGAAAGGGATGGTAAATCAAAATGAGTGGGCTGGGGCCTAAATGACGGATTTGTAATTTCTAGGTGATATGATTGATAGTCTGGAGGTATATCGTGTCGCGGTTTGGGTTTGACAGATGCGAACCCACTCTCCAATAGGTGATTTGACCTTATGAAGTATTGGGTTATTTTCTTCTTTGTGTTGGCTTCGTTCCGTTCAGATGACGGTGAAGTTGCTCACACTAATGAAATCTTACGGTTGGACCAAATTTCTCAGTCTTTACGGGCATTACGAAGCTTTCTTACGAAATTGTAATTTTCTAGTCATCCCTCTGATAGCTACCGCTCTTTAGAGTGCCATCACCTAATCCAGTGGGGCTTGGCAGCTGTTTCGGCGTTCTCGCCAAGCTTTAACGAAGTTTGTGCACGAGGACCATCAAAGTGCTCCGGTATAACCGCAATGTTTTATCCAAGACCTCCGTCTCGCCCTGGAAGATCGCCGCACTCTGTGCGGCTATTTCCGGATTGATGGCACCAGCTGCATTTGCCCAAAGCATCAGCTTGCCCCAAGCGCTTTCGACGGCAATGGATGCCAACCCAGACCTGGCCGCGGCTCGCCAGGAGATTGGGATTGCGGATGGTGCGCGCAAGCAGGCCGGCCTCATCCCCAACCCCACAATCTCGTACGACGTGGAAGACACCCGTCGTAACACCAGCCAGACAACCGTGTCACTCAGCCAGACCTTGGAGCTGGGCGGTAAGCGCGGGGCTCGTGTCGATGTAGCCACCTACGGCCAGACCGCCGCACAGCTGGAGTTGGACCGTCGCGTGAACGTGCTGCGTGCAGACGTCGTGCAGGCCTTCTACGCGGCCCTGCGGGCCCAGACGGGCCTCGACTTGGCCAAGCAATCTCTGGAACTGACCGAGCGCGGACTTCGCATTGTCGATGGTCGTGTTCGCGCTGGTAAATCGTCCCCCGTAGAAGCTACCCGCGCCCAGGTGCAACTGGCCGAAGCCAAGCTGCAGGTCCGACGCGCCGAAACGGAAAAGACGACTGCTTACCAGCAGCTTGCCCAGATCACCGGAAGCTCGGTCACCGTGTTCGATCGCTTGGAATCATCGACGTTGTCCCCGGGCTTGCCACCACGGACAGAAGAGCTGCTCTCGAAACTCGATCAGACCGCTGAAATGCGCCAGGCCTTGGTGCAGATCGACAAGAGCGACGCTTCGCTCGGATCTGAGAAAGCACAGCGCATCCCGAACCTCACTGTAAGCGTGGGTAGCCAGTACGACCGCTCTGTACGTGAGCGGGTCAATACCGTGGGGCTGTCCATGCCTTTGCCGCTGTTCGATCGCAACCAAGGCAACATTCTTTCCGCTTCTCGTCGTGCAGATCAGGCCCGTGACCAGCGTAATGCTGTGGAGCTGCGCCTGCGCACCGAAACCCAAACGGCGTTGACCCAGTGGACCACTGCCATGCAGGAGGTCGAGTCCTACGACAAGACCATTCTGCCGTCAGCCCAGCAGGCCGTGGAGACCGCAACCCGCGGCTTCGAGATGGGCAAATTCGGCTTCATCGAAGTGCTGGATGCCCAGCGCACCTTGATCGTCGCTCGTGGCCAGTACCTCGACTCATTGGCGGAAGCGACCAATGCGCGTGCGCAGGTGGAAAGGGTTTACGGCGAAGTCGGTTCGACTACCAACACTCGCTGAATACGGGCCAAACATTTTCTTCGGCACACGGCCTTGAACACGCCGGTGCCTACGATCAGCAGGAGTAGCAATGGAAAACAAACGCAAGATCGCCCTCGCGGTAGCCGCTGTGGCAGCCCTTGGACTTGGCGGCTTAGCCTGGAACAACAGTTCCGGGTTGCAGGCAGCCAACACCGCCGAGCACGGCGCAAACGATGGCCATGATGACGAAAAGAAAACCGCATCAGCCGCCAAAGAGGAAGGTGATGCGGGCCATGGCGAAGAAGGTCACAGCGAAGAGGGCGGTGAAGAGGAAGGCAAGCTGACCCTCAGCGCTGAACAGATCAAGGCAGCCGGGGTAGTCCTGGAAGCTGCGGCTCCACGTGATCTCGGCACTGTCGTGAGTTTCCCGGGTGAAATTCGCTTCGACGAAGACCGCACTGCACACGTCGTTCCTCGTGTCCCCGGCGTTGTTGAAAGCGTTCAGGCTGACCTCGGCGAGACGGTCAAGAAGGGCCAGGTTCTCGCTGTGATCGCCAGCCAACAGATCTCTGACCTGCGCAGCGAGCAACAAGCCGCACAGCGTCGTGTAGAGCTGGCCCGCGTGACTTTCGACCGTGAGAAGCAGCTGTGGCAGGACAAGATCTCTGCCGAGCAAGATTACCTCCAGGCACGCCAGGCGCTGCAGGAAGCCGAGATCTCTCTGGCCAACGCCAAGCAGAAGGTCGGCGCAATCGGTGCCTCAGTCAATTCCGTTGGCGGTAACCGCTACGAGCTTCGTGCTCCCTTTGACGCTGTGGTGGTGGAGAAGCACCTGACCATGGGTGAGGTCGTCAGTGAGGCGACCAACGCCTTCATCCTGTCCGACCTCAACCAGGTCTGGGCCACCTTCGCAGTTCCTCCAGCCGATCTGGGCAAAGTTGTGACCGGCCGTGCGGTGAAGGTTTCTTCGCCTGATATGAACGTTTCGGTCGACGGCAAGGTGGGTTATGTCGGCAGCCTGTTGGGCGAGCAAAACCGCGCAGCGACCGTCCGCGTCACCCTGACCAACCCCAACGGCGCTTGGAGACCAGGCCTGTTCGTGAACATCGCTGTCACCTCTCAGACCGATCGAGTCGCCGTGGCTGTTCCTGAAAGCGCCGTACAGACCGTGGAAGACAAACCTTCGGTATTCGTGCGCACTGCGGAAGGCTTTGACACTCGTCCGGTAAAAACGGGCCGCCGCGACAATGGGTACGTAGAAATCACCGACGGCATCGAAGCCGGCGCCCAGGTGGCAGCCAGTGGCAGCTTCACACTCAAGTCCGAGCTTGGCAAAGCATCTGCCGAGCACGGGCACTGATGCGAACTGACAGGATGATTTCTCATGTTTGAACGTATCATCAGATTTGCCATCGAGCAGCGCATCGTTGTAATGATCGCTGTTCTGATCATGGCCGGCATCGGTATTTACAGCTATCAGAAGCTGCCGATCGATGCGGTACCCGACATCACCAACGTACAGGTGCAGATCAACGCTGCAGCGCCTGGCTATTCGCCTTTGGAAACCGAACAGCGGATCACGTTTCCAGTTGAAACGGCCATGGCCGGTCTCCCGGGCCTTCAGCAGACCCGTTCCCTGTCTCGCTCTGGCCTGTCTCAGGTCACCGTGATCTTCAAGGACGGCACCGACATCTTCTTTGCCCGCCAGTTGATCAACGAGCGACTGCAGGTTGCGAAGGAACAGCTGCCAGAAGGCGTAGAAGCCGTCATGGGGCCGGTATCCACCGGTCTTGGCGAGATCTTCCTGTGGACCGTTGAAGCCGAAGATGGCGCAGTCAAAGAGGACGGTACACCGTACACGCCCACCGACCTACGGGTGATCCAAGACTGGATTATCAAGCCTCAGTTGCGCAACGTCCCAGGTGTGGCCGAGATCAACACCATCGGTGGCTACGCCAAGCAGTTCCTGGTTGCGCCGGATCCGAAGCGCCTGGCTACCTACAAGCTGACCCTCAATGACTTGGTCGCAGCGCTGGAGAGCAACAACGCCAACGTCGGTGCCGGTTACATCGAGCGTAATGGTGAGCAGCTGCTCATCCGTGCGCCGGGTCAGGTCGGCAACATCGAAGACATCGCCAACATCGTGATCTCCAGTGTGGATGGCGCACCTATCCGCATCAGCAACGTCGCTGATGTCAGCATCGGCAAAGAGCTCCGTACAGGTGCGGCCACTGAGAACGGCCGCGAGGTCGTGCTCGGTACCGTATTCATGCTGATCGGTGAAAACAGCCGTACCGTGTCACAAGCTGTCGCAGCCAAACTGGCTGACATCAACCGCACCCTGCCAAAGGGCGTGGTCGCCGTAACTGTTTACGACCGTACCAACCTGGTTGAAAAAGCCATTGCGACGGTGAAGAAGAACCTGGTGGAAGGCGCGATCCTGGTAATCGCCATTCTGTTCCTGTTCCTCGGCAACATCCGTGCAGCACTGATCACCGCGATGGTCATCCCGCTGTCCATGCTGTTTACCTTCACGGGTATGTTCAACAACAAGGTCAGTGCCAACCTAATGAGTTTAGGGGCACTCGACTTCGGCATCATCGTCGACGGTGCCGTGGTTATCGTGGAGAACGCAATCCGTCGACTGGCTCATGCGCAGCACAAGCATGGCCGCATTCTCACCAAAGCCGAGCGCTTCCATGAGGTCTTCGCTGCTGCGGGTGAAGCTCGCCGGCCACTGATCTTCGGCCAGCTGATCATCATGGTGGTGTACCTGCCGATCTTCGCCCTCACCGGCGTTGAGGGCAAAATGTTCCACCCTATGGCCTTCACCGTTGTGATGGCGCTCCTGGGTGCGATGATCCTCTCCGTCACCTTCGTTCCTGCTGCTATCGCCATGTTCGTCACTGGCAAGGTCAAGGAAGAGGAAGGCGTGGTGATGCGCACTGCGCGGCTGCGTTATGAGCCGATTCTGAAATGGGTGCTTGGGCATCGGAACATCGCATTCTCGGCCGCAGTAGTCCTGGTCGTGCTCAGTGGTGTGCTGGCAAGTCGTATGGGTAGCGAGTTCATCCCAAGCCTCAGTGAAGGTGACTTTGCGATGCAGGCCATGCGCGTGCCCGGCACGAGCCTGACCCAGTCCGTTGAAATGCAGCAGCGCCTTGAAAAGGCTGTGATTGAGCAGGTCCCGGAAGTAGAGCGGATGTTTGCGCGTTCGGGTACAGCTGAAATCGCATCCGACCCGATGCCGCCTAACGCTTCCGACGCCTACATCATGCTCAAGCCTCAGGATCAGTGGCCAGATCCTAAGAAGCCTCGCGATGAGCTGATTGCTGAGGTGCAGAAGGCCGCAGCCGGTGTTCCAGGCAGCAACTACGAGCTGTCACAGCCTATCCAGCTGCGCTTCAACGAGCTGATTTCGGGCGTACGTAGTGACGTCGCGGTGAAGGTGTTCGGCGATGATATGGACGTGCTCAACAACACGGCCAACAAGATCGCTGCAGCGCTCAAAGCGGTTCCAGGCTCCTCGGAGGTCAAGGTTGAACAGACCACCGGCCTGCCGGTGCTAACCATCAACATCGACCGTGAGAAAGCCGCACGCTACGGCCTGAACATCGCGGATGTACAGAACTCGATCGCCATCGCTGTCGGTGGTCGTACGGCCGGCACGTTGTATGAAGGCGACCGTCGCTTCGACATGGTGGTGCGTCTGCCTGAGACCGTGCGTACCGATGTAGCAGGTATGTCCAGCCTTCTTATCCCTGTACCGGCCAATGCCTCTCAAGGTGCCAATCAGATCGGCTTCATCCCGCTGTCGCAGGTCGCCAACCTGGACCTGCAACTGGGTCCTAACCAGATCAGCCGCGAGAACGGTAAGCGTCTGGTGATCGTCAGTGCCAACGTCCGGGGTCGTGACCTGGGGTCGTTCGTTCAAGAGGCGACCGCCTCGCTGGATGCCAAGGTTCAGATTCCTGCCGGTTACTGGACCACCTGGGGTGGCCAGTTCGAGCAGCTGCAATCGGCGGCCAAGCGTCTGCAGATCGTGGTTCCAGTCGCCTTGCTGCTGGTCATGACCTTGCTGTTCCTGATGTTCAACAACCTGAAGGACGGCATGCTGGTCTTCACCGGGATTCCATTCGCCCTCACCGGTGGTGTCGTAGCGCTGTGGCTGCGGGATATCCCGTTGTCGATCTCGGCTGGTGTCGGCTTCATTGCATTGTCCGGCGTGGCGGTACTCAACGGCCTGGTCATGATTGCCTTTATCCGCGGGCTGCGAGAGGAGGGACGAACGCTCAGGCAGGCCGTCGATGAAGGCGCATTAACCCGACTTCGGCCGGTTCTGATGACTGCCCTGGTGGCCTCCCTGGGCTTCATCCCGATGGCCCTGGCCACCGGCACCGGTGCAGAAGTTCAGCGGCCGCTGGCGACCGTGGTGATTGGTGGGATCCTGTCTTCCACCGCGCTGACCTTGTTGGTACTGCCTGCCCTGTATCACTGGGCACACCGCAAGGATGAAGACGGTGACGAGGCCGAAGTGGTTAGCTAATAGCCGCTAAAGAGAAGCCCACAACATGAGTTGTGGGCTTTTTTTTGGGGTGCGCCAGGCATGGCGCGTTGCGCGTAGCGCAACCCGCTTGGTTGTGGTGGCCAAAGCGGGTGACTTGGAGGTGAAAGTCCTCTACACACCCGGCAAGGGGAAGTGTTAGCCAGAGGCAAGGGTGTCGTGGGCGACCGCGAATCTGAAGGAAGCCCGAGGCAAACTGCTGGCCTGACGAACAGGAAGCGGATAGAGGCGGCACAGCGGGGTGAGGCGGCCCAAATCGTCAAAGCCCAGTACTTGCACGGGACGCTGTGACGTAAATCCGACAGGCATAAGCAGGAAGGTCACGCGAATTACCCTGGGAGATCTGCACGTTTGCCACTGTGCTACCGAGCGTCGAGAGGCGACGGGACGAGCGTGCAGAAGTCAGCCGAGGCCGTAGTAAGTGGCGGTTAACCGCGCCACCAAGGGCCGAACAGGTTATGCCGCCAGTAGGCGTCACTGTCTCGTTGGTAGCCGTAATGCAGAAATTTCCTACAACGGAATCTGTCACTCCGAATCCCGGCCAGAAGCCGAGGGTGATGCCTGACAGTGCAAAGGTGCCGGCGGCGTCAGCGACGTGGACGAACGCGGAGCCGGACACGCTGATGGAGCGGGTGCTTGCACCGGCCAACCTCAGACGTGCGTATCAACGCGTAGTCAGCAACAAGGGCGCACCGGGTGCCGATGGCATGACGGTCGACCAATTGGCGGACTACGTGAAACAGTATTGGCCGAACCTCAAGGCGCGGTTGCTGGCCGGCGAGTATCACCCGCAAGGTGTACGCGCCGTCGAAATCCCCAAACCCAAAGGCGGAACAAGACAGCTGGGAATCCCCAGTGCCGTGGATCGCCTGATCCAGCAGGCTCTGCTGCAACAGCTCACGCCGATCTTCGACCCACTATTCTCGGATTACAGCTACGGTTTTCGTCCGGGTAGAAGCGCTCATCAAGCCATCAAAACAGCCCGTGACCATGTGGCGGCGGGACACCGCTGGTGCGTGGAACTTGATCTCGAGAAGTTCTTTGATCGGGTCAACCACGATGTCCTGATGGCCCATGTTGCGCGTCAAATCGAAGACAAGCGCGTCCTCAGCTTGATCCGCCGTTATCTCGAAGCGGGAACGATGACAGGTGGAATCGTCAGCCGACGGCAGGAAGGGACACCGCAAGGTGGCCCGCTCTCGCCGTTGCTGTCGAATATCCTGCTCAACGAACTCGACCGCGAGCTGGAACGGCGGGGCCATCGCTTCGTGCGCTACGCCGATGATGCGAACATTTATGTACGTAGTCGTCGTGCAGGCGAACGGGTCATGGTCAGTGTTGAGCGCTTCCTGACTCAGCGTCTGAAACTGACACTGAATCGGGGAAAGAGCCGTGTGGCACGGCCTTGGGTCTGTGATTACTTGGGTTATGGGATGAGCTGGCATAAACAGCCGAAGCTGAGGGTTGCGAGCATAAGCCTGCACCGCCTGCGCGACCGACTCAGGGAACTCTTGCGTCGGACACGGGCCCGCTCAATGAGATATATCGTTGAGCAAATGACCCCCGTGCTGCGTGGTTGGGCTGGCTACTTCAAGCTGAGTCAGAGCAAGCGGCCACTTGAGGAGCTTGATGGCTGGGTGCGTCACAAACTTCGTTGTGTCATTTGGCGTCAATGGAAGCGGCCCTCCACGAGGGCGCGCAACCTGATACGTTTGGGAATCGACGAGGCGCGGGCGTGGAAATCAGCGGTCAATGGCCGAGGCCCATGGTGGAATTCGGGAGCGTCACATATGAATCAGGCGCTACCGAAGAAGCTATGGGATCGACTCGGGGTGGTTTCGATACTGGATACGATAAACCGGCTTAATCGCATAACCTGAACCGCCGTATACGGAACCGTACGTATGGTGGTGTGAGAGGACGGCGGATGTGAATCCGCCTCCTACTCGATTTACGCCGCTGTCATACGATCTGCCGGATACTCCCGCATGAACTCCATGCTCCCGCATGAACTCCATGCTCTCGCTTGCGGAAGTATTCAACCAATCGTGATAGAGCCCCTTGGCCAAAATCACCACCATACGTTTCTCGTCACCTGCTCGATGGTAATTACGCATGAAAGGGTGCTGGTCGGCATTGATTGTCAGCATCGAGTAACTAAACACTTCTTGACCCGATGGGCTTTTCCATCGCTCCCACAAGCCGGCGATGCCCATAGGCTCGCCGTCGCTTCGAGTGATACGGGTTGCGATGGCCGGCGTTTTGCAAGGTAGTTGTCGCGTCAGCCGTGTTTTTAAGCTGCTATTTTCACTGCCGGCTGCTCCCTCTCTGGGTTGAGTGTGACGGCGCCGATAGGTTGCCAATTTCGCGTTG